>Ga0183260_10001759_pt1 | contig 18000 bp, 16 predicted proteins | sample AntDrymUQ4972206_2_FD_129768 | JGI IMG/M metagenome (GOLD analysis project Ga0183260, IMG submission 129768) | Polar desert sand microbial communities from Dry Valleys, Antarctica - metaG UQ497 (22.06) (version 2) (version 2) | ecosystem: Environmental > Terrestrial > Soil > Desert | place...
TCGCGCCGGGCGTGGCTGGAGCAGACCCAGAGCGAGGTCAGGCAGAACTTCCTCACCCAGCTGCAGAAGGGGCAGATCCGCACCGGCGTCGTCTCGTCGATCGTCAACTTCGGCGCCTTCGTCGACCTTGGCGGGGTCGATGGCCTGGTGCACGTGTCCGAGCTGTCCTGGAAGCACATCGATCATCCGTCCGAGGTGGTGGAGGTCGGCCAGGAGGTCACCGTCGAGGTGCTCGACGTCGACATGGACCGCGAGCGGGTCTCGTTGTCGCTCAAGGCGACCCAGGAGGACCCCTGGCAGCACTTCGCCCGCACCCACCAGATCGGCCAGATCGTGCCCGGCAAGGTCACCAAGCTGGTGCCGTTCGGCTCCTTCGTACGGGTCGAGGAGGGCATCGAGGGCCTGGTGCACATCTCCGAGCTGGCCGAGCGTCACGTCGAGATCCCCGAGCAGGTCGTCCAGACCGGCGATGCGGTGATGGTCAAGATCATCGACATCGACCTGGAGCGTCGCCGGATCTCCCTGTCGCTCAAGCAGGCGAACGAGAACGTCGCGGTCACCGACGAGCAGTTCGACCCGGCGGTCTATGGCATGACGTCCAGCTATGACGACCAGGGGACCTACATCTACCCCGAGGGCTTCGACCCCGAGACCGGTGAGTGGCTGCCTGGTCACGAGGGCGCGCAGGCCATGTGGGAGCGTCAGTACGCCGAGGCGCACACCCGCTGGGAGCAGCACAAGCAGCAGATCGAGGACGCCACGAAGGCCGAGACCGAGGCCGACAAGGAGTCCAGCTATAGCAGCGAGACTGGCGACGCAGAGGCCGAGGAGACTCCGGCGGACGACCCCACAAGCTCGTCGACCGCGGCGCCCAGCCCGGCGACGCCCATCCCGGCCGAGTCCGGCGGCGCGTTGGCCTCCGACGAGGCCCTGCAGGCGCTGCGCGAGAAGCTCACCGGCGGCTGACCACCGGCTTGCCTCGTGCCAGGCTTGCCCGTGTGCTGCGAGTGGGCCTGACCGGGGGGATCGGTTCCGGCAAGAGCGCGGTCAGCCAGCGGCTGGCCGGCCACGGTGCCGTGGTCATCGACGCCGACCTGCTCGCCCGCGAGGTGGTGCAACCCGGAACCGCAGGGCTGGCCGAGGTCGTCGCGGCCTTCGGTACCGGCGTGCTCGCGCCCGACGGAACGCTGTCCCGCCCGGCGCTCGGCCGCCGGGTGTTCGGTGACGTCGAGGCGCGGCGCCGGCTGGAGACGGTCGTCCACCCTCTCGTGCGCGCCCGGGCCGCCGAGCTCGAAGCGGCTGCCGCCCCCGACGCGGTCGTGGTGCACGACATCCCGCTGCTGGTGGAGACCGGTCAGCAGGGCGACTTCGACGTCGTTGTCGTCGTCGACGCACCGGATGAGGCGCGCCTGGCACGGCTGGTGTCGGTGCGCGGGATGGATGCCGACGAAGCCTGGACGCGGTTGGCTGCCCAGGCGTCCAGGCACGAGCGGCTGGCGGCCGCCGACGAGGTGGTGGACAACTCCGGGACGTTGTCCGCGCTGGACCGGCAGGCAGCTGATCTGTGGCGCCGGCTGGAGGCGAGGGCAGGGAGGAAGACGTGAAGCCGGGGGGAGCGCGGGGGAGGTGCGGTCAGGCGGCGAGGTCGGGGTCGGCGATGACCCGCAACCGGGCCAGAGCCTCTCGCTCGAGCTGACGCACGCGCTCGGCCGAGATCCCGTGGCGGGCACCGATGTCGGCCAGCTTGTGCGTGCGTCCGTCGAGCAGACCAAACCGTGACCGGATGATGTCGGCCTCGCGCTCACCGAGCTGGTCGACCAGGGTGGACAGCCGGGCGCGGCTCTCGACGTCGAGCACGGTCACGTCTGGACCCGGCGAACCCTCCCTGGCGACGAGGTCGCCGAGAGACGTGTCGCCGTCCTCGTCGACGGGGGTGTCCAGACTCACGTGATCGCGGCCCCAGGCGACCAGGTCGAGCACCCGCTCGACGTCCATGCCGAGCTCGTCGGCGATCTCTGCCGGGTCGGCGTCTCGGCCCAACCGACGCTCCAGCGTCCGCCGAGCCGAGCCCACCTGGTTGAGCTCCTCGACCACGTGCACCGGCAGTCGCACCACCCGGGCCTGCTGTGCGACCCCGCGGGTGATCGCCTGACGCACCCACCAGGTGGCGTAGGTGGAGAACTTGTACCCCTTGGCGTAGTCGAACTTCTCGACCGCGCGGATCAGACCGGTGTTGCCCTCCTGCACCAGGTCGAGCAGCGGCATCTGCGCGCGGCCGTACTTGCGGGCAATCGACACGACCAGGCGCAGGTTGGCCGTCACGAAGCGTTGAATAGCGCGCTCGCCCTCGGCGGCCAGCCACTCGAGCTCAGCCTGCGTCGCACGGCCGGGCGCACCGCCTCTGCGGCGGCCGACGCGCCCCTCATCAAGCAGCTGCTGGGCGAGCAGTCCCGCCTCGATGGTCTTGCTCAGCTCGACTTCCCGGGCGGCGTCGAGCAGGGGAGTACGTGCGATCTCGTCGAGGTACATCCCGACGCTGTCGCGTCCCTCAATCTCGCGCGGTCGCGAGCCGCCCAATCGCCGACCGGCGGTCCGGGTGGTGGTGTTCGGCACGGTTGCTCCACTTCTCCTCACGTCGCCCATCTATGGCGCGTCAACGTCTGGCAGCCGAGCGAGATTCCGCCCGCACCACCACAATTACAGTGACGAGCGACACCCGCGCAGAGTTGCCGCTCTCAGCGACTTTTCAGCAGCGCACGGAGCCGTCCGCACAACCGCCGGTGCTCCCCGGGCCGGTCAGGGCTTGGCTACGGCCGAGGTCAACGGCGTCTGGGCGACGCCGACCGCATCGAGGACCCAGGCGTACTCGAAGGCGCGTTCCTTCCACGCGTCATACCTGCCGCTGACGCCGCCGTGTCCTGCCGACATCTCGGTCTTGAGCAGCACGTCGGGCGCGCCGCCATGCAGGGAGCGCAGCCTGGCGACCCACTTGGCCGGCTCGACGTAGAGCACCCGGGTGTCGTGCAGGCTCGTCGTCGCCAGCATCGGCGGGTACGTGGCCAGCGGATCGACGTTGTCGTAGGGCGCGTAGGACTTGATGTAGGCATAGGCATCGGGGTCGTGCAGGGGGTCGCCCCACTCCTCCCACTCGACCACGGTCAGGGGCAGCGAGGGATCGAGGATGGAGGTGAGCGCGTCGACGAACGGGACGGCTGCCACGACGCCGGCGAACGCGCTGGGCGCGAGGTTGACCGCGGCGCCGACCAGCAGGCCGCCGGCGCTGCCGCCCATCGCGACCAACCGGTCGACTGACGTCCAGCCAGAGGTCACGAGATCGCGGGCGGCAGCCACGAAGTCGGTGAACGTGTTGCGCTTGGTCAGCAGCTTGCCACCGTCGTACCAGTGCCGGCCCATCTCGCCCCCGCCGCGCACGTGCGCGACGGCAAAGACCATGCCGCGATCGAGCAGGGACAGGCGGGAGGCAGAGAACGCAGGGTCGATGCTGATCTCGTAGGAGCCGTAGCCGTAGAGCAGCGCAGGCGCAGTGCCGTCGTGCGGGGTGCCCACTCGGCACACGACGGACACCGGCACCTGCGTGCCGTCGTCGGCGGTCGCCCACTCGCGGTGCTGCTCATAGTCGGCGGGGTCGTAGTCGCCGAGGACCGGTTGCTGCTTGCGCAGCACCTGCGTGCCGCTGCGGACGTCCCGGTCGTAGACCGAGGCCGGCGTCACGAACGACGTGAACATGACGCGGACGTGCGGCTGGGCCCATTCCGGGTTGCCGCCGGGGAAGCAGCTGAACAGCTCTTCGTCGAAGTCGACCTCGGTCGGAGGGCCGTAGCCGGTGGCGGTCAGGGGCAGCACCGCCGTGCGGGGGAGTGCGTCGCGCCGGTAGGCAACGACCAGATGGGTGGCGAAGGCGTCCACATCGTCCAGACGGACGTCGTCGCGGTGTGCGAGCACCTCCGTCCAGTGCTCGGGCGTCGGGTGACTGACCGGCGCCTCGGCGAGGACGAAGTTGACCGCCCCGTCGTTGTGAAGGATCAGGAAGCGGTCCTCACCGCCGACCACGGCGTGCTCGACGGAGTACTCCACCCCGTCGCGGCGAGCGGCCACCAACCGCGGCTCACCCGCAGGGTCGTCGGAGTCGAGGACGCGCACCTCGCTGGACGTCTTGGACCCGATGCCGATCATGACGTAGCGCTGGCTGCGGGTCGTGCCAACTCCCACCCAGAAGCGCTCGTCGGCCTCGTGCCAGACCAGCTCGTCATCGTCGGCCGGGGTGCCGAGCCGGTGCCGCCACACCTGCTGCGGACGCCAGGCGTCGTCGACCGTGACATAGAACAGCGTGCTTGCGTCGCGCGACCAGGCCGCCGACGGGTACGTGCCGGGGATCTCGTCGCGCAGCAGCTGTCCGGTCCGCAGGTCCTTGACCCGCAGGGTGTAGCGCTCGTCGCCGCGGACGTCGGTGGAGTACGCGAGCAGGGCGCCGTCGGCCGTGACCGCGAACGCGCCGACGCTCAAGAAGTCATGCCCCTCGGCCTCGACGTTGCCGTCGAGCAGCACCTGCTCACCCGGCGGGGGGCTGCCGTCGTCGACCGCCGGCGGGGTCCAGTCGTCGGGACCGGACACCGGGCGACGGCAGCTGATTCCATACTGCTGGCCCTCGATGCTGCGCGTGTAGTACCAGTGATCACCCTTGCGGCTCGGCACCGACATGTCGGTCTCCTGGGTGCGAGCCTTGATCTCGGCAAAGATCTGCTCTCTGAGGTCGGCGAGGTGCTGGGTGCGCTCCTGTGTCCAGGCGTTCTCGGCCTCCAGGTGGGCCACGACCTCGGCCGACTCCTTGTCGCGCAGCCACTCGTACGGGTCGACGACCGTGTCGCCGTGGTGGGTTCGCTCGAAGGGTCGTTGCTCGGCCACCGGCGGTGCCGTCGGCGGCGGCGCAGTCGGCGTGTGCAGCTCGGCCATCTCTGGACGCTAACCCAACCGACGTGCGCCTTCTGGGCCTGGGTGGTCTGCGGCGAGGACTGGCGCCGGCTCTGCGGCGGCGAGGGCGTCGTCGTCGACCGCGAACGTGCGGATCGGACCGGCAGGGCTGCCAGCGGTCTCGAAGCGCACCGTGACCCGGCCGCGACCGGAGCCCCAGACCCAGCCCCGCCCGTACCGGGCGTGCTGCACGTCTGCGCCGGGCGACCACTCGGGTGACTGCGCGGAGCGGTGGCGGGCCTGGCTGGCGGGGCCGGTGAGGGTGAGCAGCGCTGGTTCGGGTGCAAGGTCCAGCGCGTCCCCGCCCGGCTCGCCGGGCAGCTCGCCGTCGAACAGGTCGTCCTGGATCCAGTCGGCCAGTCCCGACACGCCGACACCGAGGAGCCTGACTCCGCCGGCGAGCTCGGCCTCGCCCAGCAGACGGCGTACCAGCGTCGTGACGACCCGGGGGCTGTCGGTGGGCCCGGACAGCGTCGCCGCGTGGGTGTGCGTGGTGAAGTCGTGCAACCGCACCTTGAGTGTCACCGTGCGCCCCGACAGCCGAGCGGCCCGCAGCCTGGTGACCACGCGCGCGGCCATCCGGTCGGCGATCGCGGCGAGCAGGGTCACGTCGGTGAGGTCGGTCGCGAAGGTGTCCTCCACGCTGACCGACTTGGTGTCGCGCTCGGCGACGACGGGCCGCTCGTCGGTGGCTTGTGCCAGCCGGGACAGCGCCTCGCCGTGCGCCCGCCCCAGCTCGCGCACGAGCTCACTGACTGGGAGTGCCGCAACGTCGCCCACCGTGGTGGCGCCGAGCCGGCGCAGCCGGGCCGCCGTCGCGGGGCCGACACCTGGTATCACCGTGGCCACCATCGGGGCCAGCAGATCGCGTTCCGAGCCCGGGGGTACGACGACCAGGCCGTCGGGCTTGTCGAGCTCGCTGGCGATCTTGGCGACCAGCTTGGACGTGGCGAGGCCCACCGAGGCGGTCAGACCGCCGGTGGCGGCTCGCACGTCGTCGCGCAGCTGCTCCGCAAGGGCGCGGGCGGCGTCGACGTCGAGGTGGGAGCGCGTCGCCGCGAGGTCGACGAACGCCTCGTCGAGCGACAGTGGCTCGACCAGCGGTGACAGCTCACGCAGCAGGGCCATCACCTGCGTGCTGCTCGCGTGATACGCCGTGAACCGTGGGGACAGGTACGCCGCGTTCGGGCAGCGGGCTCGCGCCTCAGCGGTCGGCATCGCCGAACGCACCCCGTGCACGCGGGCCTCGTACGACGCGGTGGCCACCACCCCGCGACCACCGACACCGCCCACGATGACGGGCCGTCCGCGCAGTGACGGCTTGTCCCGCTGCTCGACGGCGGCGTAGAAGGCGTCGAGGTCGAGGTGCAGGACCGTCGGGGCACCGCGCATGCGGTCATGGTCGCAGCCGGTGTCCACAGCAGCCCCGTGTCGAGCCCCCAGCTCGCGCCAGCGCGACCAGGGTGCGGGCATGGATCCCTTGCCTCGGTCGACGACCGACCCGACGATGGTTGCCCCCGTCGGCGCCAAACCCGTGCTCCGGGTGCGGTCGCTGGCCGACTTGATAGCCCTGGTGCCGGTCATCCTCGGCTTCGAGCCGCGGGAGTCGCTGGTCATCGCCACCATCGCGGGCCGTTTCACCGGCTTCTCCGTCCGGGTCGACCTGCCCCCGCCCTCCCGACCCGACCTGGTCCGGCTGCTGGCCCAGCACGTGTCGGCGGCGGCCTGCACGCAGCAGTGCACCCGGGTCGCCGTCATGGCGTTCAGCGACGACCCAGCCCGCGCCCGGGAGGTCGCCGAGGTGCTCGACGTCGTGGCCGATCGCCTGGCGGTCGACGGTGTCGAGGTGACCGACGTCCTGCGGATCGGCCAGGGTCGCTACTGGTCGCTGCGCTGCGCTGAGGCGGCGTGCTGCCCGCCGGAGGGCACTGTCTACGACGCCCGGTCCACCCAGCTGCGTGCGGACGCGACGCTGGCCGGCATCGCGGTCGCCCCCGGCCGCGAGGCGTTGGCCGCACGGCTGGCCGCGGTCGGCGGCGAACGAGCTCGCGCGATGCAGGCCGCCACCACGCTCGCCGAGCAGGACGTGTTGCGCACCCTCGGCTTGCGGGGTCGCCGGTCGCTGCTCCGCCCACCGCGCCGGGTGCTTCGCCTCGCGGCCGATCACGGGGCTGCTCGGGTCGACCGGCTGCTCGACCGCCTGCTCGACAGCGGCGCCGGGATCGACGGTCCGGTCCGAGACGCCGACGCCGCGGCGCTGGCCGTCTGGTGCTCCATCCTGTGCCTGCGTGACCTGGCCTGGTCGCGAATCGACCGTCCGCATGCTCGCCAGCACCTGGCCCTGTGGTCCAACATCTCCCGGCTGGTCGTCGCACCGTACGAGCCCGCCGTCGTGTGCCTGGCCGGCTTCGCCGCATGGCTGTCCGGCGACGGTGCCAGCGCCTGGTGTGCCATCGAACGCGTCGAGGCCGTCGACCCGCACTACTCGATGGCCGGGCTGTTGCGGGACGCGCTCGAGCGCTGCGTGCCCCCTGACGTCTGGGAACCGCTGCCGCGCGAGTTGGTCCTTCCCCGCGGGTGGTCGGCTAGCCGTGAGACGTGATCTCGGTCAGGCTGTGCCCGTACGGCCGCATCGCCAGGTGGGCGGCCCGGGCGGGAGGCGTCGATGGGTCAGGAGGTCGACCACCGAGAGTTCACCCGTGAGGACCGCACCCGGTTCCGGTCCAAGGTCCACCAGTGCCTGGACGTGTTCGCGCGGATGCTGCGGGAGTCCCGCTTCGACGCCGACCGGCCGCGTACCGGTATCGAGATCGAGTTCAACCTGGTCGACGAGCGTGGCGACCCCGCCCTGCGCAATGCCGAGACGCTTGAAGCCATCGCCGACCCCGACTTCCAGACCGAGCTCGGCCAGTTCAACATCGAGATCAACGTTCCTCCTCGATCCTTGCAGGCCGACGGGTTGCGCGGCTTCGAGGACGGCGTCCGGGCCACGCTCAACTCGGCAGAGGAGCGCGCTCGAGACATCGGCACCCACCTGGTGATGGTGGGGATCTTGCCGACGTTGGGCCCGGGCCACATGACCGCGCAGACGCTGTCTGCCAACCCTCGCTACGCACTGCTGTCGGACCAGATTCTCGCGGCACGCGGCGAGGACATCCAGGTGGCGATCGACGGCCCTGAACGCCTGGCGGTCAGCACCGACTCGATCATCCCCGAGGCAGCGTGCACGTCCACCCAGCTGCACGTACAGGTCAGCCCGGACGACTTCGCGGCCTACTGGAACGCCTCGCAAGCCATCGCCGGCGTGCAGCTCGCGATGGGCGCCAACTCGCCGTTCCTGCTCGGCAAGGAGCTGTGGCGCGAGACCCGCATCGCGCTGTTCGAGCAAGCGACCGACACCCGCAGCGAAGAGCTCAAGACGCAGGGCGTCCGGCCACGGGTGTGGTTCGGCGAGCGCTGGATCACCTCGATCTTCGACCTGTTCGAGGAGAACGCTCGCTACTTTCCGGCGCTGTTGCCCATCACCGAGGACGAGGACCCACGCGCCGTGCTCGACCGCGGCGACACGCCGGCGCTGGACGAGCTGCGGTTGCACAACGGCACGATCTATCGCTGGAACCGGCCGATCTATGACGTTGCGCGTGGCCAGCCCCACCTGCGGGTCGAGAACCGGGTGCTGCCGGCCGGCCCGACGGTGGTCGACACCATGGCGAACGCGGCGTTCTACTTCGGCCTGGTGCGCGCACTCGTGCACGACGAGCGACCGCTGTGGTCGCAGATGTCGTTCTCGGCCGCCGAGGAGAACTTCCACGTTGCGGCACGGCACGGCATCGAGGCCTCGTTGTACTGGCCGTCGCTCGGCTCGATCCCGGCCACCGAGCTGGTGCTGCGGCGGTTGCTGCCGCTCGCGTACCAGGGACTTGACTCGGCACACGTCGATCCTGCCGACCGGGACCGGCTGCTCGCCATCGTCGAGCAGCGCTGCCTCACCGCTCGCAACGGCGCCAGCTGGCTGGCAGGCGCCTTCCACGCCCGCTACGGCGACAGCACTGGTGACCGCTGGGACGTGCTGCGTGACGTGCTGCGCGACTACCGCGAGCTGATGCACACCAACGAGCCGGCGCACACCTGGAGGGTGTCGTGAGTCGCTGGGGGATGGCTTGTGTCGGCGCTGCGGCCAGGGGTGGATGCACTAGCCTCGCGGGCACGCGGCGGCCCCTCGGGAGCGCCGAGAATACGGCAGACAAGGAGGTCTGTGCCGATGGGCACGATCGTGGTTGGTTACGTACCGAAGGCTGAGGGTCAGGCGGCCTTGCGTCGCGCGGCCGAGGAGGCGCTGCTGCGCGACGCCAAGCTGGTCGTGGTCAACTCGCACCGTGGCGGCCGCGACTTCGATCGCGAGGACGCCGTCAGGAGCGAGACCGAGCTGGAGACGATCCGAGCCGAGCTCACCGAGGCGGGAGTGGCCCACGAGATCCGCCAGCTCGTACGTGGCTTGGACCCCGCCGACGACCTCATCCAGGTCGCCGCCGACGTCGAGGCCGACTTCATCATCATCGGGCTGCGCCGCCGGTCGCCCGTCGGCAAGATGATCTTGGGCAGCAACGCGCAGCGCATCCTGCTCGACGCACCCTGCCCGGTGCTGGCCGTCAAGTCGACGGAGTGAATGCCGCCTTGCACCTTGCCCAGGACGACGCCGCCGACGCGCTGCTGTCGAGCGACCCGTTCGCCCTGGTCGTCGGCATGCTGCTCGACCAGCAGGTACCGATGGAGAAGGCGTTCGTAGGACCGGCGGTGCTGCGGGAGCGGCTCGGGGGGCTCGACCCCGCCGCCATCGCGGCGATGGACCCTGACGAGTTCGCCGAGATCTGCGCCACGCCTCCTGCCGTGCACCGCTATCCCACCTCGATGGGCACCCGTGTCCACGCGCTCGCGGTGCACGTACGCGACCAGCTCGGCGGTGACGCCTCGCGGATCTGGCGCGACGCCTCCGACGGCGACGACCTGCGTAGCCGGCTCCAGGCGCTGCCCGGGTTCGGGCCGCAGAAGGCACAGATCCTGGTTGCGCTGCTCGGAAAGCAGCTGGGCGTCCGCCCCGACGGCTGGCGTGCCGCGGCCGGGGGCTATGGCGAGGCGGACACCTTCCGGTCGGTCGCCGACGTCGTCGACGCGGGCTCGCTGGTCAAGGTGCGCGCGTACAAGCAGGAACAGAAGCGGCAGGCCCGCGGCTGACCGCTTTGTCCGATGTCGCTGTCGGGCAGGCGCGGTGCCCTCGGGTGGGGTGCGCTGTGTGGGCGTGGCACACTGCAGGTGAGTTCCGGCTTGACAAGGGCCGGCTTCGTTGCGCCCTGAACTCGTTTGACGAGAGGTAGTCCGTGTCGTCCAGCCCGACCGTCCCGGTGTCCGCCGCAGCACGTACGAGGTCGACCGTGACGTCGCGTACCGGCTCGCCGGCGTCCAAGAAGCAAGCCGCGAAGAAGCCGGCAGCCAAGAAGTCCAGCTCGAGAGCCGCTGCCAAGTCGGGCTCGGCGACTGCCCAGGCCGGCAGCAACGGCGCCAGCGGCCCGGCCTCGAAGTCGCCGGCGAAGTCTGCGCCGAAGACCGTCGAGAAGCAGGCGCCCGCCAAGGACGCGCCGCGGGCCAAGAAGGCCGCTACGACGAGGAAGACCGCCACCTCCGGCCGGACCGGCACGGCGAAGAAGGCGACCGGCACCCCGCCGGTCGAGCCCCCGGTGGTCGCTCCGGTCGGCGACACGGAGCTGGTCGAGGGCGCCGTCGGCGGCGTCGCGATCGGGGCCAAGAAGGTTCTGGAGGACATCGACGACTCGGTGTTCGAGAAGGATCTCGTCGAGGACCCCACGCTGAAGGAGGACGAGAAGAAGGGCTTCGTCCTCTCCGCGGCCGACGAGGGCGACGAGCCGGAGCAGCAGGTCATGGTCGCGGGCGCCACCGCCGACCCGGTCAAGGACTACCTCAAGCAGATCGGCAAGGTCTCGCTGCTCAACGCCGAGCAGGAGGTCGAGCTCGCCAAGCGGATCGAGGCCGGCCTGTTCAGCGAGGAGAAGCGTGCCAAGGGCGGCAAGATCTCGGCCAAGCTGCTCGACGAGCTGTCCTGGATCGGCGGGGACGGTCACCGCGCCAAGAACCACCTGCTGGAGGCCAACCTCCGGCTCGTGGTCAGCCTCGCCAAGCGCTACACCGGCCGCGGCATGCTCTTCCTCGACCTCATTCAGGAGGGCAACCTCGGCTTGATCCGCGCGGTCGAGAAGTTCGACTACACCAAGGGCTACAAGTTCTCGACGTATGCCACCTGGTGGATTCGGCAGGCGATCACCCGCGCGATGGCCGACCAGGCCCGCACGATCCGGATCCCCGTGCACATGGTCGAGGTCATCAACAAGCTGGCCCGGGTGCAGCGGCAGATGCTGCAGGATCTCGGCCGTGAGCCCACCCCCGAAGAGCTCGCCAAGGAGCTCGACATGACGCCCGAGAAGGTCGTCGAGGTTCAGAAGTACGGGCGGGAGCCGATCAGCCTGCACACCCCCCTCGGCGAGGACGGCGACTCCGAGTTCGGCGACCTGATCGAGGACTCCGAGGCGATAGTCCCCGCCGACGCGGTCAGCTTCACGCTGCTGCAAGAGCAGCTGCACGCGGTGCTCGACACCCTGTCCGAGCGCGAGGCCGGCGTCGTTTCGATGCGTTTCGGACTCACCGACGGCCAACCCAAGACGCTGGACGAGATCGGCAAGGTCTACGGCGTCACCCGCGAGCGGATCCGGCAGATCGAGTCCAAGACGATGAGCAAGCTGCGCCACCCGTCGCGCTCCCAGGTGCTGCGCGACTACCTGGACTGAGCCTCGTACGCTGACGCTAGTGTTTGTGCAGGTCAGCAAGCCTGCTAGGGCCTGTCGAGGGCGGCTCGCTACAACGCTCAGCGCTCCTAGTCCAGATATCAGGCTGGGCTGCCCGAGCAGCCCACCGCCCCGACCGCGCACGGGTGGGACGCTGCCGCGTACGAGTCGGGATCGACCCCGAAGCAACGGGTGACGACTCCGTGCTGCCAGCCGAGGCCCGAGCCGGCGTCATCGCGGGCGCCGCGACCGAGCGCGGGCGGACCTTCCTAGAGCTGGACGCCGAGCACGAGCTGGCCCGCGCTGTGGATGTGCACCGGTACGTGACCGACCCGGCTCGGTACGTCGACCCCGCCGGCCGGGTGGACCGCGACGCGATCCGTGCCGACCTCGACCGGCTGGTGCGGCAGCGCCCCGAGCTGGCCCGCTACGGCCCCCGGCCCGGCCAGGAGCCGTCCCGCCCCGCCGAACGCCGCCACGCCCTGCCGGTGGAGCAGTCGGCGCCGGGGCGGCCCGGTGACCATGCTCGACGAACGGGTGCGGTCGACCCTGGCGAGGATGCAGGAGGCTAGCGGGGTGCGGTTCGGGTGACCCCGGCCGCGAGGTACTCCGGGCCTAGGCCTGCAGCGGTCGCCGCTGCTACTGGCGTCAGCGCATCGATAGCGAGACCTGATCGCCGACCTGCAGGCGGGTGGTCGACCGAGACGGGCCGATGATCGACGGTCGACCACACCTGGCGATGGTCGAGGTCCGCCAGCAGCGGCCTCACCCTGGGTCGGCTGCTCGCGGCGCTGCGCAGCCCGGTCGACGCCGAGCGGTCGCATGAGCCGCGGCGCGGTCTGCGTGACTTCTTACGGCCCGAAGGCCGGCTCGTGAGGCCGAAGCGGCGCCGCTCACCGTTGAAGCCTCCCGAGCGGTTGCGGACGTTCGACGCGGCGGCGTGGGCGAGGTCCGACGACCATCTCGGGGAGCCGTGGGCGGCCCGCCGGTGGTGGCTCGACGCTCGGGAGAAGTGGGGACTCGAGCACGGCTTCACCCCGCTCGACATGCTCCGCGCGGGATACAACGACCGCCGGATCGCCGACGGGCTGCCGCCGGTCGACTACGGGGACTGACGGGGCCGAGTGGTTGAGCTGATCGCCGCGGAGCCTCGTGTCGGCACGGCGGACATGCTGCAACAGTGGCCGTCGCCGGCGACCCGACCCCCTTGTGAGCGGTCAGCACTGTCGAAGCGTGCCCGTTACGGTCGGGCCATGCAGCAGGCTCGACCACCGACCCGATTGCCTGGCCTCTTGCTTGGCCTGGGTCTCGGCGGGTTCATCGACGGCATCGTCATCCATCAACTGTTTCAGTGGCACCACATGGTCAGCGACACCGGTGACCACCCGGTGACCACGTTGGCCGGGCTGGAAACGAACACCTTCGCCGATGGCCTGTTCCACGTCCTGTCCTGGGTTCTCGTAGTCGCCGGCACCGCCGCGATGGTCGCGTCCTGGCAGCAGGGTCGCCTCGCTCCCACTTGGCGGTTCCAGATCGGGCTGCTCCTCGCCGGGTGGGGAGCCTTCAACCTCGTCGAAGGCATCATCGACCACCAAGTCCTCGGCGTGCACCACGTCCGCGACGACCTCGGCGGCCCGCTGTCTTGGGACCTTGGGTTTCTGGCCCTCGGCGCCGTCCTCGTCCTCGGTGGAGCGCTACTGCACCGAGCCGGGGCCAAGATCCTCAGCCGCAATCGCTGACCCAAACGACCCACTTGAGGCCCGGCGTCGGTAGTGGTCGTTGACTCCAGTGGGGCTCAGCGCGCGAGAGCGTTGAGAAGGACGGTGAGCATAACAGACAACACGACGGACACCAGGATCATCACCAGGCAGCCAGTAGCGCCACCGAGGGGGCGTATGTGTACGGGGCTCATGGCGTGGTCCGATGTGGTGGCTGCTCCCCCTGGAACCTGTGAAGCACGGGCGATGGTACCCGGGCAGGGTCAAGTCGAGCCGGTCGACCTCGTGCCCGCCGATCTCCGTCACGGAAATGTCTGTGTAGTTGAGGTCCAGCACACCTCCGACTCGGCGGGCAGGGTGCGACCACCGGCCGCGGTGAACGCTCCGTCGCGGAGTGTGAAACTCGTCGCGACGGTGGCTGCTGGGCGCACCACGGCGGGCAGGGTGGCGGGGCCTGGGTCCTCCTGGATCAGCAGAAAGTCGATGCGGACGCCTGCGACCGTCGGCAGCACGTACGGATCCACGATGGTGGTCGGGGAGCCACGCTGGTCATCCGGCGCGCCTTGCGCGACTGCGCTGAGCGTGGTGGCGGCGAGGCGTCGACGTGACCGCGGCCGCGCCAACGGCCACCGTACGCCGCCGGTCGCTGACCCTGTCATGCGCACTCCTTGGGCCGAGCCGGGGATCAGCCGGTCGCGAACCGGCTCTGCCCAAGACATTGAGGGCCCTCCGACATGCCGCAGACGCAGGCAGACATTGCGCCCAGATGAACGACGTGTGGCAGGACCGGGCGACCTCACCGGATGTGGTGACGACCGCCGACGGGTGGCGCCCGTTAGAGGCTGCTCCGCGTCGGCTGCCGTCAATGGTCCGGCCGGGCTGGTGCCCGGAGGATCATTCAGCCGGAAGACCGGCGGGGGGAGGTGCCGCCGAGCTGGCGTAGTCCCAGGCCCGCCGTCGTCGCGGGTCGTCGGGCGAGCTCGCGAGGTTCTCGTCCACCAGGTGCGCGCAGGCCCTGGCGGCCGCGAGCGCCAGCTCGGCGGCAGTGGCGGCGTCGCCGCGTAGCCGCGGGTTGCCCTCTCGCACCAGCCGGTCCGCTAGCCGGCTGATCTCGGCAGCGGCAGCGGCGACCTGCAAGGGCACGTCGACGGCCCGATCGAGGGCGGCCTGCACGTCGCCGGAGCGGGCGCGGCGCGCGGCCGCGTAGGCCCCGTACGCAGCGATGTCGGCGTCGGCCAGGTCGGCCAGCCGGGTGACCAGGGTGTCGGCGGCTGTGGCGGTGGGCTCGTCGTCGGCGAACCGTGCGGCCATCGCGGTCAGGGCAGCCGCCAGCGCAGCGACCACGCAGGCCGCGGGGCCGCCACCCGGCGCGGTGCTGCGGTCGGCGACGGCGTCCAGCACGCTGCGTACGGTGCTGTCGACCAGCGGCCGGGTCAGGACAGCCCCACGATCTCGCCCGCGTCGTCGAGGTCGATGCGAAACGCGGCCGGGTTGGCCCCCAGGCCCGGCATGGTCCGCATGTCTCCGCAGATGGGGTAGACGAAGCCGGCTCCGACCGAGGCGCGCACCTCTCGTACGGGCAGTCGCCAGCCGGTGGGCGCTCCGGTCAGGGCGGGATCGGACGACAGCGACAGGTGCGTCTTGGCCACGCAGACCGGCAGGTGGCCGAAGCCGTTGCGCTCGTGGGTGTCCAGCTGCTTGGCCGCGGCCGAGCTGTAGTCCACACCGTCGGCGCCGTAGACCCTGCAGGCCACGGTCTCGATCTTGTCGCGCAGCGAAGCCTCGTCCGGGTAGAGCAGGCGGAACTCGGACGGCTCGTCGGCAGCCTCGAGCACTGCCTCGGCGAGCTCGGTGGCGCCGCGCCCGCCGTCACCGAAGTGGGTGCAGACCGCCACCCGTACGCCGAGCTCGGCGGCGATCTCACGGATCGCCTCGTGCTCGGAGGGGTGGTCGTCGGGGAACGCGTTGATCGCCACCACCGGGGTCACGCCGTGCAGGCGCACGTTGTCGACCTGCTTTCTCAGGTTGGCACCCCCGATGTGAATCTCGTCGGGGTTCTCGGCCAGGAGTGCTTCGGGAAGGGCCCGGCCGGCGACGACCCGGTGCCGGCCCGAGTGCGCCTTGAGCGCCCGCACCGTCGTGACGACGACGGCGGCATCAGGCGTCAAGCCGGAGGTGCGGCACTTGATGTTGAAGAACCTCTCTGCGCCCATGTCGGCGCCGAAGCCCGCCTCGGTGACCAGGACGTCGCCGGCACGGATGCCGATCAGGTCGGCCACCACGGAGGAGTTGCCGTGGGCGATGTTGCCGAAGGGGCCGGCGTGCACCAGCACCGGCGTGTTCTCCAGGGTCTGCAGCAGATTGGGCTTGAGCGCCTCGCGCATCATGACCGCCATCGCGCCCGCCCCGCCGATGTCGTCAGCGCTGACGGCGGCACCCGCAGCGGTGTAGCCGACCACGATGCGGGCCAGCCGCTCACGCATCTCGGGCAGGGACCGGGCGAGCGCGAGCACAGCCATGACCTCCGAGGCGGCCGTGATGTCGAAACCGGTCTGCCGGGTGACGCCGTCCAGCTTGGGGCCCAGGCCCACGACGATCTGGCGCAGCGCCCGGTCATTGACGTCGAGCACGCGTCGCCAGGTGATGGCGTCGATGTCGAGGCCACGGGCGTTGCCGTGGTGCAGGTGGTTGTCGACCAGCGCGGCCAGCAGGTTGTGCGCGGCCGTAACGGCGTGGAAGTCGCCGGTGAGATGGAGGTTGAGGATCTCCATCGGCACGACCTGGCTGTAGCCACCACCCGCCGCTCCACCCTTGATGCCGAAGGTCGGGCCCATGGACGGCTGCCGGATCGCGATCGTCGCCGTCCGGCCCACGTGGCGCATCGCCTGCCCGAGCCCGACGGTCGTGGTGGTCTTGCCCTCGCCGAGTGGTGTGGGTGTGACAGCCGTGACGACCACGTATCGCGCGCGCGGCCGATCCGCGAGCTCGGCGACGGCCTCGAGCCGGATCTTGGCCACTTCGTCGCCGTGCGGCTCGAGCAGGTGCGGCGCTATCCCCATCTCGCCGGCGATGTCACCGAGGGGCTTGAGGGTGGCGGCCTGGGCGATCTGCAGGTCGGTCAGCACCGGGCGATGGTGCCACGTCGAGGCTGCGGTCGCCATCGGTGGCCGCGCAGAGTTCCACGGGGATCAGTCGTCGTCGGGGTCGTCGATCCCGGTCCCGGTGCTCTCGGCCCGCCAGCTGGCGAGCAGGCGGGCGAGCGCGGTGGTCGCGGTGTCCAGCAGCTCCTCGTCGGTAGGTGGAGCAACACCCGCGGCCGCATGGTCCCGGCCGGGGGCCGGGCGTAGTTCGTCGAGGTCCCCCAAGACTGCGTAGCCGGCGTCCCGGAGCCGCTGGATGCAGCGTTCGGCACGGGCCTGCAGCGCTGGGAGCGCCGCCGGGTGCAATGCCAGGCGCGCGCCACCCAGCGGAGCGAGGACGGGGTCGGCAAGCCTGCGCTTGACCCAGTAGCGGCTCACCTCGGCAGTGCTGAACTCCGGGCCAAGCTCGCTCACCACCCGCCGCAACAGCTCCGCCGACGGCGCGCCGAGGGAGGTGTTGGCGCGGGCGTGGTGAAGCTCGCAGCTGGTGGGATCGACGTCGCAGACGGTGGCGAAGCGGCGCCAGAGCAGGTTGTCGCCGGACCCGGCTGGCGGACTGACGATCAGGTGCACCCTTTCGGGTGGTATGTCGGGTGCCCAGCGATCGAGCACGTCGGCTGGGTCGAGACCGCGCCAGCTCCACATCGTCCCGTCGTCGGCCGGGACCTCGAACGCGTCCAGCGGGGCTGTCCCACCGCGCTTGAGGCGCTGCTGCCACACCGAGGGAACCAGCGCGCCAAAGTCGCGGGCGGTCACCACCAGATGAGTCTCGGCTGGCGCCAGGTCGGCCAGCACGCGGGCTGCCTGCTCGCGGCTCGCGGCGCCGAGCGACTCGTGGCTGACCAGTGCCGTGCCGTCCCACGGGCGGATCTCGTCGAGGAGCCGCTCCCAGGCCCGGACGTTGGCGCCGGGACGGCCCTGGACGGCATGAGAGGCCCTGCGGTGCAGGCCACGACGCTGGCCCGGGTAGAGCAACCCCTGCTGGGCCAGGGTCTCTCGATTGCCCCACACCACGTCCTGCAGGTACGTGGTGCCGCTCTTGGGCAGGCCCAGATGCAGCAGCACCCTGGTGGCCATCAGCGCACTCTTCTTTGTGGCTCGGCTCTCATGTCGTGACCACGATCACCAGCCACCCGCCGCCGATCAGCAGCGCCGCGGCCAGTTCGAGCAGGATCGACAGCCCGGCCGCCTCGAGTGCGTGCCTGGTGGCGGTCTTGGCCGCCGCATGATCGCGCAGGCGGGACCGCTCGGCTGCATAGACCCCGACGACGAAGCCGACCACGAGCCCCACCACCGGCAGCA
>Ga0183260_10001760_pt1 | contig 17998 bp, 19 predicted proteins | sample AntDrymUQ4972206_2_FD_129768 | JGI IMG/M metagenome (GOLD analysis project Ga0183260, IMG submission 129768) | Polar desert sand microbial communities from Dry Valleys, Antarctica - metaG UQ497 (22.06) (version 2) (version 2) | ecosystem: Environmental > Terrestrial > Soil > Desert | place...
CCCGCCTGATGTCAGGGATCAAAGAGATGAGCAAGATGTAGCCAACGAATATCCCTATCCGCACGCCTCCCTCAAGGACGTTCTGCCACAGGTCGCTATCGACACCGAGCGCCCGGCCACCGAGCTTCGATACAAGAGCAGGAGTGGCGATGAAAATCGCCGAGAAGAAGATGATGGCGACGAGCATGCTCCAGCCGATCGCCTTCTCTGCTCCCTTAGATGGCCGCTTGTCATCCTCTTCGGCGAGGGCATAGTTAGCCGAGATACGAAGAGCCTTCATACCTATGGCCAGGGATTCGCCCAAGACGAAGACGCCTCGGATGAAGGGCCATGCCAGCCACTTGAGCCCCTGCTCGGTTTGCGGAAGGTCGAACGTCTCCACCGCGATGGAAGAGTCGGGTTTCCTAACCGCAACCGCCCACGTCGCTGGGCCGCGCATCATGACCCCTTCCATGACAGCCTGCCCCCCGATGGAGGGTTTCGAGGCCATCAGTTGTTATGCGGTTGCGCTTGGGGTCGAACGCTTGCCGTACTTCTTCTGGAAGCGCTCAACGCGGCCCCCTGTATCGACCAGCTTCTGCTTACCGGTGTAGAAGGGATGACACTCCGAGCAAAGGTCGGTGCGGATCTCGGACTTGGTCGAGCGGGTCTCGAAGGTGTTCCCGCACGAACAGTGCACCGACGCCTTCACGTAATCTGGGTGGATACCTTGTCTCATCGTTCACTCCTGGTTGGTCTTCTAAAGTAGCACAGGCTCATCCGGCCGCAGGAGGAAGGAAGAACTCCACCTTCCTGCAGGTTGGGCACCGGTATGACTCAAGGATCAGCTGCCCGCTTGCTCCCCCCAGCAAAGCAGGGCCATCCCCCACCCGAAACTCCTGCAACCCAACGAATCGCATGGTCGAGGTGCAGGTAGAACAGGCGATCGCGGGCCCATCTGCAGACCTTGCGACCCGGCGCTTCTCGTAAGAGCGGGACGCCCGGCCCATGACCTTCATCGTGGCCACGACCGAAAGGATCGTAAGGACCACGAACAAAGCGCCCAACAAGATGAGCCCAGTCATGCCGGCAACCCTCATTTCGAGGGCTAGCGTGCCACTAGTCGCCGGTGTTCTGCTTGCTGACTTCGAGCAGGAACTGCATGTTGCCCTTCGTCTGGCGCATGCGGTCGATCAAAAGCTCGAGTCCTGCCACTCCTTCCAGAGCATGCAGAACCCTGCGGAGCTTCCAAACGAGGGCCAGCTCATCCTTGGTCAAAAGAAGCTCTTCCTTACGGGTGCCCGACGCTTCGATGTCGATGGCCGGGAATATCCGCTTCTCGGCCGCACGGCGGTCGAGCCTCAGCTCCCAGTTACCTGTTCCCTTGAACTCTTCGAAGATGACTTCGTCCATCCGAGAGCCGGTATCGACGAGAGCAGTAGCGAGGATGGTCAAACTCCCCCCTTGCTCGATGTTACGAGCGGCTCCGAAGAACCTCTTCGGCGGATAAAGGGCGGTTGAATCGACACCACCGGAAAGGATCCTGCCGGATGCGGGGGTCGCAAGGTTGTATGCCCTTGAAAGACGCGTGATGCCGTCTAGAAGGATCACTACATCGCGGCCCATCTCGACCATCCGCTTGGCCCTATCGAGGGTAAGTTCGGTTACCTGGATGTGGTCGTCGGACGGACGGTCGAATGTTGAATAGATGATCTCTCCGTCGACAGAGCGCTGCATATCCGTCACTTCTTCAGGACGCTCGTCGACCAGCAGAACGATCAGATGACACTCGGGAGCATTCTTCCTGATCGAATTAGCGATCTGCTTCATCACGGTCGTCTTGCCCGCCTTTGGCGGAGAGACGATCATGCCTCGCTGACCTTTCCCGATAGGGGCGACGAGGTCGATAACTCTCTGCGTGATCTGGTTCGTCTCCTCTTCGAGCTCTAGCCTGATGCGGTCCTCGGGATACAAGGGAGTGAGCTTTTCGAACCAAGGACGGCCCTGGGCTTCCTCGGGAGGCCTTGAGTTGATGGTTTCGATACGCACCAATGCCCGGTACTTCTCGGACTCTTTCGGACGGCGGGCCATCCCAACGATCTCGTCACCGCGTCGCAAGTGGAACCTGCGCACCTGGGACAGAGAAACGTAAACGTCTTCCTGGGCAGGAAGGTATCCGGTCGTTCGAAGGAACCCGTAGTTCTCGGGAAGGATGTCGAGGATGCCGCTTGCTGGCTCGAGGTCAGCCTCGTTGACCGGCTCGAACTCACGATCGCGTTGCGGTCGCTCGGGACGGTCCGTGCGATCGGGACGGTCTGTGCGGCCCCGGTCCCGCCCTCGATTTCGGCGGCGACCACGGTCCCTGTCGCGATCACGGAATCCCTCACGACGAGGCTCTTGGTCTTGTCTTTCCGGTCTGGGTGCCGGTGCCGTACGAGCTGGGGGGGCGGTCTGCGTAGAGGCAACTGCAGCTTCGACCGCAGCCGTCGGTGTGGCGACCTCTCCGTTGATTGGTTCTTTGGCTGGCGCCTCCTTGCCGACTTCGGATCTGGCAGGAGCCGGATCTGATCTTTCCGGCCTTGCACTCTCGGGAGGCCTTTTCGATGTAGACCTGGGCGCAGCGCCGTTCGTCTTGCGACCAGTGGCACCAAGGATGGCTTCTATGAGCTCCGCCTTCTTGAGGCCCTTCTGGGCTATCCCCATATCTCCGGCCATCGCTTGAAGCTCGGCCACCTTCTTTCCGGTAAGGGAAACTTTTTCCGTCACCTTGAACCTCCCGACGAACGGGAGCCTGCCCACATCTGTTTCATCTTCCTTTGCCCTTCTTCACGGTTTCTTTGTTCATGGTCTTCTGCAGTGCCTTCCAATCTGAGTTGAACGATTCGATGCCCGAAGCTGTAAGTGGATGATCGACGAGCTGCCTGAAGACCTTGCAGGGCATCGAAGCGATCTCGGCTCCCAACCTCGCTGCATCGACCACGTGCATCGGATGTCTCAGGCTCGCTGCGAGTACAAGGGTTTGATAAGCCTGAGCATCGTAGATCGCACAGATGTCGGCGAGGACGCTGATCCCATCAGACGAGATGTCGTCCACTCGTCCGAGGAACGGAGAGACGATATACGCTCCCGCCTCTGCTGCAAGTATGGCTTGAGATGGGGAAAACACAAGTGTCACGTTCACTTTGATGCCTTCCTCCGATAGAGCCTTCGCGGCTCCAAGGCCCTCTGGCGTCATGACGATCTTCACGACCACGTTGGGAGCCACCTCTGCCAGGTCGTGGCCCTCCTTTATCAGATCCTTAGTTTTGACCTTCGTCGTTTCCAGCGATACCGGCCCATCAACGATCGAGCAGATCTCTTTGGCGTGGGCGATCCAGTCCTTTGGAGTCTCCTTGTAGATGAGGGACGGATTCGTCGTGATCCCGCCAAGAACTCCCCAGGCGCTGATCTCGCGGATCTCCTCGATATTCGCCGTATCTAGGAACAATTTCACTTCTTCTGCCTCCTTCCGAGGACTTCCCAGCTCTTCATGCGGGAGAGCTTCTTCGTCTGCTGCAGGTCTTCAGGGCCCTCGGCCTGTGGCTTCTCTTCGAGAACGCCGCGAGCTTGGGCTCTCTCCAGGGCAGAGGTGATAACGAAAGAGGTGATCTCCTGGAGTGTGGAGTCGAGGTCGAAGACTTCGACAACGGGAACATCGCGTTCCTTTGCAAGGGAGTTGATGTATCCCTGGATCCTTCGGATCTTGTCGAAGGATGACAGATATTTGTGTCTCGGTCGATTCCGGACCTCCCCGGCCCGGATCTCGAAGTGGCTGCGATGAAGCTCTTCAGCACTCACCGACATGACTATCGGTACGACAACGGCCTCCTTGAACTCCTCTTCCCAGCCCTGAAGGAACCCCGGAACGAGATGAGCTCCCTCGACGATGATGTCGGTTCCTTCCTCGATCGCTCTTGCGATCAAAGCCTTCACTCCCACCGAGACAAGCTGAACCTGTTCCTGGAAACCCATGATCACCGAGTCGATACCTTCGGACAAAGGAACCTCGAGCACGGTATCCGCGTTGAATGACGAAACGTGCAGCATCGGCAGTAGGTCTCGTGAAACGGCAGCCCTAAGAACCTCACGTATGGCATCGGTCGAGATGACCCGGGTTATCCCCAACCTGGCCGCTAACTGGGTGGCCACGGTCGATTTGCCCACTCCTGTCGCACCGCCGAGAAGGATGACCAATGGGATGTTCAGGTCTTCGACTTCTTGCCAGTTGAGGTAGCTGGTTGCGTACGTCCGGTCCACACTTTCGAGCGCCTCAGCGGCGATACGCCTCAGCTCGTCCGTCGTTACCTCGAATCTATCCAACTCCAGAAGCGACTCTTCGATCTCGGCAGCCAGCGTGAACGCCTTGGCCACAGGGATCCCGGAAACGCTGAGCGAAGCAGCCATGAGTCCCTTGGAATAGGGAAGACCTTGGGTCTTGTCCTTGATGACGATGCTCGGCCGCTTCAAGCCTTCCTCCTACTTGCGGCGAGGTCGGCCATCTCGATCACCGAAGCTTTGAAGGCGTTCTCGTCTGCGCCAAGGCAGATGGGACGGTTGTCAACGAACACCACGGGCTTTTGGTTATCTGCGGCGAAGCGCGCCACGACATCGATGGCTGCTGCCTTTACTTCAACCAAGATGACCTCGGCTTCATCCGACGCCAAAAGTTCCTCCTTCAGACGCTGTCTGTCACCCAGCGAGTGACTCATCCCCACGATCGTTGCTCCATGTTCGTCCTGCAGGTGCTGCTTCAGCACCTCGCCAGCTTTGGGGGGTGCTGTTGTTGCGAACCAAACTTTCTTGCCTGAGATCTGCTCCAGTGGATGCGGTCGAAAGATCGTGCGAAGGATCCTGGGGCTTTTGAGGGTGGTGCTGCGGATGCAGTCCTCGACTGCGGCGAGCTGCGCCGGATCGGTTGAATCTTCAGCCATTGTAAGCACGACCAAGTCCGAGAGCAAGACCCGGTACAGGCCGAAGTAGCCACGAAGATACGCGGGATCCACCTGGGCATTCACTATCAGCACGCCGGCATCCCATCTGGCTGGGGGAAGAGCGGACCCACTGCCTTCAAGAACAAGGATGCCGGGCTCGAGTTCAAGGGCCTTTTCGATAGCCGCTGGATAGTTCGTATGCGCAACATTTCCTGCAAGGCCGCCGCCGGCCCTCCAAGCCCCCACCGTCGGCACCCCTCCCATCATGGCGTCCTCGATGTAGTCGCTGGCGGCATGCTGGCCGCGCTCGACACGCTCGACAAGAGCGGCCGCATCGAGGGAAGCAGGCTCTGTTATGACGTCTGGTTCCGCAGGGCCGCCCCGCCCCATCGCGACGACGACCGGATTGCGGCCTGCCTCACCGAGTATCCGCGCGATGCTTCCTCCGACCGCGGTCTTGCCTGTCCTCTTGCCTGTACCTATCACTCCGATCGACGGGACCGGCAGGTCAGGCATCGAGGCAGGAGTGAAACGAAACCCCGCCCCAACGTACTCGGCCCCCTTATAAAGGGCGACCGAGGCAAGTCGGCAGCGTGCCGCGTAATCGAGCACCGGTTCGTCAGATATGTCGACAACCTTCAGCGCGCCATGGCGTTCGATCGCTGCGGCGAGGCGGGCTTCAGGATCATCCATCGCCATCTCGACCGGCACACCGATCTCGAGGGCGCTTTGGCCGAGCTTTTCTCCCCCGCCGACCAGCAGAGCAACCACAGGCTCCGTACCATCAGCTCGAAGCTCAGCCACCGCCCTTGCCACGACTGCGGGGTAATGCTCGCCATCGATCAGAAGCACTACCTCCCGACGCTTCATTTGATGGTCGCCCCGACCAGATCCCATCCTGGAGACGCAACTCTCCAGCCCTCTGGGGCGAACTTCCTTGCCAGCTCTTCGATCCCTGCCGCTTCCTCGGCAGGGACCAAACAGATGATGCTCGGACCAGCACCGGAAAGGGCCGCCGCAACGCCATTGCTCCTTAGAAGGTGATGAAGGTCCATCGTGGACGGCATGAGGGGAAGGCGATAGGGCTCGTGCAGCCAGTCCTGAGTCGCCACCAGCAGGGCATCCGGCGGGCTCCACCCGGCCAGAACAGCCACCAGAGATGCGGTAGCGGCCGCGTTGGCGACCGCGTCGGAGCGCGGCACGTCGGCAGGAAGGACTGAGCGGGCCTTTTCTGTCGAGAACCTTTCGCTGGAAATGATGACGACCGGAGTCACCCGGTCCGTTGGCTCGAAACGCATCCATCCGTCTTGGGTGGAAAGGACAAGGCCCCCGAAGAGCGCCGGAAGGACGTTATCTGAATGGCCCTCGATACGCGTGCACAGCCGGGCAAGGTCTTCATCCGACAGATCTAGATCACTCGCTGCTCGTGCCGATACGGCACCGGCCACGATCGCCGAGGCGCTGGCCCCGAGTCCTCGCGCCGACGGATATTCATCTGTGATCTCGATCTTGACGGAAGGAACCGCAACCCCCACGAGGGCATGCGCCTGGGCGAAGGCTGTGTAAACAAGGCTGTCGGAGGGCTGGCGCTTAGACGCTCCGCCTGTTATCGAAGTCGTCTCGGCGAGAGCCACTGTCAGCCTTAGATAAAGGCCAACAGCTACACCGAGGCAGTCGAACCCCGGACCTAGATTCGCGACCGTCGCAGGGACCTTCACCTCGATGTCCATCTAAAGCTCCAGAGCTGCCGCTATCTCATCGATGTCGGCTTCACATCGAGTGGGGGCCGAACTTACCTGGGAGGCAAGGTCAGGATCCTTCAAGCCATGACCGGTGAGGATACAAACAGCTGTGGCCCCCTTTTCAAGAACACCCCGCGCCGATAGCTGCAATAGCCCGGCGACCGCTGCTGCTGATGCAGCCTCGACGAACACACCTTCCGCAGCCAGCATCTTGTATGCATCCACTATCTGATCATCGGTCACCGCCTCGATGCCCCCATGAGACTGCGTCGATGCATCCAGCGCCTGCTGCCAGGACGCCGGATTGCCGATGCGGATGGCGGTGGCGATCGTCTCGGGCTCCGGAACCGGATGCCCCAGAACTATCGGCGCTGCGCCGGCCGCCTGGAAACCGAACATGCGAGGAAGACTGGACGATCCGTCTGACAACTCGGTGTACCCCTTCCAATATGCCGTGATGTTGCCTGCATTCCCCACTGGCATCAGGTGATATTCCGGATAACGGCCGAGCTGTTCGTACACCTCGAAGGCACCGGTCTTCTGTCCCTCGATGCGGAACGGGTTTACAGAATTGACAAGAGTCACTGGATAGCTCCGTTCCAAACCTTGGGTGATCTTGAGCGCCTCATCGAAGCTCCCATCTACTTCAACCACTTTCGCACCGTGGATAAGAGCCTGCGCGAGCTTCCCCCGAGCTACCTTTCCTTTCGGGATCAGAACCGCACAGGCCAACCCGGCCCTTGCGGCATAAGCGGCGGCCGAGGCGGATGTATTCCCCGTTGACGCGCAGATAACCGTCTTCGAACCTTCTTCCAGCGCTTTGGACACGGCAAGGGTCATCCCTCTGTCCTTGAACGAGCCGGTCGGGTTCAGGCCCTCGAGCTTCAGGTAGATGTCTGCTCCGGTCTTTTCCGAAAGGTACCTGGACAGCAGAAGTGGAGTGCTTCCTTCGCCAAGCGACACGACTGGAGTTGAATCGGTTACTGGGAGATATCTTCGGTAGCGCTCGATGACTCCCGGCTGGATCATCTATCCCTCTCCCAAAACCCGCATCCACGACGCGACTTCTTCGACAACCTCTAGGGCCGACAGGTCTTTCAGCATCCTTTGGAAATCTCTTTCCGATGCCCTGTGTGTGACCAGCACTAACGTTGCTTCGTCGCCGAAACCCTCCTGCCACACGCTCTTGATGCTGACATCGTGATCGGCGAAGACCCCCGCAACCTGGGCAAGAACCCCGCGACGGTCAACAACCTCGAGCAAGATGAAGTATTGGCTCGTGGTCTCGTCGATCGGGACCAGCTCGGTTCCCGAATCGTTCACGGACCAACCTGGCGCGGGTCTGCCTGAGATGATGTCCCTGGCGATCGACACAAGATCCCCAAGGACGGCCACTGCGGTAGGGGGCCCTCCCGCTCCTCTGCCATAGAACATCAGCTCCCCGGCCTCTTTTCCTTCAACGAAGACTGCGTTCAGGTTGTCGCGCACGGCCGCCAGAGGATGCGTCTCGGGGACCATGGTCGGATGCACCTTCACCGAGAGCCGGCCATCCATCGCCTCTGCGATGGCCAATAGCTTGATGACGTAGCCGAGTGAGGCTGCGAGCTGAAGCTCTCGGGGGCCTACGCCAACTATCCCCTGTCGATAGACATCGCTTCCCTTCACCGAGGTATCGAATGCGATCGTTGCGAGTATCGATAGCTTTGCTGCGGCGTCCGCCCCCTGGATATCCGCCGACGGGTCGCTCTCGGCAAAGCCCAGAGCTTGTGCTTCCGAAAGGGCCACATCCAGGTCGTATCCGTGGTCTGTCATCTTGGTAAGGATGTAGTTGGTCGTCCCGTTCACTATCCCGATGACGCGGGTGATCCGCTCCCCCGCTAACGAGTCTTGAAGCGGACGGATGATCGGGATGCCACCGCCAACCGCTCCTTCGAACCGAAGGTCCAGTCCGGCGGCCGAAGCGATCCTAAGCAGTTCCGCCCCATGGACAGAAAGAAGTTCCTTGTTGGCCGTGATGACGTGCTTGCCATTAGCGAGAGCTTTTCGGATGTAGGCCCCCGCTTGTTCGACGCCGCCCATGAGCTCGACAACGACATCTATGTCGCCAGCTCCCACCACGTCGTCCGGCTCGGTGCTGAACAGTTCCGCTGCGGCCAGTGCGTGCCTGGACTTATCGAGGTCGCGCACAACGATCCTTCGTATCTCGATGGGAACGCCGGCGCGGTTCGTTATCTCGTTCGCGTACTCATGGACCATCCGAACAACGGATGATCCGACAACGCCACAACCGAGTAGTCCGACCCCGATCGACGAAGGTACTGCCGCTATTCCGCGTACTCCTCAGCAACCTTGGGAGAGGTCAACTCTCTAACCAACTCTCTGGACATCCCAACCGCGGCAGCAGTGAGACCTATCCAGGCGATCTTGCGGCCGATGGACTCCTCTTCGGAGAGACCGGGCAGCTCCCGACGAAATCCCCTGGTCCAGATCTGCTCAACCGCCATCATGGCGAACTTGGCTGCAAGCGCGCCCATAGCCAAGGCGAACAGCTTGCGTGACAGCCCACCTTTCATCTCGGTCAAAGGCATCGACCCTCCTTTCCTAGCCCCCCAGAAAACCTGAACTTCGCACGGGAAGCTCTACGACCATACGGCAGCCGCCCTCTGAGGGCGACTCGACCCAGATCTTGCCTCCGTGAAGATCCACGATCCAGCGCGCTATCGCCAGGCCAAGACCGCTGCCTCCATCCATAGACGAACGGGCTGAATCCGAGCGATAGAAGCGCTCGAACACCCGGGAAGCTTCGGCGTCAGGGATCCCTGGACCGGAATCCGTCACCTCTATCCGCAATCTGTCGTCGCGCTCATGGGCGCTCAGATGCACATCACCTCCGTCGGCGGAATGCCGGACGGCGTTCTCGAGCAGATTCGCGACGACCTGATGTATCCGCTCGGTGTCGCCTTCCACAGCAAGCCCACTTTGATCGATCGTCACATGAACCGACGTGCGCCCCGAAACGAGGCGGCACTCACCGGCCGCGTCTTCAAGCAGACGCCCAACATCGAACGGGGCCACATCCAAAGCCAAAGCTCCTGATTCGAGACGCGAGAGGTCGAGGAGCTGTTCAACCAGCCTTCCGAGTCTTTCTACCTGCTTCAGCATGGTGGCCAACGCAGCTGGGTCTGTGGGCTGAACCCCGTCGACGAGATTCTCGAGCATCGCCTGGAGTGCGCCGATCGGGGTGCGCAATTCGTGAGACACATTGGCAACGAGGTCTTTCCTCATGCGATCCACCTCGGCAAGCTCGGCGGACATGGCGTTGAATGCGCTCGCCAGATCACCCACTTCGTCGCGAGACGTGGCGGTCACCCTTCGAGAGTAATCACCTTTCGCCATAGCCTTGGCCGCAGCCGCCATCTCTCTTAGGGGGGATGTCATGCCGTGAGCCAGCAACTGCACCATCCCTAGAGCAAGAGCACCAGATGCGACCCCCACTACGGCGAGGGGAAGGCCCTGTTTCAATCCGATCCGATGAACAACAACCGTGACGGCTACCGCGCAAACGATCACGACGCCCAGTTTCGTCTTGATCGAAGTGAGTGGATCTAAAGGACGCACCGATCAGCGAGTCGGCTCGAACGCGTACCCCACTCCGTGAACGGTTCGCACCAGTTCGGATCCGAGCTTCTTCCTGAGCGCGCCAACGTGGGAGTCGACCGTGCGCGCACCTGCGCCGTCACGGTAACCCCACACATCGAAGAGCAACTGCTCCCTTGTGTGCACCACACCTGGCCGCGACGCAAGACGGTGAAGCAAGTCGAATTCGATCGGAGTCAGATGCACGGTCGCGCCGGACACCTTCACTTCTCGCCGGGAAGGGTCGATCTCGAGGCCTTCGCCTTGGATAGCTGAAGCCGCTGGTTCCGGAAAACGGTTAACCCTGCGAAGGATCGCCTGAACCCTCGCGACCAATTCACGTGGGCTGAAAGGCTTTGTCATGTAATCGTCCGCACCCACCCCAAGGCCAACAAGCATGTCGGTTTCGGAATCGCGGGCGGTCAACATCAATACTGGAACAGCCCTATCTCTTTGGATCCTGCGACAAGCCTCGAGGCCGTCGAACCCAGGAAGCATCAGGTCAAGAACAACGAGGTCTGGTCTCAAGCGCTCGCAAAGAGCAACACCAGAGGGGCCGTCCGTTCCGACCTCAACAACGAAACCTTCTTTGCGAAGTCTTGCCGCGACAGCAGCAGCGATGATTGGCTCGTCCTCGACTACGACGATAGTTCGCGTTTGGCTCATCACGATCAGTCTAGGACGCGCCTTTAACTAACAGTTCCAGTAGTTGTGAAGATTCGGACAAGGATCGCCCTGGACCTTGTCACCTGGCCGATGGCGTGAGGTCCAGGGCTTCGCTCACTCCAGAGAAGGAGTAACCCGGTTGTGGCCCTCCCGCGATCACATACAAGACCCCGCGGGATGCTGCGACGCCCAGACCGTGGCGGGGTGTCGGTAAGGGAGGCAGGGCGGTCCAAGTCCTCGACCTCGTATCGAAAGCCTCTACCTCGTCGAACGTTCCGTTCGGGCCCTCGCCTCCTACCGCGATCACGCGACCAGCCACGAACGCTGCCGACAGTCCTCCTCTTGGCGTGGGCATCGAAGGAAGTGGCAACCAACGCCGCGCCTTCGGATCGAAAACTTCGGCGGCACCCAGGTTGTCGGGGGCTCTGCCTCCTACCGCGTAGATCCGAGACCCATCCGAAGCCACGCCAAGGTGCTCGCGCGGCGTCGACAGGCCGGGTTGGGTCGTCCACTTCTTGCTCGCAAGGTCATATACAAGGGTCCCCGCCGCCAGTCCATCCGGTCCAACCCCTCCGACCACGAAGATCTTGCCTTCTGCGAAGGCCGCACCTCCGGCCGCCCGCGCCTCGGGCATCTGCGGTAGTTCTACCCACCGGTTGCCGTCGAACGCGAATGCCCGGTCGGTCGGCTTTGTGAGTCCCTGACCAACGTATCCCCCTAAGACGAAGAATGTCTTCCCATCGGAGGCCGCCATCGGGTGGTTGACGGGAAGAGGAAGAGGGGGGCCCGACAGGAATGCGCTCTTGTTGGGATCGTAAATCTCAACCAAGGCTACCGTGGCGCCGCTGCCCACGAATCCGCCTGCGACGAAGATCTTCCCTTCGACCGATGCCGCAGCCACCTCGGTGCGTTTCGAAGGCGCCGAGTCGAGCGCTCTCCACCTGAGCGAGCGCGACTCTTCGTTGGGCGGAGTGGACGGGGCGCAAGCCGCCAGCAGCGCCAGGATCGAAGCGATCGTTCCCCTCATAATCTTTAAGACCTATCATCCCCCGGCCGGTAGGCATATCCTCCCATCGGCGATGCTTGGCTTGCTGAAAAGATCCAGAAAAAGATCGCCCTTCAGGCAGGTGAATCGATGTCTTTGGCGAAACGTGACTGTCAGCCACCCGAGAAGCGGCGGAACGCGGTTAGCTGAGACAGTGGCCCAAGACTGTGGAAGGAGGGAGGCTCAAGGTCGATCTTCGTAGGTCCGCTCGTTCGAGCAGAAACCATTCCACCACCCTTCGCTACCTTTCGTCGCAGCAATATCCGAACCTCTACTCACACCCGAAGTGATCTTTCTTCTCACCTAAGCTTATCGAGGAGGTTCATCTTTGAAGTCACTACGAGCAGCGCTAGCGGGGCTCATCGCCCTCGGTCTTTTGATCATCCCGGCCACATCAGCGAACGCCAGCAATAGCTGGGGCAACTATCACTGGGCCCGCACGGCCAACCCATTCACCATCAGTACCGTTAAGTCCCTGACCCCCGACTGGGTCGGAAGGACCGACGCAGCTCTAGCCGACTGGAGCAAATCGACCGTTCTCGACCTGGCAGGCGTTGCCGGAGCCAGCGACTCGCAGACCCGTCGCAAGTGCCCGGCGATCAGCGGCAAGATCCGGGTATGCAACCAGACCTACGGATTGAACGGCTGGCTGGGCCTCGCGTCGATCCACATCTCGGGAAGCCACATCGTGGATGGGACGACGAAACTGAACGACAGCTACTTCAATCTGGCCTCCTATAACTACGAAACCGAGAAGCGTCACGTCGTTTGCCAGGAGGTCGGACACGACATCGGTCTGGACCACACCAGCACCGACGGGTCCTCGCAGAACACCTGCATGGACTACTACCAGAACAAGAGCAACTCTGACACAACCAGCACCACTCCCAACCAGCACGACTACGACCAGCTGGCTGCCATGTACAGCCACCTCGACTCGAGCTCCACTGTCAGCTCGGCCTCAGCGTCAAGTGCCAGTGAAAGCTGGGACGCTGGAAGAGGCGTGACCATCATCAACACGGTCGATGCCAACGGCAACGGCTACATCACCAGGATCATCTGGGCCACCGACCTGTTGGGGGCCGGACGCATCACCCAGTCCTGATCAATCGATGATCAAGACCTGATCATTCGATGATCAACAAGAACGGCCCCCTAACGGGGGCCGTTCTTCTTCCCGGGACCCATCGGGATATAAATCGGTTAATGCAAGAAAAGGCGATCGAATCTCTCCTGAGCGAAGACCGCCGATTCCCTCCTGACCCGGGATTCACCTCCAAAGCTGTCGCCCGCGACCCAAACGTTTACGAAGAAGCCTCAACCGATCCCCTCGCCTGGTGGGCAGCGCGTGCGCAAGAGCTGTCCTGGTTCGAGCCGTGGACCGACATCCTCGAATGGGATCTGCCGTTCGCGAAATGGTTCGTTGGGGGCAAGCTGAATGTGAGCGTGAATTGCCTCGATCGCCACGTGGAAGCTGGCGGCGGCGACAAGGTCGCCTACTACTTCGAGGGCGAGCCTGGCGACACAAGAACTATCACCTACGAGCAGCTCCTCGAAGATGTTTGCCGTTTCGCCAATGGGCTCAAGGCTCTCGGAGTCAACAAGGGTGACCGGGTTGCCGTCTATATGCCGATGATCCCCGAGCTGCCGATAGCGATGCTGGCCTGCGCCCGCATCGGGGCGATCCACTCGGTTGTGTTTGGCGGATTCAGCTCGGAGGCCCTGGCAGGACGCATCCAGGACGCTGGCGCGCGCCTGCTCATCACTGCCGACGGGGGATACAGGCGCGGTCAAGTGGTTCCTTTGAAACAGAACGTCGACAAAGCGGTGCAGCTTTGTCCAACCATCGAAAAGGTAGTCGTGGTGAAGCGTGTGGACGCATCGGCGCAGATGACCGAAGGCAAAGACGTTTGGTATCACGAGCTGACCAAGGACCAACCTGCCACTTGCGAACCGGCGCGGATGGACTCCGAAGACTTGCTGTTCACCCTTTACACGTCTGGCACTACCGCTAAGCCCAAAGGGATCGTTCATTCAACCGGCGGCTATCTGACAGGGGCAGCAACCACTCATCGGATGATCTTCGACATCAAGTCCGATGACATCTACTGGTGTGCTGCTGACATCGGATGGGTTACAGGGCACAGCTATATCGTGTATGGCCCCCTCGCCAACCACACCACATCAGTGATGTACGAAGGCACTCCCGACTGGCCCGACAAAGACCGCTTCTGGTCGATCATCGAGCATTACGGGGTGACGATCCTCTACACAGCGCCCACTGCTATCAGGGCATTCATGAAGTGGGGGGCCGAGCATCCAGGAAAGCACGATCTGACTTCACTTCGGCTTCTTGGCAGCGTTGGTGAACCGATAAACCCTGAAGCATGGATGTGGTATCGGGAACACATCGGAGGTGGTCGCACCCCTGTGGTCGATACGTGGTGGCAGACCGAGACCGGCGCCATCATGATCACTCCGCTGCCTGGGATCTCGGAGCTGAAGCCCGGGTCCGCTTCCCGAGGGTTCCCGGGGATCTTCCCAGAGATAGTCGACGACTCTGGCGTACCGGTCGAACCAGGAACCGGCGGAGGTTACCTGACGATCACCAAGCCATGGCCATCGATGCTGCGCGGGATATGGGGAGACCCCGAAAGATACAAGCAGACCTACTGGTCTCGGTTCGAGGGCCGCTATTTCGCTGGCGACGGCTGCCGTCAGGATGCCGAGGGCGATTTCTGGTTCATGGGAAGGGTCGACGATGTCATGAATGTCTCCGGGCATCGCATATCCACCACCGAAGTTGAGTCAGCACTGGTCGATCACCCCGCCGTTGCAGAGGCGGCGGTGGTCGGTAAGAACGATGCAGACACCGGCCAGGCCATCTTCGCCTACGTGATCGTGCGCGGGAACATCGAACCCGATGACGCTCTTGCCAGCGAATTGCGCGAACACGTGGCCACGAAGATCGGAAAGATCGCGCGCCCGAAACAGATCATGTTCACCCCCGACCTTCCCAAGACGCGCAGCGGAAAGATCATGCGGCGCCTGCTTCGAGACGTTGCAGAAGAAAGGGTCCTCGGCGATGTGACCACCTTGGCCGACCCTTCGATCGTCGAGCAGATAAGACAAAGGGCGGCGCAGAGCTCAGACGAATAGCACGCGACCCCTAGACGCGAGAAGGGAGCCCATAGGGCTCCCTTCTGCTAAAAGCAAACGATCAGGCGGGGCGCACCTCGGTGGCCTGCAGACCTTTCGGCCCGGTGGTCGTCTCGAACTCCACAGCCTGGCCCTCTGACAAAGACTTGAAGCCAGTGCCAAGGATCGCGGTGTGGTGAACGAATACGTCCTCGCCTCCATCCTGCTGGATGAAGCCGAATCCCTTTTCGTCGCTGAACCATTTAACGGTTCCACGCATATCTGTTCCCTCCCTTCACGCCGCAAGCGGCAAGATGTGCTGCAGGTCGGGTTCAGAAAATACAAAACGCCACGGTTTAGCGTCCGCGGCGTTAATGAAACCCACTTCTACAACCAGGGGAAAGTATAGCAGTGGGTCGGGTTCGTATGTGTCGATTCGAAAGAACAAGACCGGGCACCGCCAAATTCGGCCCCCGGGGGACTTCAGCAGGCATGATTCGATGATGCTTGACCCTCTCCGGGGCCGACATCCTTTCAGGCAGCAGTGTCCCGTTGCTACAGGTTGCGGAACAGATCGCACTGACGCATCACGAACGGTGGGACGGAGCTGGATACGAGGGGATGAGAGGCGACGACATACCCTTGTTTGGTCGCATAGTTGCGATCGCAGACGTCTTCGACGCACTTACGCACTAGCGGCGACACAGGGGACTTGCTGCCATCTGCTTGATATCTGGTGCATCGACCCACCCGGCCCACAAGAGCTTTATCGGATTCTCGCCGGTCAGGAGGCTGTAGACGGTGAGGATCGCAGTAACCGAGCCAGCGGATGCGCCAGCCATGCTGTCTATGGCGATGCCTCTCCTTCTCGATCGGTTCCGGAAATACATCACCCAGTACGTGAAAAATCAAGCAGGAATCAACTTCATCGCGACGCACAAGGTCGCTCTATCGATCACCGCAGTGGCGCGGGGCGTGACAAGGTCCACATCGTGAGCCCACTCGAAGGCTCAACGCTCTCGACGGCAACTTCGAAGCCGAGTTTCTCGTAGAAGGGGATGTTGGATCGCTCCGCGGTGTCGAGGTAGATAGGCACACCATCCTTGTCTGCGCTTTCGAGACCGGGCCGAAGGAGCGCTGTACCGACGCCATTGCGCATGCGCTCTGGCGTGACTCCTACGATCATCAGATACCAGTGGGCAGTAGCCACGTCGGCGCGGTGGTTGTTCTGGAGGTGATCCAACACGGACCCCAGGCGCTGGAGTTCTTCCATCCCGAGGATCTCTGGAAGCTTTCCGAACCCCGCCGCTTCAGCTCGTTCAGGGGTCACGTCACTGCCTGGAGGCTGCCATACGGCGATGCCTTCCTTGGCAGCTCCCGCGGTCCAAGCCTCTCCAAACAGATGCCCGAACCGCACGAGGATCGACAAGTAGGGCGGCAGCTTTTGGGCGCGCCCCTGGGGGTCGGGAAGGACGAAGCTGAAAAGAGGGTCTTCTTGGAAAGCCAGCCCCAGCGTGCGCCCGGCCTCAACCGATTCGTCTTCGCGCCATGGTTGGACGTCTGTCAGGGACATATCAGTACCTTAGCCCCTCATGGTCACCGTTAGACAAAGAGTCTAAGCTTTCCCCTTTAGCTAGCGTTCATTTTCCTGAGCGCGCTGAGCGAGGTCGAAATGCAACAGAAACTGTTCCTCTCAATCTTCCTTGCAGCTGCCATCCTCTTGGCCGGCTGCGCGAAGTCCAGTTCACACAACCCCCCCATTCCCTCGTCCAATCCCTTGGAGTCAACCAACGTTGGGAACTCGGAAACACAGCCTTCCCCAACTCCCACTTTGGCGGCTTCTTTAATCTCCGATCCATCCGTCCGGTTCACAGTCATCACGAAGGATCAAAATGGGCTCGGCCCGAACGGCATTCCCATAAGGGTCACGGGGGCATTGAACCAGATGCTCGCGACGGATGCCAAAGGGATTGCGAATCTCACCGGGCCGGCAGGCCGTTACGCTTTCGCGATCCCAACCGGCTGCCAGGATTCCTTTCTAATCCGCTACGGAGGGACGGCGACGAGAGGTGTGCCACCGGGAATCAAGATGGACGTCGGTCTGTCCGTTCAATGGGAGCACAGAATTGCCCCATCCGCGTCCTCGGATGCAAGCGAAGGCCCGTACTGGAGGGTGGGAAACACGATCAAGGTGAGGTTTGTAGTCATCGACAGATGCGAAGAGAAGTTGGCCCCTCCCGGGAGCCGGTTTCCTTCGTGGCGCTTTCGCGTCAACTCCCTCCTCGAGGTCGTCTCACCGCCCGAGCTGCTAGTCGACGGCAACTCACGATCCGAGATTCAGGTGAGATGCAAGACGGAGGGGCAGCCTTCCCTCGTCGCTTATGACTCGGAGAACCTCCCAGATGAGGTAGATCTGATGGCACACGTTCTCAACGGGCCCACGACGGGGCCGGTCGAGTGCCGAAATTGATTTATCGGATTAAGGGCCTGTCTCAGAAACTTAAACCTGGGCTTAGGCTCATGTTTGCGAGAGAAACTAGGCCCTGTTCCATCGTAGCTTGCGATCCATCTCTGGACGGTTCTGCGATCAACCCCATAGCGCATTGCAACGTCTATCCCATCGCGTCTGATTCAAGGACCTCGAGCCCGGCCCTGTAGCGCTGCTCAACCACCGAAACCACCAACAACATAGGCAGACCATCCTTGGCTGGACTTAAGCCAAGTGAGACCATTGGGTGGGTACGATTGGTGGACTTACTGCGACATATGTACCGAGGCCACTGCGACACAGGTACCGAGGCCGGGCCGGATGGTGCGACATA
>Ga0183260_10001762_pt1 | contig 17981 bp, 18 predicted proteins | sample AntDrymUQ4972206_2_FD_129768 | JGI IMG/M metagenome (GOLD analysis project Ga0183260, IMG submission 129768) | Polar desert sand microbial communities from Dry Valleys, Antarctica - metaG UQ497 (22.06) (version 2) (version 2) | ecosystem: Environmental > Terrestrial > Soil > Desert | place...
AATCGCCTCGACGAGCGCCTTGATCCGGTCGGCCGGATCCGAACGAGCCGCAGTCGCCGCGCCGACGCGGGCTGCGACCGCCTGGAACATGTCCTTCAGGACCTCCTGATAGAGGCCCGCCTTGCTCTTGAAGTGGTAATAGAGCATGGCCTTATTGACGCGGGCCGCCAGCGCGATCCGGTCGACGTTCGCACCGGCAAACCCTCGCGCCGCAAACTCGGTCGCGGCCGCGGCAAACAGCCGGTCACGGGTGCCGGGACCGGCAAGGCGTCGTTTCGATCGGGTCAAAGTTTTCATCTGAGTCGCTATTAACTAACCAGATAGTTAATAACACAAATAGACTCGCGCGCGCTAACAGCGCCGTCGCTCGAGGCCAGCGGGTGCGGCCGGGTCGGGTGAGCGTCGGGCCGGGATTCGACGTGCGGAAAGGTCCGCAGGAGGTGCCGCTTCGGTGCTCAGAGCAGCTTCGACAGTCGCGCATACCCGGCGCGGCTCACGGGGAGACGACGGCCGTCGCGGAGGATCGCGATGCGGCTGTCCTTGGCATAGAGCTCGACCCGCGCGATGCGTTCGATGTTGAGCACGTACGACCGGTGCACCCGAACGAAGCGGGTCGGGTCGAGCGTCGCCTCCACCGCGGCCATCGTTTGGTCCTTCAGGTAGTCCTTGCCGTCGGCCTTGAAGCAGACGTAGTCGTCCTGCGCTTCGACGTAGTCGATGCGGTCTACGGGGATGACGTGGACCTGGGACCCGTCGCGGATCAGCACGCGCTCGGCCGGGGCCTGGCGGGGCCTCGCGTCAGCCATCAGGGCGTCGACCGGAAGCGCCTCGGCGGCCTGGATCCGGGCCCGGGCCCGCATCAGTGCTTCACTGAAGCGGGTTGCGTCGAAGGGCTTCAGCAGGTAATCGACGGCGTGGACATCGAACGCCCGCAGTGCGTACTGGTCGAACGCGGTTGTAAATACGACGGGCACTGAACGACCGAGGAGTTCGAGGACTTCGAAGCCGTCCAGCTTCGGCATCTGAATGTCGAGGAACATCAAGTCCGGCGAGAGCTCCGTCACCGCCTTCACGGCCTCGAAACCGTTTCCGCATTCAGCGACGATCTCGACTCCGGGATGCGCCTTGAGATATTCACGGATGACGGTGCGGGCGAGCGGCTCGTCGTCCACCACCACAACACGGAACGAAGCTTCGTCAGCCATTGGTTTTGTCACCGTCCTGAACGTCACGGGTAGCCGGCAGGACGATTTCCACACGCCACGTGCCGTCCTGCTCTGCCCAGTTTACCGAGGCGCTCCTGCCGTACAGCGCCGCGAGCCGCGAGCGGACGTTGGCGAGCCCCAGCCCCGTTCCGGTTTTACGCGGGCGGTCGGCATCGGCTGGATTCTTCACCACGATCGTGAGCTGCACCGGTGAGCAGGTCGCGGTCACAGTAACGTTGCCGCCTTCGAGGACGTGTGCCACGCCATGTGTGACCGCGTTCTCAACCACCGGCTGCAGCAGCAGGGGTGGGACGAGGCATGCCCCGGCGTCACCGCCGTCAATCGCCACCTGCAGGCGCTCGCCCAGCCGGACGCGTTCGATCGCGAGGTACCTGTGCAGCAAGGCAAGCTCGCGCGATAGCGGGATGCGCTCGGCTGCGCCAAGCGACAGGCTCTCGCGAAGAAAATCGCCGAGGAGAACGGTCATGCGTCGGGCGCCGGCGGGATCGGCGGCGGTCAAGGCGCTGATCGAGTGAAGACTGTTGAAGAGAAAGTGCGGATCGATCTGCGCGCGCAGCGAGCGGAGTTCCGCCTCCTTCGACATCACCTGCGCCTGCAGTTCTCGCCGCTCCGCCGCCCTGGCGTGCTCGAACGCGGAGGCAATGTAACCGACCGCGATGGAGAGCAGGTAGAGCAGCACGCCGAAGCCGAAGATGATCGGCGCCACTTCGCCAAACGGCGCTCGAACGTCCCCCCACCGCACCAGCACGTTGTGCCAGCCGCGGGCGAGGATGACCCACGCGCCGCTGCTCAGGGCTGCTGCCCCTAGCGCGGTCGACAGCAGGCGCGGCAGCCCCGAGGTCGCAATCGGTGTGCTCCGTGCGACGTACCACGCCGACAGGCAGACGAAGGCATACGCGAGCGACAGCGGAAAGGCGATGACTGCCGCCGCGCGCGTGCTGAGCCCGCCTTCGCCGGCGAGCAGGCTGGCGAGGAGGGCACCGACGATGATCCACAGGGCGAGATAGAGCGCGAGCCGCTCTCCTCGCGCGAGCAGCGGGTGCATGTCTAGTTTTTGACCTCGACGCCGCCCATCACCACGATTCCTCGAACGACGAGGGTGTGGTTCCGTGCATCGCCGGACGCGCGGGTGCTGTCCTCGAACCCACCCATGATCGGTGTCATCCGCCCGATCACGTTCCAGCTCTCCGGCACGCGGATCTCGATACCGCCCCACATCGCGAACACATCGATGACCGCCTCGCCATGGATCTCGGCCTGGCGCAGATCGATCTCGCAGCCGCCCATGAATGCCGTCAGCTCGCCACCACGAAAGGCCCGGGCGCGACTGCCCCGGTGCACTCCGCTCAGGATCGCGATCGCATTCACCACCGCATCGCTCGCCTCATTCCCGCGCAGCCGCCGGCCGCGAAGGCTCTGCCAGACCACGACACTACCGGCGAAGACCAGCAGCAGCGGCCAGAAGCTGATGATGCTGACGTCGACGACATCGAGCGTGTGCAGCAGCATCCAGCCACCGGCAAGAACAAACAGCACACCCCCCTGCGAACTACCGTAGCCGGTGCGAGCCTGCCAGAGCTTCGCGACGCCGATAAGGATCAGTCCTACGGGCCAATATGCGAGGAAGCGCTCGGCCGCGAGCAGGTCGAGGCTGTCGAGGGTGAAGACCACGCCGACGAGAATGATCAGCAGCCCGAACATCAGCTGCGGAGTGAGGCGCACGGCGGGCGTGGGCGGTCCGGTATCCATAGCGCTCTCCAGAAGTGTCGAGTCTCTGCCGGTGAACTTATCCCGCCACGGGAAGGGTCACGCCGGGCATTCGGCGAACGCCCATGGGCTGCCGGTAAATGGTGGAATCTACGTGCAACAGGACAGGGATCCGAAGACCGCGATTCCGTTCCCGGTGAATCGCCTGATTAACAGTGTGCCGCAGCCGATCGAAGGGCCGGTGCCGGCGCCCGACCTCGGCACGCCGGAAAAGCGGGCTCGAGCACGGCGGCGGCGAGCGGAACAAGAAGAGCGATTGAGGTCGGACCGCCCTACTTGGGCGGCAGGCCGGCCTTCTTCCGGGCTTCGGCCAGCTGATTCATCGCGTCGAGCACTTCGCGGCGAGCCGCTTCTTTGGCTCGCTCGGTCTTTGCGTCACTCAGCTTGTCGATCGCTTTCGAGAGGGCCCACTGCAATCCGATCGAGGTGGCCGCGACCGTCAGCGCCTCGCCGCCGGTGAATACGCCCATTCCGCGGAACTCGTTCGGCGTCACCAGGTTCAGAAACTCCTGGTGAGTCATCGGACCAGGGGTGGGTCCCACCAGGTATCCCTTACCGAGGATGTCTTCGATCGTCGGCTTCTTCGCAAACACCTCGACCCGGAAGGTCGGGCGTCCTGCGGTGGTCTTGATTGCTGGCGGACGCGAGATCGCTTCCTGGATTCGGTCGAGCGAGACCGGCCAACTGACCGTGTCCACCGCAGCTGGGGATTGGGAGTTCTGCTCGGCTGGGCGCGGCGCCGAAACCTGGGGCGCGGCTGGCTGCTGCACTGGAGCGAGCAGTGCGACTGAGATCGTCAGTGCCTGGAGGCTCATGAACACAATACCCATTATGACGACAGACCTCACGGGATGGCTTCCAAGATCGGTGCCCATGCGTGGGACGCCAGCTGTTCGCAATTGAACAGCCGCGGCCGGTAGGCGTGGTCCACTTGACGACAGACGTCCAATGAGCCCTTACACTTGCGGCAATTCATACTGGCGGCACGGATATGGGAAGACAGCGCGATGAAATCGATCAGGTGACCTGAACACATGCATACCACCCTTCAAGACCTCCGCTACGCCGTCCGCATGCTGCGCAAGACGCCTGGTTTCACCGTCGTGGCGGTGCTCACGCTTGCTCTGGGAATTGGCGCGAACACAGCTATTTTCACCGTGGTGAATACCCTGCTCCTCCGACCGCTGCCGTACGCAGATCCAGGACGGCTGGTGATGGTGTGGCAGGACTTCCGAGGACGCGGCGGGCCGGCGGACGAGTGGGCAACACCCGGTAACGTCGCTGACTGGCGCGCGGCGAAGGGCCTGTTCGAAAACGTTGCCGCGATAGGCGGATGGCGGCCGACCTACACGGGTGGCGCGGAGCCCGAGCCGATCCCCGGTGAGCAGGTCTCGCACGAATACTTCCACCTCCTCGGCATCTCGCCCGCGCTCGGCCGCACCTTCAGGGCGGAAGACGATGTGGCGAACGCCGCGAGGGTGGCGGTGATCAGTGAGGCGCTCTGGAAGCGGCGGTTTGGCGGGGACCGGCAAGTCGTCGGCACGATCGTAACCCTGAGCGGGGACCCGCACGAGGTGATCGGCGTGCTGCCACCGGGCTTCCGTCCGATCGTCTCGGGGACGGCTGACATCTGGCGCCCGCTGCGACTTAACACCACCACTCCGTCACGGGGCGCGATCACGCTGCGCGTCGTCGCGCGACTCGCGCCCGGACTGACGCACGATCGCGCGCAGGAGTCCGCTGCCGTTCTCGCCCGCCGGCTCGAAGCCGAACATCCTCAGTTCAACGAGAAGATCGGCTTCAACCTGCAACCGCTCCACGATCGTGTCGTGGGTGATATCAGGCCCGGCCTGCTGGCGCTGTTCGGCGCGGTCGCGTTCGTGCTCCTCATCGCCTGCGTCAACATCGCGAACCTCCTGCTCGCGCGTGCCTCGTCGCGCGGTCGCGAACTGGCGGTGCGCCTGGCCCTCGGTGCCGGCCGCCGGCGTGTCGTCCGCCAGCTCCTCACCGAAAGCGTCCTCCTGGCGTCCCTCGGCGGCATCGCCGGCGTCCTGTTCGGGATCTGGGCGGTGCACGCGCTCGTCTCGATCGCGCCGGCGAGCGCTCCGCGGGTCGCAGAGATCGGGCTCGACCTGCGCGTCTTCGGCTTCGCGACACTGCTCACGATTGCGACCGGCATCCTGTTCGGCCTCGCGCCGGCGATTCGTGCGTCACGCAGCGTCGCCACCGGGTCGTTGAAGGATGGCGCGCGCGGCGCCGCCGCCGGCGGTGGCGCTTCCCTGCGCCGGGTTCTGATCGCCGCTGAAGTTGCGCTTGCGTTAATGCTACTGACGGGTGGCGGGCTGCTCCTGCAGACGTTCATGCGTCTGCAGGCGGCCGATCTCGGTTTCAACCCGGAGAACGTGCTCGTCGGCCTGGTCAATCCTCCGAGAACGAGCTACGACACGATGGCCAAGCATCGCGCCTTCTATGACCAGGTGCTCGAGAAAGCCCAGGCGCTGCCCGGCGTCCAGACGGCGGCGCTCGCCTCGGTCCTTCCGCTCTCCGGCGACCGCGATACCAACTTCACCATCGAGGGGCGACCAGCGCCGCAGACACCCTCAGAGCGGGCGGTCACCTGGTACCGCCTCGTCAGCACCGGGTACTTCGACGCGATGGGTATGAAGCTCCAGCGTGGACGGTCCTTCGCCGGCGGCGAATCGGCGCCGTCGGTCGTGGTGAACGAGACGTTCGTCCGCAAATTCTTTCCTGGTGAAGAAGCCATCGGCCGGCGCATTCGTCTCAGTGAAGACACGCCCTGGTTCACGATCGTCGGCGTGATCGCCGATGCGCGCATTCGTGGCGCCAGAGGAGAGACGCGCGTTGAGACCTTCGTTCCCTACTGGCAGTTCACGGAACCCGGCATGAACGTGATCCTGAAGGCGCACTCCCATGCCGGGCAGCTTGCGGCGCCGCTCAAGCAGGCGGTCGCGTCACTGGATCGCAACGTCCCGGTATCAGGCGTCGCACTCCTCTCCGACATGGTGGCCGAGTCGATCGACCAGCCGCGTTTCTTCGCCGTGCTCGCGGTCGCCTTTGCGCTCCTCGCGCTCGCGCTTGCGGCGATCGGCATCTACGGCGTGATGGCCTACGTGGTCGCGCAGCGGACGACCGAGATCGGGGTGCGAATGGCGCTGGGCGCCACCCCTGGCGAGGTCTTCCGGCTGGTGATCGGCGACGGTCTGCGGATCACGACGATCGGAATCGCGGTCGGGGTGGTGGGTTCCGTCCTGATGGCGCGGTGGCTCACCGCGCTGCTGTTCGGAGTAACACCAGGGGATCCGCTGACGCTGGGTATCACGGCAGGATTACTGCTGTTGGTGGCGGCGGCGGCCTGTTACCTGCCGGCACGACGCGCCACCCGGGTCGACCCGATGGTGGCGCTGCGGGCCGAATAGCTATAATTCCCGGGCGCTTAGAAACTGACGGGAGTCGCGTCCCGTCTAAGGAACAACATGTCATTCTTCAAGTCGAGTCCACCGGCCCCGCTCCCGGAGGCAGTCACCGCCGACGCATCGCTGGCGCCGAACGCGCTGATCGCGCTGCGGAACATCGAGAAGTCCTACGCCCACGGCACCAGCCGCACGTACGTGCTGCGTCGCATCAACGTGGACATCAAGGAAGGCGAGTTCGTCTCGATCATGGGGCCCTCTGGCGCGGGCAAGTCCACGCTCCTCCACATCATCGGCATGCACGATTCGGCCTGGACCGGTGAGTATTACTTCCTCGATCAGCCGGTGCACAAGCTCGCGGCGAAGGACCGCGCCAGGCTCCACAAGCAGCACATCGGATTCGTGTTCCAGAGCTATCACCTGCTGGATCATCTCACCGTCTACGAGAACCTCGACATCCCGCTGTCGTATCGCGACATCAAGAAGGGCGAGCGCGAAAGTCTCGTTGGCGACATCCTCGACAAGTTCTCGATCGTCGGTAAGAAGGACCTCTATCCCAATCAGCTGTCTGGCGGTCAACAGCAGCTTGTGGCCGTGGCACGGGCGGTGATTTCGAGCCCCAAGGTGATCCTCGCCGACGAGCCGACCGGCAACCTGCACACGAGCCAGGGCCGGGAGATCATGGAGCTGTTCAAGAAGTTGAACGAGGGCGGCACGACGGTCATCCAGGTGACCCACTCCGAGGCGAACGCCGCCTACGGCAGCCGCGTCATCAATCTGCGCGACGGCTGGATCGTCGACGAGTAGAGCGTACAGGGGGGAGCCATCCGCCCCTGCCCACCATCACCAGCGCGGTTCTTTTCGACGGCCGCCGGAAAAATCTTCGCTCTCGAAGTTCCGTCCGCCACCGCCCTCCCGACCGCCGCCACCTCGATTGCCTCCGCCGCCGCTGTATCCACCCTCAGGCTTCGGACGCGCTTCGTTCACGACCAGCGGCCGACCGTCCATCTGGTACTCGTTCAGTTGACTGACCGCCTTCTGCGCATCGTCATCCGATCCCATCTCTATGAATGCAAAGCCGCGGGCTCGCCCGGTCGCCATATCCCGCATTACGCGGACGTTGTCGACCTGCCCTGCCTGGCTGAACAGATCCGTGAGTTGCTCCTCCGTCGCCGAATACGGAAGATTGCCGACGTAAAGTCTCCTACCCATGCTGTCACTTACTCCTGCCAAGACAGGCGTGAATGCCTGTCATCGAGGGGTGGGGCAGCAGATTGCGTGCCGCGACATCACGCCAGAGCTTTACGAGTCACCACTGCCGAGCTACATTGAACAGGTGCCTCGAGAATTCGCCATTGCGCTCGTGCTCCCAATGTTCCTGCTGACGGCTTGCTCGAACGCCAAGGAGTACCCACTTGTCGGTCAAGTGCTTGCCGTCGACGAGAGTCAGAAGGTCATCACCGTCAAACACCAGGACGTCGTCGGCTTCATGCCTGGGATGACGATGCCGTTCAAGGTGAAGGAGGGGCGGGAGCTCGACGGTCGGAAGGCTGGAGACCTGATCACTGCGACGCTGGTCGTGGAGGACAGCCTCGGCTATCTTACGGATATCAAGAAGATGGGCGAGGCGCCACTGCCGGCCGGAGAGCCACCTTCCCGCCTGCCGATGATCGAGCCGGGGACGGAAGTCCCCGATACGAACCTGGTCGACCAGCAGGGACACACGAAGCGAGTGTCCGACTTCCGAGGCAAGACCGTGGCCGTCACGTTCGTGTACACCAGATGTCCGCTGCCCGACTTCTGCCCGCGCATGGATCGCAACTTCAAAGCTGCGCAAGACCTTCTCCGATCCGACGCAACGCTCGCATCACGGGTGCACCTGCTCTCGGTCAGCTTCGATCCTGATTACGACACGCCGCAGATCATGGCCGCGCATGCCAGGCGGGTCGGCGCCGACCCGGCGCTCTGGTCGTACCTCACCGGCGAACGGAAGGCTGTCGACCTTCTCGCCGGCGCGTTCGGCGTAAGCGTCATGCGCGAGGAGCAGCCGATGCAGGAGATCATGCACAACCTGCGCACCGCGGTCATCGATGCGAACGGACGACTGGTGACGGTGCTGAACGGTCGCGACTGGACGCCGGAGGACCTGGTGTCCGCCCTGCGCGCGGCTGATGCCAAACGATAGCGGGCCGCCGCCAATCGCGGCATTCACAAGCGCGGAACGCACCCTGATTCGCCGCCTTCGAACGCCTGCTCTCGTTCAGCATTACCTGAACACGCTGCCCTACAACACCGAGCCACCGCCCGAACGGGCCAAGCTCAGGAGCTTTCGCGGAGTCGTGCATCACCACACCGCGCACTGCCTCGAAGCGGCGCTCGCGGCAGCGGTCATTCTCGAGCAGCACGGTTATCTGCCGCTCCTTCTCAGCTTCGAATCGATCGACGATCTCGATCACGTGATCTACATCTATCGGCGCCACGGACGATGGGGATCGATCGGGCGGTCGCGCGATCCAGGCCTGCATGGGCGCAAGCCCGTGTTCAGGTCGGCGCGCGACCTGGCGTCCAGCTACGTCGAGCCGTATGTGGACTTCACTGGACGAGTCACGGGCTACGCGACGCTGGATCTTCGTGCGCTGGGAGACTACGACTGGCGTCTGTCGGAACAGAACGTGTGGAAGGTCGAGCGCGTGCTGCTCGATCATCCGCACGAGCCTTTGCCTTCTTCCGATGTGCGGATCGATCGACTACGTGCTCGCTATCGCCGCTTCAGGGCAGAACACCCGGGCAAGAAGCCGGTGTACTACCGTGGCCGCGAACGGTGGACCGAGTTGCCGAACGAGTTCGTCTGAAGGGAATCAATCCAGGTCGAAGTCGCGCGTCGGCTTCGTGATTGGTTCGTTGCCGGCCTGGCGGAGCGCCTCCTCGAAGCGCTTCGACAGATCGTCATCCCGCGTCCGCTCGGCCTGCACCGACCTGGCAAAGAGAGCTTCGCGACGATCCGCCTCCTCGGCGAGGATCCGCTCGGCGTGACTGAGCTCTGGCCGGTCGCCGCGTGACGGCTCTTCGTGACGAACCACCCGCCGCAGGTTCGTATCGATCACCAGCGTGGCGGAGCAGCACGGGCACGCGACGTCGAATTCGGAATCGAGGTTCTTGCTCACCGTTTCTCCTCCCGGCCCCATGAGAGCTTGACGTCGGTGCCGTCGGCCGCCTTGGCGGTGACGTCGATCGTCTTGACGTAGGTCCCCTGCGGCCACCGCTGGCCATGACCGGTATTGAACTGCGCCAGCGGCGCATTGGCGCGGCCCTCGGCCTTGAGCGTCGGCACGACGCCCTGATAGTGATCGTTGACGGTGATCAGCACTTGCTTCCAGTCCTGATCCGTCTGGTTGAGCACGGTCACCATCCCCTCTGACACAGACACGGGCGGCGGTGGCTCGGAGCAACCGGCAACGAGGGCGAGAGAAGCGAGGGCAAGCACGGCAGCGAGTCGGCTCATCATGCGGCTATGATATCCCCATGAGCCGTTCCGGTATCCCCGCACGCTGAATGGGCTGGCTCCTGGAGCGCCAGCAATGACCGAGGCGGCCTCGCGACGCTACGTCGACCTCCGCATCGCCACCTACAACATCCATCGCTGCCGCGGAATGGATCGCCGGACCATGCCCGGACGCGTCGCCGAAGTGATTCGCGAGATGAACGCCGACATCGTCGCGCTGCAGGAGGTGATCGGCGCTGGCCCTTCAGGGGCTGGACAGGCCGAGGAGATCGGGGCGGCACTCGGGATGGGCTGGACGATGCACGCGGTGCGGCAGCTGCGGGGTCACCACTTCGGCAACGTCGTCCTCAGCCGCTACCCGATCCTGCAGCATGGACACTACGATCTCACGTGGCGGACGTGCGAGGAGCGCGCCTGCCAGCGCGTCGACGTGGATATCAATGGCGAGGCCCTTCACATCTACAACGTCCACCTCGGGACGGCTGTGATGGAGCGGCGCTACCAGGCCGGCCGTCTCGCTGCCTTCGTCCACGATCACCGCATCAAGGGGCCGAAGATTATCCTCGGTGACTTCAACGAGTGGCTGAAGGGCCTCGCCACCAAGACGCTGTCGGCGCTGTTCAACAGCATCGACATCGCGCAGCACCTCAAACGCAAACGCACTTATCCGGGACTGTTCCCGGTGCTGCACCTCGATCACATCTACTACGAGGGCGACGTCACGGTCCGCAGCATGGAGCTGGTGCGCACACGCCGCGCGCTGATGGCATCCGATCACCTGCCGCTCGTCGCCGACTTCCGGATCGGGTTCTAAACGGGAGCTGTCGGCTATCGATTGAGCCTGATGAGCGCGATGCCGGTTGCCTTGACCGCGCGGACCATGTTCTGGGGCTCGCGCTCGGTGGTGTTCTCGGGCGTGTCACCGGACGAGTGGTAATAGAGCGAGTAGTCGATCTTCAGTTTCTTGGGATCAGGCGTGCCCTTCGACTCCCAACCGGGCACCTGGTCGAGCTCGGCGAGTTTGTCCCACGCAGCGGTGTAGATCGTGGTGGAAGGAATCTGCAGCGTGGTCTGCCCGGTGCCTTTGTACTGTTTCGGCAGGAACGCATACGAGTCGGTGCCGCCCTGCGACGGGTTGGTCGTGTACTCGGTCCAGAATCCATCCCGCCCGGCGTAATCGGCGCCGACCGAGTCCAGCGTGCGCAGCAGCGTTTCGTTCCACGGGACGTCGTTCGATTCGAAGTAGATCGCATCCCGTTCGGCGCCGGTGCCGGTCTCGTCGAAGTTGAGCACTCCCTTCAGGTTCTTCAGGTTGTCGCCTTCCCGTTCGATGAAGGTCCGCGCCGACCGATACTCAGCGCCCCAGACGGCGAAGCGCAGCGAGTATTTCGGACGCTCGATCTTGCCGCTGCGGACGAGCGCGGCGTAGACGCGCGCAATCTCCATTACCGTGGCAACACCCGAGGCGTTATCGTCTGCTCCCGGGCCGCCGGAGTCCGAATCCCCATGCGCGCTGATCAAGTAATAGCCGGAAGGATCCTGCCCCTTGAGTGTCGCGATGACGGTCTTGCCTTTGCCTTCGCGGATCGTCGCGTCGAGCGAGACCTTCGCGATCCGCTCCGCTTGCGCGGCGGACGCGAGCGCGCGGCCGTCCACGTACGAGACTGAGAACGCCGGGATCGGATTGTCTGCGGCCGAACGCAGTGACGACAGCCGCGACCAGTCGATGTAACGCGTCGGATCGTTCGGCGCGCTGCTCAGGATCGCGGCCGGTAGATGCCCGCTCTTGACGATTGCGGCGTAGGCACGGCCGACGTCGCCGGGCGTGTAGATGACGCGGCCCTTCCACTCCTCGGACGGTGTGGCCTTCGACAGCTCCGGCACCAGCAGCAGCTTCCCTTCAACTTTCGCCGACGCGGAGAAGCCGAAAGGCCACGCGCTCTCGATCACCGAGCCGTCCGCCAGCGCTACGCGCCAGCTCGTCTCCCAGTGCGCCAGTGCCGGAGGATCCTCCTGCACCGCAACATCCAGCCCTTGCTTCTTGAAGTAGGCCGAGAGATAAGCCGCTGACTTCTCGTTGGACGGCGTGCCACCCATCCGCGGACCGAAGGCAACGAGTTCGCGGACGTAGCGTCGAAGGTCCGCCTCAGCGACGCCGGCGGCAAAGGCCTCCTCGGCAGGACGCGGTGCTCTCGACTGAAGACCAGTTGCGGCAAGGCAAAGGACAACGACGAAGCGGATCAGCATGCCCAATTCTGACGCAATCGCTCGTGATTCGCATTCCCTTGGGTTGGCCAGCCCCGACAAACCGCTGGATCGTCTTTTTTTATTGTTGACGTGGAGGATTGCAGAATGATATCACTTTGCAATCACATTCTCAGGAGGATGTCAGCCATGATTCGCGAACGCCAAATCAAAGCTCTGCCGGGTCTACCAGTGTTGCTCGTGCTGCTGATCGCCTTGGGGCTTACCGCCTGGGGGACCATCGAGGCCGGAAAGGATGGTTCCGGGGCGCTGATCGTCGCCTGCGTGCTGGGGATGATTGTCGAGGTCTTCCTCATGGCGGGTCTGTTCGTCGTCAATCCCAACGAGGGAAAGGTCCTGCAGCTCTTTGGCAGTTACGCTGGCACGGCCTCAAACCCTGGGCTGCGGTGGGCCAATCCTCTCTACACAAAGAAGCGGGTCTCGCAGCGCGTTCGCAACTTCGAGAGTGCGAAGCTGAAGGTCAACGACAACGAAGGGAATCCGATCGAGATTGCGGCGGTCGTGGTGTGGAAGGTGATCGATACCGCCGAAGCGGTCTTCGAAGTCGATGACTACAACAACTACGTGAAGGTCCAGAGCGAGTCGGCGCTCCGCAACCTGGCGACGAGCTACACCTACGATGCACACGACGAGACAACAGTTTCGCTGCGCGGAACGACGCAGGTCGTGGCGGACCACTTGAAGAGAGAGATCCAGGATCGCCTGTCGCGCGCCGGAGTCGAAGTCCTCGAAGCGAGGATCAGCCACCTCGCCTACGCACAGGAGATTGCCCAGGCGATGCTTCAGCGCCAACAGGCTGGCGCCATCATCGCGGCGCGTCAGCGGATCGTCGAAGGCGCGGTCGGGATGGTGGAGATGGCGCTCGAGATGCTGAGCAAGCGCGACATCGTCACGCTCGACAACGAGCGCAAGGCAGCGATGGTGAGCAACCTTCTCGTCGTGCTGTGCGGCGATCGCTCCACCCAACCGATCATCAACACCGGCACGATCTACCAGTAACGCCGTGGCCGACCGGAAGCCCTTTCTTCTTCGAATCGACCGTGAGACTCTCGACGCCGTTCAGCGCTGGGCAGACGACGACCTGCGCAGCCTGAACGGCCAGATCGAGTTCCTGTTGCGGCGCGTGTTGAAAGAAGCGGGGCGCGAACTGACGAAAAACAGCTCGCCTGACGACAAGGCTCGCTGAGGCAGTTCGCGATGATAGATGGAAGAGCGCCTGCGGCCGCCGCGAGCAGCGAGTCTGCGAGCAGCGCAGCGGCAGCGAGTGGGGGTGGGGCCCCGCGAGCACTGACAATGGTAGATGGAAAAGGAATCCCATCTACCCGGGCGCCGCTACGACTCTTCGTAATCCTCTTCGAGCGGCGGCAGCGAGCGCGTCGGCATGCGCAGGGCTTCGCGGTGATCGAAGAGCGGGAGATCGCGAACGTGGAGCGGCAGCGGGCAGCCGGGACTTTTCACTTCGAGAACAACCGTAACCGGGCTGCCCTCTACGCCGTCGCGGAAGCCGATCGTGCAGCCGCAGGCGAGGCGCGCGTGTGTGAATCCCTTCAACATCCTGTCGCTGATTCTACTACAGGAGTCCTTTGATCTCTTTCTCCAGCTGCTCCTTCGAGAGCGGACCGAAGTGGCGTTTGCACACCGATCCGTCGCGCCCGACGATGATCGATGTCGGCAGTCCGAACACAGGTCCGTACGCATCCTCGGCTTCACCGGTGACCTGCAGCAGCGGATAGTTGGTCTTGTACTTCGCCGCGAAATCGCGCAGTTGCTCCGCCGTGTCGTCGGTCGAGATGCCGATGATCTCGAAGCCCTTGTCGTGGTACTCCTCGCGGACCTTGATGAACTCAGGAATCTCCTGCAGGCACGGCGCGCACCACGATGCCCAGAAGTTCACCAGGACGACTTTGCCTTTCAGGTCGGCGAGCTTGTAGTCGGCGCCGTTCATGTCCTTCATCGTCAGCGAGAGGTTCGCCGGACCCTCGGCCTTGCACGACGCGGCCGCCGGCACACCGTCGGCACCCTGCGCCGCGCTGGCGGCAACCTCGTGGCTGTCATCGCCGCCTCCAGTCAGAAACGACGGCAGCGTCAGCAGTCCGAGGGCGAGGGCTCCAGCGGCGGCAACGACCCATTTACTTGTGCTCATAGTGATCCTCAGTAAGCGGCGGCGCGCACGTAGGCCATCATGCGACTGAGGCTGTCGCGCGGCGCGGACGAGACGATGATGTAGGTGCGGTCGCCCTGCGACCACATCACGGTTTCGTGGTGGAAGCGGGGGACGAACTGGGCCCCGTCACCCAGCGTCCGCTTCGGCAGCACGTAGACGGAGAGCGGCTCTCCCTGGTACGAATAAATGAGGTGAGCGACCCGACCGTCGGTGACCGCGCAACGCCGTACGGCGCGGAGTTGCAGGCCGGGTTCCGGGGGCGGCCCGGATGTCGAGGTCGGCAGCCGGAGCGGCCAGCCAAATCGTGCCTGCCACCGCTGCGCGGTCGTGGTGGGGTCGGCGGCCCCTTCTGGCACGTGGAAGCGTGCGCACTTGATGTGATCGGCCGTCGATTGCAGCGCCAGCGCCTGGGCCGGGCTGGTGAGACGAAGACCGAAGCCTGCCGCCACCGCCAGCACGAGCGCCGCGGCAAGCGACAGCGGTGCCCACCGCCTGATGAGCGATGGCCGCGCCGCCGGTGACAGCCGGGATGCCGGAACCGATGGCTTCTGGGCAGCGTAGGCTGCGCAGCGCGCCTTCAAGTGAGCGGACGCGCAGGTCCGAAGACTCGAGCGGCGCGCGCGGAGTGCTGCCTGCGCGGCCCGCTCGCGGGCCAGCCAGTCACGGCAGCACGGGCACGCATCGATGTGCTTTTCGAGCCGCTCGCGATCAGCGGTCGACGCCTCGCCGTCCACATACGACGCCAGCAGCGACTCACATTCGCGACACGCGCTTTCGCGCGGCGCACCGCCCGGCCCGCTCATGCGGCCCCAGCCTTCAGCTTCGACAAACGATCAAACAGCATCCGTCGTCCCCTGGAAATCCTCGACATCACCGTGCCGATCGGCACTCCGATCATCGTGGCGATCTCGGCGTATGTAAACTCCTCGACGTCCCGAAGCCAGACGGCCTGGCGAAAGGCCTCCGGCAGGTCGTCGAGCGCGGCCTGCAGGTCGGTGTCGAGCGTCGCGCGCGCCAGCATCTGCTCCGGATTCTGCTGCTGCCCGCCCACCGCTTCGGCCTGCTCGACGACCTCGCTGTCGACGTCGATCGGGTTGCGGCCATCATGGCGCCGCATGTTGCGGAACGTGTTGTGAAGGATGGTGAACAGCCACGCCTTCAGGTTCGTGCCGCGCTGAAACTGCGCCGATGCGCGAAACGCCTTCAGGTAGGTGTCCTGCACCAGGTCCTCGGCATCGGCGGCCCGTCGCGTGAGCCGCAGAGCGGTGCCATAGAGGCTGTCCACGAAGGACAGGGCCTCGCTCGTGAAGGGGTCGTCTGCACCGGGTGCATCCGGCCCCGACGGCGGTGAACGTCGTCGAAAGACCATCGATGATCGTGTCAGACGCTCATCCCGTAAACACCGGGATGGGCGTGCCTTATTCCCGATTGTACCCGGCATAGGACGCCCGGGGCTCCTCCGCAGAGGACATTCCGGTCCGGACCGGCCTCGGTTCCAACGAGCAAACCGCGCCCCCGCCGTGTCCGGGGGCACGAGGCTTGCTGCCCGCGCGGTAGACCCCGGGGGACCTCTCCATTGCGGCAACCGTCTTAGCTACAGTAACATCGCGGCGATCGCTCTCCTTTCGCTGCCTTTTGAGGTGAATCATGCGCACGCGCAACACGCGCGGCACTTCCACGCCCCTTGGCGTGGCCCTGCTCGCCATGGCCCTGGTCGCCGGGTCGGGTCTCGAGGCTTTCGCCCAGACCTCGTATGTCCCGTATTTCGGTAAGAACCGGATCCGGTACGACGACTTCAAGTGGAAGATCTACACAACCGAGCACTACGAGATCTACTACTACCCGGAACTCGAGGTGCACCTGGAGCGGGTGGCGAGCTACGCGGAAAGCGCGTATCAGCAGGTCAGCGCCGACCTCAAGCACGACCTCGCGCACAAGGTGCCGATGGTCCTCTACAAGACCCAGAGTGAATTCCAGCAGCAGAACATCGAGCCCACCGAGTTGCCCGAAGGCGTGCTCGCGTTCGCCGAACCGTTCCGGGACCGCATGGTCATGCCGATCGACGAGCCGTCTGACTCGCTCTATCGCCTGATTACCCACGAACTGACGCACATCTTCGAATTCGACATCATCCCGAGGTCACTGCTCCGCCGCGGCCTTCCGCTGTGGGTGGATGAAGGGCTCGCCGACCACATGACCGGGTACTGGAACCCGTTTGACCTGATGACCGTCCGCGATGCGGCCATCTCCGACAACATCCCGGCGATGAGCGACTTCCAGGGGCAGGCCTTCGTGGACGGCCGCCTCCCCTACAACCTGGGTCATGCGGCGTTCGAGTTCATTGAATCGCGGTGGGGCAAGGAAGGTCTGCGACAGTTTTTGTTCGCGCTCCGCAAGGCAGTGATCGGTGGCGGCGAGAGCGCGTACGAAGAAGCCTTCCGAATGAAGGCGGAGGAGTTCGACGAGCAGTTCGAGAAGTACTTGAAGGATCGCTTCAAGCCGTTCCGCGACAAGGAACGCCCCGCCGATTACGGCCGCAACCTGGCGCCCAAGCCGGGCAAGACCCCGTATGCAGTCGTCATCTCCATCGAGCCTTCGCCGTCCGGCGAGATGATGGCGGTCGCGGCAGGTAACCGCAAGGACCAGGAGCTCGACATCGTGCTGATGTCGACGAAGGACAGCAAGGTCCTCGGCAACCTGACCAGCGGGTTCAACAAGGACCGAGGCTACGAGTACATTGTGACGCCAGGCGGGTTCCGCAACAACGCCGTACCGTGGATGTCGTGGGCGCCCGGCGGTGACCGAATCGCGTACTTCGTCCGGACCGAGAAACACAAGACCCTGATCCTGCACAACGCGATTACGAAAAGGATCGACAAGCGCATCGAGCTGAAGTCGGTCGACATGCCCGAGTCGCCGGACATCAGCCCTGATGGTCGACACGTGGCCTTCTCCGCGCTGAGCAACGCGCTCGGCGACATCTTCATCGTCGACATCGAGACCGGCGAACTGAAGAACCTGACCAACGACCAGTTCGGCGATTACGCGCCGACGTTCTCGCCAGACGGCAAGTCCCTGATTTACCTGGCCCGTGTCAGCGGCAACGACAAGCTGTTCACCCTCGATATCGCCACCGGGAAGAAAACGCAGCTCACCTTCGGGACGCATGACGATGGCGGCGCGCAGTTTGTGGACGCCAACACGATCGTCTTCTCCTCTACCGCCACCGACCCGAATCAGCCGCTCGATCCCGAGATGGCGCGGAACGGAAACATCTACAACATCTGGACGCTGGACCTGAAGAACGGTGAACTGAAGCAGTTCACCGACACGCTGACGGCCAACGTGTCGCCGGTGGTGTTGCGCGACCAGAAAACCCCGCGGATCGCCTTCGTCAGCTACTACAAGGGCGAGTACGAGATCCACACGCTGGCCCGCGAGGAATCGCTGCACAAGGTTGCGAGCGCCGACTTCGGCTCGCCTGGACCGGTGATCGACTTCCAGCCGCCGCTCACGCACACGCTGATTCAGAGCAACGTCCGCACCAAGGGGACGTTCGAGAAGCTGTTCCTCGAGGGACGCCCGCCGGTGAACATCGGCGTGACGAGTGGCGGAGACCTCTTCGG
>Ga0183260_10001763_pt1 | contig 17979 bp, 14 predicted proteins | sample AntDrymUQ4972206_2_FD_129768 | JGI IMG/M metagenome (GOLD analysis project Ga0183260, IMG submission 129768) | Polar desert sand microbial communities from Dry Valleys, Antarctica - metaG UQ497 (22.06) (version 2) (version 2) | ecosystem: Environmental > Terrestrial > Soil > Desert | place...
ACATGGCGATGGCCGCAGACGTCGAAGACGACGAAGTCGAAGGGGAGTCCATCTCGCACCTCCACTGTGCCGAGGCGTCCCACCGCGCAGCGGGGGTCAGTCGAGCTCGCCACCTGAACCCTCACCCGCACGAACGCGCTCAGGGGCTTCTCGTCTCGGTACCTGACCTCGGCACAGCCCGCGGAGGGACGTTCCCGACCCTCCAGTCGGACGACGGTTCTCTCGATCCTGGGGCGCGGACGTCCGGCTACCAGCCGCTCGTGCGCATGGGCGATCGTTGCTCGAGCCCGGGCTGAACACCCGCCATAGGAGTTCTCGGGCACCTTGAAGGAGAAGCTGCCGCTGCCGGCCGAGGTCACCCGATCCGGCAAGCTCAAGTCTCTCCCGAACCTGAACGGGGAGCGCGCCTGCGTGAAGGTGAACGCCACTGTGGCGGTGCAAGCCGCTCCCGCGGCGCTTGCCGGAAGCCGCGGTGGCGCCTTGCACCTCGGCGGCTTCTTCGCCGCGCGGTACTTGTAGGTGTAGCCGGCCCGTCCTGGAGCCCGATCGACAGGTAGATCGAGGTCCCCGGCGGGGAGGTGTCCGGTAGGAGCCTGAGCGTCTTGGAGTCGCTCGCGGTGCCACCGCTCGGAGCGCACACGCCCAGATCCACTGAACCGGTCAGGGAGCTCCTGACGCCCATCCCCGGACAGACCCGCGCGTTGGAGAGCTTCGTGAGCTCGGCAGCCGTCAGCTTCAGCGTCAGCGTCGCCCCAGCCGGCGGGATCGTCTGGGGAACGGTCCACGCGTAGGTCGTACGCCACTGTCCCGCCGCCTGTGGCGGCCCGGGCGCCCACTGCGCGCTCCGTTCCCCGATCGTCCACTTGTCCGCGATGACCATCCCGGACTTGTCGAGGCACGCTCCCCCCAGCAGGACTCTGGGCGCGCCGCACTCCGCCCTCGTCACGGGCACGAGCTCGAGCGTCGCCCGCGTCCCAAGGGCAAGCTCGGGCGCCGCGCCCGCGGCGGGCGCGCGACCCGAGGCGAGCGCCCCGGCGACGAGCACACCGAGGCCCGCCGTCACGCCGGCAGCCACCAGCCACCTCAGGACCGAGAGCCGCCGCAGACTCACAGAAGGCTCTTACTCGATCGCGGCAGACAATCCAAGGTCGGCGCCTCCGAAAGTGCGCTCGGCCGGCGTCCCGTCGAGCTCGCCGAGCAGGCAGCCGCCGGACCCTCACTGTCCTTCAAACGGTCGAGCGCCGAGGTCGAGAGGTTTGCGGCGCTGGTGTCAAGTCCCCCTCAATCCTCGTCGCAGCGGCCGGCAGAAACGGCTTGAATACTCACTCGGCTGCGATCGAGCTGCCAAAACTCGACCGTGCCTGTGCCATTTCCGGTATGAGCCTTGACCAGGGGGTCATTCGTCAAGCGGAGAGGACCGAGCGGAAAAGTCGCTCTGTAGAGTCTTTCGTCACCATCCTTGGTCAGGATCTTCAGCCGAGCGACGTTGGATTCGACTATCGCGACGTGCTTCACCACACCGGCGGCGTCCCTGTAGACCACGACGTCGCCCGCGCGTGCCGTCAGCCGGCTAAACCGCTTCTCACCGTACGGCACCACAATCTTGCGGAAGAAGTAATCCGGTTCGATGTTGGCCTGCACCATCCTCGATCCGAAGAGCTTGCGCATGACGTAGCCGGCGCAGTTCTGCCTCCGCGTCGCCGGACCGATTGCGGCGTAGTCGAAACCTTCGTACTTGAGGGCTTCCTTTTGACGAACACCGGCGATTTGCTTCTCGTCCAGATCAACCAGCTTCACCTTGGCCGTGATCTTCACGCCACTTGGCTGGATGACGTAGGTCTTGTCACACTCACGCTTCGCCACCGTTGGCGTCGCCGCAGCGCCCTTGTTCTTCGCGGCGCGGTACTTGTAGGTGTAGCCGGCCCCGTCCTGGAGCCCGATCAGCAGGAATATCGCCGTCTCCGGCCCTGCCGTCGTCGGCACGACCCTCACCGTCTTCGAGTCGCTCGCGGTGCCGCCGCTCTGAGCGCACACGCCCAGCCCCACCGGCTGGGGTAGCAGCGCCGAGCCCGCCCTGAAGTCGACGCCTCCCCTGGCGCTCATAGCCGGACAGACCCGCGCGTTGGGGAGCTTCGTGAGCTCGGCAGCCGTCAACTTCAGCGTCAGCGCCGCCCCAGCCGGCGGAATCGTCTGGGGAACGGTCCACGCGTACGTCGTCCGCCACTGACCGGCCGCCTGGGGCGGGCCGGGCGCCCACTGCGCGCTCCTGTCCCCGAAGGTCCACTTGTCGGGGATGAACGTGCCGGACTTGTCGACGCACGCTCCCCCGATCAGGACCCTCGGCGCGGCGCACTCCGCCCTCGTCACGGGCACGAGCTCGAGCGTCACGCGGGCCGCAGGTCCGAGCCCGGGAGCCGCTCGCGCGGCGGGCGCGCTACCCGAGGCGGGCGCTCCGGCGACGAGCACACCGAGGCCCGCGGTCACGCCGGCAGCCACCAGCCACCTCAGGATCGAGAGCCGCCGCAGACTCACAGAGCCTTTCTACTCCATCGTGGCAGAGATGACAAGCGCGGCGCTCGGAGGCTAGGCTCCTGCGGCTTGCAACGGCGCGGCGATCTGCCCGCCGCGCCTGGAGCGGCCCGCCGCCCGCAGCGCCCGCGCGTAGGCCTCCGAGACGGTACGCCCGCTCGCCATCACCTCACCCGTGGAGCGCATCTCGGGGCCGCGGTCCGCGGCGCTGGGAAAGCGATCGTCCGGGAAGATCGCCTCCTTCGCCCAGGCGCGCGCCGGCTCGACCCGCTCGGGCAGCCCGAGCTTCGCGAGCGGCTCGCCGAGAAGCAGGCGACAGGCGTGGTCGACCAGGGGCAGGCCCGTCGCCTTCTCGACGAAGGGCACGGTGCGGGAGGCGCGCGGATTGGCCTCGAGCACGAAGAGCTCACCGCCGGTGAGCGCGAGCTGGAGGTTCAGCAGACCGCGGGCGCCGAGGCCGCGCGCGAGCGCGCTCGCGAGCTCCCTGATCTCCCCTTCGAGCGCCGGGGTGAGCGAGGGCGCGGGCAGGACGCAGGCGGAGTCGCCCGAGTGCACGCCGGCGGGCTCGATGTGCTCGAGGATCGCCGCCACCCAGGCACCCTCGCCGTCACAGAGCGCATCGACATCGAGCTCGATCGCACCCTCGAGGTACTGGTCGACGAGGACGGGGCCGCGAACGTCGAGCTCTTCCACCCTCCGCACGATGCGCATGTCGCGCCCGCCGATGACGTAGTGCGGGCGCACGAGCACGGGCAGGCCGACGCGCTCCGCCACAGCGCGCGCCTCCTCGCTCGTCGAGGCCACCCCCCACCCCGGCGCGCGCAGCCCGAGCTCGCCGAGGAGCGCGCCGAAGCGGCCGCGATCCTCCGCCAGCTCGATGGCGGCGAGCGGGTCGCCGAGGAGCGGCACCCCCTCCCGCGCGAGGCCGTCCGCGAGCGCGATCGGCGTCTGGCCGCCGAAGGAGACGACAACGCCGGCCGGCTGCTCGAGGGCGCAGACGTCGAGCACGCGCTCGAGCGTCAGCGGCTCCAGGTAGAGCCGGTCGCTCGTGTCGTAGTCGGTGGAGACGGTCTCCGGGTTCGAGTTGAGAAGAACGCTCTCGTAGCCGAGCCGCCGGAAGGCCTGCGCCGCGTGCACGCAGCAGGTGTCGAACTCGATCCCCTGGCCGATTCGATTCGGGCCGCTGCCGAGGACGAGGAGGGCGCGGCCGGACGGGGGCGGCAGGGGATCCGCCTCCTCGTAGGACAGGTAGAAGTACGGCGTCCGCGCCTCGAACTCGGCCGCGCAGGAGTCGACGGCGAGGCGGTGCGGTGCGGCCCGGCGGCGGCGCGCCTCCCCTTCGTCGATGCCGAGCACGCGAGCCACAGTCGTGTCCGGCAGTCCGTAGCGCTTGGCGGCCTCGACGTCGCCCGTGCGCCCGAGCTCGCGCTCGGCCCCGGCGATCCCCTGCAACTCGCGGGCAAAGTAGGGGTGAATGCCCGGCAGGTCGAGCCCTCGGCGCGCCGCCTCGAGCAGCAGGTCGAAGCGCTCGGGCACGGGCTCGCCGCGCCGGTCGAGATCGAGCGACGCGTAGGTCTGCTCCCTGCCCGCGAGCGCCTTGAGGAAGGCCTCTGCGAAGGTGCGGCCGAGGCCGAGCGCCTCCCCGGTCGCGCGCATCTCGCTGCCGAGGCGCGTCTCGCTCCCGGGGAACTTGTCGAAGTCGAAGCGCGGCGCCTTCACGGCGACGTAGTCGAGGGCAGGCTCGAAGGCGGCGGTCGTCTTGCCGGTGATGTCGTTCGGCAGCTCGTCCAACGTGTAGCCGACGGCGAGGAGCGCCGCGAGCTTCGCGATCGGAAAGCCTGTCGCCTTCGAGGCGAGCGCGGAGGAGCGCGAGACGCGCGGGTTCATCTCGATCACGGCGAGCTCCCCCGTCGTCGGCTCGAACGCGAACTGCACGTTGGCACCGCCCGTGGCAACCCCGACGGCCCGGGCGCAGGCGAAGGCTGCCTCGCGCAGGCGCTGGAATTCGGCGTCCGGCAGCGTCTGCTGCGGGGCCACCGTCCACGAGTCGCCCGTGTGCACGCCCATGGGGTCGAGGTTCTCGATCGAGCAGACGACGACGCAGTTGCCGGCCGCATCGGACATGACCTCGAGCTCGTGCTCCTGCCAGCCCGCCAGGGAGCGCTCGACCAGAACCTGCCCGAGTGGGCTCCGGCGCAGCCCGAGCTCGACCTGCGCCCGCAGCTCCTCCCGCGTAGTGGCGATCCCTCCGCCGGAGCCGCCGAGCGTGAAGGCGGGCCGGACGATCGCCGGCAGCGGCACCTCCGGCAGCTCGGCGAGCGAGTGCACGACGCGGCTCTCGGGCACGGGCAGCCCCGCCGCCTGCATGGCCGCGCGGAACGCCAGCCGATCCTCCGCGCGCCGGGTCGCGTCGACGTCGGCGCCGACGAGCTCGACGCCGTAGCGCTCGAGCACCCCGGCATCGTGCAGCTCGACGGCGAGGTTGAGCGCGGTCTGCCCGCCGAGCGTCGGCAGGAGCGCGTCGGGGCGCTCGCGCTCGATCACCTCCGCCACCGTCTCGGCGTCGAGCGGCTCCAGGTAGGTCGCGTCGGCCCACTCGGGGTCGGTCATGATCGTGGCCGGGTTGGAGTTCACGAGCACGACGCGGTAGCCCTCGCGCCGCAGCACGCGGCAAGCCTGCGAGCCCGCGTAGTCGAACTCGCACCCCTGGCCGATGCGGATCGGCCCCGAGCCGAGGATCAGAAGGCTGCGGAGATCCGAGCGTCTCGGCACGTCTGCGCGATGTGATCGAAGAAGGGCAGGGCGTCGAGCGGGCCCGGCGCCGCCTCGGGGTGGAACTGCACGGACGCGAAGCCGTCTCCTGCAAGCCCCTCGACGGTGCCGTCGTTCAGGGAGACGTGAGTGGTCTCCGCCTCGCCGCCGGCCTGAACGGCGTAGCCGTGGTTCTGCACCGTTACGAGCACGCGACCGCTGCGCACGTCGCGCACGGGGTGATTCGCGCCACGGTGGCCGAAGGGGAGCTTGAACGTCTCGAGCCCGAGCGCGAGACCGAGGAGCTGGTGGCCGAGGCAGATGCCGAAGAGCGGGGCCCGGCCGAGCAGCTCCCGCACCGTGTCCACGGCCCCCGTGAGGGCGGCCGGATCGCCGGGGCCGTTCCCGACGAGCACGGCGCGCGGCTCGGTCTCGAGCACGGCGTCGGCGTCCCAGTCGCCGGGGACGACCACGACCTCGAGTCCCGTCTCGGCGAGCCGCCGGGGGATCGAGCGCTTGCAACCGAGATCGATCAGGGTTACGCGCGGGCCCGCGCCGAGGCGGAACGGCACGCGGGTGCCGACCCCGCGCCCCAACGGACGCCCGTCGATGTGAGGCTCGGCTAGCGCGCGCTCGAGCAGCTCGCGAGGGTGTGCGTCGCCGAGCGCGCAGCGCAGGACGCCGTCCTCCCGTATGCGCCGGACGACTGAGCGCGTGTCGACGTCCTCGAGCGCCACAACCCCCCCTGCGCGCAGCCAGGCGGACCACTCGGGCCGGGCCTTGCGCATCACCAGCGCCTCCGCCTGCACTCGCTCGGACTCGAGCCGGGCCGGGTCGACGCCGTAGTTGCCGATGAGCGGATAGGCGAAGCAGAGCACCTGGGCGATGTAGCTCGGGTCGGTCGCCGCCTCCTCGTAGCCGGCCATGGCGGTGGTGAAGCAGGCCTCCCCGGCCGCGACGCCAGGGGCTCCGACGGCGGTGCCGCGGAAGACGGTGCCGTCCTCGAGGACGAGGTGCGATTGGCGACTCATGTTTGCATTATACGCGCACATGTGCATAATACGCAAATGACATCGGTCGCCATCCTCGGCTGCTCCGGCTATGCCGGCCAGGAAACGCTCGACCGCGTGCTCGGGCATCCCGAGCTGGAGGTTCTGGCGCTCGGCTCCGACTCGCTGGCCGGAGAGCCGGCGGCGGCGCTCGACGTACGCCTGAACGGCAGCCTGCCCCCGTTCTGCTCGAATGCCGATGCGCTCGCGGCCGGCGCCGAGGTCGTCTTCCTCTGCCTGGGCAACGAGGACGCCGCCGCGCTCGCGCCCCCGCCGGAGGCCGTCGTCGTCGACCTCTCGGGCGCGCACCGGCTCGAGGACACCTCCCTCTACGCCGAGTGGTACGGCTTCGCGCATCCGCGTCCCGGGAGCCAGGGCAGCTGGGAGTACGCCCTCCCGGAGCTGCGGCCGCCGACCGGACGCCTGATCGCGAACCCCGGCTGCTACGCGACCGCGGCACTGCTTGCCCTCGCTCCCCTCGCCGACGGCATCGACCCGGAGGGCGTCGTCGTCGACGCCAAGTCGGGCGTCTCGGGCGCCGGGCGCGCGCTGCGCACGAGCTCGCACGCGGGCTCGGTGCTCGAGAATCTCTCGCCGTACCGCGTGGGCACCCATCAGCACGCGCCCGAGATCGCGCAGGTGCTCGGCTATCCGGTCACCTTCGTGCCGCACCTGCTCCCCGTCCGCCGCGGCCTGCTCGTCACCTGCTACGCGCGGCCCACCGGGAGTGGCCTACGCGAGCGGCTCGAAGCGGCCTACGCGGCGACGCCTGCGGTGCGCCTCCTGCCCGCTGGGCACGAGCCGGAGCTCGCACGCGTTCACGGCACAGACGCCGCCGAGATCGCCCTCTACGAGGATCGCAGCACCGGCCGCGCGATCGTCGTCTGCGCGCTCGACAACCTCGGCAAGGGCGCCGCGGGGCAGGCCGTGCAGAACGCGAACCTCGCGCTCGGCTTCGAGGAGACGCTCGGGCTGCGCCTGACGGGAGTCCTCGTTTGAGCGTCACGGCAGCCCAGGGCTTCGCCGCGAGCGGCATCGCGTGCGGGATCCGCCGCCAGGGGCTCGACCTCGCGCTCGTGCGCTCGCGCGTCCCCGCCACGGGCTCCGGCCTCTTCACCGCCAACCGCATGCAGGCCGCGCCGGTCACGATCTCGCGCGAGCACCTTGGCCTCGCCGAGCCGCAGGCCGTCGTCGTCAACGCGGGCGTCGCCAACGCGGCCACCGGCCAGCGCGGCGAGCTCGACGCCCGCGCCACGGCGGCGGAAGCCGCACGGCACCTCGACCTCGCCACCGAGGAGGTGCTCGTCCTCTCCACAGGCGTGATCGGCGCGCCGCTCCCGCTCGCCCGCGTCCTCCCCGGGCTCGCCCGTGCGGCGGCCGAGCTCGGGGAGGACGGGGGCGACGCGGCTGCCCGTGCGATCCTCACCACCGACACGCGCACGAAGACGGCGCTGGCACGGGGACCGGGCTTCACGGTGGGCGGCATGGCGAAGGGCTCGGGGATGATCCATCCCAACCTGGCGACAATGCTCGCGGTCGTCACGACCGACTACGCGCTCGCGCCGGGAGCGGCGCTCGAGCACCTGCGCCCCGCGGTCGAGGAGAGCTTCAACTCGATCTCGGTGGACGGCGAGTGCTCGACGAACGACGCCGTCGTCCTGCTCGCCAACGGCGCGGCTGGCGCCCCGCGCGACGACGACGCCTTCGCGAGGGTGCTCCGCGAGGTCTGCGCGAATCTCGCCGGCCAGATCGTGGCCGACGGCGAGGGCGCGACGGTGCTCGCGGAGATCTCTGTGACCGGCGCGGCGAGCGCAGGCGAGGCGAAGGCGATCGCTCGGCGGATCGCCACCTCCCCGCTCGTCAAGACCGCGCTCTTCGGCCACGACGCCAACTGGGGCCGAGTGCTGGCGGCGGCCGGGTCGGCGCCCTGGAACGGCGGCTACGCCCATCTCGATCCCGCGCGCGTGACGCTCCGCTACAACGGCCTGACCGTGCTCGCCGCCGGACGCCCACAGGGCGGCGAGCCGGAGGTGTCGGGTGCGAGTTGCGCGATCGAGCTCGAGCTCGGCCTTGGCGAGGGCTCGGCGTCGTACCTGACGAGCGACCTCTCGTACGAGTACGTGCGCATCAACGCGGACTACCGCTCGTGAGGCTCGTGGTGAAATGCGGCGGCTCGATCGCCGGAGACGCGGCGAGGCTGATCGAGCCGTTCCTCGAGGCCGGTCACGAGGTCTGCGTCGTCCACGGAGCAGGGCCGCAGATCTCCGAGGAGATGGAGCGCTTCGGTCTGCCCGTCGAGTTCGTGGGTGGGCGCCGCGTCACCTCGGCGGCCGGGCTCGCGATCGTGCGGGCCTCGCTGCTGGCGGTCAACCGGGCGCTCTGCGCCGAGCTCGGGCCGCGCGCGCTCGGTCTCTCCGGCGACGAGATCGGCCTCCACGCCGTCTCGGTTCCGGCGCTCGGGCTCGTCGGCGACCCGCTCCCGAGCCGCCCGCCGGCAATCGAGTCGGCGCTCGCGTCAGGGCGCGTGCCCGTGGTGGCGCCGCTCGCGGTCGGGCCGCTCAACGTCAACGCCGACGAGGCAGCCGCGGCACTCGCCGTCGGACTCGGCGCCGACCGCATCCTCTTCCTCACCGACGTGCCCGGGCTGCTGCGGAACGGCTCGGTCGTGCAGACGATCGGCACCGACGAGGCCGACCACCTGCTCGACTCCGGCTCCCTCGAGGGCGGCATCCTGCCGAAGCTGCGCGCCGCCGTCACCGCGGCCCGGCTCGGCGTGCGGGCGGAGATCGGCGAGACCTCGGTGCTCGCGTGAGCACGGTCACCGCACCCGGCGCAGTCCTGCCGACCTACGCGCGCCAGGACGTCACCTTCGTCTCGGGGGAGGGTGCCTGGCTCGTCGACGCGGACGGCGGCCGCTACCTCGACTTCCTGGCGGGCATCGCCGTCGTCGGGCTCGGACACTGCCACCCCGCCCCGCTCGCGGCCGCGGAGGCCCAGCTCCGGCGCCTCTGGCACACGTCGAACCTCTACTGGACGGAGCCGATGCAGCTCCTCGCCGAGCGGCTCTCCGAGCGCTTCGGCGGCGCACGGCCGTTCTTCTGCAACTCCGGCGGCGAGGCGATCGAGGCTGCGATCAAGTGGGCGCGCCGCGTCACGGGCCGGCCGGGGATCGTGGCGCTCCACGACTCCTTCCACGGACGGACGCTCGGCGCGCTCTCGGTCACGGGCCAGCCGGCCAAGCGGGCTGCCTTCGAGCCGCTCGTGCCCGGGGTCTCGTTCGTGGCGCTGAACGACGCCGAGGCCCTCGCGGCTGCGGTCGGGCCCGGGACCGCCCTGATCCTGCTCGAGCCCGTGCAGGGCGAGGGCGGCGTGCACCCCGCGAGCGCGGAGTTCCTGGCCGCTGCGCGCTCGCTCGCAGACCGGCACGGCGCGCTGCTCGTGCTCGACGAGGTGCAGGCCGGGATGGGCCGCACCGGCACCTTCTTCGCCTGGGAGCAGCTCGGCGTCCGCCCCGACGCGGTCACGCTGGCGAAGGGCCTCGCCAACGGACTGCCGATCGGCTGCCTGCTCGTGGCGGACTCCGCGCCGGCCGGCTTCGAGCCGGGCGACCACGGCAGCACCTTCGGCGGCAACCCCATCGTCTGCGCGGCCGCGTGCGCGGTCTGCGACTCACTCACGCCGGAGCTCCTCGCCGAGGTCGGTCGCCGCGGCGAGCAGCTCTCGCTGGGCCTCGGCAAGCTGCCCGGCGTACTGGAGGTGCGCGGCCGGGGACTGCTGCTCGCAGGGGAGCTCGACCGCCCGGCCGCCACGGTGATCGAGGCAGCCCGCGAGCGCGGCCTCCTGGTCGGCTCGGCGGGCGAGCGGACGCTCCGTCTCACGCCGCCGCTCGTCGTCACGAGCGCCGAGGTCGAACGCGCTCTCACCATCCTCGAGGAGGTGCTCGCATGAAGAAGTTCGAGCGGCAGGGAGCGATCATCCGGCTCGTCCAGGAGCGCTCGCTCTCCACCCAGGTGGAACTGGCGGAGGCGCTGCGAGGCGCGGGGTACGAGGCCGTGCAGACGACAGTCTCGCGCGACATCGCGCAGCTCGGGCTCGTGAAGGTGCGCGCAGAGGGCGGCCGCCTCGTCTACGCGCTGCCGGGCGCCTCCGACCTCTCGCGGCTCGAGGAGCTGACGACGGCACTCCGCCGCTCGGTCGTCACGCTCACCGCGACCGGCAACCTCGTCGTGCTGCGCACGCCACCGGGCACCGCCAACGCCCTGGCGCGCGCACTCGACGACGCAATGCTCCCCGACGTCGCCGGCACCGTCGCGGGCGACGACACCATCTTCGTCGCAGCGCGCGAGGGCGTGCGCGGCGACGAGCTCGCCGATCAGTTCCGACACCACCTGGAAGGAGACACCTGAATGAGTACTGCAGTGCTTGCCTACTCCGGCGGGCTCGACACGAGCTGCGCCATCGCGTGGCTGAAGGAGGACTACGGCTACGACGAGGTCGTGGCCGTGCTCGTCGACGTGGGTCAGGACGCCGACTTCGGGCCCGCGATCGAGCGCGGGCGGCTGGCCGGCGCGGACGACGTCATCCTGCTCGACCGCAAAGACGAGTTCGCAGAGGATCAGGTGGCGAAGGCGCTGCTCGTGAACGCGCTCTACGAGGGCAAGTACCCGCTCGTCTCGGCACTCTCGCGGCCCGTGATCGCCGACGCCGTGGCCGGGCTCGCGCTCGAGCTCGGCGCCGAGGCCGTCGTCCACGGCTGCACGGGCAAGGGCAACGACCAGCTCCGCTTCGAGCTCGCCTTCAAGGCCCGCTACCCGGGCGTGAAGGTGATCGCGCCGCTGCGCGACCGCATCTGGACGCGCGACGAGGAGATGGCCTACGCACGCGAGCGCGGCATCCCCGTCGAGGCGAAGCCCGACTCGCCCTACTCGATCGACGACAACCTGTTCGGCCGCACCATCGAGGCCGGCGTGCTCGAGGATCCCTGGGCGGCACCGCCGGAGGAGGCCTACGAGCTCACCTCCTCGCCGGAATCGGCACCCGCGCCACGCGAGCTCGTGATCGGCTTCGCCGGCGGGCTCCCCGTCTCCCTCGACGGCGAGGAGCTGCCGCTGGCGCGCCTCATTGCCGCCCTCAACGCCACCGCGGGGGTCTACGGGATCGGCCGCGTCGACATGATCGAGAACCGGGCTGTGGGCATCAAGAGCCGAGAGCTCTACGAGGTGCCCGCGGCGCTCGTACTGATGGAGGCGCACGGGGCGCTCGAGGATCTCGTGCTGACGAAGGGCGAGCTCCAGGTGAAGCGCGAGCTCGAGCCCCGGTGGACGCAGCTCGTCTACGACGGTCTCTGGTTCAGCCCGCTGCGGCGTGCGCTCGACGCGTTCGTCGCGGTGACGCAGGAGCTCGTCACGGGCGAGGTGCGCGTGCGGCTCGCCGCGGGTGCCGCTGTCGTCACCGGCCGGCGCTCCCCGCATGCCCTCTACGCGGAGCAGCTCGCCTCCTACGGCACCGGCGAGACGTTTCCGCACGCGGCGGCCGAGGGCTTCATCCGGCTGGCCGCGCTCGAGACGGAGCTGACGGCGGCGCGCGACCGCAGGTTGCTGACTGCGTGACGCTCTGGGCAGGTCGCGTGGAGACGTCGCTCGCGCCGGAGGTCTGGGAGTTCCTGCGCGGCGACGACGCCGAGCTCCTGGCCAGCGACTGCGCCGGCACGCTTCTGCACGCGGAGCGGCTGCACGCGGCCGGTCTCCTCTCCGGCGCCGAGCTCGAGGAGGCGCGCGCGACGCTCGCCCGCATCGCCGTCGAGGGCGGCGTCGAGACCGGGGACGAGGACGTCCATTCGGCGATCGAGCGGCTGCTCGGCCCGCTCGGGCGCAAGATCCACGCGGGCCGCTCCCGCAACGACCAGGTAGCGGCAGCGCTTCGCCTCTACGTCGGTGACGCGTGTACGGAGGCGATCGAGGGGATCGAGCGCTTCGCCCTCGCGATCCTCGAGCGCGCCGAGTCGGAGGCCGAGACCGCCATGCCCGGCTACACCCACCTCCAGCGCGCCCAGCCGGTTACGGTCGGGCACCACCTGCTCGCGTGGATCGAGATGCTCGAGCGCGATCGCGCTCGCTTCGGCTTCGCGCTGGAGCAGGCACGGCCCTCCCCGCTGGGGTCGGCCGCGCTCGCCGGCTCGAGCCTCGACCTGCCGGCGGCGCCCGGTGCAATGCGGAACTCGCTCGACGCGGTCGCGGATCGGGACTTCGCGCTCGACTACCTCTACGCGTGCGCGGTGCTCTTCGCCCACCTGTCGCGGATCGGTGAGGAGATCTGCCTGTGGGCGACGAGCGAGTGGTGCTTCGTGCACCTGCCCGAGGAGGCGGCAACGGGCTCGTCCATGCTGCCGCACAAGCTGAATCCGGACGTGGCGGAGCTGGCGCGCGGCAAGGCCGGCTCGGCCCTCGGGCGGCTGGCCGGCCTCCTGGCAGTCGTGAAGGGGCTGCCGCTCGCCTACAACCGCGACCTCCAGGAGGACAAGGCAGCAGTGTTCCCCGCGCGCCGCGACGCGCGCGGGGCGCTCGCCGCTCTGGGAGTGCTCGTCGGCGCCCTCGCCTTCGACCACGCCCGCCTTGCCGCCGCGAGCGGCGATCCCCTCCTCTACGCGCCCGACGCGGCGGAGGCGCTCGTGCGCGAGGGCATCCCGTTCCGCGACGCCTACGCGCACGTGGCCCGCGAGGTGCGCGACGGCGGTTTCCTGCCGCCGCGCGAGCGCGCCGTGCATCCGGCGCCGGGGCCGGGCGGCGTGCTGGAGGCTCTCGTGGCGGCGCGCCTTCGGCTCGACGCGTAGAGCTCCGCCGCGAGGAGCGACAATCGGCGCCATGCTCGACGTCCTCCCTATCAGCGCCGTGGTTCACGACGGCTCCCTGACGCTCGGCGGCATCTCGGCGGAGGAGCTCGCCGAGTTGCACGGCACGCCGCTCCTCGTCCTCTGCCGGGAGACGGTGCTCGAGCAGGCGCGCGCGTACCGCGGGGCCGCGCCGGAGGCCCTCATCGCCTACGGGACGAAGGCCTTTCCGAGCGTGGCGCTCCTGCGCCTCCTTGCCGCCGAGGGTCTCGGCGCAGACGTCTCGACGCTCGGCGAGCTGCGCTTCGCGCTCGCGGCCGGCGTCCCGGGCGAGCGCCTCGTCGTGCACGGCAACAACAAGAGCGACGCGGAGCTCCGGGCTGCCGCGGCGGCAGGGGCCGGGCTCGTCGTCCTCGACTCGCTCGACGAGATCGAGCGGGCGGCCGCCGCGGCCGTGCGCCGCGTGCTCGTGCGGGTGACCTCGGGGATCGAGGCCGACACGCACGAGGCGATCCGCACCTCTCACCACGGCTCGAAGTTCGGCCTGCCGCAGGAGGCAGCCGTGGAGGCGATCGTACGCGCGCAGGGGGCCGGTCTCGAGGTCGCCGGGCTGCACGTGCACATCGGCTCGCAGCTCCTGGAGACGCAGGCCGCGAGGATGACCGTGGAGTGGCTAGCCGGCTTCGCCTCCCTCTGCCGCTCGCGCACGGGCTGGACGCCGGCCGTCGTCAACCTCGGCGGCGGGCTCGGCATCCGCCACGTCCGCGACGAAGGCGTGCCGACGGTGGAGAGCTATGTCGGCGAGCTGCTCGCGCGGGTCGAGGAGGCGTGGGCGCTGCACGGCCTGCCCGTCCCGCGGCTCGTGCTCGAGCCCGGGCGCTCGCTCGTCGGCCGCGCCGGCGTGACGCTTTACCGCGTCGGCGTCGTCAAACGCGCGACCGAGTCGGTCACCTATGTGGCCGTCGACGGCGGCATGTCCGACAACCCGCGCCCCCAGCTCTACGGCGCGCGCTACGGCGCTCTGCTCGCGAACCGGGCGGACGAGCCGCCCGCCGGGAGCTACAGCATCGCGGGCAAGCACTGCGAGGCCGACACCCTGATCGGACACGTGGAGCTGCCGGAACCGCGCCGCGGCGACCTCCTCGCCGTCCCCGCCACGGGCGCCTACACGCTCGCCATGAGCTCGAACTACAACGTCGTGCCGCGGCCGGCGGCGGTGCTCGTCGGCGGTGGCGAGACGACGCTCATCCGCCGGCGGGAGACGCTCGACGACCTGCTCACGCTCGAGGTAGGAGCGCTCGCGCCTCCTCCCCTGACGGAAACGAGCTCTGTGCCCCCGCTCGGGTGACGCTGAGCGCCCCGCAGGCGTTCCCGAGCTCGAGCGCCGACCGGAGATCCAGTCCCGAGGCCGTCGCGTACGCGAAGCCGCCGACGAAGGCGTCCCCGGCTCCAGTCGTGTCGACGGGCCGCACGGAGGGCGCTTCGAGCCGAGTCACCCTGCCATCGACCGAGCAGGCGGCTCCGCGCTCGCCGAGCGTGACGACGACGCCACGACCGACGCGGCCCGACGCCTCCGCCAGAAGCTCGTCGTCGGGTGCGGCACCCAGGAGCTGCTCGAACTCACCCTCGTTGGGGAGCAGCCAGTCGACGAGTTCGAGCAGCTCCCGTTCGAGCGGCGCGAAGGGCGCGGGATTCAGGATCGTCGTCGCCTCGCAGGCACGGGCGAAGCGGAACGCCTCCGCCACGCCCTCCTGCGGGGTCTCGAGCTGACAGATCACGCAGTCGGCACGGTCGAGGCCGGCAAGCTGCTCGCGCACGAATGCGGCCGTGACGGCGAGGTTGGCTCCCGGCACGATGACGATGCGGTTGGTTCCGTCGGGCTCGACCCAAATTGCCGCCACACCCGTGGAGGCGCCCGACACGACCCGCACCCGGCTCGTGTCGAGCCCGTGCTCCCGGAGGTTCTCGAGCGTCAGCCCGCCGAACAGATCGTCCCCGACGCAGTTGACGAACGTCACCTCCGCGCCGAGCCGGCGCAGCATCACTGCCTGGTTCGCCCCCTTGCCACCGAAGCCAAGGCGGAACTCGCTCCCCGCGAGCGTCTCCCCCGGACCCGGGAGGCGGTCGGCGTAGGCGACGAGGTCGACCATTGTCGAGCCGATGACCACCACTCGCGGCGGCGCGCTCAGGTCTGCTCCGCTCAGCGGGCCGCCGGGCGCAGGCCGGGACGCACGAGGCGCGTAGGCGCCCGCAGGCCCGACTCGCTCGCGCGCGGATTCCAGGGCTCCGCGAGCGGGGCCGCGCCGAAGGAGGCCGCGCGTCGCTCGCGGGGAGCCTCGCCGTACAGGGTCGTGCGCTGGAGCGGCGTGCGCCCGTTCGCGCGTATCAGCTCCTCCATGCTCTCGGGCGGCATCTCCTGGCCGTGCTCGGAGCCGGCCGCGCGGGAGATCGACTCGTTCATGAGCGTCCCGCCGAGGTCGTTCACGCCCGCGCGCAGGAGCGCCGACACGCCCGCCGGCCCGGCCTTCACCCACGAGGCCTGGACGTTCGTGATCCAGGGATGGAGCGCCAGGCGCGCGACGGCGTGGAGCAGCAGCGTCTCGCCGAAGGTGGGGCCGCGGCGGGCAAGGCCCCGGAGCGCGATCGGAGCCTCCATGTGCACGAAGGGCAGCGGCACGAACTCCGTCAGGCCGCCCGTCTCGCGCTGAAGCTCGCGCACGCGCAGGAGGTGAAGCGCCCAGGAGCGCGGCCCCTCCACGTGCCCGAACATGATCGTCGCATTCGAGCGCAGGCCGGCCCCGTGCGCCGCGCGGTGCACGTCGAGCCACTGCGCCGTCGTCACCTTGTCCGGGCAGATGACACGGCGCACCTCGTCGTCGAGGACCTCGGCGGCCGTGCCCGGCAGGCTGCCGAGACCCTCGTCACGCAGCCGGCCGAGGTACTCGTCGAGCCCGAGCCCGAGCGTGGAGGCGCCCTGCCAGACCTCGAGCGCCGAGAAGGCGTGCACGTGCAGGGCCGGCACCGCGGCGCGGATCGCGCGCACCACGTCGAGGTAGAACTCGCCCGTGAAGCCCGGATGGATGCCACCCTGGAGGCAGACCTCCGTGGCGCCGCGCTCCCACGCCTCCCGGCTGCGCCGGACGATCTCCTCGAGCGGCAGCAGGTAGGCCGGCCCGCGGAGGTTGGCGGCGAGCTTGCCCTTGGAGAAGGCGCAGAAGCCGCAGCGGAAGTAACAGACGTTCGTGTACTGGATGTTGCGCGTGACGACGTAGGTGACGGTGTCGCCGTTCACCTCGGAGCGCAGCGCGTCGGCGCGTGCGAGCACGGCGCGGCGATCCTCGCCGCGGGCGCGCAGCAGCGCCACCACGTCTTCCTCGCCGAGCTCGGCACGCCCCAGCGCCGAGCGGACGGCGGGGTCGAGGGCGCTCGCGCCGGCGAACGAGCCCGAGAAGCGGGAGGGCACGGGTGCGGCCTCGCCCGGCGACCAGGCGTCCTCGCGCGCGAGGCCGAGCCCATCGGCACGCCGGCGGACGGCCGGCGCCACCGCGGTGTCGCACCAGCGATCGAGCTCGGCGACGTACTCGGGATAGAGGGGCAGGCGCGCCGCCAGCTCGAGGCCGCGGCTGCGCGTGGCCGCCTCGAGCCGCTCGAGCTCGGGCCAGGGCGCCTCCGGGTTGACGTGGTCGATCGTCACGGGCGAGACACCGCCCCAGTCGTCGATGCCCGCGTCGAGGAGCCGCGGAAACTCGTCGTAGGCGAGGTTCGGCGGCGCCTGGATGTTCCAGCTCGGGCCGAGCACGATGCGCGCCACCGCGATCGTCCACAGGTGGTCCTCGAGCGACGGCTCGGGCGCCGCGGCCATGCGCGTTCCCGGCTTCGCGCGGAAGTTCTGCACGATCACCTCCTGGAGGTGGCCGTGGCGCTCGCCCAGCTCGTGAAGCGCCACGAGTGCCTCGATGCGCTCGGCGCGCGTCTCGCCGATCCCGATCAGGATTCCGCTCGTGAACGGGATGCGGAGCTCCCCCGCCGACTCGATCGTGGCGAGCCGCGCGGCCGGGAGCTTGTCAGGCGAGGCGTAGTGCGGCCCGCCGCGCGCCGAGAGCCGCTCGCTCACTGTCTCCAGCATGATCCCCATCGACGCGCTCACCCCTCGCAGCTCGCGCAGCTCCGCGGCCGTCATCACGCCGGGATTCAGGTGCGGCAGGAGCCCGGTCTCGGCGAGCACGAGCCGGGCCGCACGCGCCAGGTACTCGAGCGTCGTCTCGCAGCCGAGAGCGGCAAGCTCCTCGCGGGCGGCGCGGTAACGGAGCTCGGGCTTGTCGCCGAGCGTGAAGAGGGCCTCGTGGCAGCCCGCCGCGGCGCCGGCGCGCGCGATCCCGACCACCTCGTCCAGGCCCATGAACGCGCGCTGCCCGCGCCGGGGCGGGCGGGCGAAGGTGCAGTAGCCGCAGACGTCCCGGCAGAGTGTGGTCAGCGGGATAAAGACCTTGGGCGAGTAGGTGACGAGCGAGCCCGGGCGGAGGGAGCGCAGCCTGCGCGCCTCGGCGCAGAGCTCCTCGAGCGGTGTGGCCAGGAGTGCGCGGGCGTCCACCCGTCACAGCCTATGGGGTCTGACCTCGCTGGGGGTCAGCGGCACGACGGCCGGTGTTCGATCTGGAGAACTGACCGCGTCCTTGGTGCACTCTCGCCGTTGACGCGCGACCGGAGATTGCGTGTTATGCGTATCGAAGTCAGAGGCAATGGGTTTCCCGCGCTCGTTTCACCCCACGAGCATCCAGCGGCCCTTCGTCCAGCGCTGCAGCTTCACCTGCTCGATCGGAAAGC
>Ga0183260_10001764_pt1 | contig 17972 bp, 24 predicted proteins | sample AntDrymUQ4972206_2_FD_129768 | JGI IMG/M metagenome (GOLD analysis project Ga0183260, IMG submission 129768) | Polar desert sand microbial communities from Dry Valleys, Antarctica - metaG UQ497 (22.06) (version 2) (version 2) | ecosystem: Environmental > Terrestrial > Soil > Desert | place...
CCTGTTGTCGGCGGCCACACCACCGGTCTACCCGGCTGCGCGCGGACAGTGGTGGATCCTCGCGCGGACCGCGCGATACCACCTGACTGGTTACACCTTCCACGGCTTCAACTGGTGATCCCGCCAGACGAGGACCGGCCGGATCGGTGGGGTGGGGCCGGGCGTCGGCGGGGAGGCTTTCCAGCGCCAGGTCCAGCAGCTCGATGTGGACGGCGGCGGTGCTCGAGCCGGCGTTGCCCTCGCGGACGATCCCGGCCAGCGCCTTGGGCCGTAGTCCAGACGGCCGCTACCCCCCCTCGTCGTCAACCCGGCGCAGTGGAGAGCCTGCGGGAAGCGCACACCTCGGCGGGCGAGGCCGGAGGCTCGGCCGAGCGCGTGGCCGTGAGCCACGGGCCAACCGGGTTCACCGCCGCAGAGCTGGGCATCCTCAACCGGTACCGGCGGCGCATGGCGTAGCCGTTGGGGTCGTAGGTCGACAGTGTTGGTGCCCATGGCGATGTGGTGGCCGCCCCACGCCGGGCTGGCCAGCTCGGCCCGCACCCGCTCGACGGCGTTGACCTTCACCACGATCTTTCGGTCGAAGTCGGCGCCGATCCCGAGGTCGAGGTAGGCGTGGGTCGGCCGGGCGAAGCAGTACGAGCAGGCGTGGCTGCAGCCCCGGTAGGCGTTGATGGTCCACTCGAACGGCATGCGGCTGCCACCGGCCACCCGGTTGATGACGGTGCGGGCGTTGACGTGCAGGAACTCCATGCCGCGGAACTCGCCCGAGCCGACGTGGCGCTCGACCAGCGCCTCGTCGGCGAAGAGGGCCTGCTGCGGCTCGTCAGCCTGGATCCGCCAGCGCACGGCGCCATGGTAGCGAACGTCTGTTCGACCCGAGATGGGAGGGGCCGATCCCCGTCCTCGAGCCCTGACCGGGCATGACCGATCCGACGGCAGCGCCGGTGCAGGACCGGCCCGGCGCTTGGCCCGCCCGATGGCGCGGTGGCCGACGACCACGGCGGCCACGGCCAGCGGCGCCACCGCCCACGGCGGTGCCCCGAGATCGAGGGCCGTGACGATGACGAAGCCGTCGACCAACGAGATGAGGAGGAACCCGATGTCGTCCACCGGGGGCGGAGGAGCTCAGTCGCCGGTTCCGCGTTGGCCCGAGCCCGTCGGGCGCGGTGGAGCATGTAGGAACCCAGCCCGACGAGGCCGGCGAACACGATCTGGGTGGCTGCGGCCAGGTCGCTCCAGTGCGCCACCATGGCACCGACCATGAAGACCACCAGGGCGACGAGCAGCCGGACCGAGACAGTCGAGGCGGCCGTCGTCGGGACCGTCCTCTTCGAGGCGGCGCTGGTGGCCTTGCGCCGACTGGCCGAGGAGCACCACTCGGCGGGGCACTTCGGCGCGGCGAGCGCCAACCCGCGCCGGGAGCCGGCGGGGTGACCGACCCGTCGGTGCGGGTGGGTGCCGACGGCGTCGCCCGCTGCTGGTGGTGCGGCGATGATCCGCTCTACGTCGCCTACCACGACCGGGAGTGGGGTCGGCCGCTGCACGACGAACGGCAGCTGTACGGCCTGCTCGTCCTCGAGGGCTTCCAGGCGGGGTTGTCGTGGATCACCATCCTGCGCAAGCGGCCGGCGTTCGAGCTGGCCTTCGACGGCTTCGACCCCGAGAAGGTGGCCGCCTACGGCCAGGCCGAGCTGGACCGCCTGCTCACCGACGCCGGCATCGTGCGCCACCGGGGCAAGTGCGAGGCGGCCATCACCAACGCCCGGGCCACGCTCGGGCTGTGGGAGGACGGTGAGACGCTGGACGGGCTGTGCCGCTCGTTCGCGCCGGCGCCACGCCCCCGACGGCTGCGGGCCGGCGACGACTTCCCGGCGCTGACGCCGGAGTCCACGGCCCTGGCCAAGGAGCTGCGCCGCCGGGGCTTCCGGTTCCTCGGCCCGACCGTGGCCTACGCCCACCTGCAGTCGGCCGGCTTCGTCGACGACCACCTCGATGGCTGCTGGGTGCCGGCCCCTCCCCCACCCCGGCCCGGGCCCGCTGACGTCGCGCCCGCCTGACCTGTTCCCGCCGCCGACGAACCCGGCGGCTGCGCTGTCCGATTCTGGCCAGCCCGAGGCGCCGCCCCGTGGCACGATCGTCCCGTGCCCAGGGCTGCGGTCGCCGACCACGAGGCCTGCTACCGGGCCGTGCAGGCCCGCGACCACCGCTTCGACGGGCGGTTCTGCACGGCCGTCGTGACGACCGGGATCTACTGCCGGCCGTCGTGCCCGGCCCGCACGCCGAAGCCGACCAGCGTCCGCTTCTACGCTTGTGCGGCGGCCGCCGAGGAAGCCGGGTTCCGCGCCTGCAAGCGGTGCCGCCCCGAGGCGGCCCCCGGTGACCCCGGGTGGGACCGGCGGGCCGACCTGGTGGGCCGGGCCGTGCGCCTGATCGCCGGCGGCGCCACCGCCGACGGGGGCGTGGCGGGCCTGGCCCGGCGCCTCCACGTCAGCGAGCGCCACCTGCGCCGGCTGTTCGTCGACGAGCTCGGCACCGGCCCGCTGCAGGTGGCATCGAGCCGACGGCTGGCCCTGGCCCGCCTCCTCCTCGAACAGACCGAGCTCCCCGTCACCCAGGTCGCCTTTGCCGCCGGGTTCGCCAGCATCCGGCGCTTCAACGACGCCATGTCGACGGCCTACGGCTTCCCGCCGACGGTCCTGCGGGGCGGACGGCGGCCGGCGACGAGCAGGTCGCCAGCGGCCGCCCACGGCGGTGAGGCTGCCGCGCTGTGCCTGCGCCTCCCCGCCCGCCTGCCCTTCGCCGGGTCGGCCGTCCTGGCCTTCCTCGCCTCGCACCTCACGCCCGGGGTCGAGGAGGTCGTGGGCGGGGCCTACCGGCGCACCGTCGACGGCGGGACCCTGACCGCCGCGCCCGACGCCACCGGGCTCGACGTCGAGCTGCGCCTCGACGACGTGCGCCGGGTCGGCCCCCTGGTCGGCGCCGCCCGACGCCTGTTCGACCTCGACTGCGACCCCGCCCCGGTGGCCGACGTGCTGGGTGCCGACCCGCTCCTGGCCCCCGCCCTGGCCGCCACCCCCGGCATCCGCCTCCCCGGGGCCGTCGACGGCTTCGAGACGGCGGTCCGCACGGTGCTGGGCCAGCAGGTGTCGGTGGCCGGTGCCACCACCCTGGCCGCCCGGCTCGTGCGGGCCTGCGGCGAGCCGCTCCCGGTGCCCGACGGTGGGCTCACCGCCCGCTTCCCGTCGGCCGAGGCGCTGGCCGCCGCCGACCTCTCGACACTCGGCCTGACCAGCGCCCGGGCGGCCACCGTCCGGGCGCTCGCCGCCGCCGTGGCCGGGGGCCTCGACCTGTCGCCGACCGCCGACCGGGACGCCGCCACCGCCGCCTTCCAGGCCCTCCCCGGCATCGGACCCTGGACCGCAGCCGTGGTCGCGGCCCGGGTCCTGGGCGACCCAGACGCCCTCCCCGCCTCCGACCTGGCCCTGCGCCGGGCCAGCGGCCTCACCACCCGGGCGGTGCTGGCCCGCTCCGAGGCCTGGCGACCCTGGCGCAGCTACGCCGCCTTCGCCCTCTGGGCCCGCAGCACCACCGACAAGGAGCCTCGATGACCGCCAGCCCACCGCTGCTCGCCGCCACCCACCCCACCCCAGCCGGCCCCCTCACGCTGATCACCGGCCCCGAGGGCGTGTGCGCCGCCGGGTTCACCGACGACCTGGCGCTGGTGTCGGCGCTCCGGGGCCCCCGCCACCGCCTGGCCGAGCTGCGGGTCGTCGGCGACGCCGGCGCCGCCTCGAAGGCGGTGCTGGCCTGGGCCGAGGGAGACGCCGACGCCCCCCTCGGCGTCGACGTCGTCCTCGAGGGCACGGCGTTCCAGCGCTCGATCTGGGCGGCGCTGCGCGCCATCGCCCCGGGCCGCCCCCTCACCTACGCCGGCCTGGCCGCCGCCGCCGGGCGGCCGGCGGCGGTGCGGGCGGCGGGCCGGGGCTGCGCCACCAACCGGGTGTCGCTGTTCGTGCCCTGCCACCGGGTGGTGCCTGCCGGCGGCGGGTGCGGCGGCTTCCTGTGGGGCACTGCGGTGAAGGAGGCCTGTCTGGCCCACGAGGCCGCCGTGGCCTCGGGGATGGCGCTCCAGGCCGGCGGCGGCGGCCAGGTCGGCTCGGTCAGCTCCTGCGGGAGTCGGCCCCGGCCTGCAGGAGCGGCGGCTGGGGCCGGGACGGCACCCGCAGCACGGTGAAGACGGGGGTCGGGCCGAAGGGACCGATGGCCAGGACCACGCCGACCGGACCGATCCGGCCGCCCGAGTCGTGGGGGACGCAGACGCTGACCACGCTCCGGCCGTCCGGTCCGGTCTGCGATCCGACCGGCGGCCCGTCGGCGAAGCGGGCCATGACGGGCAGGGCCGGCGGGGCGTCCGAGATGGTCACCACGGCACAGCGGCCGGGGCGCACCGTGCGGGGCGAGATCGACACCCGGGCCGGGGTGCCCGGCGGGAGGTCAGGCGGCACCCCTGGCGGCGGCGCCTTGCCCACCGCGACCGTGGTGGTCGAGCCGGGCCCTGCGGTCGTGGTGGTGGTGGCGATGGCAGCAGGTTGGGAGGTCGACGTCGTCGAGACCCCAGGCGGAGGGCAGGGCGCGACGAACACAACCGCCGTCGTGACGATCAGGGTGCCTTCGCCGCCGACCAGGTTGCTGGCGATGATCGGGATGGGGCCCTTCGGCGCGGGGAGGGCCACCCCGGCGGAGAAGGCGCCGGCGGCGTTGGTCTTGACCCACAGCGACGGCGCCTCGGCATCGCCGAAGAGGTCGACGTCGATCGGCACCCCCGCGTTGGGTTTGAAGCCGGTGCCCGAGACCAGCGCCGTCCCAGGGCCGCCGAGGCACGGCGGCTTCGCCGACACCTGCAGGACACACCCGCCCTGCACGAGCATCGCTGCGGTGCTCGTGACGTTGCCCTGCACCGCCGTCACCTCGAGGATCGGGGCCGTGCCCGTGACCGTGGCGAGGAAGGAGAAGCTGCCGGCCTGCTGGGTGACGGGGCTGACACGGGGGTTGGCCGAGCCCAGCGGCTTCGTCACGCCGCCCGTGGTCATCGACAGCTGCACGGGCTTGGTGGTCCAGCTCCGCCCCAGGACGACGATGCCGCTCGGCGTCCCGGGAGCGATGCAGGTGGGGACGACTTCGATCGTGCCGTGCTCCTCGGCGCCGGCGGGGACCGCGACCTGGAGCACGGCCGCCAGCACGGCGACCACGGTGACGAGAACCCCGCGGGCCAGCCAGGTCCGAGCCGGTACGGGACCGCGAGAGGGCACTGGCCGTAGTGTACGGAGCGGCCGGCGCTGTCGGCTCTTGGCGCGGTGACGACGGAAGCGCCACGTACTCAGGACAGGCACACGCCATGGACCACACCGCCACGCTTGCCCCCCCGCTCCCGGTCGATCCCGGGATGACGACGACGATCGGGGTGACGGTCCGCAACGGCGGCCCAGTGGTCGAGCGGTACGAGGTGCGGGTGTTGGGCGACGCCGCCGAATGGGCCGAACCGGCGCCGCCGATCGTCGTCTACCCGGGCCAGGAGGAGCAGCTCATCCTCAGCCTCTCGGTGCCGCAGCGGACGGTGGCCGGCGAGGTGCCGGTCGGTGTGCTGATCGCGGCCCAGGAGGCGCACGCCCAGCTCACCGAGGAGACCACCCTCGTCGTCGGCCCCACGTGGGGCCTCGACACCGCCCTGGTCCCGATGCTCAGCCACGGCCGCCGGCACGGCGTGCACAGCTTCGCCGTCCTCAACCGGGGCAACGCGCCGATCACGGTCGGCTGCGTCGGCCAAGGGGACGACGTCGAGGTCGAGCTGGCCGCCGCCGAGGTGTCGATCGACCCGTTCGGCCAGGTCGAGGTGCCGGTGCGGGTCAGCCACCAGCGCCGCCAGTGGCTCCGGTCCTCTGGTCCGGCGCCGTTCACCGTCGTCGGCACCAGCAGCCACGGCGAGGTCGGGATCGCCAACGGCAGCCATGAGGCGGCCAGCCGAGTGCCCCGGTGGACCCCACTCGCCGTCGTGGCCGCGCTGGCCCTGCTCCTGGCCGCGGTGGCCCTCAGGGGCTCACAGGACGCCAAGGCCGTGGCCGTCCGGGCCGACGAGACGGCGGCGGCGGCCGAGACGCCGATCTCCGAGCAGGCGAAGGCCATCAACGACCTGGCCAAGTCGCAGGGGCTCCCCGAGCCGCTGCCGGCCGGAAGCCCCGGCAACCCGGGCCAGGTCGGCCCGCCCGACGCCGGGACGTCCGGAGGCGGGGGCAGCGGCGGCGGGAGCGGCTCGAACGGCGGCGGCAGCGGGAGCGGCGTCGGAGCGGGAGGCCTGGTCGGTGACCCGTTCGACCGTCGGTTCGAGCCGGCGTCCGCCAGCGACGAGTACCAGGTGCCCGACGGGAAGCTGCTCGGGATCACCGACATCGTGTTCGAGAACGCCGGCGGCGACCAGGGCCGCCTCAGCCTGTCCCGCAACGGCACCACGCTGATCCGGTCCGACCTCGCCGGCTTTCGGGACCAGGACACCCACCTCGTCACCCCGCTGCGCTTCAAGGCCGGCGACAAGCTCACCATCACCGTCGCCTGCACCGCTCCCGGGGCCGGCGCCCCGGCCTGCTCGGCCGCCGCGCTGGTGAGCGGCGTCCTGGCCGACGACTGAGGCGGGGGCGGTGGTGGGAGCGAGACGGCCGGCGAATCGACCACGACCGCCGGTGGTGGGTGACCACGACCAGCGGCGGGGAACCCGGTGTCTGAAGGCGGGCGACCGCCGTGCACGTCACCCTGAGCGCGACCTGCCTCAGAGCTGACCAGCGCCCGCTCGGGCCTTCGCCCGAATACCACGGACGAGGCTGCCGGCGGCGAGCAGCACCAGCAGGAGGGCGGCCCCGAAGGCCGCGGTCGCCGCCTGGCCCGCCTTGGCGCCGGCGTAGCGCAGCAGGCACGCCGAGCGCCTCTCCTCAGGGGTGAGGGCCTCGGCACGGGCGAACGTGATGCGCTGCTGGCTCAGCTGGTCGCGCACGTAGGTCTTGGCGAAGCTGGCGTTGGTGGCCAAAGCCAGATCGGCCAGCAGCTGTTCATCAGTGAGAAGACGGCCAGCGTCCACGTCACCCACCTCCTCCGCAAGCTGAACGTCACCTCCCGCGTCGAGGCCGCCGCCATCGGCCAGCGGCACGGCCTCGGACGAGAGGCCGGCTGAGCGGCCAGCGGGCCGGCGCGGCGTCCGGCCACCTCAACAGCTACTCCCTCGACACCAAGGCCTGAGCCGCGCTCGCTCCCTTGCAGCTTCACGATCAGCCGGGGAGGTCCGGCCCAGGCACGAACGGCCCCAAGCCCCTCGACGGTCGTGGGTCCCGGGGGCCATACTTGGACGCCCTGACGGCGACTCGCGGGTCGTCGGACACGAGGGGGAGACCATGGCGCTCTATCTATCGAGGTTCAGCTACACGCCGGAGACATGGGCCCGGCTGATCGGCAACCCGGAAGACCGCAGAACGGCCGCCCAGGCGTACATCGAGTCGGTCGGCGGGAAGCTCCACGGGTTCTGGTACGCGTTCGGCACCCATGACGGCTACACCCTCTGGGAGGCCCCCGACAACGTGTCCATGGCCGCAGTTGCGCTGGCCATCGGTAGCGGCGGTGCGCTCAGCTCGTTCGAGACGACCGTGCTGCTGACCGTCGACGAAACCCTGGATGCGCTGCGCAAGGCCGAGCAGGTTCAGTACCGACCGCCCGGCGCCTAGCGGCCAGCCTCGGCGTGGCCATGGACCCTCGTCGGCCGTGACTGGCGAGCGGGTCAGGTCTCGGGCTCGACGCGCTCCTGGAGCCACCGGGCGACGGCAGCCTCATCCAGCTCTCCCGTCGCGACCGTCAGCATCAGCTCGACAGCATCGCCGGTCGGCACGTGAAGCCGGTGGCCGTTCAACGACAGGAACAGGGTCAACGACTGCCACGCGAGGCGCTTGTTCCCATCCAGCAGCGGATGGTTGCGAGCGAGGCGGACAGCCAGCACCGCCGCCTTCTCCACAAGGGACGGGTAGAAGTCCTCATCACCGAAGCCGGCCTGAGGCGCGTGCAGCGCCGAGTCGAGAAGCTCCAGCCTCGATGACCTCGCCAGGGTCGTCGGGTCGAGACCGGTCACGGCCTCTGCCACGAGGAGCGCCTCGGCCAGGCTGAGATACCTCACTCAGCCAGGCGGTCGAGGATGTCCTTGTCTCGCTCCACCAGCGTGCGCAGCCGCTCCATGAAGTCATCGTCCTGACGGACCCGATCCACCTCCGCCTGGAGGGCATCGAGGATGAGGGTGTTCACACTCACGCCTCGGGCCCGAGCCACGACCTCGGCTGTCTCGGCGAGCTCTTCGGGCAGTCGCACGGTGGTCGCCTTGCGCGTCATGGCGTCATGGTACCACAACCTCGTCGGTGGCCGAAAGCGAGACTCCTAGTTTCCGCGGACCCCCGAACTTGTGAAGCGAATTCCGTGACCACTCTGTGACCAAACGGCCCTCCGAGCGGCCTTCCGGGGTTGCGGCAACGCTGTGACCTGAGCTTTGGCGGTCTCGCGTCGTGCCCCCGGTGGGAGTCGAACCCACACTGGACGCCCTTTTAAGGGGCGTTCCTCTGACCGTTTGGGATACGGGGGCGGTGCCGGAAGGCTAACGCCGCAACCTGCTGTGGCGGCGGCCTAGGCGGCGAAGCTCGCCACCTCGACGAGGGCCGGGGGCCGGACCGGCTCGGGGCGGTCGAGGGCGCCCCAGGCCGCAGCGCGGAGACGGGGGCGCAGGGCCGTGGCCGCCGCCCCGCCGAGGCCGTTCGCCACCACGACGCCTTCCACCATCGACTCGACGACCACCGGCGTGGCCAGCCCGGCCCGACGCACGCTGACCCGGGCCCCGCCGGGCCAGCGGGTGATGGCCCGGTCGACCCCCGGACTGCGGGGCGGCGAGCGGAACGACGGCACCAGGAGCCCGTGCGAGGAGGCCACCGCGGCCACCGCACGCGCCACCGTCACGAACCCCGGGGCGCTCAGCTCGTCCACCCTGCCGAGGGTACGCACGGCCGTGACAGCGGCCGGCGAGGGCGGAACCGACGGCCGACGGTGGCCGGTACGCTCGCTCTCCGTGCCTGGAGACCGACCGGTGGCCGAAGGCGAGCGGGGCGGGGCCCTGGTCCCGATCCGGCCCATCCCCCCGGAGCCGGCGCCGCTGCCCGACCCCCGCCTCTCCGACGTCGACTGCTGGGGACGCTCCGAACGGGCCCGAGCCCTGTGCCGGCTGCTCTACGACCCCGTCTACCGCAACTGGTTCCGGGCCGAGTGGGAGGGCCTGGAGAAGATCCCGGCCACCGGCGGGGCCCTGCTCGTGGCGAACCACGCTGCCGCCATCCCCTCCGACGCCCCCGTCATCATGCACGGCCTCGAGACCGAGCTCCGCCGCCCCGTCTACGCCCTGGCCGACTTCCTGTTCCGCCAGACGCCCGTCGTCGGCACCGTCTGGAGCAGGGTCGGCGGAGTGGCCGCCCACCCCGACAACGCCTACCGCCTCCTGCGCGAGCAGAAGGAGCTGGTGCTCGTCTTCCCCGAGGGCACCAAGGGAACGGCCAAGACCTACGGCAGCCGCTACCGCCTGCGACGCTTCGGCCGCGGCGGTTTCGTCGAGATCGCCATGCGGGCCGGGGTCCCCGTGATCCCGATCGCCGTCGTCGGCGCCGAGGAGTCGATGCCGACGCTGTGGAAGTCCCCGGCCCTCGCCCGGCTGCTGGGCCTCCCCTACTTCCCCGTCACCGCCAACATGCTGGTGCTCGGGCCCGTGCTGGGCCTCCTCGGGTACTTCCCGGCGAAGTTCAAGCTGCGGGTCCTCGACCCGGTCCACTTCGACGTGCCGCCCGACCAGGAGCGCTACTCGAAGAGCCGCGTCATGGAGGAGGCCGAGGGGATCCGCGTCGCCATCCAGGAGGCCCTCCACGACATGCTGCGGGACCGCCAGTCCGTGTGGCGGGGCTGATGGCCGGGCCCGGTCGGCGCGTCCTGGTCACCGGTCTCTCCACCTTCTGGGGCGGCCGGGTGGCCCAGGCCCTGGAGCAGGACCCGTCGGTCGAGGTGATCGTCGGCCTCGACACTGAGGAGCCGACGGTCGAGCTGGACCGCACCGAGTACGTGAAGGCCGACCAGAGCTACTCGATCCTCAACCGGCTCGTGAAGGCCACCAGGGTCGACACGATCCTCCACACGTTCCTCGTCGTCGACTCCACCCGCTCGAGTGGCCGGGCCCTGCACGAGATCAACGTCATCGGCACGATGAACCTCCTGGCGGCCGCCGGCGCCCCGGGCTCGACGGTGCGCAACCTCGTCGTCAAGTCCTCGACGCTGGTCTACGGGGCCGGCCACCGCGACCCCTACTGGTTCCGCGAGGACATGTCCCGGACGTCGCGGGTGGGCACCCGGGTCGAGCGGTCGCTGCTGGAGGTCGAGGACTACCTGTCGGACTTCGCCGACGACAACCCCCACGTGACGGTCAGCCTGCTCCGGTTCGCCAACGTGCTGGGCCCTGACATCCGCACGCCGCTGTCACGCCTCCTCGACCTCCCGCTGGTGCCGGCCATCGGCGGCTTCGACCCGCTGCTGCAGTTCGTCGAGGAGAACGACGTGGTCCGGGCCATCCTGCACGTCATGGACCGGGGGATCCCCGGGATCTTCAACGTGGCCGGCGACGGCCGCCTGCCGTGGAGCGAGTGCGCGGCCCTGTGCGGCCGGCGCATCCTGCCGATCCTGCCGCCCTTCGGGGCCGAGCGCCTGCTGGCCGCGTTCGACCGCTTCACCGAGCTGCCCCCCGAGGTCCTGTCGCTGCTGCGCTACGGGCGGGGCGTCGACAACAGCAGGCTCACCTCCACCGGCTTCCGGTACACCTGCACGTCCGCCGGCACCGTCGAGGCCTACGCCAAGGCCGCCCGCCTGCGCCGCATCGTGGGCGAGAGCCCCGCCTACCGCTGGGAGCGGGACGTCGAGACGTTCTTCCGCAACTCCTCGGCCGTGGTCCGGGACGAGCCGTAAGAGCCTGCTAGGCCGACTCCGCCCGGTGCCGGATGCGGCCCGGTCCCGTCAGCGGTTGCCCGTTGGGGGCGACAGGCCACAGGCGGCTGGGTCTTCACCGTCCCGGCCGCGTCGTAGCTGGTCTCGAACCACACGACCTTCCAGTGCTCCCGCAGGTCGATGCCCCAGTCCGACGCCAGCGCGTCGACGAGCATCACCCCGCGGCCGTTGGTGGCCATCGTCCCACGTTCGGCCAGGAACGGCGCGTGGTGCGGGTCAGCGTCGCCCACGGCCACCACCACCCGCCCCGCCCGCACTGACGCCGAGACCCGGGTGTAGGTGCGGGCGTGGAGCACCGCGTTGGTGACCAGCTCGGAGACCAGCAGGAGGACGTCCTCGACCACCACCTCGGGCACGCGCCGGGTCCCGTTCAGCAGGTTGGCCACGGCGTGGCGGGCGGCCGACACGCTGGTCGGGACGGCGGGCAGGACGATGTCGATCATGCGGCGTTCGGCGGCGGCCGCGGCCGTGTCGGCGAGCGTGGGCTCGTCCCAGGCGGGTTTCCCCTGCTCGGCAGCCGTCGGCATCTGTTGACCCTTCCCCCGTCTCGGCCCGGCCAACCGGCGGGTCCCGCTCGGACCGCTCGTGCGTCACCTCTGCGTGACCGCTCCATCCCTTCGCCCGCCACAGCGCTGCGGGTCGACCGTGAGCACCGTGTACGGGGCGGCCAGCACGGGCCGGGCCACGTTGAAGGTGGGCACGCCGCCCTCGGTGGCCCCCCGCCGGCTGCCGGCGTGGGCGTGGCCGTGGACGGCGAGGTCGGCGCCGGCGCCGTCGACGGCCTCGCCCAGCTGGTAGCACCCCAGGAAGGCGTGGATGCCCTCCGGCTCACCTACGAGGGTGCCGCGGCAGGGGGCGTAGTGCATGAGGGCCACCAGCACGTCAGCGTCGAGCTGGCCCAGGGCGCCCCCCAGCGCCGCCGCCGACGAGCGGGCCGCCTGGACGAAGGCCTTCATCTCCGGCTCGCCGAAGTCCGCGCACGATGCGCCCGGGAAGCCACCGCCGAAGCCCTTCACGCCGGCCACGCCCACCCGGGTCCCGGCCACCTGGACCGTGCAGCCGCTGCCCTCGAGCACCGTGGCCCCGGCCTCCTCCAGGGCGGCGACCACGGTGGGGCCATTGCCGGTGTGCACGTCGTGGTTGCCGAGGACGGCCACCACCGAAACGGGGACCCGGGCCACGGCGGCGGCCACCACCCGGGCCTCATCGGTCGTCCCGCACCTGGTCAGGTCGCCGGCCAGGAGGAGGAGGTCGGCGTGGGCGTCGAGGTCGGCCCACAGCTCGACCCCCGCTCCCTACCCGGCCCCGACCAGCGACTCACCCATCCTTGATGCCGGGCAGGTGGCTGAGGCGCTCGAGGGTGGCCCGCAGGATCCGGGAGACGTGCATCTGGCTGAGCCCCACCCGCTCGGCGATCTCGGACTGGCTCAGCTCCTCGTAGAAGCGCAGGTGCAGCACGGTCCGCTCGCGCTCGGGCAGCCGCTCCATCATCGCCCGCACGGTCTGGACGACCTCGAAGGAGTGGAGCGGGTCGGCGTCCGAGCGAAGCCGGTCCTCGATGCTGAGCCGGTCGCCGCCGGACGCCCCGGCGTGGATGGACGCCGGCCGGTAGGCGGCGCTGACCTCGAGGGCCTGGATGACCTCCTCCTGCCCGCACTCGAGGTGCTGGGCCAGCTCCGGCACCGTCGGTGCCCGCCCCAACTCGGCCCGCAGGTCGGCCACCGCCGGCCGCACCCGGAGGTGGAGGTCCTTGATGGGCCGCGGGACCTTCAGGGCCCAGGTGTGGTCGCGGAAGTGGCGGCGCAGCTCGCCCAGGACCGTGGGCGTGGCGAACGTCGTGAAGGAGTTGCCGCGCTCGGGGTCGAAGCGCTCGACGGCCCGCAGCAAGGCGATCATGGCGACCTGCAGCAGGTCGTCGAGCGGCTCGCCGCGACCGTTGAAGCGGCGGGCGAGCGTGACGGCGAGACCGCGGTGGCGCTCGGCCAGGTCGTTGCGCAGGGCGCGGTCTCCGGTCTGTTTGAAGCGGGCGAAGAGCTCGCGCTCGTGGGCGACGTCCGGCGCCGTCACAGCACCGCCTGCCGTGGAGCAACGAGGCGGAAGCAGGCGGCCTCCTCGTCGTTGGCCCACTCGACGTCGAGGCCGTCGAGGATCAGCTGGGTGATCGGGTCCATCGAGGCGCCCGGCCCACCGCCGGTGACCGAGCCCTCGGCCACGAGCTGGCCGCGGCGACCTCGCAGCGACAGCCGGAACCTCGCCCCCTCCGGCGCGTCCTCGATCAGCATGCTGCACAGGTCGTCGATGGCGATCCGCAGGTCGTCCATCTGGTCCACGTCGAGGTCGAGGCTGGCGGCGATGCACGCCGTCACCAGTCGCAGCACGCGGAGGTGCTCGCTCCGGGCGGGGACGGTGAGGTCCACCGGTCCGGTCGGCTCCTCGATGCCCTGACCCTCAGCCACGTCCACCCTCAGCCACGTTCCACTCCCCAAGCCGGCGGGACACCGGCAGCTCAGGGTTCGACCTACCCCTCGGTAAGGAGGGGGCACACCAGGTCGGCTTCACCGGCGGACCGGGCGGGTCGTGCTCGTCCTGATCTTCCGCTGAGCGGCGTCAGGCCCCTCGGGAGAGCTCGAACCACACGATCTTGCCGCTGCACTGGGGTTCGACCACCACGTCCTCGACCACCGCCCCCGGGACCTCGCTCGGCTCGAGGAAGGCAGCGATCGTGCGCCTAGCCCGGCGGACGCTCTGGGTGGTGTGCGGGAGCTGCAGCTCGAGGCGGGCCACGCCCGCGCCCTCCTCGTCACCAGCCACCCTTACCTGCGTTGCGCCCCTGTCGGTGACCATTCACTTTCTCTTCGGTCGTCCTCACGTTTCCCCAGCACCCCCTTTTCCATGCCCGGCCTGGCCGGTTTGCCCGCGCCGGCTTCTGGGGAGAAGGGTGTGGTGCCCGCGGCGCTGCCGGGGTGGAGCGTCGGAGGGTGGAGGTTTGGACGTGGTCGTGGCGACAGAGGCCGAGCCCGAGGGCCGCGGCTCACTGGTGGTGCTCGAGGGCGAGCTGGACATCGGTACGGCCCCCCGCCTTGGAGCGGCCCTCCACTCCCTGCTCGACGACGGGGCGACGACGATCACCGTCGACTGCTCGGGCCTCGACTTCCTCGACTCCCAGGGCTTGGGCGTGCTGGTGGCCGCCTCACGGCGGCTGCGGAACGCCGGCGGCGCCCTTCACCTCCGTGGCGCCGGCACCCAGCTGTGCCGTGTGCTGCGCCTCACCCGGCTCGACCAGGTGTTCGTCGTCGAGTAGCGGGTCCCCCCTCGCGCCCACCGCCACCGGCCGGTCCGGCGGGTACACCTCGCGCCCCTATCGTGCCCGACGTGGGGCTGGTTCACGTGGAGGTCTCGGCGGGGGTGGGCCTGCTGCGGCTCGACGACCCGGGGCGGCGCAACGCCCTCTCGCCGGCCATGGTCGACGAGATCGTGACGGCCGTCGCCGCGCTCGAAGCCGAACCCTCGGTCGGCGCCCTGGTCGTGACCGGCGCGCCGCCGGCCTTCTGCGCTGGCGCCGACCTGTCCGACCTCGGCGCCTCCCGGGACAGCCGCACGGCCGGCCTGCGGCGGATCTACGAGGGCTTCCTGGCCGTGGCCCGCTCGCCGCTGCCGACGATCGCCGCGGTGAACGGTGCCGCCGTGGGAGCGGGCATGAACCTGGCCCTCGGCTGCGACATGCGGCTGGCCGGTCGCCGGGCCCGCTTCGACACCCGCTTCCTGCAGCTCGGCCTGCACCCGGGAGGCGGGCACACGTGGATGCTGCAGCGGGCCGTGGGCCAGCAGGCGGCGCTGGCCACCCTGCTGTTCGGCGAGGTGCTGGACGGCGAGGCGGCCGAGCGGGTGGGCCTGGCCTGGCGCTGCCTCGACGACGCCGACCTGCTCGACGGGGCGCTGGCCATGGCCCGCTCGTGCGCCGAGGGGCCCCACGAGCTGGCCCGGCGCATCAAGGCCACCGTGCGCCGCCAGGCCGGGGTGGCCGACCACGACGAGGCCGTCGACCTCGAGCTGGCCGAGCAGCTGTGGTCCCTCGACCAGCCCGACTTCGCCGAGCGGCTCGCGGCGCTCGAGGAGCGGATCGCCGCCAAGCAACGAGGCGGCGCAGTTGGCCGACCCGACGCACCCGCCTGACGTCGACCCACCTCGTCCCCTCAGAGGATCCAGTCCTCCAGGAGGAGGCGGCGGCGCTCCCACCAGTCCTCGATCGTCATGGCGTAGCGGTAGTGGTCCTCCCACACGCCGTTGATCTCGAGGTAGCGCAGCGCCGTTCCCTCGTTGCGCAGGTTCAGCTTCTGGGCCACCCGGTTCGAGGGGACGTTGCGAGGGATGATGGCCACCTGCAGGCGGTGAAGGTGGAGCTCCTCGAAGGCGAAGCGGAACATGGTGACCACCGCTTCGGGGATGTAGCCGTTGCCGGCGCACAGGTGGTCGATCCAGTAGCCGACGTAGCCGTTCTGGAACGGGCCCCGCTGGATCCCGGACAGGTTGATCTCGCCGCAGAAGCGGTCACCCAGGAAGATGCCGAAGCCGTAGCCGGTCCCCAGCTGGCGCTCGCGGTCGCGGGCCCCGCACCGCGCCGCGAAAACCCGCCGGTCGTCGGCCGGGTCGGGAGTGCCGGGAAGGGGGGCCGGCTCCCACTTCACCAGCCAGTCCCGACCCGAGATCCGCACCTCGCGCCACTGCTCCCAGTCGGACGGGCTCAGCGGACGGAGCGTGATCCGTCGGCCCCGCAGCTCGAGGGTCCCAGCGCGCAGGACGCTCAACGACCGAGCACCTCGGCGAGGGCCGCGAGGAGGAGCGCCACGTTGGCCGGCCGGGCCGTGTGGCCCATGCAGCCGATGCGCCACATCTGGTCGAGGTGGGGCCCGACCCCGGCGCCGATCTCGATGCTGAAACGTTCCAGAAGCTGGGCCCGCACCTTGTGGGGGTCCACGCCGTCGGGCACCAGCACGGTCGTGAGCTCGGGGAGGCGGTGACCTGCCTCCACCCACAGATCGAGGCCGAGTGACTGGAGCCCCTCGTGCAGCTGGCGGCCGCACTCGGCGTGCCGAGCCCACACCGCCTCGAGGCCCTCCTCGAGCACGACGCCGAGCCCGGCGTGCAGCGACCGGATCATCGAGACGGGCGCGGTGTGGTGGTACTTCCGGGCCCCATGGCCTCCGACGTACTCCCCCACCAGCCCGAGGTCGAGGTACCAGCTCTGGGGCCGCTCCACCCGCCGCTCCCACGCCCGCTCCGACAGGGTGAGCGGCGCCAGCCCGGGGGCCACCCCGACGCACTTCTGGGTGCCGCTGTAGGCCGCGTCCACATCCCACCCGTCGATGTCGACGGGGATGCCGGCGAGCGAGGTGACGCAGTCGGCCAGGACGAGGGCGTCGCCCTTGCCGGCGGCTACGGCGGCGACGTCGTTCTCGACCCCGGTGGAGGTCTCGGCGTGGACGACGGCGATGACCTTGGGCGCCCGGTGGGCGGCCAGCACGTCGGCCGGGTCGAGCGGCCGCCCCCAGGGAGCCTCGGCCCGCACCACGTCGGCACCGCCGCGGCGGGCCACCTCGCACATCCGCTCGCCGAACAGGCCGTTCACCCCGACGACCACCACGTCGCCGGGGCCGACGAGGTTGACGAAGGCGGCTTCCATGCCGGCCGAGCCGGTGCCCGAGATCGGCAGGGTGCGGGGGTTCCCGGTCTGCCACACCGCCCGGAGCCGGTCGCACGTCTCGTCGAGGATGGCCAAGAAGGCGGGGTCCAGGTGGCCCAGCATCGGGGCGCTGAGGGCGGCCGTGGCCTCCGGGTAGGGGTTCGACGGGCCCGGTCCCATGAGGGTGCGCTCGAGGACGGCCATGACGTCCCGACGCTACTCAGCGCAGGGAGGCGCAGAGTCCGTCGAGGATGTCGGACTCGCTCACCAGGCACGAGTCGAAGCCGCGGTGGCGGAGGATCGCCACCAACACGCACAGGCCGCCCACGATGACGTCGGCACGCCCCTCCTCCAGGCCCGGGTTGCCGAGCCGGTCGGCGCGGTCGCCCATCGCCATGGTGCGGAACCAGTCCTCGACCGTGGCCCGGTCGAGCCGGTGGTGGTGGACCTCGTCTCGGTCGTAGGCGGCAAGGCCCAGGTCGAGGGCGGCCACCGTGCTGACCGTGCCCGCCAGCCCGACGAAGCGCTCGGCGTCACCGAGCTCCGGCACCTGGCGATCGGCGTCCTCGAGCAGGTCGCGAACCTCGCCGAGGGCGTTGGCCAGCTCCTCCGGCCGGGCCGGGTCGTGCTCGATCCACCGCTCGGTCAGCCGCACGCAGCCGACGTCGAGGCTGACGGCGCCTATCGGGTCCTCCCCCGGCAGGCCGACCACCAGCTCGGTGGAGCCGCCGCCGATGTCGGCCACCAGCAGGGGCTCCCCACCGGCCGGCAGCCCGGCGGTGGCGCCGAGGAAGGAGAGCCGGGCCTCCTCCAGGCCGGCGAGCAGCTCGGGGCGGGTGCCGAGGCTGGCCTCGGCGGCGTCGAAGAGCTCGTCGGCGTTGACGGCGTCGCGGGCCGCCGAGGTGGCGGTGACCCGCACCCGCTCCACGCCGTGGCGCTCCAGGACCCCACGGAACTCGCGGAGCACGGCCACCGTCCGCTCAATGGCGTCGGGGCGCAGGCGGCGGTCGGCGTCGACGCCGGCACCCAGGCGGGTGATGCACATGAGCCGCTCGAGGGGCCGGCCGCTGCCGTCCTGGACCAGCAGGCGGGTGGAGTTCGTCCCGCAGTCGACGGCTGCGACGGCGCCCACCGCCCGCAACCTAGGGGCGGCGCACGCCGGCCCGCACCCTCAGTCCCAGGAGATCTC
>Ga0183260_10001765_pt1 | contig 17969 bp, 19 predicted proteins | sample AntDrymUQ4972206_2_FD_129768 | JGI IMG/M metagenome (GOLD analysis project Ga0183260, IMG submission 129768) | Polar desert sand microbial communities from Dry Valleys, Antarctica - metaG UQ497 (22.06) (version 2) (version 2) | ecosystem: Environmental > Terrestrial > Soil > Desert | place...
TCCGCTTCGCGTCCGGTCCGGTCGGACCGTTGGGTGCTGCTGGACGGGAGATCATGAACCGAGATAGCTCCGCTTCGCGTCCGGTCTCGCCGGACCGTTGGGTGCTACTGGACGGGAGATCATGAACCGAGATCCTCCGCTTCGCGGCCTGGAGCACGCTCGCTTCGCTCGCTTTAGCACCTGAAGTCCCTCGGTAGGCCACTCACGGCGGCCTACCGAGAAACGCCAGGAGCTCCTCGCTCCTGCTCCTCGCTACTCGCTACTTGCCCCTTTGCTTACCCTCCCGCCTCCATGCGCCTCGACGTCTTCACCCTCTTTCCCCATTGGTTCGAGTGGTTCGAGACCCAGCGGCACGTCCGCAACGCGGTCGCGGCCGGCTCTGAGCTCCGATTCCTCGACCTGCGCCGGACGAGCCCGCTGAACGCGGGTCAGGTCGACGACTCTCCCTACGGGGGAGGAGCCGGGATGGTCATGCGGGTCGACGTCATCGATGCGGCTCTGCAGGCCGCCTACGGGGAGCAGCGGAGTGGCCGTCGCATCGTCCTGCTGACTCCCTCCGGTCGCCTCTTCGACGAGGAGCTGGCGAGCGAGCTCGCCGCCGAGCCGGAGTTGACGCTGATCTGCGGGCGCTACGAGGGCGTCGATGAGCGCGTCCGCGATCACCTCGTCACCGACTCGGTCTCGATCGGGCGCTACGTGCTCGCCGGGGGCGAGCTGGCCGCGATGGTGGTCGCCGATGCCGTCCTGCGGAAGCTCCCGGGGGCGCTCGGGCACAGCGAAAGTGCCCTCGAGGAGTCGTTCTCGAGCGTCCTCGGGGGCGATCCGGAATACCCGCACTACACCCGTCCCCCGACCTACCGCGGCTGGGGAATCCCGGAGGTCCTGGTCTCAGGGGATCACGAGCGGGTGCGCGAGTGGCGGCGGGCGCGCAGCCGCGAGCGCGGCGGTCGGCCCGAGCCGGAGGCCTAAGGGCTTAGCTACTATCTGCGCCCGCGCAGTTGCCGCTGCGGTCGTCGTGACCGTCGCCGGCCGCAGACCCGCTCCTCCGGGGGCCGCGGAACGGAGCCCACAATGAGCACGATCATCGAAAGCCTCGAGAAGGAGCAGCTGAAGCGCCGTCCGCGCTTCATCGCAGGCGACCGCCTTCGCGTCCACTTCCAGGTGATCGAGGGTGCCCGGACCCGGACCCAGGTCTTCGAGGGTGTGGTGCTCAAGCGTCAGGGCAGCGGCGCCCGTGAGACGTTCACCGTCCGCAAGCAGTCCTTCGGCGTCGGCGTCGAGCGGACGTTCCCCCTGCACTCCCCGAAGATCGAGAAGCTCGAGGTGGCGGCTCACGGGGACGTCAGGCGGGCGAAGCTGTACTACCTGCGCGATCGCGTCGGCAAGGCGGCCCGGGTCGCCGAACGGCGCTGGGGGATCGCCGAGGAGGTTCTCGACACCGACGTCGAGGGAGCGGTCGATGCCGAGGGGACGACCCAGGTCGAGGCCCCGCAGGCCGTGCCCGCTGCCGAGGGCGAGGAGACCGTCGAGGAGGTCGAGGTCGCCGAGGCCGAGGGCGTCGAGGGAGAGGTCGCGGAGGACGCCGAAGCCGACCCGCCAGGGGGTGCCGAGGGAGAGGCCGGGGGCTCAAAGGGAGCCTCCGAACGGGACCAGGCGCCCCAGCGGGACGCCTGAGGCGTCCCCGCCGGTAGCTGATGCCGCGCCCGCAGTCGACGCTCGGCGCAATCGTCGAGCTGGTCGCGATCGTGGCCTTCGCGGTCGGCCTGGCTCTCCTGATCCAGGCCTTCGCCGTCAAGCCCTACCAGATCCCCTCCGCCTCGATGAAACCCACCCTGCAGGTCGGCCAAAGGGTCCTGGTCCAACGGGTCTCCTACCACTTCAGCGATCCGCAGGTCGGCGACATCGTCGTCTTCCATCCCCCCGAAGGGGCCGATGAGTCGGAGCGTTGCGGACTGCAGCCCAAGCCTCCCAACGAGGCCTGCTCCGAGCCCGTCGACTCCCCGGACGACACGAACTTCATCAAGCGCGTCGTCGCCACCCCCGGGGACACCCTCTCGATCGAGAATGGCCACGCGATCGTCAACGGGGAGCAGATCGAGGACGACTTCATCAAGCCGTGCGGCGGAGGTAACACAGACTGCAACTTCCGCAAGCCGATCACGATCCCGCCCGATCACTTCTTCATGATGGGCGACAATCGTGGAGGCAGCGACGACAGCCGCTTCTGGGGACCCGTCCCTCGCGAATGGATCATCGGCAAGGCCTTCGCGACCTACTGGCCCCTCGACCGACTTGGGATCTTCTAGGGGCGGACCGGCCCCGCGGTCGACCGGGTGATGCGCCGGGCACTCACGCCGATCAGCGTGGCACTCGGCGCCTGCCTGGCGATCGCCGCCGTCGCCGTGCTCGCTTCGACGAAGCTCTACGAAATTCCCTCCGGCTCGATGGCGCCGACGGTGGACGTCGGTGAGAGGGTGATCGTCGAGAGGTTGCCCTATTGGCTCGGGGATCCCGAGGTCGGCGACATCGTCGTCTTCCGCCCCCCGGCGGGGGCCGCCGAATCCGGGCGATGCGGGCTGCGGCCCAAGCCTCCCGACGAACCCTGCTCCGAGCCCGTCGGCTCGCCGGACGAGGTCACCTTCATCAAGCGGATCGTCGCCACACCCGGGGACACCCTCGCGATCGAGGACGGCCATGCGATCGTCAACGGCGAGGCGATCGAGGAGGACTACATCCGTCCCTGCGGCGGGTCGGGGCACGGCTGCAATTTCCGCAGTTCGATCACGATCCCGCCCGATCACTACTTCATGATGGGCGACAATCGTGGAGCCAGCGACGACAGCCGCTTCTGGGGTCCCGTCCCCCGCGAGTGGATCGACGGCAAGGCCGTCGCCACCTACTGGCCTCCCGACCGGATCGGCGGCCTCTAGCGACAAGCCGAAACGACGCCGACGCCCCGACGGTCGCCGCACCGCCTGGCTCTTCCGCTTCGACCAGCAGTTCGGCCGGCGATACGTAGCGGGGGCGGACGAGGCGGGGCGAGGCTCTCTCGCAGGGCCTCTCGTGGCCGCCGCGGTCCTGCTGGATTACGAGTGCCTGGGCCCGCGGGAGCGCAAGGGGCTCGCCGGGCTCGACGACTCCAAGCGGAAGACCGAGGAGGAGCGCGAGCGCCTCTATCCGGCAGTCCTCGCCGCCGCGAGCAGGGTCGCCGTGACCGCTCGCTGCGCCGGCGGAATCGACGCCCGCGGGCTCCACGTCACCAACCTCAACGCCCTGGCCGACTGCCTCGGGCAGGTCGCGGTCCCCGGCGCGAAGTGCCTGAGCGACGGATTTCGCCTCGGCTCCCGCTGCGCGGTCGAGCACGAGGCCGTGGTCGACGGCGACGCCCGCAGCGCCGCGATCGCCGCCGCGTCAGTGATCGCAAAGGTGACGCGCGACAGGTACATGCGCCGCGCCCACGAGCGCTATCCCGGCTGGGACTTCGCCGGCAACGTCGGCTATTCGACGCCCGGGCATCGCGATGCGATCGTGCGGATCGGAATCAGCGAGCTCCATCGCCGCTCGTTCGCCTCGACCGCCTACCTGCAGCTCGAGCTCGGCGCCTGAGCGGCGACGATTCAGAAAGCGTTCGGGATGTGCTCGATCGCGACCGCTGAGCCAGCGGGATCGAGCGAGACGCCGATCACGTCGAACCTGATCGACGCGTAGCGCGGCGGCCGGTTCTCGGCCAGCCATGCCCTGGCGAGGCGGCGCACCTGGATCTGCTTGCGGGGTCCGACCGCCAGGACCGGGCGCTCGGGACCCGAGCGGGCGCCGGTGCGCATTGTCTTGACCTCGGCGAAGACGAGGGTGCTGCGGTCGACGGCGACGATGTCGATCTCACCCGCTCGGGTGCGGGCGTTGCGGGCGACGATCTCGCAGCCCTCCGCGCTCAGCAGCTCGCTCGCCCGCTCCTCCCCGATCCGGCCGGTATGAAGTCGCGCCAGGGTCATCGGCTGCCGTCCACGGGGCCATCGTGAACCGGCTCGGCGGGCCCGTGGGCCTGGGGTGAGGACTTGTTGCGGTTCCGCGCACGAACCGGCACGTCCGGCGCGCCACCGGTGCGCGGGAGCGGTCTAGCTTCGCATGGGTGCTGGCCCGCACCAGAACCTTCGCGCTCCACGGCGTCGACGCGCTGCCGGTCGACGTCGAGATCGATATCCACCGCGGCCTGCCGGCGTTCTCCCTGGTCGGTCTCCCCGACGCGGCGGTCCGCGAGTCCCGCGAGCGCGTGCGGGCGGCAATCGTCAACTGCGGCTTCGAGTTCCCGCTGAAGAGAATCACGGCCAACCTCGCCCCGGCGGATCTCCGCAAGGCGGGCCCCGGCTTCGACCTCGCGATCGCGGCGGCGATCCTCTGCGCCTCCGGCCAGATTCCGGCCTCCGGGCTGGCGGGGTGGTGGCTCGCCGGGGAGCTTGCCCTCGACGGATCGATCCGGTCCCTCCCCGGGGTCCTCGCGATGGCGGAGCGGGCGGGAGGCTCCGGAGATGGGATCGCAGTCGCCGAGGCGAACGCCGGCGAGGCGCGCCTGGCCGGCGAGGCCGCGGTCGCCGCCCTGGGGTCGCTCTCGGATCTCGCCACCCTGGCGCGCGGGGAGCTGCCGGAGCCGCCCGCCTCCCCGCCCGCCCCAGTGACGTCGGCGCCGCTGCCGGACCTCAGCGACCTGCGGGGTCAGCCGGGGCTTCGTGAGGGCCTGGAGGTGGCTGCGGCCGGCGGCCATGGAGTCCTGGTGGTCGGGCCGCCGGGGGCGGGCAAGTCGCTGGCCGCTCGTCGTCTCCCCTCGATCCTGCCGCCGCTGAGCCGGGCGGAGGCGATCGAGGTGACGAAGATCGCGAGCGTCGCCGGGAGGGGACCGATCGACGGGACCTTGGCGGGGCGCCCGTTTCGCGCGCCCCATCACACGATCTCCTCGGCGGGGCTGGTCGGCGGCGGCTCGCCGCCGCGGCCGGGCGAGATCACGCTCGCCCATCGTGGCGTGCTGTTCCTCGACGAGCTCGGCGAGTTCGCCCGCTCGAGCCTCGAGGCGCTTCGCCAACCGCTCGAGGACGGCTCCGTGACGATCTCGCGGGCGCAGGGAGCCATGACGTTCCCGGCCCGCTTTCAGATCTTCGCGGCGGCCAATCCCTGTCCGTGCGGCCACGGCGAGGACTCCCGGAGCTGCAGCTGCTCGGGGGAGCGGGCCCGCGCCTACAAGGCGCGGCTGAGCGGCGCTCTCGCCGACCGCTTCGATCTGGCCCTGCGGGTGGAGCAGCCGAGCGCGGAGGCACTCGCCGGTGACCCCGGCGAGTCCTCGGCGACGGTTGCCGGGCGGGTCCTCGAGGCCCGCGCGCGGCAGGAGGCGCGGCTCGGCACCGGCCGGACCAACGCCAGCATGACCGAGGCGGAGATGGCCGACCATGTCCGCCTCGACGAGCGGGGCTCGGCCGCCCTCGCCGCCGCACACGGGGGGATGGGCCTGAGCGGCCGCGGCTGGAACCGGGTGCTGAAGGTGGCCCGGACCCTTGCCGACCTGGCGGGCGCCGAGCGAGCCGGCGAGGAGCAGATCGACGTGGCGCTCTCGCTGCGCAGGAAGGTGGCCGCGTGAGCGCCTGTCGCGAGTGCGCGTCGCGGGCCCTGCTGCTGGCGGCGCTCGCGGGCCACATCGACCGGGCGGTCGATCGAAGGGTCGGCGACCGCGCCCGCGACATCCTCGCCCTCGGCGACGAGGAGCTGGCGCTTGCCGTCTGCCCCTCCGAGCCGGCGAAGGTCCTGCGGCGGGTCCGCTCCGCCGAACGGCACGAGGCGCTCGCCGGCGACCTGGAGGCCGCGGGCTGCTGGAGCACGTGCCGCCACCGAGCGCCCCTCCCGGACGCTCTCTCGGCCTCGCCCGCCGCGCCGGCCGCCCTGTTCGGGAAGGGCGATCCAGCTCTCCTGTCTGGGCTCGTTCCCGAGCGAGCGGCAACGGTGGTCGGCTCCCGCCGCGCCGGTGCCTACGGACGCGAGATCGCGCGGGAGCTCTCGCGGACGCTCGCCGCGAGCGGGATCGTCGTGATCAGCGGGCTGGCGCTCGGCGTCGACTCCGCCGCACACGAGGGAGCGCTGGCGGGGCCGGGAACGACCGTCGCCGTGCTGGGCACCGGCGCCGATCGGCCCTACCCCCGCTCCCACCGGCGGCTCTACGAGCGGATCCATGCCGAGGGTCTGATCCTCTCCGAGCTGCCACCCTGCTCGCCCACATTCCGCTGGATGTTTCCGGCGCGCAACCGGCTGATGGCGGCTCTTGCCGGGGTCACGGTCGTGGTCGAGGCCGCCGAGCGCTCGGGTTCTCTGATCACAGCGGAGATGGCGATCGACGCCGGTCGTCAGGTGGGCGCGGTCCCGGGGCCGGTCAACTCCTGGCGCTCGGAGGGCGCCAACAAGCTCCTCGCCGACGGGGCGGCGGTCATTCGCGGGGCCCAGGACGTGCTGGACCTGTTGCTGGGACCCGGCGCCGTGCAGGTCGGGCGACGCGGTCCGCCCCTCGGGGAGCGTGAGCTCGCGGCGCTCGGCGCCGTGGAGGCGGGGGCTTCGACCCCCGATGGGGTCGGCGCGGCGGCCGGGCTCCCCTTCACGCGAGCGCTCGCCGCGCTGGGGAGGCTCGAGCGGGACGGCTACCTCAGAGCGGACGCGACCGGAGCCCTGAGCCGGACGGCCCTGAGGGCCCCGGAAGCGGGCATGGGGGGCGGGCTCGGCTGACCTCTCTACGATCAGGCCATGGACGACGAGCGGGTGGCGACGGTGCTCTCGATCGCGGGCTCGGACTCGGGCGGCGGCGCCGGAATCGCAGCCGACCTGAAGGCGTTTGCCGCGGCGGGGGCGCACGGCACCTGTGCGATCACGGCGCTGACGGCCCAGAACACGCTCGGCGTGACGGCGGTTCATCCCGTCCCCCCGGAGATCATCGTGGCGCAGGTTCGCGCCGTGGTCGAGGACATCGGAGCCGACGCGGTCAAGGTGGGGATGCTCGGAGGACGGGTGACGATCGACGCCGTCGCGGAGGCTCTCGCCCTCCTCCCCGGGGTCCCCGTCGTCGTCGATCCGGTGATGGTCGCCGAGAGCGGCGCCGAGCTGCTCGAGCCCGAGGCCGTCGAGGCGCTCGTTCGCGAGATCCTCCCGCTCGCGAGCGTGCTCACGCCGAACCTGCTCGAGGCCAGGCGACTCGCCGACCCGGAGGGACGGCTCGACCCTGCGCAGCTCGCGGCCGCCATCCGCAGGCTCGGGCCGCCCGCCGTGATCGTCACGGGAGGTCACGGCAACGGCGCCGACGTCCTCGACGACGGGGGCGGCGAGGCCCTGCCCATTCCCGGCCCGATGCATCCCGACGGCGCGGCTCACGGCTCAGGCTGCACCCACAGCTCGACCCTCGCCGCCCTCCTCGCCTACGGCGTCCCGCTGCGGGAGGCGGCGGTGGAGGCCCGCCGCGTCGCCGCGGAGTCGATCGGGCGCGGCCTGCGCACGATCGGCGCCGGTCCCGGCCCGGTCGACGCGCTCGGGATCGCCGAGCGCGCGCGCAGGATCATCACTCGGCAATCGCAGTCCTCGACGCTGGCATAATCGTTGCGATGAAGCTCGTTCGGATGAAGTCGGGGCACGGCGACCTGCTGCTCGCCGAGGGCGATCCCGAGGTCGCCGAGGAGGAGGCGGAGCTGATCGAGGCCTTTCGGCGCCAGCTCGACCAGGGCATGTGGGCGGCGGTGCCGACGCAAGATGCCGGGGGCCGGCGCGAGGCGACGATGGTGCGCGACTTCGCCGAGGTTCCCCGCGATGCCGAGCGCGTGATCTTCTTTCCGCCGGCGGCGGGGGGATGAGGGCCTCGAGCCGGCGCGGCGCCCGGTGAGCATCGCCGCCGTCGCGATCCTCTCGATCGTCGGCGCCGGGCTGGTGGCGGTCGCGTTCGGCCCGGATCTGCTCGCGCTGGCTCGCCGACGCCCCCGCGGGCATCGGCGGACCCCGACCGGAGACCCCTCCCACCACCTGCCCGATCCCGGGCGCGGGCTGCGCGCGGAGCGCCGCGCCGAGCAGCTCTTGCGCGAGGTCCTCGGCGAGGAATCGTATGAGGCCTATCGCGCGCTGGGGTTCCTGTGCTCCTACGGCGCTTCCGAGGGGGCCGATGGGATCCCGTCGTACGGCTACCTGATCTATCCGCACAAGCCGATCGTCTCCTTCGACGTGCGCACCGGCGAGCTGCTGAGCGAGTACTGCGTGAACTTCCCCGATCGCAGCGAGCCGGAGCACGGCGAGCGGCTGCCCGACGCGGACGACGTCCTCGCCAAGTGGATGGCCCTGCGGGGCGACGAGCGGGGGCTGATCGACGCGGCCAACATGCACCTGCCGGGCCGCCAGCTCGACCCCGGTCACGTGCGCCGAGACATCGTCCGCCTGAGCGAATGGACGGGCCGCTCGACCCCTGCCCCGCAGGGCCGCGCCGGCAGCCCCTGAGTGGGCTCGCCCGGAGGCACTGAGCAGACGATGACCAAGCTCGACGCGGCTGCGGCTTCGCGCCCGCGCTCCGCCGCGGTCTTCGACGGTCCCGATCGGGCCGCCGCGCGCGCGTACATGAAGGGGATCGGCTTCGACGACGACGCCCTCCGGCGCCCCACGATCGGGATCGCGAACACCTGGATCGAGGCGATGCCGTGCAACTTCCACCTCCGTGGGCTCGCCGAGCACATCAAGGAGGGCGTCCGGGCGGCCGGCGGGACGCCGATGGAGTTCAACACGATCGCGATCTCCGACGGGATCACGATGGGGACCGTCGGGATGAAGACCTCGCTCGTCAGCCGCGAGGTGATCGCCGATTCGATCGAGCTGACCGTGCGCGGCTACCAGTTCGACGCGGTGATCGCCCTCTCCGCGTGCGACAAGACGATCCCGGCCTGCGTGATGGCGCTCGCCCGCCTCGACATCCCCTCGCTGATGCTCTACGGGGGCTCGATCGCGCCCGGTCGCTACCGGGGCCGCGACGTCACGATCCTCGACGTCTTCGAGGCCATGGGGGCACACAACGCGGGCCGGATGACGGACGAGGAGCTGGCCGAGCTCGAGAACGTCGCCAGCCCGGGAGCCGGCGCGTGCGGGGCGCAGTTCACCGCGAACACGATGGCCTGCGCCTTCGAGGCGCTCGGGATCTCCGCGGGCGGCTCGGCGATGGTTCCCGCCGAGGACGAGCACAAGGCGACGGTCGCCGAGAAGGTCGGCGAGCTGGTCATGGAGATCCTCGCCGCGGACCTGCGCCCGAGCCAGATCATCACCAGGAAGTCGCTGGAGAACGCGATCGCGTGCGTCTGCGCCTCGGGCGGCTCGACCAATGGGGTCCTCCATCTGCTGGCCGTCGCCCGCGAGGCCGGAATCCCGCTCGAGATCGACGACTTCGAGCGGATCTCGCGGCGGACCCCGCTGTTCGCCGACATGAAGCCCGGCGGCCGCTACGTGGCGACCGACCTGTTCGCGGCCGGCGGGGTGCCGCTTCTCCTCAGCCGCCTCTCCGAGGCGGGCCTGCTCCATCGTGACGAGATGACGGTCAGCGGCCGCACCGTCGGCGAGGAGGCCGACAGAGCCTCCGAGCTTCCCGGCCAGGAGGTGGTGCGCCCGGTCGACGACCCGGTCAAGGAGCAGGGCGGGCTGGCGATCCTCCGCGGCAACCTCGCCCCGGAGGGAGCGGTGGTCAAGGTCGCCGGGACCGAGCGCCCCGGACAGAGCGGGCCGGCGCGCGTGTTCGAGCGGGAGGAGGACTGCTTCGCCGCGGTCAAGGCCGACGAGATCAACCCCGGGGACGTGATCATCATCCGCAACGAGGGCCCGATCGGAGGCCCGGGCATGCGCGAGATGCTGCAGGTGACCGCGGCGATCGTCGGCAGCGGCCACGGCGAGGACGTCGCCCTGATCACGGACGGTCGCTTCTCCGGCGCGACTCGCGGGCTGATGGTCGGCCACGTCGCGCCCGAGGCGGCGAAGGGCGGGCCGATCGCGGCGATCCGCGACGGCGACACCGTGACGATCGACATCGACTCCCGCACGCTGGCGGTCGACCTCTCCGACGAGGAGATCGCCGCCCGGGTCGCCGCCTACGAGCAGCCCGAGCCCGCCTTCACGAGCGGCGTGATGGCGAAGTACGCGAACACCGTCTCGAGCGCCTCGGAGGGCGCGGTCACCGTCTGAGCATGGCCGAGCCGTCCTTCGAAGAGCATGAGCTCGGCTTCTCCTGGCTGGTTGATCCCTCCGAGATGATGGAGCGGGCCTGCCACGTGGCCCGGCTGGGCGACCGGGTCTGGATCGTCGATCCGCTCGACGCCCCGGGACTTGACGAGCGCATCGCGAAGGTCGGCGAGCCCGCCGGAGTGCTGCAGCTTCTCGACCGCCATGAGCGCGACTGCCGCAAGCTGGCCGACCGTCTCGGAGTGCCGCTTCACCGCGTGCCGTTCGGCGGCGTCGCCGGCTCCGGCCTCGAAGCGGTGGCGGTGATCCGCAACCGGCTCTGGAACGAGGTTGCGATCTGGTCCGCGGCCGAGCGAGCGCTGATCGTGCCCGAGGCCGTGGGGACCGCCCGCTACTTCCGCGCCGGCGACGAGGCCGTGGGGATCCACCCGATGCTCCGCCTCACCCCGCCTCGCCGCCTGGCCGCCTACCGGCCCGAGCACCTGCTGAGCGGCCACGGCACTGGCATGCATGGGCCGGCGACCGCCGCAGCGCTGGCGGATGGGCTGGCCGGCTCCCGCCGCCGTCTCCCTCAGGCAATCGGCTCGATGATCCGACGCAGCTGAGCGGAGCGCCGGTCCTCGACCTCAGCCGAGCGCGACGACCTCGTCGCCGACGCTGATCACGCCATCGCTCAGCACGTCGGCTCGCAGGCCCCCGCGGTGGACGAGCCCCCGCAGCACCCCCGGGCGCGTCAGCCGCTCGAGGTGCGCGCACGGCTCGCATCGTCGCGCCCCGCGGCATTCGACCGCCCCCACCCGGAAGCGCCGGCCGATCAGGGCGTCGAGATCGATTCCGCGGACGACGAGGTTGCGCCGTGACTCGATCGGGCCGAGGACGACCCCTTCCCCCCGCAGAGCGTCGAGCGCCGCCCCGTCGACGAGCGTGATGTCGCGCCCGCTGCCGCCGCGCTCGGAGAACGTCCCAGCGCCGGCGGCGTAGCGATCACCCTCGAGCCCGGCGCCGGCGATCGCCCGGGCCTGCTCGAGCGCGCGCATCGGCGAGCGGGCTTCGGGCGCGATCGCGATCGCCTCCACCGACCCGGTCGCCCCTTCGGCTTCGAGAGGAGCTGGGGCTCGCAGCTCGAGCGGCGCGATCACGGCCGCCTCGAGCGCGGCCCCTCCGGCGGCGGCTCCGGCGGGATCGAAGAGCGGCCCCGGTGGAATGCCGAAGAGGACCGCCCAGCCGTGCTCGAAGCGGGCGAGGAAGCTCCCGGCCATCGAGAACGAGCCCGGGTCCGCGACGGGCACACGAACGAGGCCTCGCGCCGCAAGCCACTCGCCGAGGGCGTCCGTTTCGAGTGGCGCCGCGCCCTCCTCCTCGCCGAGCAGGTGCTCGAGGCAGCGGGCGAGGGTGCGCTCCGCTGCGTGATGCGGATCCGTCATCGACCGAGCCTAGATGACCGATTCCACGACCGCCGGCACGTGCGGCCGCGTAATCAATCATCTAGTCCTCGGGGCCCGCCCAACCCTCCCTCGGGCGGCTCCTCGCCCGTGCGATCATGCCGCGATGGCGCCCCGACGCACCTCCCTCGCCCCGCCCGTGCCCTCGAGCCCGGAGGCGGAGGGGAACGCCGAGCTCGCCCTCGACGTCTCCGAGCGGGAGCGAATGCGGGCGCTTCTTCCGGCCGTGGAGCCGGATCGCCAGCTGAACGACTGGGGGCGCTCCGAGCGCGTCGAGCGCGTCTTCGACGCCACCCTCGTCGAGTTCTTCTACCGCTACTGGTTCCGCTGCGAGGTCGAAGGGGTCGAGAACGTGCCGGCGGAGGGTGGCGCGCTGCTCGTCTCGAACCACTCGGGCGCCCTGCCCCCGGACGCGGCGATGATCGGCAAGGCGATTCGCGACGAGCATCCTGATCCTCGGCCGCTCTACATGACCGTCGAGCACTTCTTCAAGGGCTATCCGGGCTTCTCCACCCTCCTGCCGAAGATCGGCTGCGTCCCGGCGCACCCCGCCAACGTCCACCGGCTGCTCTTTGACGAGCGCCAGCTCGTCCTCGTGTTCCCCGAGGGGCGCAAGGGGACCGAGAAGCTGATCAAGGACCGCTACCGCGTGCAGCGCTTCGGCCGCGGCGGCTTCGTCGAGGCGGCGATGCGGGCTCAGGCCCAGCTCGTGCCGGTCTGCGTGGTGGGGGCCGAGGAGGCCGCACCCGTCTTCGCCCAGTCGAAGCTGATGCAGAGGCTCACCGGGCTCCTCTACTTCCCGATCACCCCGACCTTCCCCTGGCTCGGCCCGGCCGGGATGCTCGGGTACCTGCCGGCCAAGTTCCGGATCCGCTTCCTCGATCCGATCGACACCACGAGAATGGGCTCCGAGCCCGCAGAGGACAAGGCCCTGGTGCAGTCGGTGGCCCAGGAGGTCCGGGCGCGGATCCAGGAGGGCCTGCACGAGATGGTCGGCAAGCGCAAGTCGGTTTGGCTCGGGTGAGCGAGATCGAAGGGCCACCCCAGGGCCACCCCGCCCGGCGCGTGCTGATCACGGGCCTCGCCAGCTACTGGGGCGGGCGGCTGGCCCAGGCGCTCGAGGCCTTCGCCGAGATCGAGGCGATCGTGGGAGTCGACACGAGGGACCCCACCCGGGAGCTCGAGCGCACGGAGTACGTCAAGGTCTCCAACCAGCACTCCCTGATCGCGCGGATCGTGCGGGCGGCCCGGATCGACACGGTGATCGACACCAGGCTCGTCGTCGACTCGACCACGACCGGCCGCCGCCAGGCCCACGAGAACAACGTGATCGGGACGATGAACGTGCTCGCTGCCTGCAGCGGCCCGAGCTCGCCGGTGCGCAAGTTCATCTTCAAGTCCTCCGCCCACGTCTACGGCTGCGAGCAGGACGACCCCGCGTTCTTCACCGAGGGGATGAGCCGCTCGCACCGCCCGAGCACTGCAATCGAGCGCGACGTGGTCGAGGCCGAGGCCTCCGTCGTCGACTTCGCCACGAAGCAGCCGGAGGTCGACGTCACCGTGCTGCGCTGCGCCAACGTCCTCGGCCCCGACGTGCAGACCGCATTCTCGCGCATGTTCTCACTGCCGCTCGTGCCGATGGTGCTGGGGTTCGACCCGCGGCTGCAGTTCGTCCATGAGGACGACGTGGTGCATGCGCTCGAGCATGCGGCGATCAGTCGCGTCCCCGGCGTCTACAACGTCGCCGCGGACGGCGTGCTCGCCCTCTCGGAGGTGATCGGGCTGCTCGGCAAGCGGCCGGCGCCCCTGCTGCCTCCCTGGGGGACTGGCCTCCTGGCCGGGCCACTGCGCTCGCTCGGCCTGCGCATCCCCGACGAGATGCTTAACCAGCTCCGCTTCGGGCGCGGGATCGACAACCGCCGCTACAAGGCGAGCGGCTTCGAGTACGGCGCCACCTCGAGGGAGACCGTGACGTCCTACGCCGAGCACCTGCGCCTGCACCCGATCCTGCGGGGGATCGAGGGCTCCTACACCTATGAGGGCGAGGTCGAGAGGTTCCTGCGTCGCAGCCCGCTGACCCGGCCGCCGAGCCCGGCCGCCGACGATCGCTCGGGCACCGAGAAGGAGCCCTTCGGGATCTGAGCTACCCGAGGCGCTGCCCCGGGGCGCAAACTCGATTGCGGGCCGCGGGCTCCCTTCCCGCTCCGGAAGCCGTCTGCCTACACTTCACAGCGCGAAGCCGGGCGGGGCGGCTGATCCGATCCCGCCATCCCGGCGTTTGCGACTCCGATGGGCCGAAAGCTTCAGATCTCGATCGTCTCCCTCGTCCTCGTGGCGATCGCCGGCGCCGCCTTCGTCTATTGGTGGGACAGCACCCACAAGGACACGATCGCCGAGGGGGTGACGATCGGCGGGGTGGACGTCGGGGGCCTCGAGGCCCCCGCGGCACGCTCGCAGGTCCGGACGAACCTGATCTCCCCGCTCGAGAAGTCGGTGAAGGTGAAGTACGGCGGCGAGGACTTCGAGCTGACCGAGAAGGAAGCGGACGTCCACGCCGACATCGGCGGCATGGTCGACGAGGCGCTCGCGGTCTCCCAGGAGGGCGGCCTGCCCGAGCGGACCTGGCGGTCGTTGAGCGGCGGTGAGGTGCCTCACGCCGTCCGGCCGAAGATCGCCTACGACGAGGACGAGGTCGACCACTTCATCAACCACATCTCCTCGAAGCTGAGCCGCGATCCGGTCGATGCGAGCGTCGAGCCGAGCCTCGGCGCGCTCGAGCCGGTCGCCTCGGTCACCGGCCTCAAGGTCGACGAGGACGCCCTGCGCCACGACGTCGAGAAGGCGCTTCAGGACCCCGCCCGGCGGACGCTGAAGCCGGAGACGGAGAAGGTCAAGCCCGAGATCACCACCGCCGAGCTCGCGGACCGGTACCCGACCTACATCGTCGTTGACCGCGGCAGCTTCCAGCTCAGCCTCTATCGCAACCTCGAGCTCGAGAAGACCTACACGGTCGCGATCGGCGCCGTGGGCTACGACACGCCGGCCGGCCTCTACGCGATCCAGGACAAGCAGGTCGACCCCACCTGGAACGTCCCCGACTCCGAATGGGCCGGAAGCCTCGCCGGCCAACTGATTCCCCCCGGGCCCGAGAACCCCCTGAAGGCGCGCTGGATGGGGATCTATAACGGCGCGGGGATCCACGGCACCGACGACGTCGGCTCGCTTGGCAGCGCCGCCTCCCACGGCTGCGTGCGGATGGCGGTCGACGACGTGATCGAGCTCTACGACAGCGTTGACATCGGAACCCCGATCTACATCTCCTGACGCCTGACGGGCTGGGAGGCGCCAGCTCGGCGTCATCGGGCGGCTCACGGCCAAAAGGCCGCATCGCCACTCTCTTCCTTGATCTGGCGGCTCCCAGCCTCGTCAGGAAACCTGACGGCCGGGAGGCCGCTGCTCCGCGTCTTCGGTCGGCTCGCGGCCTGGCGGCCACCGCGCCTCGGGCAGGGGAGGAGTGTGGCGTCGCGAAGACGCAGCCATGAGTCCCGCCACCACCGCGGCCGCCCAGCCCTCCGCCGCCTGGCTGGCGGCGATCATCTCCTATGAGCTGGAGCTGACCGCCCGCAACGCCTCGCCGAACACCCGCCGCGCCTACTCCTCCGACCTCCACGAGCTCGCCGGGTGGGCCGCCGGAGCCGGGATCGACGATCCGAAGGGGGTCGGCTACCGGCAGCTTCGGGGCTACGCCGCCGCGCTCGCAGGCCGTGACCTCGAGCGCTCGAGCGTCGGCCGCAAGCTTGCCGCCGCGCGCGGGCTGTTCGATCACCTGACGCGGCGCGGAGAGACCACCCAGAACCCCGCGGAGCTCCTGCCGAACCCACGCTCGCCCTCCCGCCTGCCTCGGGTGCTCGATCGCGACGAGGTGCGCGACCTCCTCGATCGGATCCCCGCCGGATCCCCGCTCGAGGCGCGCGACCGGGCGATGCTCGAGCTCGCGTACTCCTCGGGCCTGCGCTGCGCCGAGCTGGTCGGCCTCGATCGCGACTCGATCGATTTCGACGCCGAGACCGTGCGGGTGCGCGGCAAGGGCGGCAAGGAGCGGATCGTGCCGCTCGGCGAGCCCGCGCAGCGCGCCGTCGCCCGCTACCTCGAGCGCGCCCGGCCGGCTCTGGTCTGCGGGCCGCGGGAGGTGGCGCTGCTGGTCTCGAAGAGCGGCCGGCGCCTCTCGCCCTCGGACGTGACGCGCCGGCTCGGGCGCTGGGTCTCGGAGGCCGCGATCGCGGGGCGGGTGAGCCCCCATGCGCTGCGCCATTCCTTCGCCACCCACATGCTCGAGGGCGGGGCCGACCTGCGCTCGATCCAGGAGCTGCTCGGGCATGCGAGCATCTCGACCACGCAGATCTACACGCGGGTGGAGCCCGGGCGGCTCCGGGAGGCCTACGCGGGCGCTCACCCGCGAGCTTGAGAGAGGATTTTGACCGACGCCGCTGAAAGCACGGACGCCCACCTGGGCCAGGTCGTGCACCCTCGTCGCCCAAGCCTGGACTAACGTATGACCCCGGAGGGTCACGGATGGAAACCAACGTCAAAGCCGTAGAGCTGAAGGAGCTTTGGCACCGCTGCAAGGACGATGGCGACGAGCGCGCTCGCGAGCGCCTCGTGGTCGCGTACTCGCCGCTCGTCAAGTACGTCGCCGGGCGGATGGCCGCCGGCCTTCCCTCGCACGTCGAGGAGGGCGACCTGATCTCCTACGGCCTGATCGGCCTGATCGGGTCGATCGAGCGCTACGACCTCGACCGCGAGATCAAGTTCGAGACCTACGCCGTCTCCCGCATCCGCGGCGCGATCATCGACGAGCTGCGCTCGCTCGATTGGGTTCCGCGCTCCGTGCGCTCGAAGGCACGCGACGTGGAGCGGATCCACTCCCAGCTCGAGAATCAGCTCGGTCGCGCGCCCAGCGAGGAGGAGATGGCCGACAAGCTCGGCGTCGGGCTCGACGACTTCCGCAACACCCTGCTCGAGATCGCCAACTCCTCGGTGCTCGCGCTCGACGACCTTTGGACGGTGGCCGACCCCGACGGGGGCCAGGTCTCTCTGCTCGACACGATCCGCGATCCCCACGCGATCGATCCCGAGGAGGCAATCACCACGGGCGAGCTCAAGGACCGGCTTGCCGAGGCGATCGAGTCGCTGCTCGACCGCGAGCGCCTCGTGATCGCCCTCTATTACTACGAGACGCTGACGCTGCGCGAGATCGGCGAGGTCCTCGGCGTGACCGAGTCGCGGGTCTCGCAGCTGCACACGAAGGCGGTGCTGGGGATGCGCGCGCATCTCTCGCACGCCGGCGAGCGCCCCGACGCCGCCTAGGGCGCTTTCGCGACAGGCCAGAAAGGCTGGCGCGGAGCCCCCGCTGCTCCTATAGTCGCGACATGTCGCACAAGGCGGCAGATCGGATCCGGAACGTCGCGCTGATCGGCCATCGCGGCTGCGGAAAGACGTCGCTGGTGGAGGCGATGAGCTACGAGGCGGGGGTCACGAATCGGCTCGGGCGCGTCGACGAGGGCACGACGATCTGCGACTTCGAGCCCGACGAGCACGAACGCGGGATGTCGATCGGGACCTCGCTCTGCTCGATCGACCACGACGGTCGCAAGCTCAACGTCCTCGACACGCCCGGGGAGCCCAGCTTCGTCGCCGAGGCGCTTGCCGCGATCGCGATCGTCGACTCAGCGGTCGTCGTCGTCAGCGCCGTCGCCGGCGTTCAGGTTCACACGGAGAGGCTCTGGAGCCGAGCGGACGCGGCGGGTTTGCCGCGGCTCGTCTTCGTCAACATGCTCGACCGCGAGCGCGCCGACTTCTTCGCGACCCTCGAGCGGCTGCAGGCTTCGTTCGGATCCCACGTCGTCGCCACGGAGATCCCGATCGGCGCCGAGCACGAGGTCCGCGGGGTCGTCGATCTGATTGACATGCGCGCCTACGTGCACGAGGGCGACGGACGCGGCGGGGAGGTCGAGGCGCCGATTCCCGAGGAGCTTCAGGAGCTTGCGGAGGAATACCGCGACAAGCTGATGGACGAGGTCACGGAGAACTCCGACGAGCTCATGGAGCGCTACCTCGAGGGGAGCGAGATCTCCCACGCCGAGACCGTCGCAGCCCTGAAGAAGGGGGTTACCGAAGGGCACCTCTTTCCAGTTACCTGCGGCGTCGCGACGCGCAACCTCGGCACCGGCCGGCTGCTTGATGCCCTGGTCGAGGATCTGCCCTCCCCGGTGATGCGGGCGGCGCGCACGCTCCACGATGGCGACGGCAACCTAA
>Ga0183260_10001766_pt1 | contig 17969 bp, 23 predicted proteins | sample AntDrymUQ4972206_2_FD_129768 | JGI IMG/M metagenome (GOLD analysis project Ga0183260, IMG submission 129768) | Polar desert sand microbial communities from Dry Valleys, Antarctica - metaG UQ497 (22.06) (version 2) (version 2) | ecosystem: Environmental > Terrestrial > Soil > Desert | place...
CCCGGGTCGAGCACGCGCACGGACTGCTCGAGCAGCTCCTGGCCGGTCTCGTCGCCCTCCATGACGATGATCTTCAGCGGGTCCGCCATCGCCCGCGGAGCCTAGCGACGACGGCCGAACCGGCACGCAGAACGTCAACGCGCCCGGAACTCGCCCGCCAGGCATGAGATCGCGCGAAACCGGTGATAGGGACGGGGCCGGAGCCTACGCTCCTGCCTGCACGCAGTCTGATCAGGAGGGGACCTTTGTCCGACGTCATCAGCGTCGAGCTGCTCGATTCACGAACCGCCGTGAGCGAGGCACTCGACGAGTCGCGTGCCAGCACGCGCGCCGATTTCTTCCGCAAGGCCATCGTCGGAGGCGGGGCGTTCGCCGCCGGCGGGGTCCTGATCGCGGGCCTCCCGTCGATCGCGCTCGGTCAGAAGTCCGCCTCACAGGACCAGGAGATCCTCAACTTCGCACTGCTGCTCGAATACCTCGAGTCGGAGTTCTACGTCGAGGCCGTCGACCGCGGCGCCCTCAGCGGCGAGACGCTCGAGTTCGCGCGTGTCGTGCGCGACCACGAGCTCGCGCACGTGGAGTTCCTCCGCAGCGCGCTCGGCAACAACGCTCGCAGCAAGCCGCAGTTCGACTTCAAGGGCACCACGTCGGATGCGGGCATGTTCCGCGCCACCTCCGTGGTCCTCGAGGACACCGGCGTGCAGGCCTACCTCGGCCAGGCCCCGCGCCTGCGCCGCCAGACGCTGCCCGCCGCGGTCAGCATCGTCTCCGTCGAGGCGCGCCACGCCTCGTGGATCCGCCGCATCGTCGGCAAGCCCGACTACGACGGGCGCGCCGCCAACTACCCGGCGCCCGCCGTGCTCGACTCGCCGCTCACCCGCAGCCAAGTCGAGAGCCGCGTCCAGTCGACCGGCTTCATCCAGGGCTAGGAGAATCACGAACATGACAAACGAAACCCTGACGCTCGAGGCGGTCGACGTCGACGGCGCCATCCGCGAGACCGCGGAGGCGGTGGCCGGCGACACGCGCGCGGGCTTCCTGGCCAAGGCGGGGCTGCTGAGCGGTGGCGCCTTCGGCGGCAGCACCCTGCTGGCCTTCACGGCCGAGGCCGCGCAGGCGCAGTCGCGCAGCGACGTGGCGATCCTGAACTTCGCCCTCACGCTGGAGTACCTGGAGGCGGCCTTCTACACCGAGGCCGAGGAGATGGGTGCGCTCGACGGCGAGCTGGCGCTGTTCAACCAGGTCGTCGCGGCCCACGAGCGCGCCCACGTGCGAGGCCTGCGCTCCGCGCTCGGCAGCGCCGCGGTCAAGAGGCCGCGGTTCGACTTCCGCGGCACCACGGAGAGCGCCTCGGCGTTCACCAGCACGGCGATCGCACTGGAGGACACCGGCGTGCAGGCCTACTCGGGCCAGGCGCCGCGCATCAAGTCGGACGCGGTCCTCGTGTCCGCCGGGCGCATCCTCACGGTGGAGGCCCGCCACGCCGCCTGGATCCGGGACATCGCCGGCCAGGACCCCGCCCCGCGGGCGTTCGACCGCCCGCTCACGATGCGCCAGGTGCTGGCGGCGGTCGCGGAGACGCGGTTCATCCGCCCCGCGCGGCGCCGCCGGCGCCGGCAGGGCGGCTCGAACACGGGCTCCGGCACGAGCCCGCGCTTCACGGGTTGACGCCCGGGGCGCACGCATTCGCGACCGGCCGGGGCGGCGTCATCGCCGCCCTGGCCGCGCTCGCGCTGATCGCGGCGGCCGCTCTCGCGGGCGCCGGGCCGGCCCGGGCGCAGCAGCCGGCCGTCCCGCCCCAGGAGGCCGCCGCGCCGCCGGAGGCCGCCGCGCCGCAGCCGTTCGTCCTCTCGCGGCCCGGCAAGCTCTCGCGCTGGGCGTTCGTGCGGCGCCGGACGGCGGCTCGCTCGCGGCCGAGCGCCTCGGCCCGGCGCGTGACGTCGCTCACGACCCGCACCCCGGAGGGCACGGACAACCTCGTGCTCGCGCTGGAGCGCGTGGAGGTCGGTGGCCGGCTGTGGGTCCGTGTCCGCCTGCCGATCCTGCCCAACAACAGCACGGGCTGGGTGCGCCGGAAGGATCTCGGGGTCTACCAGTCCGTCAGCACGCGCCTCGTCATCGACACGAAGCGCTTCACCGCCCGGCTCGTGCGCCGCGGGCGCACCGTCTTCCGCGCGCGCGTCGGGGTGGGAGAGGGGCGGTGGCCCACGCCGAAGGGGGAGTTCTTCGTGCGCAACCGCCTCAGCGGCTTCCGCGACCCGATCTACGGTCCGCTGGCGTTCGGGACCTCGGCCCGCTCGGCGGTGCTCACCGACTGGCCGGCGGGCGGCTTCGTCGGCATCCACGGCACCAACCAGCCGGGGATCCTGCCCGGCCGCGTCTCACACGGCTGCATCCGGCTGCGCAACCAGGACATCCGGCGGCTCGACCGGCGGATGCCGGTCGGCACGCCGATCACGATCCGGTAGCGGTGGGAGCCTCGGCGCCGTCCAGCGCCAGCGCTCCCGAGCGCGCCTCGAGCGCGGCGATCACGAACGCGACGTGCTCGTCGAAGTCCACGTCGAGCGCCTCGGCGCCGTGGCGCAGCTCCTCGCGGTCGATCGCCGCGGCGAAGGCCGGCGTCTTCATCTTCTTCTTGACCGACTTCGGCGTCATGCCGTGGATGCCCTGCGGCCGCACGTAGGCGCAGGCCATCAGGAAGCCGCACAGCTCGTCGACCGCGAACAGCGCCTTCTCCATCGGGCTGTCGCGCGAGACCTCCAGGAAGTCCGCGTGCGAGGCGATCGCGCGCATGACCTCGGTCGAGAAGCCGCGCGCCTCCAACTCGGCGAGCGCGACCCGCGGGTGGCCCGTCTCGAGGTCCGGATGGCGCTCGTAGTCGAGGTCGTGCAGGAGCCCGACGAGGCCCCAGGTCTCCTCGTCGCCGCCCAGCCTGCCGGCGTATGCGCGCATCGCGGCCTCGACGGCCAACATGTGGCGGCGGAGCGACTCGGAGGCCGTCCACTCGCGGACCAGATCCCAGGCCTGCTCGCGGGTAAGGGGCTCCGACACGGCTGTTAGGTTAGCCGCGCCGTGGAGAAGTTCGTCATCGAAGGCGGGGTGCCCCTGTCCGGCACGATCGTGCCCGCCGGCAACAAGAACGCCGCGCTTCCGCTGCTGGCCTGCAGCCTCCTCACCGCCGAGGAGGTCGTGCTCCACAACGTCCCGCACATCCGTGACGTCGGGGCGATGCTGGCGCTGCTCGACGACCTCGGCGTCGACGTGCGGCGGCGCGATGAGAACACCGTCGCGCTGCGCGCCGCCGACGTCGCCAAGACCACGGTCGACGCCGGGCTGGCCGAGCGCATCCGGGCCTCCTTCCTGGCCGCGGGGCCGCTGCTGGCACGGTTCGGGCGCACCGTGATGCCGCCGCCCGGCGGCGACGTGATCGGCCGCCGGCGGCTCGATCCGCACCTCGACGCCTTCCGCGCGCTCGGAGCCACGGTCGAGCACACGCGCGACATCCACATCCAGGCCCCCGAGGGCGGCCTGCAGGCGTGCGACTTCTTCATGGACGAGCCGTCCGTGATGGGCACGGAGAACGCGCTGATGGCCGCCGCGCTGATCGACGGCACGACCGTGATCCGCAACGCCGCCTCCGAGCCGCACGTGCAGGACCTCGCGCGCATGCTCGTGAAGATGGGCGCCGCGATCGAGGGCATCGGCTCGAACGTGATGACGGTGCACGGCCTCGCCGAGCTCGGCGGCTGCGAGCACAGCGTCTCGCCCGACCACATCGAGATCGCGTCCTTCATGGCGCTGGCCGGCGTTACGGGCGGCGAGCTGACGATCCGCGGCTGCGTGGCCGACGACCTGCGGATGATCCGCCTCGCCTTCCAGCGTCTCGGCCTGCGCAGCGAGATGACCGACGGCGACTGCTTCGTCCCGGGCGCGCAGGCCCTGGAGGTCGAGCGCGACGCCGGCGACTACCAGTCCAAGATCGAGGACGGCCCGTGGCCCGCCTTCCCGGCCGACCTCACGAGCATCGCCGTCGCGCTGGCCACGCAGGCCGCCGGCTCGGTGCTGATCTTCGAGAAGATGTTCGAGAACCGGCTGTTCTTCGTCGACAAGCTGATCTCGATGGGCGCGGAGATCACGATCTGCGACCCGCACCGGGCGATCGTGATCGGCCCGCGGCGGCTGCGCGGCATGCGGCTCTCCTCGCCCGACATCCGCGCCGGGATGGCGATGCTGATCGCCGCGCTGTGCGCCGAGGGCACGAGCGAGATCCACAACATCCGCGAGATCGACCGCGGCTACGAGCGCATCGACGGGCGGTTGCGCGAGCTCGGGGCGACGATCGAGCGCCTCCCGGCGTGATCCATCCCATCCCGTCCGGCACGCGCGACGTCCTGCCGGACGAGATGCGTGAGCTGCGGGCGATCACCGAGGGCATCCGCGGCGTCTTCTCCGGCCGCGGCTACGGCGAGCTGGCCACGCCCGCGCTGGAGCACGAGGACGTGCTCGTGCGCGGCGACGCGGCGGCGGCCGACGCGGCCTACCGGCTCTTCGACGAGCGCGGCAAGGTGCTCGTCCTGCGCTCGGACATGACGATCCCGATCGCGCGCGTGGTCGCGACGCGCTACCCGGCGGCCGAGACGCCGCTGCGCTTCTGCTACTTCGCCCACGCCTACCGCAGCGTGCAGCCGCAGCGGGGGCAGCCGCGGGAGATGCTCCAGGCGGGCGTCGAGCTGATCGGCGCGCCCGGGCCGGAGGGGACCGCCGAGGCGCTGATCGTGCTCTGCGAGGCGCTCGAGGCGGCCGGCCTGGAGAACTGGCGGATCGGGCTCGGCGACGCCTCGCTGTACCCACGCCTGCTCGACCGGATCGGCGTGCCCGACGGCGCGCGGGCGCAGATCCTGCACGAGCTGGTCACGCGCGACTACGTCGGGCTGGAGCGCGAGGTCGAGCGCTTCGGCGCGCCCGAGCTGCTCGAGCTGCCCGAGCGCCGCGGCGGGACGGAGGTGCTCGGCGCGCCGGAGACCGTGCAGCTGGCGGCCGTACACGCGCTGCTGCCCGAGGCGGTGGCCGGGCGGGTGATCTTCGACCTCGGCCTCACACGCTCGCTCGGCTACTACACGGGCGCGGTGTTCGAGGTCTACGACGCCGCGCTGGGGACGCCGATCGGCGGCGGCGGGCGCTACGACGACCTGCTCGGGCGCTTCGGCCGCGAGCTGCCCGCCTGCGGCTGGGCGCTGGACGTCGAGCGCCTGCACGCGGCGCGCGTGGGGGAGGGCGGGTGAGCCTCGGTGGCCTCACGATCGCGGTCCCGCGCGGGGCGCTGCTCGGCGACACGCTCGACCTGCTCGACCGCCTCGGCGCCGACACCGCCGAGGTGCGCGCCAACGATCGCAAGCTGCTCTTCGAGGACGCCGGGCTGGTCACGATGCGGCCCTCCGACGTGCCGACCTACGTGGAGGCCGGCGCCGCCGACCTCGGGGTCACCGGCAAGGACGTGCTCGCCGAGCACCCCGAGCGCGACGTCTACGAGCTGCTCGACCTCGGCTTCGGCCCGTGCCGGATGGTCTTCGCAACCGTCGCGGGCGAGGACCGCGCGGCCGAGGCGCTGCGGCGCCTGGGCGTGATGCGGGTGGCGACGAAGTACCCGCGGATCGCGGCGGCGTTCTTCGAGCGCACGGGTCGCCAGGCCGAGATCGTCGAGGTGAAGGGCTCCGTCGAGCTCGCGCCGCTGACCGGGCTGGTGCACGGCATCGTCGACCTGACGGCCACCGGGACGACCCTGCGCGAGAACGGCCTGGTGATCCGCGAGGAGATCGCCGCCTCGACGGCCAGGCTGATCGCCAACCCGGTCGCCCACAAGCTCAAGGCCGCGGCGATCGACGACGTGGTGGCCCGGATCCGAGACCGTGGCGCCTGAGCGGCTGCGCTGCACGGTCGCGGACGCGGCCGAGGTCGCCGCGCGGGTGCGCGCGCTCGTGCCGCCGGGCGCCTCCGTCGCGGACGACGTGCGCGAGATCGTGGCGGCGGTGCGGGCGGGCGGCGACGGGGCGCTGATCGCCTTCGAGAAGCGCTTCGGGGGTGGCGAGACGCCGCTGCGAGTGGAACCCGAGGAGCTCGCCGGCGCGCTCGAGTCGCTCGACGCGGACGTGCGGCGCGGGCTCGAGGTGGCGGTGGCCAACGTGCGCCGCGTGGCCGAGGCGGGCGTGGACGCCGAGGCCACGGCGGAGCTGCCCGAGGGCCACACCGTGCGCCTGCGCGAGGTTCCGGTCGCGCGCGCCGCGGTCTACGTCCCTTCCGGGCGCAACCCGTACCCGTCCTCGGTGGTGATGGGCGCCGTGACCGCGCGCGCCGCGGGCGTGGGCGAGGTGGTCGTGGCCGCCGGCGAGCATCCGGCGATCCTCGCGGCGTGCGCGCTGTGCGGGGTCGACGCCGTGTTCCGCATGGGCGGCGCGCAGGCCGTGGCCGCGCTGGCGTACGGCACGGAGACGGTCCCGGCGGTCGACGTGATCGTCGGCCCCGGCAGCCTGTGGGTCCAGGAGGCCAAGCGCCAGGTGTCCGGCGACGTGGGCATCGACGGCTTCGCCGGCCCCAGCGACCTGACGGTGGTGCTGTCGAAGGGCGCGGACCCCGGCCCGCTGCGCCTCGACCTGCTCGCGCAGGCCGAGCACGGCGCGGACTCGCTCGTGGTGGCCGTCAGCGACGACGCGGAGCTGCTCGACTCCCTCGTCGGGACCGAGCAGGAGATGACGGCGCCGTCCCCGGACGGCGCGGCGGAGGTGACGGCCGCCTCCGCGGACGCCTCGCCCGGCGTCGCGGTGCACGTGCTCGCCGACTCGATGGACGCGGCGCTGGCGTTCGCCGAGGCGCTCGCCCCGGAGCACCTCCAGCTGGCCGGAACCGCCGCGGAGGCGCTGGCGCCGCGCGTGCGCAGCGCGGGCTGCCTGTTCGTCGGCTCGGAGAGCGGCACGGCGTTCGGCGACTACGTGGCCGGCTCCAACCACACCCTGCCGACCGGCGGCGCCGCCCGCTTCGCCTCCGGGCTCTCCGCCCGGCACTTCCGCCGCCGCATGGCGGAGGTCCGCCTCGGCGGCGCGGCGGGCGCGCTGGCGCGGGCCGGCGCGCCGGTCGCCCGTGCCGAGGGCTTCCCCCGGCACGCCGCCTCGATGCAGATCCGGGAGAATCCGAACCCGTGAGCGAGCGCACCGCGGAGATCGAGCGCCGGACGGGGGAGACCAGCGTCTCCCTGCGCCTCGGGCTGGACGGGACCGGCGAGGGCACGCGGGCGACCGGCGTCGGCTTCCTCGACCACATGCTCGACCTCCTCGCCCGCCACGGGCGCCTGGACCTGGAGGTCGGCGTGCAGGGCGACCTGCAGACGGGCTCGCACCACACTGTCGAGGACACCGGGATCGTGCTCGGGCAGGCGCTGGACCGCGCGCTCGGCGAGCGGCGCGGGATCGTCCGCTACGGGCACGCGGTGGTGCCGATGGACGAGGCGCTGGCGGCGTGCGCGATCGACGTCTCCGGGCGGCCGTTCTGCGCCTGCGAGGGCTTCGAGCGCCTGCCGCCCGGTGACATCGCCGGCTTCGAGCACGAGGCCGCCGAGGAGTTCTTCCGCGCGGTGGCCTCCGCGGCGCGGCTGACGCTGCACCTCGACCTGCGGGCGGGCACCAACGCCCATCACATGATCGAGGCGTGCTTCAAGGCGCTGGCGCGCGCGCTGCGCGAGGCCGTCGCGGTCGATCCGGCGGACCCGCGCGTGCCGTCGACCAAGGGGACGCTCACGTGATCGCGATCGTCGACTACGGCATGGGCAACCGCCGCAGCGTCGAGAAGGCGCTCGAGCACGTGGGGGCGCGGCCGCTGATCACCGCCGACCACGACGCGCTGCGCGCGGCCGACGGCCTGATCCTGCCCGGAGTCGGCGCCTTCCCGGAGGCGATGCGCAACGTCACGCGGCTGGGGCTCGACGAGCTGCTGCGCGAGCGCGCCGCCGCGGGCGCGCCCGTGCTCGGCATCTGCCTCGGCCTGCAGCTGTTCTTCGAGCGCTCGAGCGAGCACGAGGGCGCGGCCGGGCTCGGCCTGCTGGGCGGCGACGTCACGCTGCTGCGGGCGCCCAAGCTGCCGCACATCGGCTGGAACCGCGTCACCTTCGAGCGCCCGAGCGCGCTCACCGAGGGGCTGGGCGGCGCGGCCGCCTTCTACCACGTGCACTCGCTCGCCTGCCGGCCCGCGGAGGCCGGCGACGTCGTCGGGCGCGGCGAGTACGGCGAGCCGTTCGCGTCGATGGTCGAGCGCGGGAACGTGTTCGGCGTGCAGTTCCACCCGGAGAAGTCCTCGCGCGACGGGCTGGCGCTGCTCGCCAACTTCGCCCGCGTGTGCGCGAAGGTCGCGGCGTAGCGTGATCCTCTACCCGGCGATCGACATCCTGGAGGGCCAGGCCGTGCGCCTCGTCCAAGGGCGCTTCGAGGACAAGACGGTCTACGAGGACGACCCGCTGGAGGCGGCGCGCAGCTGGGTCGAGGCCGGGGCGCGCTTCCTGCACGTGGTCGACCTCGACGGCGCCCGCTCGGGCGAGCCGAAGTCGATCGAGCACCTGCGCCGGATCGTCAGCGGCACCGGCGTCCCGGTCCAGTACGGCGGCGGGCTGCGCACCCTGACCGCGGTGCGCGATGCGCTGCGAGCCGGCGCCGAGCGCGCCGTGGTGGGCACGGCGGCGTTCCGCGACGTCGACTTCCTCGACGACACCCTGCGCGCGTTCGGGCCGCGGATCGTGGTCTCCGTCGACGTGCGCGACGGGATGATCTCCACCTCCGGCTGGACCCAGACGACGCAGATGCCCGCGGCCGACGCGATCCGGCGGCTCACCGACCGCGGCGTGCGCTCGTTCGTCTACACCAACGTCGACCGCGACGGCAAGCTCGAGGGCCCCGACCTCGACGAGGTCCAGCGCGTGGCCGAGGCGGTACGCGGGCGCTTCCTGTACTCGGGCGGCATCGGCAGCCTCGACGACCTGCACGGGCTCGCGGAGCTGCGGCAGGTCAACCTGGCCGGCGTGATCGTGGGCAAGGCGCTCTACGAGGGCCGCTTCACGATCACCGAGGGCCAGGCCGCGCTCGACCTGCGGTGAGCGCCCGCCCGGCGGCGGCTCGCGGGGAGTGCCGCTCGTCAGCGGTCGTGGTGCCGGGCGTCTACTGCGGCTGGGTAGGGGAGGTGGAGGGACGGACGTGGGGGGTCGAACGTCGAACCGGTCGGGCTGGAGACGACCAGTTCGACGTTCGCGCCGCATACGGTCATCAACGTCGAACCGGTCCCATTCCGGACGACCAGTTCGACGTTCGTCGACCGCTGCGGGACGCGCCGCACCCTCCCATCCCACCCCTCGATGCGCCGTTCAAGACGCTGAAATCGCGCGACGGCCGCTCGCACCGCGCCCGCCGGCCGGTCACGCCGGGTCGGAGGGCGTCCAACGCGGCCACCAGCCGGGCACGCTCCGGCGGTAGCGCTCGTACTGCGCGCCGAAGCGGCGGGTGAGGGCGGGCTCCTCGTAGAAGCGCACGAACGCCCAGACGGTGACGCCGAACGCGGCGGCGTAGGCCAGCAGCAGCGGGCGGCCGAGCAGCAGCGCCTGGCCGGCGATCGCCGCCGCGACCGCGAGGTACATCGGGTTGCGCACGTGGCGGTAGAGGCCGCCGATCACGAGCCGCTCGGTCGGCGCCACCGGGGCGGGCGTGCCGATGCCCTCCATCACGAAGCGGGCGAACGCGTCGACGAGCACGGCCGCGCCGGCCGCGATCAGGCCGGCGCCGAGCACCCGCAGCGCGAACGGGCTGTCGGCGGCCCGCCAGCCCGTCAGCCACCACGGCACGACGCCCGCGACGACGCCGGGCGCCAGCGCGAAGAACAGCGTGCTGCCGAGCGCCGCGATCGTGCGCGCGCGTCGGGCGGTCGCCGCGGGCTCGGCCGGATCGCCCATCAGGCGGCGATCGCGGTCCGGGGGGCGGGCTCTTCGGCGGCCGCCGCGGGCGCCTCGCGGCGCCGCGCCGCGAACAGCAGGGCGGCGCCGAGGACCGCCCAGGCGCCGAGCACGAGCAGCGGCTGCGCGAGCGCGTGCCCGTCGAAGTACGCGACGTTGCGCAGCGCCTGGCCGCCCGAGCCGGGCGGCAGGAACTGACCCGTCACGCGCCAGAAGCCCGGCAGCAGCTCGGGAGCGGAGGCGTTGCCCGAGCCCGGGTTGCCGATGACGAGGAACAGCAGCGCGCCGATCCCGATCCCGGGCGGGCCGATGAGTCGCATGAACCCGGCGGTGGGCAGCGCGACGGCGAGCACGACCAGCGTGGCGACGGCCGAGAGGGCGAGGTAGGAGCCCGGCAGCGCGCCGAGCGCGCCACCGATGAGCGCGATCACCAGCAGGCCGCTCAGGGCGGCGAACGCGGCCAGTGCGGCGAGCGTCTGCGCGGGCCGCAGGCCCATCCGCCCGAGCAGCGCGACCAGCGGCAGGCAGAGGACGATCAGCGGCAGGAACGCGAGGTTGAGCGTCGCGCCGCGCGGGTCCGCCTCGGCGATTGGGACGACGTCCGCGACCTGCAGGCCCTGGCCGGGGCCTGCCGTCAGCAGCTGCGCGACGACCGGGCTCGCGGCGCTGGAGACGAGCATCCGGCGCTCCGCCGGCACGACGGCGCCGTAGACCTCGCGGCGCTCGATCGCGGCGCGCGCCTGCCCGGCGCCGGCGTAGCGGTGGACCGCGAACGCGTTGCCGCGTGCGGCGAGGGCGCGCTCGACGGGTGCCGTGACGCCGGACGGGCCGGCGACGCCGAGCGGCACGCCGTGCGGCTCGGGCTGGTGCGCCGGGAGGACGAAGGCGGCGACGAGCAGCAGCTGCACGGCCAGCAGACCTGCGACGAGCTGGGCGATCCGGCGGTTGCGATTGGGCGGCATGGTCGGCTCCTTGGGTATTCAACAGCTGTTGAGAAGGACCATAGGCCTCCGCGCGGTATATTTCAACCGTGAGTGAAATGACCACGCCGGCGGGCGGCGCCGCGGGCAAGGGGGGCGCCCGCGGGAGGAGGCCGGGCCCGAGCACGACGCGCGCGGCGGTCCTGGCGGCGGCGCGCGAGCGCTTCAGCGCCGTCGGCTATGACCGCACCCGGCTCCGCGACGTGGCGTCCGACGCCGGCGTCGACGTCGCGCTCGTGCACTACCACTTCAAGTCCAAGGACGGGCTCTTCGCCGCTGCTCTGGAGATGCCGGTCAGCCTCCCGGACCTGATGTCCGCCGTGCTCGAGGAGGGCGAGCTCGACGACTTTGCCGCCCGCTTCCTGCGCCGCATCCTCGAGGTCTGGGACGACGAGCGCGTGGCCCCGGCGCTGGTGGCGATGGTGCGCTCGGCCATGAGCCACGAGCCGGCCGCCATCGCACTGCGCGGCTTCGTGCGCACCGAGCTGCTGGACCGCATCGGCAAGCGCCTGGGCACGCCGGACGCCGCCGAGCGCTCCGTGCTGTTCGGCTCCCAGCTGCTCGGGCTGCTCATGTACCGCCACGTCCTGAAGGTGGAGCCGCTGGCCTCGATGGACCCGGATGCCGTGGTGGCCTCGATGGCGCCCGGGATGCAGCACTACTTGACCGGACCGCGCCCGCCACACTGAGCGGCGTGCACTACAAGCGCGTCATCCCCTGCATGGACGTCGACGCCGGCCGCGTCGTCAAGGGCACGCAGTTCCTGGACATCCGCGACGCGGGCGACCCGGTGGAGCTGGCCGCGTTCTACGACGCCGAGGGCGCCGACGAGCTCGTCTTCCTCGACATCACGGCGACGTCGGACAAGCGCGCGACGGTGGTCGAGCTGGCGCGCCGGGCCGCGGACGAGGTGTTCGTCCCGTTCACGATCGGCGGCGGCGTGCGCGAGGTCGCCGACGCGCACGCCGTGCTCGACGCCGGCGCCGACAAGGTCTCGGTCAACTCCGCCGCGGTGGCCCGCCCGGAGCTGCTCGACTCGCTCGCGCAGGTGTTCGGCGCCCAGTGCGTCGTGCTGGCCATCGACGCCAAGCGCGCCGCCGGAGGCTGGGAGGTCTTCGTCGCCGGGGGCCGCACGCCGGCGGGCCGCGACGCGCTGGCATGGGCGCGCGAGGGCGTCGAGCGCGGGGCGGGGGAGATCCTGCTCACCTCGATGGACCGCGACGGCACCCAGGACGGCTACGACACGGCGCTGCTGCAGGCGATCACGGCGGCGGTCGACGTGCCCGTGATCGCCTCGGGAGGAGCGGGCGAGCCGAGCCACCTCGTCGACGGCTTCGCCGCCGGCGCCGACGCCGCGCTGTGCGCCTCGATCTTCCACTACGGCCGCTACGCCATCGGCGAGGTCAAGGCGCACCTCGCCGAGGCCGGCGTGCCGGTGCGCCCCGCCTAGGCTCCTAGCCCGCGACCACCCAGACCGCGCGCCCTCGCACGATCTCGCGGTCCTCGACGGTCAGCGAGCAGTCGGCGAAGGCGAGCGTGCCGCCGACGCGCTCCACGCGCGTGCGCGTCTCGATCCAGTCGCCGGGCTTCGCCGGCTTGAGGAAGTCGACGGTCAGGCTGACGGTCGCGCGGTCCTTGCCGTCGCCGGCGTCAGCCTCGATCGCGCGGCCGAGCGCGAAGTCGACGAACGTCGAGAGCAGGCCGCCCTGGACCGTGCCGCGGTGGTTGGTGTGGCGATCCTCGACCAGGAGGCCGAACACGGGGCCGTCGCCGGCCTCGCGCACGAGCACCGGGCCGACGTGCTCGAGGAACGGGCCCTGGGGCTCGAACGCCGTGAATCCCTCGGGAATCGCCATGAAGCGGAACCTACCGCGTACATGCCGGGTTTCCGGTTGCCGATCACCCGCGCGGGCATGGTCTCCCCTGCACCCCCAAGCGAGGAGGCGGTTCACATGGTCACGGTCGGCTTGTTCGTGAGGCTGGAAGCGGCGCAGGGCAAGGAGCAGGAGCTCGAGGAGTTCCTCACCGGCGCGCAGTCGCTCGTGGAGCAGGAGCCCGGCACCACGGTCTGGTACGCCGTGAAGCTCGGCCCGACGACGTTCGCCATCTTCGACGCCTTCGAGGAGGAGTCCGGCCGCGAGGCGCACCTCAACGGCGCCGTCGCCCAGGGCCTCGGCGAGCACCCCGAGCTGTTCGCGCAGCCCCCGAGCATCGAGCAGGTGGACGTGCTGGCCAGCAAGTAGGAAGCGGGTCAGGCGCCGAGCACGCGCAGCTCGATCGCGGGCGCGGCCGCGAGGAGCATGGTCACGCCGGTCCGCGGGTCGCGCGGGGAGGCCCGCTGCTCGCGCAGGACGACCGCCGACAGCGGGCGTCCGCGGTCGAGCTCCGGCGCCAGCTCCGCGGCGACCTCGCGCGGCACCCAGCCGAGCTGCTCGCCCCCGGGGACGTGCACCGCGATCGCGTTGGGGTCGTGCGGGTTGGCGGCGTCGCGGCGCAGCTCCAGCCCGCGGCCGGGCCCGACCGCCTCGGAGGCCAGCGCGGCGGCGTGGTGCTGTGCTGCGCCCGCGACCGCGGCGATCCGCAGGCCGGCGGCGGCCAGCTCGGGCGCCGCGCGGCCGAGGAAGCGTCCGTCCGCGCCGACCGGCTGGTAGCCGGCCAGCCACACGATCCCGCCGTCGTCCGGATACCAGTAGCGCTCCTCGAGCTCGACGTCGACGATCGCGGCTGCCTCCATCCGGCCAGCGTAGGGAGTAGAACTGCGCGCCATGCGCGACGCGTCGGAGCTCCGGACCGCCCTGCGAGGGGAGCGCCCCGTCGTCGGCCTGTGGGCGTCGATCCCCTCCTCGCTGACCGCCGAGGCCGCCGCGGAGGCGGGGGCGGACTACGTGGTCGTCGACCAGCAGCACGGAGCGGTGGACGCCCCGGCGATGACGGCGATGCTGCAGGCGATCCAGGCCGGCGGAGCGGCGCCGCTCGTGCGCGTGGCCCGCAACGAGCCGTGGACGATCGGCAACGCGCTCGACCTCGGCGCGGCCGGCGTCATCGTCCCGATGGTCGAGGACGCGCGGCAGGCCGCGGCCGCCGTCTCCGCCTGCCGTTACGCGCCCGAGGGGGAGCGGTCGTTCGGGGCGCTGCGCGGCGGCGCGCCCGAGCCTCCGCTGTGCCTGGTGATGATCGAGACGCGCGCCGGGCTCGCGCGCGTCGAGGAGATCGCGGCCGCGCCCGGCCTGGACGGGATCTACATCGGCCCGTCGGACCTCGCCCTCACGCTCGGGCTGCAGCCGACGCTGCGGCTGGAGCACCCGCCGGTGCTGGAGGCGATCGAGCGCGTGCGGGCCGTCTGCGAGGCGGCGGGGGTGATCGCCGGCCTGCACTGCCTCGCCGCCGAGGACGCCGCGGCATACGCGGCCACCTTCGCGATGGTCACGGCGGGCGGGGACATGCTGTACCTGCGCGACGCGCTCGCGAGCGCGCTGGCCACCGCCCGCCCCGCCTGACGCGTGGACCTGCTCGCCCTCATGCGCCGGGCGCCGGGCGCCGAGCCGGCGCTCGAGGCGCTGGCCGGCGAGCCGGCCGTGCACGTCGTGGGCGGCGCGGTGCGCGACGCGCTGCTCGGGCGGGTGCCGCGAGAGCTCGACTTCGTGGTGGAGGGCGACGCGGCGGCGGTGGCGCGGCGGGCGGCGGAGCGGCTGGGCGGCAGGGCCGTCGTGCACGAGCGCTTCGGGACCGCCTCCGTGCGCTCGGACGGCGCGGTGTTCGACGTCGCGTCGGCGCGCGGCGAGACCTACCCGCGGCCCGGGGCGCTCCCGGAGGTGCGAGCGGGCGCGAGCCTGCGCGAGGACCTCGCCAGGCGCGACTTCACCGCCAACGCGATCGCGCTGCACGTCGTGGACGGCGCGCTGATCGAGTGGGCCGGGGCACGCGAGGACGTCGACGCCGGGCGGCTGCGCGTGCTGCACGACGGCTCGTTCCTCGACGACCCGACGCGGCTGCTGCGCCTCGCGCGCTACGCGGCCCGGCTGGGCTTCGCGCCGGAGCCGGGGACCGCCGCGCTCGCCGCGGCCGCCGTGGCGGGCGGCGCGGTCGCGACCGTCACCGGCTCGCGGCTCGGCTCCGAGCTGCGGCTGCTGCTGCGCGAGCCGCAGCCCGCGGCGCTGCTCGCGCTGGAGCGCCACGGGATCGGGACGGCGGCGGTGCACCCCGGCTTCGCCGTGGATCCCGGGACGGTCGAGGCCGTGCTGGCGCTGTGCCCGGCCGACGCCCAGGCGGACCTCGCGGCGCTGGCGGCCTGCCTGCCGGAGACGGAGGACCTCCGGCCAAGGCTGGACCGGATGGAGTTCACCGCCCAGGAGCAGGCGGTCGTCGTGGCGGCGACCGCCGCCCCGCGGCTCGCCGCGACGCTCCGGCGAGCGGAGGACGACGTCCACCTGTGGCGGCTGCTGCGCCGGGAGCGCCCCGAGACCGTGGCGCTGGCCGGCGCGCTCGGGGCCGAGGCGCCGGCGCGCCGGTGGCTCGGCGACGTCCGCCATCGCCGCCTGGCGATCACCGGCGACGACATCGTCGCGGCCGGGGTGACCGGACCCGCCGTCGGCGCTGCGCTCGACGCCGCGCAGGAGGCGATGCTCGCCGGCGAGGCGCCCGGCCGCGAGCAGCAGCTCGCCGCGGCCCTGGCCGCGGTAGGGCCGTCGTAGGGGCCGGCCGCGGCGCGGCCCTCGTAGCATCCGCTGGCATGGACCGCCCGCAGCTGCCGGACGCCTTCCGCTGGGAGGGCGAGCACATCGCCGCCGCGCTTCCCGGCGCGGGGGTGCTGTTCTCCACCCGGCACGGCGGCGTGTCGCCGGCGCCGTTCGACTCGCTGAACCTCGGCCGCCTGACCGACGACGACGGCGCCAACGTGGACGCGAACCGCGAGCGGCTCGCCGCCGCGGTCGGCCTGCCGCGGGAGCGCTTCCTCTACGGGCGCCAGGTCCACGGCGCGCGCGTGCGCCGGGCCGCCGAGCCGCCCGGGCCGGAGCGGCCCGCGGCCGACGAGGACGGGCAGGCGACCGCGCTGGCCAACGCCGCCGCGCTCGTGTTCGTCGCCGACTGCCTGCCGATCGTGCTCGCGGCCGGCGGCGCCGTGGCGGCCGTCCACGGCGGCTGGCGCGGCCTGGCCGGCGGGATCGTGGGCGAGGGCGTGGCGGCGCTGCGCGAGCTGGGCGCCCAGGGGCCGGTGCACGCGGCGATCGGCCCGGGCGCGGCCGGCTGCTGCTACGAGGTCGGCGAGGAGGTCCACGCCCGGTTCGCGGACGTGCCCGGCGCGCGGCGCGGCGAGCGCAACCTCGATCTCCCGGCGGTCGCCCGCGCCCGGCTCGCCGAAGCCGGCGTCGAGCGGGTGCACGACCTCGGCCTGTGCACGATCTGCCGGCGCGACCTGTTCTTCTCCCACCGCGGCGACGGCGGCGTCACAGGGCGCCAGGCGGGGGTCGTGTGGCGCGCGTGATCGGCGGGCTCGACGCCGCCCGCGTGCGCGAGAACGCCGAGCGCATCCGCGAGCGGATCGCCGCCGCCGCGCGCGAGGCGGGTCGCGATCCCGGCGCGGTGGAGCTGCTCGCGGCCGTCAAGTACGTCCCGCTGGAGGAGCTCGGAGTGCTCGCGGAGGCGGGCGTCACGCTGGTCGGCGAGAACCGCGCGCAGGACCTGCAGGCCAAGGCTCAGGCGCACCCCGGCGTGTTCCGCTGGCACTTCATCGGCCAGCTGCAGAGCCGCAAGGTCAAGGACCTCGTCGGGCACGTGGAGCTGATCCACTCGGTCGCCTCGGACTCCGCGCTGCGCCGGCTGGAGCAGCACGGGACGCCCGAGACCCGGGTGCTGGTGGAGGTCGACGTCGCCGGGGAGGAGGGCAAGGCCGGCGTCCGGCCGGCCGAGCTCGGTGACTTCATCGCCCGCTGCCCCGTGACCGTCGCCGGGCTGATGACGATGCCGCCCTACGCCTCCGAGCCGGAGGCGAGCCGGCCGCATTTCGCGGCGCTGCGCGAGCTCGCGCGCGAGCACGGCCTGCACCACCTCTCCATGGGCACCTCGCAGGACTACGCGGTGGCGGCCGCGGAGGGCGCCACCATCGTCCGCGTCGGCTCGCTGCTCTACGCCTAGACTGGGGGGTTGCAGGGAACTCCGGCTCGACCCCGAACCCTCACGCGACATGGGCTTCAGCGACACCTGGCACCGCACGCTCGTCTACTTCGGCCTCGCCGAGGACCGCGACGCGTACGAGGAATACGAAGAGCCGGACCCCCGCGACTCGGAGGCCGAGCTCGAGAGCCGGTACCGCGAGCGCCCCAACGTGCGGCGGCTGCAGTCGCGCCGCCGGCGCGACGAGATCGACGACATCTTCGCCGACGACTCCGCCGCGGAGCGGCGCACGGCCGTGCTGCGCTCGGTCGGAGCGGGAGGCGGGGGAGGCGCGGGCGCCGTGGCGGCCGGCCGCGTGGCCAACGGCCGCGGTGACGTGCGCGTGCACCTCGTGATCCCCAAGTCGTTCAACGACGCGCAGGACGTCGCGGACAAGTTCAAGGAATCGATCCCCGTGATCCTCAACCTCCAGAGCTCGGACACCGACCTCTCCAAGCGGCTGATCGACTTCGGCTCGGGCCTGACCTACGCGCTCGACGGCGGCATGCAGCGGATCGCCGACAAGGTGTTCCTGCTCACCCCGCGCAACGTCGAGGTCTCCGCCGAGGAGCGCGCGCGGCTGATCGAGAAGGGCTTCTTCAACCAGTCCTGATCCCGCGAGCCCGCCTTCACGAGCTCCGCGCAGAAGACCCACTGGATCGATGGAGCGCGAGCGCGCGCGGCGGCGCCGAGGTCGGAAGCGGGCCGCGCGCCCTCCCCGACGGGCTCTTACGGCGATCGCCCCGCGCGCACCTTCGCGGTGCGCTGACCGCGCCGGCCCGGCGCCCCGGCCGCCTGCCCCTATCCTTGCCGCGCATGCAGCTCGGCTTCATCGGGGCAGGAAACATGGCCGGGGCGCTCGC
>Ga0183260_10001767_pt1 | contig 17967 bp, 16 predicted proteins | sample AntDrymUQ4972206_2_FD_129768 | JGI IMG/M metagenome (GOLD analysis project Ga0183260, IMG submission 129768) | Polar desert sand microbial communities from Dry Valleys, Antarctica - metaG UQ497 (22.06) (version 2) (version 2) | ecosystem: Environmental > Terrestrial > Soil > Desert | place...
CCGCTCGATCACCAACTGGCTGGTGTGCCCGCCGCGGTTGTAGCGCACGTCGACGATCAGGCCTTCCCGCTGAGTCGCGCGTTCCAGATCCCGGTGCAGCTGAGCCCATCCCGCAGCCATCATGTCCGGGATGTGCAGGTAGCCGAGCCGTCCCTCCCCGTGTTCGTCCACATAGGAGCGTCGGTCGGCGACCCAGTGCTGGTAGCGCAACGGCTCCTCGTCGCTGAGCGGCACGACCGCGACCCGACGTGCCGGCCTGCCATCGGCAGGGCGCACGGTCAACTCCACGATCCGATCGGCCGCGCCGGCCAGCAGGGCGGCCGGACCGAGGTCGGTCGGTACCTCACGACCGGACACGGCAAGGACAGCATCACCCGGTACAACGGCCACTCCGGCAGCGCGCAACGGTGAGCGAGCGCGAGGATCCGAGGACTCCCCGGGCAGGATCCGCTCGATCCGCCAGGTGCCGTCGGAGACGCGGCGCAGGTCCGCGCCGAGCAGACCGATCTGCTTCTCCGCGTCGCCGGGGTCGTCCGGCGGGATGACGTAGGCGTGTGAGGTGCCGAGTTCGCCGTTCACCTCCCACATCAAATCCACGAAGTCGTCGTAGCTGGCCAACCGGGATACCAACGGCCGGTATCGCGCCACGACGCGGTCCCAATCCAGCCCGCCCATGTCCGGGCGCCAGAAGTGATCGCGCATCAGGAGGGCCGCCTCGTCATACATCTGCTGCCACTCAGCGGGTCGGTCGATCTGGTGCCGAATCCGATCCAGATCCACCGTCACCCGGTCGGGATCGTCGTCGTCCTTGACCTCGCGGTCGGCCGGTAGGACGAGCAGCTTGTCCTCGTCGCGGACCACCACACGGGTCCCGTCGCCACTGGGCTCGAAGGAGTCCACCGCCGGACAGAGGACCACCAGCGTGCGCTTGGCGAAGTCGAAGCGTTCCAGCGCGGGTCGAGGCGCGGGGTCGGTGAGTTTGGCTCGCTCGGTCCCCAACACACCCGAGGGGGTACGCCGCAGCCAGAGCACGGCATTCCCGGCGACGCGCAGCCGTTCGTACTGTCCGGCCGCGACCGGAAAGGCGGCGATGCGTTCCTCCAGCCCGTCCACGTCGACCTGCGTGCTCCGTCGGGGCAGCGTCACGGTCTCCGCGCCATCCGGCGACTCCGTGGAGGCAAAGCCCCAGCCGGCCACGCTCGGACCGAAGGGCAGCGGGTCATCAGCGGCCAGCGGCATCAGGTACGGCCTGGTCCCCGACGGGAAGGTCATCTCGAACGCGTGGACGTCGTACACCGGGTCGAAGGTGCGAGTCGAGAGAAACGCAAGGTAGCGCCCGTCGGCCGTGAAGGCCGGGCAGAAGTCCCGAAACCGACCACTGGTCGCGGGGACGAGTTCGCCGGTGGGCAGCCCGTCTGCCAGGCGAGCCAGAACGAGAGCGGCGGACCGTTCCCCGCGCGGCTGGCTCCAGGCCAACCACTGGCCATCGGGAGAGAAGGTCAATCCGTCGGGCTCACCGTCGGGAGCATGGGCCACCTCGTGGATCGCTCCGTCGGCAACGTCGACCATCCGGATCCGGCCGTCGTGACTGATGACGGCGACCGTCTTGCCCGAGGGGTGCGCGGCCAGATGCAGGACCCGACCGAGCGTCCCGCCCGCGATTGTGCGTGGGGCCGCTATCGCGTCGAGGGCAGCTATCTCGAGTCCGTCCTCTCCGTCGGCGTCGCTTGCCCAGATCGCCTTTCCGGTGCGACCGAGCAGCGCCGGCTCACGGATCCGCCCGCCGGAGCCGGTCGAAAGCGCCCGCGCCGGGCCGTCCCGATGGGTGAGCCGGTAGGCGCAACCGCGGATCTCGATCACGCTGCCTGCAGCGTCGTACTCGGGAACGACGTCTCCCAGTGCCTTGGGCGGGACCGGATACGGCTGGTCCACCGCAGGCCGTACCCAGATCGATGTCCAGGCTGCGCGGCTGTGGTCGGTCGTCCTGGCCCGATCCCAGTGCATCGAGGACGTAGACGTCACCGCGCGCGTGATAGACGATCCGCCGCCCGTCGGTGCTCGGATTGCGGACGTACCCGGTCGTGTCGTCGTGATCGGTGTGCCGCCGCAGATCCGCCCCGCCCCGATCGATGGAGAAGAGGTTGCCGACCCCTTCGTGGTCGCTGACGAAGGCGATTCGCCCGTCGATCCACATCGGCCACGCAAGGCCAGCGGTGAGTTCGGGCAACAGCCGGGTCCACGCGCCGCTGCCGTCCGGGTCGAGCCACAACTGCGGCGCCGTCCCGCCCCGGTAGCGCTTCCAGTGGGCGGGTTCGCGGGCCCAGGCGCTGCACAGTACGAGGGCGCCGCCTCGACCCCAGGCCAGCGCCGACGCCGGACCGTACGGCAGCCGCTCGACCTCCCGATCGAGGGAGATGGCGCGCAGCCAGTGGTCGCGCAGGGTGTTCTCACCGGCCGGCGAGGCGGCCAGGACCCGGCCGTCCGGCGTCCAGCCGACGACCTTGGTATGCGGGTTACCCCAGTACGTCAACCGGCGGACCGGCCCACCGTCGACCCGAGCGGTCGCGACTTCGGGATGTCCGTATCGGCGGGAAGTCCAGGCGACGTGTACACCGTCGGGCGACAACCGCGGGTTGCCAGGCGGTGCGTCGTCCGCGGCCAGGCACCAGGCTCGGCCACCTTGCACAGGTGCCAGCCAAACTGCGTCCGCGGCCACGAAGGTCAGCAGGTCGGCGTGCAGATGCGGGAACCGGAGGTAGGGGAGATCAGTCACAGGGGCAACGCTAATTGCGGGGGCCAATCCGTTCCGCTCGGGGCGACGCAGATCGGGGGAGAAGTTAAGGTGACCGGAGTGCGGACAGGCGGGTTGGCTGCTCTCCTTGGTGTGATCGTCCTGAGTGGATGCACGTCGGTGGTGACCGGCCAGGCAAGCCCAGCTCCTCCAGCCGAGCAGACGTCCGGGCCGACCACCGCCGACCCCACGCCCGCGCCGGAGATCGGCGCCGGCACCATCGCCGAGGCGCACCGCATCGCTGGGGCAACGGTGCAGCCCGAATTCGTCTTCAGCGAACTCGACAATGCCTGTCTGCCGACCCGCCCAGTGATCTCCCCGGAGAGTGTGGAGTTCACGATCTTCGCCGAAGGCACTGCGGCTGCGACGTATACGACGTACGGGTTCGTGGCCGGCTGGGTCAGCTGCCGCAACGAGGTCGACGGGCCACGCAGCTCGATCGCGCTCGTCGCGGAGATGTCGGATCCGGACTCCGCCGCCGTGGCCGCCGAGGAACTGGCGAGCGGCTTCGTAGAGATCAACGGGTCGGAGCGGCTCGAGTTACCGGGATTCGAGAGTCTGCCGGCGGTGTCGACCGCGGACGTGGTTGACGGCGAAGACAAGGTCACAATCGAGGTGCTGCAGCCGGTGGGCCGGATGCTGGCCTACCTCTATTACACCGATTCCGATCTCCAGCGGGCTCAGGAGGATCTCGCCGAGTTGCTCGAGGAGCAGCGTCAACTCCTCGGAGATTTCCAGCCGACGCCGCAGGACGAGATCGCGGAACTGGATCCGGATCCCTACGACCTGGCCCGCCGTACCGCCACCCCGCCGGGGGAACCGGACCTGTTCACCGGCAGCTTCGACTTGCCGGCCTACCTGCACCTGTCCATCGATCCCCGGGTGGAGGCCGAACTGCTGCCCGACAACGGCTTCGTCGGGCTCTACAACCGCAGCAGCTATGACGCTGCCACCGGCGCCGACTATCAGTTCCAGACATATGAATTCGGGTCCTCGGCGCAGGCCGATGCCGTGCTCGCGGAGTTCGACAGAATCGAGCAGCAGGAGTTCCCCGACCGGGTGACCTTCACCGTTCCGGAGGATCCGACCGTCTCGTGCTTCTACATTCCGGCCAGTCAAGAAGGTGGTCAGGTGTATCAACGCTGCTACAGCCGGGTTGGGCGTTATCTCGGACTGACCGACGTGTCCGCGGTCATCGACCCTGCGGACATCACGGCAGTGAGCGGCTACGTCCAGGAGCAGATTCGGCTGATGGGCGCCCCGTGACGGGCGCTTGGGCCGGCGCACCTGCCCCGGCTTTGCCGGGACTCCGGACAGCCGGTATCGTTGTCGGTTGGCGCACGAGCCACCGTAATCGGTGCAGCCGCGTCAGAGACCGGGTGTGATCCGCTGGCCCTTTCGGGCGTGTGCAGCGCGGACCAGCATGAACGACAGAGAAAGAAGGCAGGACCGTGCGCACGTACAGCCCCCGACCTGGCGAGGTCGATCGCCACTGGCACGTCATCGATGCCACCGACGTGGTACTCGGCCGGCTGGCCAGCCAAGTCGCTGTGCTGTTGCGTGGCAAGCACAAGCCTGAGTTCGCCCAACATGTCGACACCGGTGACTTCGTGGTCGTGATCAACGCCGGCAAGATCGCCCTGACCGGCAACAAGCGAACCGACAAGATCGTCTACCGGCACTCCGGCTATCCCGGCGGTCTTCGGCAGCGCCCGGTCGGCGAGCTGCTCGCTTCCCGCCCGGAGCGGGTGATCGAGACCGCCGTCAAGGGAATGCTTCCGCACAACACGCTCGGTCGGAAGATGCTGACCAAGCTCAAGGTGTACGGCGGACCGAATCACCCGCACACCGCTCAGACCCCCGAACCCTTCGAGATCAAGCAGGTTGCCCAGTGACTGCCGCACTCACCGACAAGCCGGTCCAGACGGTCGGCCGCCGTAAGCAGGCCATCGTGCGGGTCCGCCTGGTGCCCGGCACGGGGCAGTTCAAGCTCAACGGCCGCACGCTGAGCGAGTACTTCCCGAACAAGCTGCACCAGCAGCTCATCCGCGAACCGCTGGTCACCTTGGACCGGGTGGGCAGCTACGACATCGTGGCGCTGCTGCACGGCGGCGGGGTGACCGGGCAGGCCGGTGCCTTGCGCCTGGCCATCGCCCGGGCCCTGGTCGAGCTGGACCCAGATGACCGGGCGGTGCTGCGCAAAGCCGGATTCATGACGCGTGACCCGCGGGCCAAGGAGCGCAAGAAGTACGGGCTGAAGAAGGCCCGTAAGGCGCCCCAGTACTCCAAGCGCTGACCTCAGTGCCGCCGCCGATGGGTCGGCTGTTCGGTACCGACGGTGTCCGCGGTCTGGCCAACGGCGATCTCACCCCTGAGCTGGCGCTCTCGGTCGCCGTCGCTGCGGCCGAGGTTCTCACTGACGTGGACTCAGCCGGCGCGTCGAACTCAGGACCCTCAGCCGGGCCTGCGCCTCGCCGGTTGGCGCTGGTCGGTTCCGATTCGCGCGCAAGCGGAGAGATGCTCGAAGCGGCTGTCGTGGCGGGGCTGACCAGTGCCGGTGTGGACGTGCTCCGCTGTGGCGTTCTTCCCACCCCAGGGCTTGCCTTTCTCACGGCCGACTCCGGAGCCGAATTGAGCGTGATGCTGTCGGCCAGTCACAATCCGATGCCCGACAACGGCATCAAGCTGTTCACCCGCGGGGGGCACAAGCTCTCCGACGAGCTCGAGGAGATCATCGAGGCTCGAGTCCGGCGGGGTCCGACGGATCGGGAACGGCCGGTCGGCGCCGACGTGGGCAGGGTGCACGACGATGTGTTGGGTGCGGCGCGGTACCGCGAGCATCTGCTCGCAGCGCTTCCCCATCGCCTCGACGGGCTGACCCTGGTGGTGGACTGCGCCAACGGCGCTGCTTCCTCCCACGCGCCGAGGGTGTACACCGACGCGGGCGCGACCGTGCACACCATCGGTGATGCCCCGGACGGCCTGAACATCAACGACGGCTGCGGCTCCACCCACCTGGGCCCGCTGCAAGAGGCGGTCGTCGAGTTCGGGGCCGACTTGGGAATCGCACACGACGGTGACGCCGATCGCTGCCTTGCCGTCGACGCCGACGGTCAGATCGTGGACGGTGACTCGATTCTCGCCGTGTGCGCGATAGCGCTGCAGGAAGCCGGCCGCCTCGCCCAGGACACCGTCGTGGCCACAGTGATGAGCAATCTCGGATTCGGCAAGGCCATGGCCGCAGCCGGCATCTCGGTCCTGACCACAGACGTCGGCGACCGATATGTACTGGACGCACTCCGTGCCAAGAGCCTCTCCCTCGGCGGGGAACAGAGTGGGCACATCATCTTCTCCGAGCACGCCACTACCGGCGACGGTTTGCTCACCGCTCTGATGCTCGCCGGCCGGATGGCAGCGACCAGGCAGAGCGCTGCCGAACTGGCCTCCGTGGTGACCCGACTGCCGCAGATCTTGCTCAACGTGGCCGTCTCTGACCGCAGCGCCGTGGCCGAGTCCGATGCCGTGACCGACGCCGTCCGGGTCGCCGAGGACGAACTCGGAGACACCGGCCGGGTGCTGTTGCGGCCTTCCGGAACGGAGCACCTGGTCCGCGTTATGGTCGAGGCACCGACACAGGAGCAAGCCGATGCGGTCGCCCAGCGCTTGGCCGCAGTTGTCGCCGCCAGCTGACTCTCCGGGTCATGCGCAAACCATGGATGCAGCGTCGGGCCCTGCCGGGTGCTGATTGGTGATCTTGACCTTATGGTGGCGACACGCCGACGCAGCGCTCGGAAAACCACCAGAAGGTCAAGATCACGAGGTGGGGGCATGACCGACGCGACCTTTGTCAGATAGTGGCGTTGGCCACCGGTACGGCGAAGACCTCACACCAGATCAGGACGGTGACCGGGTCACCACCGCCAGGAAGAACGCCGGACGGGATCTCGTAGTTCTGATCGCCGACGGTTCCCTTCAGGTCGCCCAGCAGTGTGCCGCCTTCAGGGACGGACACGTTCGCACCGGAGACCACGTACACGTCGTAATCCGGTCCGGACTCGACGGAGAACTGCTCGAACCGGACTAGCAGCGACCCGTCCTCGAGCTGGATCAGCCTGGCCACGCCGGCGGCGTCATGATCGATGCCGACGAACTGGGCCGTGCCGACCTCGACCGGGCCGGCTGGTGGGGGAGGAGGTGGTGGCGCCGGCGACGAGCTCACCGGTGGGGCCGAGCTTGCCGGCGGGGCGGAGCCGGTGCTCTCGTCGGGTGCCGTCGAGGCTGAGGGCGCCGCGACGGCGTCCAAACCTTCGGGGGCGGCTTCGTTCACTGAAGATGTCACGTAGGACGGCAGCACGGCGATTACCACTGCGGCGACCAGCGGCACGAGCCCGGCCAACTGGCCGGCCCAGCCGCGCCGGGTCAACCGCGCAACACCGACGAGCGCGGCCACGGTGAGCGCCCCGGCGGCGATCCCGAACCCGACCGCTTTCCAGCTTCCGGCGCCGGAGACGACCGCACCCACGTGGGTGACGGCCCAGAAGGTGACGAAGGCACCGATCAGGAGGTACGGGATCCAGCCCCATCGCGGCCAGCGAACCCGAGCCGTGGTCGTACCGGTGCGGCTATCCGACGCGTCAACCGACCGTTCGTCGGTGGCACGTGACGAGGTCGGTACCTGGGACGTACCGGCTTGGTCCTCGATGGGGGTGGAGTGCCTGGTCACCGGATGAGCGTCCCACGGCCAGGAGCGCGAAGCGGTGACGTGTTGGTGACTACCCTGGGTCGCATGTGCGGCATCATCGGCTACGTCGGGGCGTCGTCAGCGGAGGACGTCGTTCTCGCGGGACTTCGGCGCATGGAGTACCGCGGATACGACTCTGCCGGCATCGCGCTGGTGACCGCCGACGGGCTGGCCATCGCCAAGAAGGCGGGCAAACTGGCGAACCTGGAGAAGGTGCTCGCCGATCAGCCGCTTCCGCCGGCCACCACCGGAGTGGGTCACACCCGCTGGGCCACACACGGGCCACCCGTCGATCGCAACGCGCACCCGCACATCTCGGACGATGGCAAGGTCGCAGTGGTCCACAACGGCATCATCGAGAACTTCGCGGCGCTGCGCAGTGAACTCGAACGCCAGGGAGTCGAGTTGTCCTCCGACACCGACACCGAGGTCGTCGCGCACCTGCTGGCCGGTGCTTACGACTCGTCGACCGAACCTGCCACCGATCGGTTCGCTGCCGCCATGCGCGCAGTGTGTCTCCGGCTCGAAGGCGCCTTCACTCTCGTGGCCATCCACACCGACCACCCCGGGCAAGTCGTCGGCGCCCGGCGCAACAGCCCACTCGTGGCCGGGATCGGAGAGGGGGCCGGGGAGTATTTCCTCGGCAGTGACGTGTCGGCCTTCATCGCGCACACCCGGGACGCCCTCGAACTCGGCCAAGACCAAGTTGTCACCCTTGATGTGGAGCACGGGATCGCAGTCACGGACCTCGCGGGTACGTCGCTGCAGCCCAGGCGCTTTCATGTCGATTGGAGCGCTGCCGCCGCAGAAAAGGGTGGATACCCATGGTTCATGCTCAAGGAGATCGACGAGCAGCCGGCCGCCATCGCCGACACCCTGCGCGGCCGGCTGGCCGACACCGGCCAGATAGTTCTCGACGAGGTACGGCTCTCCGACGAGGATCTCCGCGATATCGACAAGGTCTTCATCGTCGCCTGCGGAACGTCCAATCACGCCGCGATGGTGGCGAAGTACGCGATCGAGCACTGGACTCGGTTGCCCTGCGAGGTCGAGCTTGCCAGTGAGTTCCGCTATCGCGACCCGGTGCTCGACCGCTCGACGTTGGTGATCGCGATCAGCCAGAGCGGCGAGACCATGGACACGTTGATGGCCTTACGGCACGCCAAGGACCAGCGGGCCCGGGTGCTGGCAATCTGCAATACGAACGGATCGACGATCCCCCGGGAGTCCGACGCGGTCCTCTACACTCGCGCCGGACCCGAGGTCGCGGTCGCGTCGACGAAAGCCTTCCTGGCTCAGCTGGCCGCCTGTTATCTCGTCGCGCTCTACCTCGCCCAAGCCCGTGGGACCAAGTATGCCGACGAGATCGCCACTATCGTCGCCCAGCTGAACAAGCTCCCCGACGCCGTCGCCGAGACCCTCGGTCGGATGGACCAGGTACGTGCGATCGGACGGGAGCTGGCAAAGGAGCCGACCATCCTGTTCGTCGGTCGGCACGTCGGTTACCCCGTGGCCCTCGAGGGAGCGCTGAAGCTCAAGGAACTCGCCTATATCCACGCCGAAGGATTCGCGGCGGGCGAACTGAAGCACGGCTACATCTCGCTCATCGAGCAGGGCACTCCCGTAGTGGCGGTGGTTCCCGCACGAGGCCGAAACAGCGTGCACAGCAAAGTCATCAGCAACATCCAGGAGATGCGTGCGCGCGGTGCGAAGACCATCGTGATCGCCGCCGACGGTGACGACGAGGTTGCGCCGTACGCCGATCACCTGATCCACGTCCCGAAGACACCGACCCTGCTGGCCCCCGTGCTGACGACTATCCCCATGCAGGTTCTCGCCTGCGAGATCGCCGACACCCGAGGCTTGGACGTCGACCAACCACGCAATCTGGCCAAGTCCGTCACGGTCGAGTAGCCCTCGCTCTCATGCCGCGAGTGCCCGCAACAACCGCCCCGTGATCGTCGGGGTCGGTATCGACGTCGTACCCGTCGAGCGATTCGACCGCGCGCTGATCCGTACGCCGAGCATGCGCGCCAAGTTGTTCACCGAGGTCGAGCAGACCAGCGCCTCCGGGCGGCCCCGGCACGCCGAATCTCTGGCGGCCCGCTTCGCGGCGAAGGAGGCACTGGCCAAGGCCCTCGGCGCTCCCGGCGGCCTGGCGTGGACCGACGCCGAGGTGCATACCGACGACAACGGCGATCCCCGCCTGAAGGTCACCGGGACGGTGGCTGCTCGGGCCGCAGCACTCGGTGTGACCCGGCTGCACCTGTCCATGTCACATGACGGGGGAATCGCATCGGCGGTGGTCATCGCCGAGGGTGAGCCGTCGCCGTGACCCGTTGTCCGGTGAAGCGGGGTCTGTGCGCGTGATCGGTCTGTACGAGGTGGCCGCGGTGCGTGCGGCCGAGCAGGCGCTGTGGCGCACGGTGCCTGAGGGCGGCGCGCTGATGGATCGCGCCGCCGCGGGGCTTGCGGCGTACTGCACTCGGTGGCTTCGACGGGCCTACGGCGCGCGGGTGGTCGTCCTGGTCGGCGCCGGTGACAACGGCGGCGACGCCCTGTTGGCTGCCGCACACCTGGCCCGCCGTGGTGCCGCTGTGGTCGCGGTGGCGCTGCAAGTGGATCGGTTGCACGCGCGCGGCGCCGCGGCGTTGCGACGTGTCGGCGGACAGGTTCGCCCACTGGATACCATCTCCGATCTGAAAGCTCTTGTCGGGCAAGCCGAATTGATTCTCGACGGGATCGTCGGTATCGGGACGACCGGTGAACTCCGGGCCCCGGCCGACGAGGTGGTCGAGGCGGCCAACGACGCACCCGGCCTTCGGGTGGCGGTGGATGTGCCCAGCGGCGTACATCCCGACACCGGCGTCGTGGATGGACCGGCGTTCCGAGCCGACCGAACCGTGACGTTCGGGGCGACCAAACTCGGCCTGACCGTCGGCAGGGGCCGCGAACACGTCGGCGAGCTCGAGGTTCTGGACCTCGGGTTGGCTCCCCATCTCCCCGAACCGACAGCGTTGCAGCTGACCGACGGTGATGTTGCGGGTCTCCTGCCGCGGGCGGGCCACGTCGACGACAAGTACAGCGGCGGCATTCTGGGTGTTGCCGCCGGATCGGCTGAATACCCGGGCGCGGCCGTGCTCAGCGTCGGAGGCGCCCTGCGGATGCGATCGAGCCTGGTCCGGTACATCGGACCCGCGGCCTACGGCGTGAGCGGCGCGTGGCCGGAGGCGGTGAGCGCCGATGCGGCGCCGACCGACGCCGGCCGGGTCCAGGCCTGGGCGGTCGGTCCGGGTCTGGGACGCGACAAGCGTGCCGCACAGGTGCTCACCGACGTGCTGCGGATGGACGTACCCGCGGTCGTGGATGCCGACGGTCTGCGCCTGCTGGCGCGGCGCCGGGAGCTGCTACAGCGTCGATCGTCGGTGACGGTGCTGACGCCGCACGACCGGGAGTTCGAGGACTTCGGCGTACCCCTCGGCGCCGATCGGGTGGCTGCGGTGACCGAGCTCGCGGCGCGGCTCGGGGTGACCGTGCTGCTCAAGGGCGCCGCCACGATCGTCGTGGAGCCGGACGGGCGCACCTACGTCAATGCGACGGGCACCCCGGCCCTGGCCACGGCCGGAACGGGAGACGTGTTGACCGGCATGATCGGGTCCCTGCTCGCTGCGGGCATGGCCCCGGGCCTGGCCGCCGCTGTGGGCGCATATGTGCACGGCCGCGCCGGCCAGATCGCCGCGCGCGGGGGAGCGCTCCTGGCCACCGATCTGATCGCCGCGATTCCGGCTGCACGCGACAGCGTGGCGCCTGACTGAGCGCGGCGCCCGGTTTGCCCCGCTTCCGGTCACCAGGGCTGCCATCGATCAGATCTCGACGGTCGGCGGGATGGTGCGGATCGATATCGAGGAGGGCGGTTGCTGCGGTTCGACCTGGGTGTTCAGCCAAGCTGAACCAGCGTCATCCGACCAGGTGTGCGGCTGCCCCGGTGCCCTCCTCGCTGTGAGCGCGGCGGCGCTTGCACTCCTGGCCGAGGCGCGCCTCGACTACGGCGCAAAGCTGAAGCCACCCCGGTACCGGGTGTTGGGTACGCCGGGCGAGCGCTGCCCGTGCCGCCGGTCCTTCGGTCACCCGTGGCCCGGTCCGGGCCAACCGGACTGCCGTGCTGTTCACACCAATGCCCTGGGATGTTGCGAGAGGAGCCGGGGGAGCCTCGGCGTGATCGCGGAGCAGTGATGTGCGGATATCTGCAGTTTCGGCCGTAATTCTGCCGGTTCCCGCACATTGCCGAGGGCCCACCGGCCGACTCTAGGCGGGGACGGTCCAGGCGTGGTCGGGGATCACTCGGATCGCCATCGTGTAGGTGCTCGTGAAGTGCTCGGCCGTCATTCCGATCGCCTCCAACAGTCCTGCGTACTTGTCCTGCAACTCCGGCAGTGTGTGGCCGACGGCGCGTCCGGCGCGAGCTCGGCAGGACCGGCGAGCGCGACTGCATCGCCGCCGAGCGCATCGGAATTGAAGTTCAGCGTCACTCGATCGTTGGCCGTGATGTGCCGCAGCTTCGCTGCCCCCGGTTGGCTGTTGATCAGAGCGCCGCCATCAGTCCAGAGGAACCAGACCAGCCGGGGCGCCGGGCGGCCGCTGGGCGTCACGGTGGTCAGCCAGACGAGCGTGTCCTAGGTGAGCCGGCGGCGGACCTGCGCTGTCATCTCGAATGCCATGGGTTCCACCTGCCCCTCGCGGTCGATCGGAGCGGGCCGGTGCAGCGCCTGTGCGCACACCTCCGCGGCGTCGCGGTCGAGGGTGGGAAGCTGGTCCGGATGCACACCACGCCTGATCGCAACCGTGCCGAGATCGTGGTCGATCTCGATGCGATCGCAGACAACGTCGCCACGCTCAAGTCCCGCGCCGACTGCCCGTTGATGGCGGTGGTCAAGGCCGATGGGTACGGACACGGCCTGGTGCCGAGCGCACGCGCGGCGGTGCGGGGCGGTGCGGACACCCTGGGTGTAACGGTCATCGAGGAAGCCTTGGCTCTGCGCCGGGCCGGCATCGGCGTCCCTATTCTGGCTTGGTTGACCGGCAGCGGCGAGGACTTGACCGAGGCATTGACCCAGGACGTCGAGTTGTCGGCCGCCTCGATCTGGATGCTCGAGGAGATCGCCGAGGCCGGGCAGGCGTGCGGCCACGTGGCGCGGGTGCACCTCAAGGTCGACACCGGCCTCTCGCGCGGTGGCGCACACATGTCGGACTGGCCGGATCTCGTAGCCGCGGCCGCCGCCGCCCAGGAGGTCGGGCAGCTGAAGGTAGGCGGAATCTGGACGCATCTAGCCTATGCGGACACTCCCGGCCACTCCACCATCACCGCCCAACTTGCGGCCTTCGACGACGCCGTACGGATCGCTGCTCGGGACGGCCTGGGCGATGTGCCCAAGCACGTGGCCAACTCCGCAGCGACGCTCACCCTGCCGGATGCCCACTACGACATGGTCCGGCCCGGGATCGCGGTCTATGGGCTGGATCCGATGGGCGGCGACCCTGCGGCGTACGGACTGCGGCCGGCGATGACGGTTCAGGCCGCGGTGACGCTGGTGAAGCGGGTCCCCGCGGGGTCCGGTGTCTCGTACGGCCATGAGTACACGACGTCAAAGCCGAGCACTCTCGCGCTGATCCCGGTCGGGTACGCCGACGGGGTTCCGCGTAACGCGACGAATGTCGGGCCGGTCTGGTTGGCGGGGGCCCGACGCACGATCGCCGGTCGGGTGTGCATGGACCAGTTCGTCGTCGACGTGGGGGATGACCCCGTACAGGCCGGCGAGACTGCTGTGCTGTGGGGACCGGGCACGGCCGGGGAGCCCACTGCTCAGGACTGGGCCACCGCGTTGCACACGATCCACTATGAACTCGTCTCCCGGGTCGGCGGTCGCCTGGCGCGTCGTTATCTGAGCTCGGTTCCGGAGGAAGTCCCGGACCCGGCTTCGCGCCCGTGAGCGGCCCCGAGCCCGGATCCAGCGCAGGGCCGGGCGCGTTGGAGGTGCTGAGCGGTGCCGCCGTCGGACTGGTCGCCGTCGGAGCCACAGCTACCGTTCTCGCGCGCCGGATCGCAGCCTTCCGGCAACGCGACGCCCGGGCCGACACGATCTTCGGTCGTGAGAACCGCACGCCGCGAGATGTCGTGCACACCGATGACGGAATCCCACTGCATGTGGAACAGATCGGACCCGACGACGCCACCCTGACTGTGATCTTCATCCACGGATACACGCTGACCAGTGGCTCCTGGTACTACCAGCGGCATGAGTTCGCCCCGCTCGGCGGACCCGCGCTGCGGCTGCTCCTCTATGACCAACGCGGCCATGGTGCCTCGGGCTGGGGTAACCCCGAGCGGGCGACCATCGACCAGATCGCCGACGACCTCGCCCGGGTCATCGACGAGCGGGTGCCAACCGGCCGCATCGCCCTGGTCGGTCATTCCATGGGTGGGATGGCGATCATGGGTCTGGCCGAGCGACGGCCGGAGCTCTTCGGCCCTCGGGTTGTCGGTGTCGCGCTCATCTCCACCTCCACCGGCAACCTCGCCTCGGTGGGTTTCGGTATGCCGCAAGCAATTACCGGCTTGAGTACGGCCGTGCTACCGGTGCTCGCCAAACTCGCGAGGAGGCGACCGGCCGTTGCCGAGCGCACCCGGCGGGTCGGCAAGGACGTCGCGTTCGTGGTCACGAAGTGGATGAGCTTCTCCGGACGCGACGTCACTCCCGGCCTGGCATCGTTCGTGGACAGGATGATCGCCTCCACTCCGGTCGACGTGATCGGTGCCTTTTATCCGTCCTTGGCCGGAATGGACAACTCTGGTGTCCTGGGCCCGCTCGAGAACGTGGCCACGCTGATCCTGTGTGGTGACGATGATCGGACGACGCCCAAGGCACACAGCGAACTGCTGGCCGAGAAACTGCCGGGCAGTGAACTGGTCATCGTGGCCGATGCCGGCCACCTGGCCCTGATGGAACGCCCGGACGCGGTCAACGAGCACCTGAAGGCCTTCTTCCGGCGCTGCGCGCACCGCTCACCGCGTGCCCCGCTGGAGGTCCGGGTTGGCGACACCTGACAGCATCGTCGTCAGCCTGCCGACCGCTGCCGACACGTACCGGCTCGGTCGGGATCGACTGGCACCGCTGCTCGAACCAGGTGACCTGATCATCGCCAGTGGGCCGCTGGGCGTCGGGAAGACCGCGCTGGTCCAGGGGATCGGAGCTGGGCTACAGGTGGACGGGCCGGTGCTCTCGCCCACGTTCGTGATCGCCCGCGTTCACCGTGGTGGACGAATCCCGCTGGTTCATGTCGACGCCTATCGGCTCGACTCGATCCGGGAGATCGACGACCTCGACCTGGATTCCGATCTCGGTCAGTCGGTTACGGCGGTCGAATGGGGACAGGGCCTGGTCGAGCACCTGACCGACGGGCACCTACTGATCGAGCTCAGCCTGCAGCCAGGCAATCAGGCAGGGGCAGGCAGTGAGCCCCGCACCGCCACGCTGACCGCCGGGGGCCCGGGTTGGCACCGCCGACTCTCCGCGATCATGGAGCTGTGACCAGTCTGCGTCGGCGTGTTGTGGTCACAGCTCCATGATCGCGGGTGGCTTTGGGCTGTTGCCTAGGGTGGCTGGGTGCTTGTTCTGGCTCTCGATACCGCTACCCCGACGGTCGTGCTTGGCGTCGTCGAGATCCCGTCGCCGGCCGAGTCGGGCTGGTACGGGCTTGGCTTACGGGCGGCCAGGAGCGTCCCGAGCGGCAACCGGCATGCGGAGACCCTAGGGGCACTGATCCCCGACGTTCTCGACGAGGGCGGGATCGGCATGACCGACTTGTCCGCCATCGTTGCCGGTCTCGGTCCGGGACCGTTCACCGGACTACGGGTCGGGGTGGTCACGGCGGCAGCTCTCGGCGACGCCCTGGGCGTACCGGCGTACGGGGTGTGCACCCACGACGCCATCGCAATCATGCACAAAGCCCTCGCCGGCTCGGTGCCCGACGGGACAATCGTGCCCGCCCAGGGATTCGCTGTCGTGACCGACGCCCGCAGGAAGGAGTGCTACTGGGCCGACTACGACTCCTTGGGGATCCGGATCAGCGGGCCACATGTCGAGCGGCCGGCCGACGTTGTGGCCCGGCCGAATTGGCGCCGTCACGGGTTGGTGATCGGCGATTCCACCTTCTCCGAAGCGCTCGAAACCGAAGTCGTGCCCGCAGAGCCGGACCCGATGGGCCTGGTGCTCGCGGCTGGCGGACTGACCGCCGGTGAGCTTCCGGGACCGATCGAGCCGCTGTACCTGCGGCGCCCCGACGCGCGACCGCCATCGGCCCGCAAGCTGGTGACACCGCGATGAGCAGCGTCGCGCCACAGCAGAAAGTTCTGCTGCGCCCCTTGACCATCGCGGATCTCCCGATGGTCATGCTCATCGAGGAGGAGCTCTTCGCGCCGGACATGTGGACCGAGGCGATGCTTCGGGACGAGCTGAGTCGTCCACAGAGCCGCTACTACCTGGTGGCCGAAGCCGAGGAGCAGATTGTCGGGTACGCCGGGCTCGTCACCTATCGTGACGAGGGACACATCGCGACGCTCGCTGTGCGAAAGGCCTTCCAGGGCAACGGTACCGGGGCGCTGCTGCTCGACGCGCTGCTGGCCGAGGCAGACCATAGAGTCAACCGGGTGCTGCTCGAGGTGCGGGCTGACAACCCAGTGCCGCAACAGCTCTACCGCAGCCGCGGCTTCGCCGAGATCGGCCGACGGCCGAACTACTACCCGTTCAGTGGCGCCGACGCGGTGGTGATGTCGCGTGGGTGACCAACTGCGCGGCGGCCCGCTGGTCCTCGGGATCGAGACCTCCTGTGACGAAACCGGAGTCGGGATCGTGGCCGGACATCGCTTGCTGGCCGATGCGGTCGCGTCCAGTGTCGACGAACACGCCCGGTTCGGTGGCGTCGTACCCGAAGTGGCCTCGCGCGCGCATCTCGAGGCGATGGTGCCCACCATCCATCGGGCCTGCACCGAGGCAGGAGTCACACCGTCTGATGTGGACGCCATCGCCGTCACCGCCGGCCCGGGATTGACCGGCGCACTGTTGGTCGGGGTGGCCGCCGCCAAGGCTTACGCGCTGGCCCTGGGCAAGCCCTTGTACGGCGTCAACCACCTGGCCGCGCACGTCGCGGTCGACATCCTGGAACACGGGCCGTTGCCCCAGCCCGCGGTGGCGTTGCTGGTGTCCGGCGGGCATTCCTCGTTGCTCCGCGTCGACGACATCACCGGGTCGATCACGTCGTTGGGTTCGACCATCGACGACGCGGCCGGCGAGGCCTTCGACAAGGTCGCGCGGGTTCTCGGTCTGCCCTTCCCAGGAGGCCCGCACATCGACCGACTGGCCCGCGCCGGGTCTGCGGAGGCAATTGCCTTCCCGCGGGGCCTCACCGGACCACGCGATGCGCCGTACGACTTCTCCTTCTCGGGTCTCAAGAGCGCAGTCGCCCGCTGGGTGGAACGCCTGGAGCACGACGGTGCGCCAGTTCCGGTGGCCGACGTCGCGGCGTCCTTCCAGGAAGCTGTGGTCGACGTCCTCACCGCCAAGGCCGTACGAGCCTGCCGTGCGGCCGGTATCCAGCACCTGATCCTCGGCGGCGGGGTGGCGGCAAACAGCCGGCTCCGTACGTTGGCGGAGTCCCGCGCCGCAGCCAACGGACTGCTCCTGCGCGTCCCTCGTCCGGGCCTGTGCACCGACAACGGCGCGATGGTGGCGGCGCTGGGGGCACTCCTGGTGAACGCCGCTGTGCCGGCCTCGCCGGCGGACCTGGGTGCGGATTCGTCGTTGCCGGTCACCCTGGTGTCTGTCCCGGCCTGACCATGTCCTCCAGCAGGGCCCCCAGGTTGATTGGTTGGCACTCTCCGGACTAGAGTGCTAACTGGAGCGACCGGTACCTGGCACCCGCGACGACAGGCCGGTCGGGCCGAACCATTGCACTCAGACCACGCACCACCGAACGACCACAGAACTACCTGTCAGAGAAGTCAACTGCGCACTACGCGACTACGCCCCAGAAGGGGGAGGTCAAGAGAAGTGACGACCGCTACCAAGGTCAGAATCAAGCCCCTCGAGGACCGTGTCGTTGTCCAGGCGAACGAGGCGGAGACGACAACCGCCTCCGGCTTGGTCATCCCGGACACCGCCAAGGAGAAGCCCCAGGAGGGCACCGTCATCGCTGTCGGCCCCGGCCGGATCGACGACAAGGGCAACCGCGTCCCGATGGACGTATCCGAAGGTGACACCGTGATCTACTCGAAGTACGGCGGCACCGAGGTCAAGTACGGCGGCGAGGACTACCTCGTCCTGTCGGCCCGCGACCTGCTCGCGGTTGTCGAGAAGTAACCCGTTCCTGCTGAAAATCCCAG
>Ga0183260_10001768_pt1 | contig 17963 bp, 15 predicted proteins | sample AntDrymUQ4972206_2_FD_129768 | JGI IMG/M metagenome (GOLD analysis project Ga0183260, IMG submission 129768) | Polar desert sand microbial communities from Dry Valleys, Antarctica - metaG UQ497 (22.06) (version 2) (version 2) | ecosystem: Environmental > Terrestrial > Soil > Desert | place...
GTTCGGTGGCCCGCGCGGTGAGCCGATCCTCGGCCTCGGTCACCGTCAACCCGCCAACACTGACGTCACCGACGACGACGGCAGGGTATATCCGGTCGGCGTACGCCTGGCGGAATACGAACAATCCAATCGCCACGATGAGAAGGACCATGGCTGCGCCAACGACAATGCGAGGATGATCGCCCATACTCGCTGCGACCCCGATCGGGGATGGACAGTGTCGATGGAATCGGTAGCGAACGATGACGCTGGCGCGTCGCTGTCCGGCAGGACGCTGCTGCGCAGCCGATCGAGGGCCGCGGAAGACCAGGAGCTGATCGCGGTCGAAGATTGAGCGAAACCGTCGACGACGGTTCCAGCAACGTGCTGTGGAGTTGATGGCTGCGCCATTCCTGCAGTTCTCTCGTCTCTTGGCAACGCGCACGAATCGCCGCGCCCGATCCCATTTAGCATTGAAGTCAGACCCGGCGCGATGTCTACTTCCTCATTACCGATTTCCATCTTGGTGAACGAGTAGCGCGCCGAAGCACAGCGTCCATTTTACGATTGCACGTGTGGTTTGCAATATGCCCTGGGCGTCCTGGCGCCAGAAAGATGCGCCACCTCACCCGACTGTACTGCCGTTATGATACAGGTTCTGGCCACGTAAATGACAGGTCGCGATTGTCGAGGCGTCGCGGTTGTTGAGATGGTTCCACATCGCGAAGCGAGGCGGCTACCCCGGGATTTGCCGCAACTAGTCGTACCTACGCGGTCTGACGAAAAATAGATGCATAGCGCCACACTCACTATCCGGCGTAAATCGACACATTTTCGTGATATTCCAGTCGCACTTTCTCAGCACTCGCCGGGTAGGATCCACATGTCGTCGACTCACGACACTGGATTCCCCGGCATCAGCCTGCCGGCCAGCGGTCCAGACGATGCAAGGATCCCCATCCTTTCCCCTCCCGTTGAGGCCGCCGGCGTCAGCCAAGATGCCGGCGGCCTCACCCTCCGTAAAGCGTCCGGGGCGCGAATGGCCGGCTCCTTCAATAAATTGTGTTTGAATATGACCAATTAAAGCATCTCGCGATTAGACGCTCTATCGCGTCGTGGACGGGGTGCGGGCGTTGGGGGCGAAGCAATACCAATGGCGCACATTGTAGTAGTTGAGGACGAGCGTGAGCTTGCACGACTCATTGCCCAAACCCTCCGTGACAACGGTCATCAGGTTGACGTGATGCACGATGGCCAACAGGCGCTCGAGCGGCTGACCGGTTCCGCCCGAGTCACACCGGACCTGATCATCCTCGACCTGATGCTGCCTCGAGTCGATGGGCTCACGATTTGCCGCCGCATCCGCCAGGAGCGGATCATCCCGATTGTGATGCTCACGGCCAAGTCCACCGAATTGGACAAGGTCCTGGGTCTCGAACTTGGCGCCGACGATTACCTGACCAAACCGGTCTCCTTGCGCGAGCTGCAGGCACGAGTCACGGCCATCTTGCGCCGCGTGGAGATGATGCGCGATGAATCCCGAACCAAGGACAGCAGCACCGAGCCAATCGCCCAGGACGGATTGCGGGTAGATCCGGTTGGCCGTGAGGTGATTGCGGAAAGCATCGAGATCAACCTCACCGCCAAGGAATTCGACCTGCTGTACCTGTTGGCTTCGCACCCAGGCCGAGTATTTTCCCGCACCTACCTGCTGGACCGCTTGTGGGGCGACACATACTCCGGATTCAAGCGCACCGTCGATACCCACATCCAGCGTCTGCGCCGCAAACTTGGCGGGTCGGGATCAGTCGCTGACCGGATCGTGACACTCTGGGGTGTCGGCTACAAATACGATCGAGGCGCCCAACACCCCGATTCGGATTCGCGGACCTCCCGGTGAACACCGTTCTCAACGGCCCACGCATGCCGGACGACGCATCGGTCCCGATGCAAATTCTCTACCTGGCAATGACGCCAGTCCGGTTGTTCCGGCAGCGCACCGCTGTGAATCTGGTGGTGAGCTACGTGGCGATGGCGTTCATCACAATCACGTTGTTGCTATTTGCGATTGTCTCCATGATCCTCTGGCCACAGTTGGGCGAGTGGCTGGATTTCGAGGAAGTCGCGATTGATTCGTTCATGGGCGAGCAGGCCCGATCCTATGCCCTGTGGCTTGGGTTGGACCGCCTTGAGATTGCGATCGAAGGCAATGGCGATTCGGCCTCGCTTGAGGATGACCTTCAAACGATTGTTGCGGCCGAGGCGCCCGGGTTCGAAGGTCCGTACCATGAAGATTTCGCTTTTCGCATCGCCCATGTCGCGATCGTCAATACGGATGGCATGGTCGTGGCCTCGGATGACCAGGCGTGGATCGGAGCCGGGGCTCCATTGTCCGATTTCTCGCTCGGCTCCACGCGCGAAGTTGTTGCCAGGACCCTCGCTCTGGACGGCGAGCCCGACCCGTTTTGGGGTGGCCTCTACTCCATGGAGGTCAAGAACGAACGAACTTCCGCGTCGTATCCACTGATTGATGGCGATGGTCAATTGGTAGGCGCCATCGTGCTCGAAGGCAACCCGATCCGGCAGGTGTTGGGTGGAGAATCGCGGGTAGAGATCCTCCGTTACTTTGCCCACGAATTCCGCGACGTGATCTGGTACATCACAATCCCGGCAATCGTGGTCGCGATCCCATTTGGAGTCTGGCGGTCAAGGTCGATCTCACGTCGCCTGGAACGGATGGCGAGTGCCGCGGACGCCATGGCCGAGGGCGAACTGGACACACGCATTTCGGTCAGGCAACGCGACGAAATCGGTCGTCTCGCTGAACGATTCAACGAAATGGCGGCCACGATCGAGACCAATGAGCGGATGCGCCGGGCCTTTATCTCGAACGTGTCCCACGAACTCCGGACCCCAATCTCGATCATCCAGGGCACCGTCGAGCGACAACTGGAACATCCCGAACTCCTGCCAAATACGCAAGCAGGATCGTTCCGGGTGATCCAGCGCGAGTCCGACATGCTGGGGAGGATGATCGCCGATCTCTTCACCCTGACCAGGATCGGCGAGCAAACCCTGCGCCTCGAGCGCAAGGCGATCGACCTTTCAATCATCGCCAGCGAAGCCGTCGGCGGCATCCAGAACCTGGCCTGGACCCAATCCAGGGTCAGCGTTGAGTCGCTCGTCCCGCCCGACCTTCCACCCGCATTTGCCGATCAAATGCGCATCCGCCAGGTCCTCAACAACCTGCTCTACAACGCACTTCGTCACACGCCAGAGGGGGGGTTGGTGGTGCTTCAGGCCAGGCAAGTCGGCGCCATGATCGAAGTCTCGGTCAGCGACACCGGCCGTGGCATTTCCGAAGAAGAGATTGCTCACCTGTTCGACCGGTACTACCAGGCGGAGCGCGATCAGCGGCACGACGATGGCAGCGGCCTGGGACTCAATATCGTGAAGCAGCTCGTCAATGCCCACGGTGGAGTGATCAGTGTGGAAAGTCGCCAGGGCGAAGGCGCCTCGTTCCGGTTCACGCTTCCACTGGCGCCATAACTCGCGACACGGATAAAAGGATGCCCACCTGAATTTCGGAAGGATCATCGCGGATTGATTGGGTCATGGGTAAGTCCACAGTGGCGCCGAAGGCGCCGCGTGGCGAGGCGCAACGGATTGCGCGAAGTTTGCGTGTCGCAAGATGAAGTGCTTGACAAGCGACTCGCGCATCCGTACGATTCTGGCCAACAACTGAAGAGTGCTGCCTTATCCTGAGCGGTGGAGGGAATCGGCCCTGTGAAGCCCGGCAGCCTGCGACGAGCGCCACGTGTTTTGTGGTTGTTAGCGTAAGGTGCCAACTCCGGCAGAGTGATCTGCGAGATAAGGGATTAGCGATAGCTATCGCTCCCTGCTCGTATCCGGGAGCTTTTTTGCGCTCCCGTATACGAGCATCACCCGGCAAATGTGCGGCATCCGCGCACGTGTTCGGGAATCGATCTCCATCTCTCCCCGCCCTCATCGATATCGGCAGACGCTTTTCACTACGTACCGCAAGTGTTGAGGGTCGATGCCTGATGATGGACCGTACATCGCCATACAGATTCAATCCAATCACCGGAAACGCCCGAGCGCGCTTGCGCATCGTCGGCGCCGCCAATAAGGCAGTCGATGACGGCGCCATGCGGTCGATGAATCTCGGCCCCTTCGATCTCGAACTGGGCGGCCACATCGACAATGTCAACCTCGCTTTTCGCACCTGGGGAACGTTGAATCCGGCCGGCGACAACGCCGTGATCGTCCTCCACGCCCTCACCGGCGACAGCCTCGCCAGCGGACCCGGTGGCTGGTGGGAGCCTGTCATCGGCGCCGGTCGCCCGATTTGCACCAGCGAGCATTTCGTGATCTGCGTCAACGCTCTCGGTGGGTGCGCGGGCAGCACCGGCCCAGCCTCGATCGATCCCGGCGCCGGCAAGCCGTGGGCAATGACGTTTCCGCTGACCACGATTGGCGATATCGTCGCCACCCAGCGACGCCTCGTCGAGCGGCTTGGCATCACCCGACTCATCGCGGTAGGTGGCTCGATTGGCGGATTCCAGGCATTGGAGTGGGCAACCCGGCACCCCGACCTGGTGTGCGGGGCGATCGCGATCGCGGCCGGCAGTGCATTGAGCGCGCTCGGGATCGCCACTCACAGCGAAATCGGACGTCGCGCGATTATGGCCGATCCTGACTGGCGCAACGGCCAGTACCAGGAAGCGGGGACGTTCCCGGCCAGCGGCCTGTCGATCGCACGTATGGCGGCGATGACTACGTATCACAGTCGCGATAGCCTCGGCAGCCGGTTTGGCCGAAGTAGCGCGAGTCGCCCAGGTCTATACCCAGCGTTGGGACCAACCTTCGATGTCGAAGGCTACCTCCACTACCACGGCGAAGCGCTGGTGCGGCGGTTCGACCCCAATTCCTACCTCTATCTGACCCGGGCGATGGACCTCTACGACGTGGCGCACGATGGCGGGGCCGATCACTGGCTCGGCAGTATCGAGGCCCCGATCCTGCTGGTGGGCATCTCCAGCGATTGGCTCTTCCCGCCTGGCGAGATCCGCGCGTTGCGCGATCATCTCAACTATCTCGATCGCGACGTGTCCTATGTCGAGATCGAGTCGCCTAATGGGCACGACGCGTTTCTCAAGGACTGGGACCAACTGAACCCGATTCTGGAAGCGTTTGTAACGAGGATCGGGAAATGGCAGGATGGTGGCGGATTGTGTACGGGGTCCGGCAGCCCGCCGTGAAACCCCGACCGGGCCCTGAATGTCACCGTCAAGTCAGTTCATCGCGATCGTTCACCTGAAAGGAATCACCCATGTCAGAGGACCAGAAACAACTCGGATTCGAGACGCTCGCTCTCCATGCCGGACAAACCGCCGACCCATCGACCAATTCCCGCGCCGTGCCGATCTACCAGACCACGTCGTACCAGTTCAACAGCACCGAGCACGCCGCCAACCTGTTTGGGCTGAAGGAATTCGGCAACATCTACACCCGAATCATGAACCCGACGACCGATGTCCTGGAACAGCGGATTGCTCAGCTCGAAGGCGGAGTCGCGGCCCTCGCCTTCGCCTCCGGCCAGTCAGCGGAAACGTTGACGATCCTCAACCTCGCGGGCGCGGGCGACGAGATCGTCTCCACCACCAGCCTCTACGGCGGCACCTACAACCTCTTCCACTACACGCTGCCGAGGCTCGGGATCACGGTCAGGTTCGTCGAACCCAATGCCGAGGCGGTGAAGGCGGCGATCACGAACAAGACCAAGGCGGTCTACTCCGAAACGGTTGGCAATCCGGACCTATTGACGCTTGACATCCAGGCCGTCGCCGATGTCGCCCACGAGGCGGGCGTACCGCTGGTCCTCGACAACACGATCCCGTCTCCATACCTGATGCAACCGCTCAAGCACGGGGCAGACATCGTGATTCATTCGCTGACCAAGTTCATCGGCGGACACGGGACCTCGATTGGCGGGATCGTCGTCGATGGCGGGACGTTCGACTGGGGCAACAATCCGCGCTTCAAAAGGGACTTCGTCGATCCCGATCCCAGCTATCACGGTCTGAGCTATTGGGAAGCGCTCGGCAACATCGCCTTTATCGTCAAGCTGCGGGTGCGGGGATTGCGCGACATCGGCCCCGCGATCAGCCCGTTCAACTCGTTCCTGATTCTGCAGGGTGTCGAAACCCTGCCGCTGCGGATGGAACGGCATAGCCAGAACGCACTGCAGGTGTCCCGCTTCCTGAACGAGCATCCGAAGGTGTCGTGGGTCAACTATCCAGGTCTGCCGGGGCATCCCGCCTACGATGTCGCCACCAGGTACTGGCTACATGGGCTGTACGGCGCGATCCTCGGTTTCGGCGTGAAGGGTGGCGCGGAGGCCGGTCGCAAGATCGTCGAGGGCGTCGAAATATTCTCGCATCTCGCCAACATCGGCGATGCCAAATCGCTGATCATCCACCCCGCGACGACGACCCACTCGCAGTTGAGCGACGCTGAACAGGCGACAACGGGCACGACACCCGATTACATCCGGCTCTCGGTTGGACTGGAAACGGTTGGCGACCTGATCGCCGACCTCGAACAAGCGCTTGCCCAGGCGTAGCCGCGTGGTGACCGGAAGTCGGGAGATCGTCGGACCATTCGACATCGCAAAGGGCAGTCTGGATCGCCCAGGTCCTGGAGGAGTGTCGCCCCACTAATGGCCGATTCAGGTCCGCCCGTACGGAATTGGGTCAACCACCGGAAAAACTTCAGAGGCCTACAACGGCGGCGCGAACACGTAGACGCCGCCGCCGAAGTCCGTAACGTAAATTTCGCCATCGACGCCTTCCCCAAACGATGAAAGCTGGAAGCCGGATTCAACCGACTCGGAGAAGACCATTTCCCCGGCCGCGTCAACACCACCGCCCCAGATCAACCCGGAGCAGAAGTCGGCCAACAGGTAGACTCCAAACAGGTCGGCAAACTGCTCACCACGGTACACATAACCGCCCGTCACTGAGCAACCGCTCCCACTGCTGTGCGTGTACGAAAATGCGGGCTCCACGAATGTCGAAGGATCGCACTCCGCTTCGACGAAGCAGGCCGGACCTTCGACTACATTCCACCCGAAGTTGGCGCCGCCGTCGTCGACGGCGATCACGCTCACCTCTTCATATTCGGACTGACCGACATCGCCAATCCACAGATCGCCGGTCTCGCGGTCGAAGCTGAACCGCCACGGATTGCGAAGACCGTAGGACCAAATCTCAGGCAGCGCCTCGGGATCGCCCACAAACGGATTGTCTTCCGGGACAGCGTACGGCTTGCCGTCCGTGAACTCGGGATCGACCTCGATCCTCAGGATCTTGCCGAGCCAGGTGTCCAGGCGCTGGGCGTTTCCCTCGGGATCGCCGCCGCTGCCGCCATCGCCAAGACCGATGTACAGGTAGTTATCGGGACCAAAGGCGAGCATGCCGCCGTTGTGATTTGGGTACGGCTGCTCCTGGGTGAGGATCACTTGCTCGCTTTCGGCGCCGTCAAAGGCGCCATCGGCTGGTGATTGAAATCGCGAAACGACGGTGTTGCCGTCGAGATCGGTGTAATTGACGTAGAAAAGGCCCGTTTCGCCGTAGTTCGGGGCGAAGGCGAGGCCCAACAGGCCACGTTCGCTGGCGTCGGACCCGACGCGATCGGTAATGTCGAGAAACGGCGATTCGACGACGGCCCCCTCTTCAATCATCCGAATCGTGCCGCCTCGTTCGACCACGAAAAGTCGATCGTCACCGGCATGGGTGACGAACACCGGCTGGTCAAACCCCGCCGCCACGGGTTCGAACCCGACATCGAACGCGGCGGGATCGAAAGGAGCATCCTGAGCGATGCCGATCGCTGGGATCGCGATCACCGCGAAAACGCCGAAGGTTGCGCCGAGCCGCACAATTCGATTCCGAAGCGAGACCATGTTGAATCCTCCCCGGAGGTAAGGCGCCAGCACTCTCTAGGTGGGATCGGCGCAGGAACCCGCCCCAGCGACGATGCCGAGGCAGTCGAACAGCGGAAAGAGGTGAGAGAAAGCGGCCGAGTCATCGACCCGCCCGGCTGGCTGGTTGTAACTCGCGGTGGCAACGAATACGCGTCCATCGGATCGTTCAAGCACATACGTCATGTTCAAGACACCCGCTTCCAGACCGCCCTTGTACCCGGCCCGGGGCCATGTTCGGGTATCGGTGATGCCGCCACGGTTGCCGGTAAGAATGTCGCGCACGTGCCCCAGCCCGTCCTGGGCGCCGATTGACCAGAGGGATGCCGTGACCCGGCACAAGTCCTCGGCCGAGGCGAACCATTCGATGCCCTCGATCGCGGTCGGTCCGTTCCAAAGTCCCCAACCGGCCGTCGGATCGATGACAAGGGGATCGATCTGACTTTCCAACAACTCGAGCTGCTCGTCGTCGCTGGCCGACATGTACTGCCGCATCCACTCCGCCGACTGCGACATCTTGATGCTGAAAAGTTCGCGGGTGAAAAGCAGGGGAACGTTGGACTGAGGGTTGCTGTGGCCAAACGCGCCGAATGCTCGCTCCACATTCTCGCGGCCGAGATAGTTGATGAGGTGATCGGTGGCTGTGTTGTCGCTCTCCGCAATCATCGCCTCGGCGAGACTCAGGACATCGACGGCGGTTCCCGCCGGGACGAAGGCATAGTCGCCGGAAGGCATGCTGCGGAGGGCGTCGGTGACGACAATCGAGTCGTTCCACGCCGCATCGCCAACCTGAATCTGGCGAGCGAGTTCACCAAGCACGTAAAGCTTGAAGGTCGAGGCGATCGCCAGTGGAGTCGATTCGTTACGTCCATGAATCGTGGCGCAGGTGCTGCCCCTGAGTTCGCCCACCAGCAAATTGCTTTGAGGCGCCAGCGAAGAAAGCGCCCGATCCACCTGGATCCACCGAACGCTGTCCGGCTGCGCTGTGACCGGGGAAACCGCCACGCCCACGAAGGCAATCGACGCGATCACCGCCAGCAATTTGTTGGTGAGCGCACCGCCGAATAGCACGCGCATGCATCCATCCATCCGAAGAACACTCCTGAAAAACCGATTCGTACAAGTATCTGTACGAGCGAAAGGCTGCGAGCGTTTCATGTCCGTACATGCTTATCGTAAGATCATCGTGAGGGAGATCACAACTTATGCCTCATTGTCACAAGGAAATGACGGGACCTTCCTCAAGTCGTATCGTGCCCAAACCCGGCAGCGTCGGCTGGATCGGCGCCGATATGAGACCTGGCCCAGTGGGATACGACGAAGTGGTAATTGAATTGCGTTCTCTGTGGGGAAAGGATTCCTCCTTCCGTCGGCTCTGCTCCGCACAGGAATAACGAGAATGGAAGGCGCCACCTGGCGAGCCCCACTTTACAGATCGGCGAGGAGATTCGTGGCTGCCAGTTCGCCGGAGACGATGCAATCGGGGATGCCGACGCCGTGCAGCATATTCCCCGCGATCTCGAGCCCCGGAATCCTCGCGAGGCTCGACTCGATCCGTTCCACGCGGTCCAGGTGACCCATGTTGTACTGCGGCATCCCGCGATCCCAGCGGTGGACGCGGGTTAGGGTAGGGGTGACATCGAATCCGAACACATCGCGAAGCTCCTTGAGCGTCACCTGCACCAGGAAGTCGTCGCTGCCCTTGAGGGCCGATGTCTGCCCCGCGCGACCAACGAATGCCCGCACCACCACCTGTCCGTCCGGCGCCCGGTTCGGCCACTTCGACGACATCCAGGTCATCGCCATTACATCCCTGTTCTCGATCCGGGGGACCACGTAGCCATAGCCGTCTAGCGCGCGAGGCAGCTGCGATTGGGGGAAGGCGATCGCGATCACGGCGTTCGAGACATGTTCGATTCGGGCAAGCTCCCCACTGGCGGCAGGCGCCAGTGGGGCGAGGAGCGGAGCGACGACCCAGGCTGGCGTCGCCACAACAACCCCCTCAACGTGCTCGGTCGAATCCTGGCCGTCGTTGACCAGCGTCAACCGGTAACCTGTTCCAACCGCACTCCGCTCGATGCTCGTGCACGTCACGCCAAACCCAAACCTGGCGCCATTGCATCGAGCGGTCTCGACCGCGCGGTCAACCAGGACTGACATTCCGCCGTCCAAGCTCAGGAATCCCCTGGACGCCGTCCGTCCAGCCTCGCGTACGCCGGGCTCGCTCCGCAAGGCGATCGCGCCTTTGATGATGCCGCCATGGGTCAGTTCCGACGCCCGCAACTGGGGAAATGTCGCGGCGAGACTGAGTTTCGCCCCATCACCGGCATAGATGCCTGAGAGCAGAGGCTCGATCATGCGTTCGTATGTCTCCCTGCCAAGCCGCCGCGACACGAACGAGGCCAGCGATTCGTCACTCACTTCGCGCCGCGGCGGGATCACCAGATCCATCGCCAGCCTGGCTTTGCCGATTGGGGACAGAAGCGGACTGCGGAACATCGGTCGCAGCTCGTTGGGGACAAGACCGGTCAGCCCTTGGGGCAGTGGGACAAGCGTGTTTCTGCTCAACACGTATGCGCGCCGGTTCTCGGCAATCGGGGAGATCAGGCGCCTCTCGAGACCAAGGGTGTGGCTCAGGGTCACTCCGCCGAGTTTCGACGCGAGAAACGCGTCGGGTCCTGCCTCAATCGTGAATCCGTCGATGTGTTCGGTCAGGATTTTACCGCCCGCCCGGTTCGCCCGCTCGTAAACCACCACGTCCAGGTCGGGGTCGATCGCATGCAAACGCAGGGCAGAGGCCAGTCCGCTGACGCCGGCCCCGATCACGGCGACTCTGCGTTTCATACCTGGTCTGGTTCAAGGTCGATGGCCGAAGTCTCGAACTCATCTGATGCAACTCGTTCGCGAACCATTTTCGCCAGTGAGGAGAGCAGGAGCGGGTGATCGTTGAGCATCTCGATTCGCTCCAGGCGCATCCCTAACTCCCTCGCCTGCTGGCTGAACTCCACGTCGATATCGAACAGGATCTCTACGTGCTCGCAGACGAACCCGATCGGGCAAATCAGCACGTGGCGGACACCCTCGCCGTGGAGACGCTCAATCACCTCACCAGTATCGGGCCCAAGCCAGGGATCCGGCGTCATCGCCGCGCTCTGATAGGCCCACGCCCACGGCTGACCGGGGAGTCGGCGCCGCAAGGCGTTGACCGTTGCCTGGAGTTCACGTTCGTACGGGTCGTCCCACGTGCGGATTCGCTTGGGGAGGCTGTGGGCGGTATAGATGACCGGCACGTTGTCTCGCTCTTCCTCCGGAAACTTGAGCAAGGCGGCAGTAACCCGAGCGACAAGGGCATCGAGATACCCGGGGAGCAGATTCCAACTCAGGATTTCCTGCAACTGAATGGGTGATTCGGCTTCCGCGGCACGCTTGAAGTAGGCGCCGATGCTCATTTGCGAAAAGTGGGGAGCCATCACCAGGCCAATCGCTTCCGTCACACCAGCATCGGTCATATCGGAGAGGACATCCTTGATGTAGGGATGCCAGTGCCGCATGCCGACCCAGACCTTCCAGGATTCCTCTTCCGCGGACTGCTCGTTGAGGGCGCGTTCGATGCCGACAGCCTGAGCGTTGGTCAGCTCGAGAATTGGCGAACGTCCGCCGATGAGTCGGTAACGATCGGAAATTTCATTGACAATGTGGTCGGATGTCGGACGGAAGTTGCGGACATCGAGCAGGTAGGGCCGAACCTCGTCGAGATTGTTCGGCCCGCCATAGGCCATGATCATGAGATGGCGCGCTGCGATAGTCATGGCTTTCGATCCAGGCGAGGACACGCGACAGCGCGATGCCGGTTGCTGGACCTTTACTTCTCCAGTCATTCCCGCTCGAACGATTGCCTGACGACATTGGAACGGCGTGGCGCGTGCGATCGTCGCTCCCGCGCGTAAATTCCCAAGTGATTCGCGACGCTGGCGCGTATCGATCGCACGAGACCGGCACGCCCCGCCATGTACATTGAGTACCATAACCCGGAACACAGCGTTGTCGGGAAAACCTTGGCAATCACCGATCAAGTCGAGATGTGCAGTTTCCAAACGGCTCCAGGTCAGGAGACATTTCCATGCCGAATCGCGATCGATCACGCGGATTCACGCTCACGAAAGCAGACCAGATCACGCTGATCGCTGTTGCGGTCGGCATCCTGATCGTCACCGGATTGCTGGTCAGCCTGTTGTTCTAGCCGAATGTCGAACGACCGCTAGAACCGTGCCAAGTCACCTTGGTCTCACATCAGACGAATTACTGGCGGAGGAGAACCTAACCGGCGGTCCACCGCGAGCGCACACCCACCGGAAACTCACGCTATTGGTACACCCGAACCAGGAGCTGCGTCGCACGACCCTTGGGGGTAGCGATGTTGGCGACGCCGGCCTTCTTCTCGGGATAGGCGTTCGCCACCAGCACTGTGGCATCGGACAACACTCGAAGCACGACGGTGTCATTGCGTTCGGCGAAGGATTCCTTGACATCGAGTTCGCCGCGCTGCTTAACCACCACGTGCTTGAAGAAGTTGATCGGGTCGGTCACGTCACCAACGTCGATCCCTGCTTCCGTCGCGGCCGCCCCAAGTGCTGTCGCCGTCGATTTCTTGATCGCGGTTTTCGAATCGTCATCGTCAGCGACCGGCAATGGAGACGTCAGCAGGTCGTGACGGGCTACTGAATCCTCGACGATTTCGAACATCGGCTTCTGATGTTGCGAGTAGAGACGGTCGCCAACCTTAAGCACCAGCGAGGCATTCGCGGTGATTGTGGTCGAAGGGGAGAGTCGCTCATCGTCGCCATTCTTGCCGACCGCCACAAACGAAGCGACCTGCTTTCCGGCAAGGTCGATGATTTGCACCAGTTGTCCCGACGAAACCTCAAACGCGGCGGCGGAGCCAACTTCAAGCTGCCGGGCCGATACGGCGCGTCTACCTACCAACACATTCGCCATGGTTCACATCGCTTTTCCAGGATGCGGAGGTGGCTTGCGCCTCACTCCCGCCACGCGTGCGGATTGTCCCGCGCTGCTGGAGGCAATTGTCGCAGGCTCGCGGCACGATGGTCCAATATTGGGGTGGTCGTATCGCGTCAACCACGCACATCCAAGCAGGTCGACAACGAATGGTCTGATCTCGACTCCGAAACTGAACTTATCGTTCCTACCTTGCCCGCGACAAAATGGAGACGCTCGATGCCAATTCACTTACGCGACGTCACCCCGCTTGCCCTCCGACTCGGATTCACAGCCTTCGGCGGGCCAGCCGCGCACATTGCGATGCTGAGGCACGAGAGCGTTGAGCGCTTTGAGTGGCTCACCAACCAGCGATTCCTCGACCTGATGGGCGTCACCAACCTGATTCCGGGCCCGAATTCGACCGAGATGGTGATGCACATCGGCCGCGAACGCGCTGGCTGGAAAGGGTTGGTGGCCGCCGGCTCGGCCTTCATCCTGCCGGCCGCCACGATCACGCTCGTCTTTGCCTGGCTCTATGTGCGGTACGGCACGACCACGATCGGCGAGTCGATGCTGGATGGAACCAAGCCAGTCACGCTGGCGGTGATCCTGCAGGCGGTCTGGACGCTTGGCCGGACCTCGGCGAAGTCAGGGGCGTTGATTGCGGTGACCATCCTCGTCGCCACGCTCTACCTGCTCGGCATCAACGAACTGCTCCTGCTCGTCAGTGGCGCGGCCCTGGCATCCCTGATGCATGCGATCAGAACCACACCGGCCACGATGTCGTTTCTTGGCCCCGGCGTGCTCGGTTCGGCGACAACGTGGCTGGCAACGACCGATTCCGCCGTGGCCTACAGCGGTCTCCGGCTCTTTCTCGGATTCCTCAAAATCGGCGGTCTCCTCTACGGATCAGGATACGTGCTGGTCGCGTTCATTGAAGGCGAGTTTGTGGAACGGCTGGGATGGATCACCGAACAGCAATTGCTCGATGCCGTGGCCGTTGGTCAATTCACGCCTGGCCCGGTGTTCACCACGGCGACATTCGTGGGGTACCTGACAGGAGGGTTCCCCGGAGCGATCATCGCCACCGTCGCCATCTTCCTGCCGGGCTTCATCTTCGTCGCAATCACCCACCGCCTGATCGATCGCCTGCTCCAGATCGCCTGGGTGCGGCCGTTGTTGGAGGGGATCAACGCCGCGGCGATCGGGCTTATGGCCGGTGTGGCCCTGGCGCTGGCGCGGGAGGCCGTTACCGGACCATGGACGGCAGCTATAGGATTGGTGGCGCTTGTACTGCTCATCCGATTCCGGGTCAACTCCGCTCTCCTGATCGTTGGCGGCGGCCTGCTCGGAATAGCGACCACCATGCTGTAGCGAGCCTTCTGGCCGGCGTTGAGGATTTCGCCAATCGCGGTATCCTGTCGGTGCGCAACACCTCCGCGAGGGGCGCCTTCCTATCCCGATTGCAAGGAGTTTTCGATGCACACCTGTTCCAACTGCGGCGCCACCGTCCGGGAGGGCGCCAGGTTCTGCACCGCCTGCGGAACGCGGCTCAACGATACGGTGGTCGCCAGCTCCACGAACGCGTGGTCAACGTCAAGTGACGCCGGCGCCGGGACATCGGATCGAACCAATGGAGACTCCAATGGAGGAGTTTCCGCGATCACACCCACGACAAAGGAACAGGAAGCTGACGCTGACGCATCGGCAGCGACAGCCGATGCGCATCCCTCGCCGGACGGTGAATTCTCATGGACGTGGGGAGACCCGGTCGATGACGGCTCCGAGAAAGAACAGGTCGCCGAGGATTCCGACGCGACGCCCGACGCGAAAGACCACTCTAGTGCGGAATCGGAAGGTGACGATGAGCCGATCGTCGACGCCAGCGAACTTGGCATTCTCGAGGAAGATCACACCACGAGCGATGAGGATGACGCAGCGGCAGCCGGTTCCAATCACCAGAACCAGGCAGCAGCCGACGACGAGGATGACGACAATCGCGCTGACAATGAAACTCTGGCTACCTGGGCCGAACAGTGGGACGAGTCGGCAGACGAATCCGCCACCACGTCAACCGGCGCCAACGACAATTCGACCACGGCAGGTGTTGACGACGAGGATTCTTCAAACGATGCCGATGGAGCCGGCGAAGACACCGTCGCCAAGGCGGAGCGCCTGTTTGGAGAACTCCGTGCGATGATGCCGGCCCTGATCAACCCACGTCCGGCAACGCCGTCGTCTCCAGATGAGGCAACGACCGTCGCTGACGACCTGGAAACCGCCGCCAGGATCAGTCAGTTCGATGATGTCAGTGAAGCGCTCCTCGCTGCACGAGACAACCCTCGCGATGTTGACAATATGCTGAGCCTGGCGGGTATGGTCGATCGCTTGCTTGAACTCCTCGATGACCGCAACAACCTCGCCAAATCCGCCGAGAACGCTGCCTCCCGGCTGCGCTCGACCACCAGGCCGACGCTGATGTAGCGATCAGGAGGTGGCGCAGAATTGGCGTCGCTCGGGACGGCAACCATTGTCGCGCTCCAGTTGCCTTAGCCAACCTGGAATGGCAGGAGATCCTGCTGGATCACCAAGGTTTGCCACACATTCGGTGACCGGAGCTGCCGGAAGTCGATTTCGGCGACGTTGCCATCGACCGATGTCGACACGATCTCCATCAGGTCCCCGTACGGCTCGTTCGTATGGATCGAGTTCATCGAGTTCCAACGATCCTCAACGACAACCAACGCCTGTGCGGCGTCGGCGGCGGAGGACATCACTAGCCGAACCACCGCTGTGCCCTGGCCGACGTCGGGATCGGGCGTGGCGCCCTGCTCTTCATGGAAATCCGCTGGGACGGCCCCCGCCAGCACTCCGGCGACCATACCCTCGATCGCCGGCATCGTCCCAACTGCCGCTACCGATTCATCAACCTGCTCGTCGAAAGCTTCTCGTTGCTCCTGCGTCTGGGCTCGCGGTGGTCCAAACAGGTCCGGCGTCGCGGCCATCGCCGACACGGTCGTATCCGGCAGCGTATAGAGCGGCAAGCCAAGAACGGGGTCGAGCGCCGCGGATCTTTCCCCCGACTCGAATGTCGCGATCGCCTCGTCGAGCAGCGCCGTAGTCGGGGCGCACACCAGGATCTCACCATCGAGGATCGCCAGGTTATTGAAGGCGGCGAACACAACTCGTTGCACCGGATGATGAATCTCAAATTCGGCGGTTTCCGCGAGTGTCCAGTAGACGACATCGGAGTCGTTTGTTTTTCTCTCGTAGCCGGAAGCTTCCCAGGCGGATTCCAGGGTCGTCACGTTGAGGTCGCCGCGGAACAACGTGAGCTGCGTTGGCGGATCGCCCACCAACAATGACTGGTTCATGCCGAGCGGTTGAAACCCGATGGCCTCGGTGAATTCCTCGACCCGCACATAGCGGAAGGCGCTGCTGGCCAGGATAAGCGCGTACGTCGCGGCAACCCAGTTCTCGTCGTCGTTCGCCCCAACCACGGAATCATGCTGAAGCCCAACGACGTCGAACTGCTGGGCGATGTCCGCGTAGTACCAATGAACGCCGCTGCCATCCTCGCGATTGAGCATGGAATCCGGCACGCAGGAGAGGAGCGCCATCAAACCCTCGGGCCCGGCCGCGGTTGGCGCCGGAAGCGGGATGGGGCCGTGACCCTGCGACGGTGTCGCCTCGGACTGGGCGCGTATCGACCGACCGGGCAACGTGCCCGCCGTCACCGCACCGGCCAAACCCCCGACCAGGCTGCGACGTCCGAAGGTACGCATGGGGAAGGGTCCGTCAAGATGAGCTCGGTGAGTTCGCCTGTCGGTCACAGTGCTTTCCCTTCGTTTGGTTGCGGGCGGACCACATGTATTCGGAGGCCAGACGTGCGTGGAGCCATAACAGTTTGGCGTGATGGCAGTGGCCGGGCAACGGAGCGATATCGACGGTGGTGCCGACTGCTACTTCCAGGATCGGACAACACGAGTCCATTCCGCCAGGTTGGACAGCAACAGCTTGGTCTGGTCCAGCGATGTCGGGTCGGTGAGTTCGCCAAGAGTGTTGAATTTTCCTTCGGCGAAGGTGACGTAGACCTCCGGCGCGGGTAGCGGGACCGCGCCGAGTTGGACGCAAATCTGGCGCAGGTGAAGTTGGGCCCGCATCGTGCCTGAGCGCCCGATCGACGCTCCCAGCATTGCGAGCGGCTTACGCATCATCACGGAGCGGCCGGACGGCCGCGATGCCCAGTCCAGCGCGTTCTTGAGCACACCGGGTATCGAGTAGCTGTATTCCGGTGTGAAGATGAGCACCGCGTCGGCTCGGGCCAGGGCAGTCTTGAACTCCGCCACCGGCGGCGGATCGCCTTGACGCTCAAGATCCTCGTTGTAGTAAGGCAACCGGTCGATCTGAACCTCGTAAATGCGCATGTGCTCGGGCGCAATCAACATACTCGTGCGAAACAACGATCGATTAACCGACTGGCGTCGCAGGCTGCCAACGATCGCCGCCACCTCTATCCGACTTGACGACACACCGCTCTCCCTGATTGTGCGAATTATGGATCGGTCGACCGGTCTGCGCTCCTGACCGCTACACGTGCCGCCACTGTCGGATGCGCTGGTGAGCCATCCCCGAAACGCGGTTTGGCTTGACGCTAGGCATTCATCAGGCGACGCAGGACTGTTGGCAGAATACCCCCGTTCCGGTAATAGCGTACATCGACATTGCTGTCCACGCGCACGATCGCCCGGAAGGAGAAGGTTGAGCCATCGACGCGGGTCACATCGACCGCGATTTCGGCCCTCGGCGTCAACTGGTGGTCGATGCTCCCAATCGCGAACGTCTCCTCACCGGTCAAGCCCAATGATGCGGCATTTTCACCTGGCAAGAATTGCAAGGGCAGCACACCCATGCCTACAAGGTTGGAACGATGGATCCGCTCGAAACTTTCGGCAATCACGGCCCTGGCGCCTAGCAGCAA
>Ga0183260_10001769_pt1 | contig 17958 bp, 18 predicted proteins | sample AntDrymUQ4972206_2_FD_129768 | JGI IMG/M metagenome (GOLD analysis project Ga0183260, IMG submission 129768) | Polar desert sand microbial communities from Dry Valleys, Antarctica - metaG UQ497 (22.06) (version 2) (version 2) | ecosystem: Environmental > Terrestrial > Soil > Desert | place...
GCAGGGGCCGGCGGGCATGCCCGGCCCCTACGACTCGAAGCGGAGGGGGATCTCGGCGATGTTAATTCGCGAGCCGTCTTTCGCCGAGCTCTCGAAGACGATCAGCGTCCCGTCGCCGTCGAGCTCGAACGGCACGGTGAACTCGAAAGTTCCGCGCGTGCCGGTGCCCGAGGTCGCTGTCACGAAGTTCTCGGCGATGACCCGGCCATCGGAATCCGTCAGCTCGTACTGGAAGTTCGCCTCGAACGTGTTGGCCGTGCCGGTTGCCCGTAACGGGCTCGAGATCGCTTCGAACGGCAGCGGGGACTCGACGAGAATGGACGGCGTGTAAGTGCTTTCGAAGGTCGCGCGGGAGAAGGTTCCACCCTGGATGTCGACCGAGCGCACGCTTGGGAACTGGGTCAGTGTGAAGACGACTTGGGCCAGGCCGTCATCGCCGAGCTCGGTCGTGAGCGCGACCGTCGCCGTGTCGCCCTCGAGCGAGAAGACGTCGACGGAGCTGCCCTCGGGAATACCTGAGGTCGCCCCTAGCTCGCCCGCCTCCTGGCTGCTCGCGACCTCGAGTAGCTCGTTGAGCGCAGCGCGGGATGTCGCCTCATCCACATCGCGGCGAACGGGCCGAACCGTGCCGCCTCCGTCTCGGAGGAGATACACGCGTACCGAGGCGTCGCCGACCGAATCGGCATCTCCAGCGCACCCTGCGAGAACCGCCGCAAGGAGGAGCGCGGCCAGTCGCTTCATCGCGACAGAGTAGAGCCGCTGCGCGGATCGGGCACGACCTCGGCCACGCGCCTGCGCAGGTCAGCGTGGTCGAGAACGAGCTCGAAGCCGAGCCGCGACGCCGTCTCCTCCTCGAGCGCTTGCCAGAGGCTGATCGTCTCCCAGACCGCGCGGGCGACATCACGCACGTCGTAGTGCGCAAACGCCTTCTCGAGCGCGGCCAAAGCTCCGGGATCCGCCCAGCGCTCGACGAAGCGGCCTGCGTGCCAGGTGTCGACCGACGGATCGAGCGAGCGAGCGTGCCAGCCGAGGAGGGTCACCAGCCTCGTCTTCATGTACCCGTCGAGACACTCCAGCGCGGTGAAGACCTCGCCCCGGCGAAGCTTCTTCGCCGTCCAGAGCGCGTGGTACCAGAAGTCGCTCGCGAGCTCGTCGAAGTCGTGCTGCGTCGGGCCGGAAGGTCTGGGCTTGGCTGCGCTCCGCTCGAGCGTCTCTGCGATTCCGGCCCGGTCGACGAGCAGCCGGTAGCCGCGCGCCAGGAGCTCGGCGGCGCCCTCGCTCGCCTCCAATCGCTCGATCGTCGAGGTCGGGAGGAGCACGAAGTCCACGTCCTCACCTGTCTCGTACAGCACACGGCGCTCCCAGTGGCCGTCGAGCGTCGCCTCCAGGAAGGTGACCACCGGGACGCCGAACTCCCGCACCCAGCTCGCGTCCTCGAGATACGGCTTCGGATCCTCGATCAAGAAGACGAGGTCGAGGTCGGACCAGCGATCGGCCGGGACTCGAGCGCGAACCTGCGATCCGACGACGAGCAGCGCTCGCACGTCCTCGCGCTCGCGAGCCCAGTCGGCGACCGCCGCGGTCATGAGCTCCATCCGCGTGTTCACGTTCGCAAGCAGGCTCTCGTCGAGCTCCAGCACGTTCGGGTTGACACCCTTGAGCGAGAGCTCGCCGCGCGCGACCCGGGACTCGAGCTCTGGCAGCATGGCCTTCGTGTACGCACCGGGCAAAGGCCCCGTCTGCGGGACTGCGACCGCTTCGGCGAGAGACCGGAGCGCCTCGGGCGTCACCAGCGGGCAGTCGACCGGCAGCACGACGCACACGTCATTCGAAGCCGCGCGCAGTCCCGCGATCACTCCGTGGACGGCCGCCCGCTCCTCCGATCCGTCATCGAGAACGGGAAACGGCAGCTCGAGCGCGTCTCCCTTCCCGACCGCGAGAACCTCGCCGCAGACCTTGTGCAGCACGCGCCAAGCGCGCTCGGCGAGCGGCTCGCCTCGAAAGCGTGCAAGCGCTTTGGGCGACCCGAAGCGCTCGGACGCGCCGCCGACGAGGAGGATGCCGCTCGCCGCGCTCACTTCTGGGAGAGAAACGCCTTCCGCGCGGCGACGAGCGCTGCGCTCGACGGCGGCGGATCGGAGAACTCAGGACGAAGCAGGTCGAGCTCCTCGAGGCTTTCCGGCGCCGGGGCGAGCGCGGACGTCGGGCTCGAGCTCTCCGGCAGGCCGAAGTAGAGGAGCCCGACGTAGCGCATCGCCATCGTCTCCAGCCGCCGGAGCCGATCCTCGCCCGACTCCATCCGCGCGGTGGAGACAACCGCGAAGCCCTGCTTCTGCGGGAACCTCTTCGCGACTCCGAAGCCGAACTCGTCCTCGGCGAACGCGGACGAATAGATGTCGAAGGCGGTGATGCCGACTATCGTCGCGGGCGCGATCCCTCTCGTGTCCTGAAAAGCTCGGGCGAGCTGGTCAGAGACGATGACGGCATCGAGCTGCCCCCGTCGGCGATCGAGGGACGCCAGGTCGAGTCGAAACGACGGGGTCGCGCAGGCCTGAACCGGAGCTCGGCGCGCCAGCTGGCGTGCCAGACGCGCCACGAGTGCCTCACTCGGGCCGTCGACGGGGACGACGTAGACACCACAGGCTCGATCCGGTGGGAACGGCTGAATCGTCGCGCCCAGGGTCAGCTCGATCCGCTCGCTGGTGACAGGCGGTATTCCAGGATCGGGCGAGTCACGGTCGAGAAGGACAGCCAGCCCGCCGAGCACTCCGCCGAGAACGAGAGCGCCCGCCAGAACCTCGAACAGACGGTCGCGCTTGTCCGGCGGCGGGCTCAGCTCAAGATCCGCCACGGCTCCGTGTACACCGTTGCGCGCCCGTCCCGAACGAAGCCGCACAGGGTGATCCCGCGATCCCTCGCGAGCTCGACCGCGAGCGAGGACGGCGCCCCCACCGCGACCATGATCGGGCAGCCGGCGACCGAGGCCTTCTGCACGAGCTCGAACGAGAGCCGCCCGCTGACGCAGAGGACGTGCTCCGCCAGCGGCAGCAGTCCCTCCAGGAACGCCCAGCCGACGACCTTGTCCAGCGCGTTGTGCCGGCCGACATCCTCGCGAACGCAGAGAACTTCACCCTCCCTCGAGATGAGCCCGGTCGCATGCAGCCCGCCGGTCGCGGCGAACGCGCGCTGGGCCTCGAGCAGCCGATCGGGCAGCGACGCCACGAGAGCTTCCGGCACCTGCAACTCGCTCTCCACCCGCGGGGCATCGACGCGAACTGCCTCGATCGCCCCCTTCCCGCAGACGCCGCACGAGGACGAGGTGTAGAAGTGCCTCCGAAGACGCTCCGGATCGAAGCCGGTCGCCTCGACGTCGACGGTGTTGGCGGCCAGGTCGTCCGGAACACGTGCGGCGAGCGGCGTCATCCCCTCCGTGAGACAAAAGCCGAGAGCGAGCTCCTCGTCGTGTCCCGGTGTCCGCATCGTGACCGCCACCGGCTCGCCGCCGATTCTGATCTCGAGCGGCTCCTCGACCGCCAATACCTCGTCCCCTTCGTCTCCACCGGGCAGCCGCCGCGCGCGAACCCCGGTTGTCGAGTACGGAGGCGCCGGAACGGGGATCTCGCTATTCACCGCGCAAGCGTACGTTTCAGCTCCGCGGCGCTCGGCGCTCGGCCTCGAGCTCGATGCTGTCGAGCATCGCCCGAGCCGTTGCCTCCCATTTGCGTGCGACGGCGGAGCCTCACCAGCTCCCGAGCGCACAGAGATCACTTCGTACGCGATCTCGCGAGGTGCCGCGATCCGAACCGTGAGCGGACCGAGCGGACGCGTCCTGCGCCCAACTCCGACGTCGAGGGTGATGGCACCGCGTACCACCTGTGCCCGGAGCGCAGCGATGGCGCCCGCCGAGAACGACGACGGCGCCGGCGAGCTTCGCCGAATTCACGTTTTGTTCATCCCCACGTAGGTGGGCGTTCAGCTCGACCGGGTAGGTCTTGACCTGTCAACCCAAGGAGGAGGAGACATGAGGGGACGAATACTCGCAGGACTCGCCTCGATCGCGTGCCTGGCGGCTTTGGCGGTCGCGCCAGTCGGCGCCGCAGAACCGCCCGTCGCGACATACGAGGTGACGATCGAGAATCTGACGGACGGCCAGCCCTACACCCCGCCGCTCATCGCCACGCATCGCGCAGCGACGGACATCTTCACGGTGGGACAGCCGGCGAGCTTCGAGATCAAGGAGATCGCCGAGAACGGCAACCTCGGGCCGATGATGACGCTGCTCGGCTCGGACAAGCACGTCTTCGACACCGCAGTCGCAGCTGGGCCGCTTCTGTTCGGAGGCTCGGTGACGTTGACGGTCACCGCGGCGAAGGGCGCAAACTTCCTCTCGTTTGCGAGCATGCTCATCTGCACCAACGACGGCTTCACCGGAGTCGACGCGCTCCGCCTGCCGAAGTCGGTGGGCGACGAGGTCGTGGTTACGACCGCGGGGTACGACGCCGGCACCGAGCGGAACACCGAGGACTACAAGGACATCGTGCCCCCGTGCCAAGGCCTGCACGGCGTGATGGTCGAGCCCGGGACCGACATGAGCAACCCGGCGCTCGCAGAGGGCGGCGTGATCCATCACCACCCCGGAATCCAGGGTGGCGTGGACGACCTCACTGTCGCGACTCACGACTGGAGCAACCCTGTGGCCGAGGTCACGGTCGAGCGGGTCTCGTAGCAAGCGCACGTCGGACCACCTCGAGCGTGGGAAGCGGGGACAATGTGCAAACGCATGCGTTCCCGCTTTCCACGTTTGCTCCTGGCCGCCGCGAGCGGATATCTGCTCGGGACCGTTCCCTCGGCCGATATCGCTTCCCGCGTGGCGAAAGGAGGCGCAGTCGATCTCCGTGCGAGCGGGAGCCGAAACCCGGGCGGCGTGAACGCGCTTCGACTGCTCGGAAACACACCCGGCCGAGCGGTGATCGTGGCTGACGTCGTTAAGGGCTACGGTGCGTGTGCCTGCGGTCGCCTCGCCGGCGGAGATCTCGGCGCGCACGTCGCCGGCGTTGCCGCTGTCGTCGGGCATTGCTATCCGGTCTGGACGCGGCTTCAGGGTGGCAAAGGGGTCGCGACAAGCTTCGGGCAATGCCTCTACACCTTTCCGGCGTTCGCACCGTTGGATGTGGCTCTCGCCGTCGCGGCCACACGCCTGCCGCGCGTACGCCACCGTGCCCTGGCGGCGGCCGCAGTTGCGTCGAGCGGCTGGCTCGTGGCCAGCGTCCTCTGGTGGAAGCGGGATCTCCCGAACTCCTGGGGCCCGACCCCGACCGTCGCGCTGCCGCTCGCGAACGCCGCCACCGTGCTCGTGGTCGCCTCGGCGTTCGCCCGTGCCATGCGTCGCCGGGATCCGGACGATCTCACCGCGCAGCCGTGAGCGACACCGCCATTTGCACCGACTCGAGCGCCTTGCTTCCAACTGGCGCCGTCGAGCGATTCGAGATCAGTGTCGTTCCGTTGGCGGTTCGACTCGACGGTGAAGCCTTCGACGAGCGGTCGGGGGACGTCGACGACTTCTATGCGCGGCTCGGGAAGGGAGCGAAGGCGAAGACATCGCAGCCGAGCCCGGCGGCTTTCGCCGACGCGTACGCCGAGGCTGCGCGCTGCGGGAAAAACTACGTGCTCTCGATCCATCTCGACGCCAGGGTCTCGGGCACGGCGCACTCGGCGGAGCTTGCCGCCCGCGACGCCGAGATCCCAGTCACCGTCGTCGATACGACAACCGCGAGCTTCGGTGTCGGCGTGTGTGTCCGCGCGGCTGCGCGCGCGCTCGAAGCCGGAGCGACGTTCGGAGAGGCTGCTCGCTGCGCTGTCGAACTGGGCGGACAGATGAGGAATGCCTTCGTCGCGCGCAGCGGCTCGGGTGGGCGCGTTGCCGAAGGCGAGGAATGGACGGTGCTCACATTCACGAACGGCGCTACTACGGCCGTCGCGTCCTGCGGCAGCGCGGAGGCCGCGATCGACGCGATGGCAGCTCTCGTCGACGACGAGCGGGCGGTCGAGGCGGCCATCGGCTATGCCGGCTCGGTCGTCGAGGATTCGGCGGATATACTCGCTGCCATGGTCGGCCGCTCGCCGCACGTCGTCAGCGTGGAGCGCTACCGCGTCGGCCCCTCGATCGGAGCGCATACTGGACCGATCAGCTTCGGACTCTTCTGGTGGCCTACCGCATCCTGAGGCCGTTCGGCCTCCTTCTCCTCGTGCTCCTTTTCGGAGTGGTCGCCGGCTGCGGCGGCTCGGGCGAGCCGAGCGACGAGCAGAAGGTCGAGTCGGCGCTCGCGGAAGTGGACGAGATCCTCGAAAAGGAGGGCCCGCTGGTCGGGCTCGGCGAAGCCTCGCCTCCGCCCTCCGACGCGGCGGCGTGGGAGACCGACTTTTCGATGCATCTCGTGCCCCTCGACGAGTTCCAGTCGGGCGGCCCGCCGAAGGACGGCATCCCGGCGATCGACATTCCGCACTTTACGGCCGCGAAGGAGGTCGACTGGATCGAGGATCGCGAGCCCGTGATCTCGGTGACCGTGGGCGACGAGACTCGCGGCTACCCGCTCCAGATCCTGACGTGGCACGAGATCGCGAACGACGAGCTCGGCGGGGTGCCCGTCGCTGTCACCTTCTGCCCGCTCTGCAACACGGCGATCGTCTTCGACCGCCGGCTGAACGGCGAGGCCCTCTCCTTCGGGACGACGGGGAAGCTCCGCGACTCCGATCTCGTCATGTACGACCGCGACACCGAGTCGTGGTGGCAGCAGTTCTCCGGCGAAGCGCTCGTCGGGGAACTGGCCGGGAAGAAGCTCCGTCAGCTCCCCGTGCGCATCGTCGCGTGGGAGGAGTTCCGCGGCGAGCACCCGGCTGGCCTCGTCCTGGATCGGGAGACCGGTTTCTCCCGCGACTATGGCGCGAATCCGTATGCCGGCTACGACGATGTCGACAGCTCGCCGATCTTCGCGACGCGCGGAGACGACGACGTACGCTTGTTGCCGAAGGAGCGGGTCGTGTACGTCGAGGTGTCAGGCGATGCGTTCGCCGTGCCGTTCTCGTCACTGGTTAAGCGGGATGTGATTGAGATCGAGACGGACGGCGGCATGCTCGTCGTCCGCTGGCGAGGCGGAGTCGCATCGGCGCTCGACGAGGCACGGATTTCGGCGGGCCGAGACGTCGGTGCGGCTTCGGTGGAGCTCGCCGGGAACCCCGTACCCTTCAGCGAGCCCTTCTGGTTCGCGGTCGCGGCGTTCCGTGCAGACGTCGAGATCGTCGGCGACTGAGTTTAGACGTCCTCAACACACCGCCTGGCAAGCTCTGGAGCGTCGCTCTCCGAAAGGACGGAATCCGATGGCAGTATCGACCGCTCCGAGCGGTTCACTCCGCGACCGCACGCCGCTCTTGCTGCGCCTGGCGGCGATTCCGATCACCGTCGCGATCCTGTTGGCAGGACTTTGGCTCTTCGCAGGCGTCGTCGCGCCCGGGTACAACTCGTCGATCGCGCTGGGCGTCGCGTGGTTCGTCGCGGCCTCGCTCGGCATCCGCTTCGCCCTGCGCGGACGAAGGGCGCTCAAGCTGCCCGTGCAGGCGACATTCATCGCGACAGCGGTGCTCGTCGGCGCGGTCTTCGCCTGGACGACGTTCCGCGACGTCACGGTCGTCGAAGACGTCGCGACGGGAGTTGCGGCATCGGAAGCTCCGGATGCGGGCAGAGGCAATGTGCAGCTCTCGAACGGGCAGTTCGTCGGTCTGGCACACGGCGCCTCCGGAGCCGCTGCGGTGGTCGAGCTCGGCGCCGGCGGGCGCGTGCTCACGTTCACCGACCTCTCCACTGACAACGGGCCCGACCTGCGGGTGTATCTGGTGGCCGGGACTGTCGCCGGCGACGGTGACGTCGACGACTTCGTGGACCTCGGCGGGTTGAAGGGAAACAAAGGCACGCAACAGTACGAGATCCCGGCCGGCACGGACACCGACCGCTACGGCACCGTCGTCATCTGGTGCCGTGCGTTCACCGTCTCGTTCGCCAAGGCCGAGCTCATGAGAACCTAGCGGCCTGGGTGTCGTACGACCTCGTCATCGTTGGCATGGGCTCCGGCGGGCTGGTCGCCGGGGAGTTCGCCGCCTCGCTCGGGCTGCGTGTGGCGGCGGTCGAGCGGAGCCGGGTCGGCGGCGATTGCCTGTGGACGGGATGCGTCCCCTCGAAGGCGCTGCTCGCCTCGGCCAAGATCGCACACCACCTGCGAACTGCCGACCGCTTCGGGATCGCTGCCGTCGAGCCTGATGTCGACCTGGCGGCTGTTTGGCGGCGGATCCGCGAGATTCAGCGTCAGATCGCCGAGACCGACGACAACCCGGCCCGCTACGAGGCGATGGGGATCGAAGTCGTTCGCGGCGAAGCGCGACTCGAGGGGGCGAAAACGGTCGCGATAGGCGGGCGGGTGCTCGAGACGCGATACATCCTCCTCTGCACGGGGAGCCGCCCCGCGACGCCCTCGCTGCCTGGGTTGGAGGAGGCGGGCTTTCTCACCAGCGAGAACGTCTTCGAGCTCGAGAGCCCGCCACGCAGCATCGTCATCTTGGGCGGCGGCCCCATCGGAGTCGAGCTCGCTCAGGGCATGAACCGGCTCGGGATCCGCGTGACCCTGCTGCAGAAGGGTGATCGGCTGCTGCCACGCGACGAGCCGGAGCTCGCCGAGCTCCTGACAAGCGTCCTCCTCGATGAAGGCGTGGACGTTCGTCTCGCGTTCGAGGCGTCCCGTGTCGAGCGGAGGGGAAGCCTCAAGGCCGTGGAGAGCTCGAAGGGCGAGGGCTTCGAAGTGGACGAGATCCTCGTCGCCACCGGGCGAACACCCACGACCGATGGCCTCGGTCTTGAGAAAGCGGGAGTCGCCGTGGGGCGTCGCGGTATCGAGGTGGACGGTCGCATGCGGACGAACGTCTCCTCGATCTACGCCGTCGGGGACGTCGCCGGTCGGTACCACTTCACCCACTCCGCTGGGCACGAAGGAGCCATGGCGGTACGGGACATGTTCTTTCCGGGCAAGGGCAAGGTCTCCGACCTCGTTCCGTGGACGACGTTCACCGACCCGGAGCTCGCACACGTCGGACTGACGGTCGCCGAAGCGCGCGAGCGACACGGCACGAAAGAGGTCGCGGTCGAACGCGCCGACCTTTCCCACTCCGACCGAGCCCGAGCAGACGGCACGACCAGCGGAAGAATCGTGCTCATCACCGCGCGCGACAAGCTCGTCGGCGCGCACATCCTGGCTCCCGGGGCGGGCGAGCTGATCCACGAGCCCGCGCTCGCGATCCGCGAGGGCATGAAGCTCCGCGAACTCGCCTCGCTGATCCACGTCTACCCGACGATGACCACCTCGATCAACCTGCTCGCTGCCGAAGCCGCCTACCGCTATGCGGGGCGTTTCGGCTGGCTCACGCGCTTCGCGAGACTCGCGCGGTAGCGTTTTCATGCGCGTTAGGTGCTCGACGAGATCGTCGAGCTATCCGAGCAACGATCGACAGCTCGAGCCTTGACGCCGGTCCGCTAGATGCTTGATCGGAGATTGACGCGCCGCCGGGGGCGGTCACGACCAAGCCGGGCGACGCACTCACTCGTCGTGCAGGCCAGTGAGCCTGGACGACGAGGGAGGGTGGCGATCCGGCGCAGTGTCGTGGCCGTCATCCGGCCCGCCGTGAATTTCCGATCAAGCATCTAGCTCGTCACGGCGCAGATCGCATAGACAGTCAGCGACCAAGAGGGGACGAACGCGTCCGTCTCGGTGGCATTTGCCCTGTAGATGTTGTCGTTGTCCGGGAACGACGCCCAGAGCGCGACCTTCGGGCTGCCGCCGTTCACGCGCGCTCCGCCACCGACGAGCCGCTTCCCAGCGGGACATGCGATATGGACGACCTTGGGCGTCGTCGAGTTGTTCGGACTCGAAGCCTCGACCCGCTCGACCGCGCTCAATCCCGGTGCCCCGGCGGGACCTGCCGGCCCCTGGGGGCCGGTAGGCCCAGCGGGCAGCTGCCCGGGTCCGAAGTCGGCCTTCAGAAGCGAGCCATTCCGCACTTTGGCCGCCGTCACCGCATTCGAGGCGAGCTTTTTCGTCGTCACGGCGCCGGTCTTGAGCTGAGTGGTTCCGACGCTCGACCGTGGCACCTGCAGCACCGTCGCGTAGCTCGTGCCTCCGAGCGCGACGGCAAGCGCCACACACGCGATGACCATCGCCGGCGACGGGCGGCGGAGCGAGATTCCTCGCATCGTCTACCTCCTCGCTGTAGCTGGGAGGAGCCGACCGTAGCAGCGGCGCCGGAGGGCCAGCCGCCCAAAGTGCGACGCGCTTACGCGACGCACTTTGGGCGGGGGGTGTCATTCGACCGTGACAGTTTTTGCCAGGTTGCGAGGTTGGTCGACGTTCAGGCCGCGCAGGCGCGCGATGCGGTACGCGAGCAGCTGCAGCGGCAGAATCGCCAGGACGACCTGGAGGAAGGCCGGCGTCTTCGGGACGTAGATGACGTCGTCCGCGTGGTGCTGGATGTCCTCGTTGCCGTCGGTTGCGATGGCGATGACGTGCGCGCCGCGCGCTCGCACTTCCTGGATGTTGGACACAACCTTGTCGTAGACATGGATGTTCGTAGCGACTACGACGACCGGTGTCGCCTCGTCGAGCAGCGCGATCGGCCCGTGCTTCATCTCCCCGGCCGAGTACGCCTCGGTCGGGATATAGGAGATCTCCTTCAGCTTGAGCGCCCCCTCGAGCGCGACGGGCAGGCCGATGTGGCGACCGAGGTAGAGGAAGAAGGGTGCGTCGTAGTAGCGGCGCGCGATCTCCTCGACGGGGTGGTCGCCGTCGAGGAAGGACTGGATCTTACGCGGCAGCTTGTAGACGTAGTCGAGGATGAAGTCGATCTCCCCCGTCGGAAGTGTCTCACGCACCTGAGCGAGCTTCAGCGCGACGAGGTACAGCAGTGCCACTTGCGCGGTGAACGTCTTCGACGAGGCCACTGCCGTCTCGAGGCCCGCGCGCGTGTAGAGGACCGAGTCCACCTCGCGCGTGATCTGCGAGCCCATCATGTTGGTGATCGCGACCGTCCGAGCGCCCTTCTGGCGAGCGAGCTTCACCGCCTCGATGGTGTCGCGGGTCTCGCCGGACTGCGTGATTCCGATCACGAGCGTGTTCTCGTCGATGACCGGGTTGCGATAGACCCACTCGGAGGCGATGTCGAATTCGACGGGGACGCGCGCCCATTCCTCGATGAGATAGCGGCCGACGACGCACGCGTGGTAGGCGGTTCCGCAGGCGACCAGGACGATGCGGCGAAGCTCCTTGACGTCCTTGCCGGACATGTTGAGCCCTTCGAGGACGAGAGTTCCATGGCGAACCCGATCGCCGATCGTGTCCGCGACGGCGTTCGGCTGCTCGTAGATCTCCTTCAGCATGAACGTCTCGTAACCCGCCTTCTCGGCGCCCTCGTCGTCCCAGTCGAGCTCGATCGTCTCGTGCTCGACCGGCGTTCCGTCGACGTTCACGTAGACGGGTCCGGCGGGAGTGACCGAGACGATCTCGCCGTCGCCTGGGAACTGCACGAGGCGGGTCTCGCGGAGGAAGGCGGCTGCGTTCGAGGCGAGGAAGGTCTCGTCGTGCCCAATGCCGACGACGAGCGGGACCTGATGGCGGGCGCCGACGAGCAGGCCGGGATGGTCCGAGTGGATGACCACGAACGAGAAGTGGCCCTCGAGCTCGGCGAACGCGAGCCGAACCGCTTCGACGAGGTCGCCGCGGTAATGGCGCTCGACCAGATGAGTGACGGTCTCCGCGTCGGTCTCGGATGTGAACGTGTGGCCTTCGGTCGCGAGGCTCGCGCGAAGCTCGCGGTAGTTCTCGACGATGCCGTTGAGCACGATCGAGACCTGCTCCGGATGACAGCCGGTCAGAGGATGGGCGTTCTCCTCGGTGACAGCTCCGTGCGTCGCCCAGCGCGTGTGCCCGAGCCCGGTGGTGGCGGTCGAGCCATTCGTTGCGCGCTTGATCAGGTTCTCGAGCGGGCCGACGGCCCGGACGTACGTCAGCCCCTCGTCTTCGAGCAACGCGATGCCGGCGGAGTCATAACCCCGATACTCGAGGCGCTCGAGCCCCTGCAGAAGCAGTGGCTTGGACTCACGAGACCCGACGTATCCGATGATCCCACACACGTTCGGTCCTCCTCAGAAACGCGCGAGAGCCCGGCGGCGCCCTTCGTCGGGCTAGCCGAGCTCTCTGGCTACGAGCGCGGCGATGCTAGCACAGATTTTCCCTGCTTCCTCGGCTGTTTCGGCCTCCGCAAGTACCCGGATGAAGGGCTCCGTTCCCGATGGACGGACGAGGACTCGCCCGCGTCCAGCGAGCTCGTCGGTGATGCGATCCGCCTCGTCGAGAATCGACTGCGGCAGATCGCGGCGAGTGACGCGGACGTTCTGCTTCGCCTGTGGGTAGCGAGGCATCACCGCAGCGGCTTCGCTCAGCTCGCGGCCAGCGAGCGCGCGGCAGAGAAGCAGCGCCGCCGCCAGCCCGTCTCCCGTCACATGGTTTCCGAGCCAGACGACGTGCCCTGACTGCTCGCCGCCGAGCAGTCCTCCCTCTCGATGGAGGGCCTCGAGGAGGTAGCGGTCTCCGACCGGCGTCGTCACGACGCGGATGCCGTGCTCTGCCAGCATGCGATGGAAGCCGAGGTTCGTCATCACCGTGACCGCGACGAGATCGACCCCGAGCGCGAGGGCGAGGATGGCGAGGATCTGATCGCCGTCGAGCGGCTCGCCCCGCTCGTCGACCGCGAGCATGCGGTCGCCGTCGCCGTCGAAGGCGACTCCGAGATCGAGACCGAGCCTTGTAACAGTCTGTTGCAAGGCGCTGAGGTCGGTCGCGCCACAGCCGACGTTGATGTTCGTCCCATCCGGCTCGCTGCCGATCGCGTGCACCTCGGCGCCGAGCTCCTCGAAGACCCCGGGCGCGAGAGCCGAGAACGCGCCGTTCGCGCAGTCGACGGCGATACGAAGACCTGTGAGATCCGAGCCGAAGCCCTCGACGATGTAGCGCAGGTACCTGGCACCGGTTGCGTCGAGCCGCTCGACCGAGCCGCCGGACCGACGCTCAGCGCTCTCCAGCAGGACCTCGATCGACTCCTCGTCCCCGTCCGCGAGCTTTCGGCCGTCACCGTCGAAGAGCTTGACGCCGTTGTACTCCGGCGGGTTGTGCGACGCGGAGACGACGGCGCCGAGATCCTCGGCGAGGAGCGCCACCGCCGGCGTCGGGAGCACGCCCGCGAGCACGGCTGTCCAGCCGGCCGACGAGATCCCACGAGCGAGCGCGGCCTCGAGCTCGGGCCCGGACCCACGGGTATCCCGTCCGATAAGGACACGTCCGGGGTCAGACCCGGGTTCCGAATTTCCAGGGGCTTTCGCCCAGAGCGTCGCCGCCCGCCCGATCTTTTCCACAAGGGCGGGCGTCAGCTCCTCGCCGACGACACCGCGGATCCCGTCCGTTCCGAAGTAGCGCCGCGTCACGGCGGCCAAGCCTCTATCGCTTCGAGAACTGCGGAGCCTTGCGTGCCTTGTGCAAACCGGCCTTCTTGCGCTCGACGATGCGGGCGTCGCGCGTCAGGAAGCCCTGGCGCTTGAGCGGAACGCGAATCTCCGGGTCGGCCTCGACCAGCGCCCGCGCGATCCCGTGTCTGACGGCGCCAGCCTGGCCGGAGACGCCTCCACCGTGAACGCGAACTCTCAGGTCGTAAGTCGTAGCCGCCTCGGCGACCTCGAGGGGCGCCATCACCATCTTCCGATGCGCGGAGCGCGGGAAGTACTCCTCGAGCGTACGGCCGTTGATCCAGCTCTTCCCGTCGCCTGGCCGCAGGATCACGCGTGCGATCGACGTCTTACGCTTGCCGGTGCCGAGGTATTGGGCGATTTCGCTCATAGGCCAACTCCGCTTGGCCTATGAGCGGGGAGGGGTGTGGGGAACCGGGAGGTTCCCCACGTTCTCGATAAGAAGGGAGCGCGCGAGGGAAACATGGTTTCCCTCGCGAACGCGAGCCGCAGGTGAGCGTTGCTCATGTGAGGTTCATCTCCTTCGGCGCCTGGGCAGCGTGCGGGTGCTCGGCGCCAGCGTAGATCTTCAGCTTGCCCAGCTGAGCCGCGGCGAGCTTGTTCTTGGGCAGCATCCCCTTGACCGCCTTGCGCAGAACTTCGGTCGGCCTGCGCTCGAGCTGCTCGCGGAGCGTGCGCTGGCGAAGCCCGCCGGGATACCCGGAGTGGCGGTAGTACAGTTTTGTGTCGAGCTTCGACCCGGTGACCGCGATCTTCTCCGCGTTCACGACGACGACGAAGTCACCTGTGTCGACGTGCGGCGTGTACTGCGGCTTGCCCTTGCCGCGGAGCGTGTCCGCGATACGGGTCGCCAAGCGCCCGAGTGTCTGCCCGTCGGCATCGACGAGGAGCCACTCGCGCTCGATCTCACCGGGCTTGGCCGTATACGTCTTCATCACAGAAAGAGGGCGGAACACCGTCCGCCGGGGGTCGAGTCTAGCAACTTCCTCGCTGAATATCGCCTCGCGCGCTTGAAGCTACCGACGCGATGGCCTAGTGTCGATCTCCGTGGCCGGCGTGCGGATGGGGTCGCTGCTACTCGTCGTCACTTTGGCGGCTTTCAGCAGCTCCCAGGCAAACGCCGCAACTCCACGGCTGTCTTTGGTTGCGCCGAATACGGTCGCCGTGGGCTTCAAGGACGGTCTCGCCTCGATGACCCTTTACGTGGGCAACCGCACCGGTCAGAGGGTCGAGCTTCGCGTCAGGTATGTCGGCACCGGAGCAGCGAGCGGCCCTTGAAGCAGGTGCTGGCGAGCAGGACGGCCTCGAGCTCACAGCTCCGAGCGGCGTCACTGTCGCCGCTCGCGACGTCAGAGCGATAGTGCTCGAGCTCCGCCGTCCGCTATCGATGCCGAAGATCGACGGCTTCCTGGTCGTCAGCGCGCTTGCTGGGCCGACGGAGCTTCTGTCTGTGCCGATCAACGAAGCCGGCGCCGCGGAGGCGTCCGGCGCGTTCGTTGGATTCGAGCAGAAGCAGGCCTCGATCACCACAACGGCATGGCTCGGGCCTATCTCTCGAGCATGCGACTGGCTCCCACACATCGGCTCCTGTCCCGGCCAGCACTATGGCTCGACGTCGACGACGGTCGCCGCTCACGGCGTCGTCGAGCGAGAGACGCTTCTCGGCGCCCGAAACGGAGCCAATGCGGTAGTCACGATCGAACCGACAAGGGCGACGAGGACGAACCTGCCGGCGGCTGCCGTCGCCTCCACACCGACCGTCCGGCCGGCGCCACCCTTGACCCGGGCGAAGATCAGCGCTTCGAGCATCCCGGGTCCTGGCTCGTACTCCGGTGACGTGGCCATCGACCCGGCGGTCGAGGAGCCCAAGGCGATCGCGGTCACGGTTCATGCTCAGGACGCACTGATCTGGGCGCTACTTGTTCTCCTCTTCGGTGGCGCGCTCGGCGTTGCGCTCACGAAGTTCTATGATGCGTGGCGCAGCGGCCGCGTGCTACGAGCATCGTTGCAAGAGGCGGTTACTCCGTACTTGGCCGAGCACGGTAGTCGCGACCGCAGACGACCCGACCGCGACTATCTCGATCCTCTCCTGATCGAGGCCGACGGGCGTCTGGCGCCGGCCGAGAAGCAGTTCCCAGGCTATTGGGGTCAGTCGCGGCCGACAAAGCCTGTGCCGGCGCTCTACTGGAGCTCTTACGGTCTGAAGACCGCCGACGTGCGGGCGAGCATCGCCACCCAAGTGACCGCGATGACTGCGCGCTTCGCGCGCTGGAAGCGCATCGAAGCCGCCTACGTAACGCTGACAAACGCCCCTCGCGCGCCTGAAGGACCCGCGACTTCCCGTTCATCGCGACGGCGAGTCGGTTCTCGATCTTGTCCAGGGTGAGCCGCTCGACGACGTCGAGACACGGACACGCGAGTCGGCGATGGCCACATTCGCCGTCATCGTCGGTCTCTACGCCGATGTCGCGCGCCGCTGGAAGGCGGCGGTCGAACGCCACGGCCGAGACTGGGAGACGAAGCACCGAAGCCTCGACCCGGCCAAGATCTATCAAGCCGCGCCCTCCCTGGCGACAAGAACGCCGGAGCACGCGGCCGCGCTCAGGCTCGACTTCCTCCGAGCCCGGCGGCTGCTCGCCGACCCGGAGTCAGTACCCGATGACAAGCCAGCGCGCTCACCGCGAAGGAACCTCCTCGAGGGCGTGCTCGCCTTCGACGAATTGAACATCGACGCGGCCCTTCTCGAAGCGGACGGAGAGCCAGGAACCAGCTTCCTTGGCGCACTACTGCCTCCGCTCCTGCGGTTCGAGTCCGCGGATCAGATTCGCCGCAGCGTCCGCGATTGGGACTGGGCGGACTTCGTAGGTCTGTCGCTGCTCACCGCTCTCGGGTACACGCTGACCTTCTACGTTGGCAAGGATTGGGGCTCGACTACCGATTACCTGTCCGCCTTTGCAGCCGGGGCGACGGTGCCAACCGTGATCAGCTGGGCGTTGCTTCCTATCTCGCGTGGGACTTCGGAGTCCGCGAAATGAGCTGATGCACTCCCTAGCCCAGAGGCTCGAGTATTGCCGCGGGGCGGCGTGCAAGGACAAGGGCGACGGCGGGCGCGACGACGGCGACGGTGGCGCCGATCGCGATCGCCGCGACTCCCCACTCCGTGTAGGCCAGCCCGCCTACGAGCGCGAGCCCCGCGGCCAGCAGCCCCGCGACGAGGTCGGTGAAGCCGACGAGCCGCCCTCGCTCGACCGGGGTGGCGTGCGTGACGAGCTCGGCGGTGGCGGCGACGTAGGAGACGTTCCAGCCGAGCCCGAGCAGGAAGAGTGAGAGCGACATGGCTGGAATGGACACCGACCACGCGAGCATCACTGTCGATACGGCCATGATCGCGAGCCCGCCGACGAGCGACGCATGCCGTCCCACCCGATCGATGAGCGCCCCCACGACGAGCACCAGCGCGAACATCCCGACGATGTGGAGGCTGATGACGGTGAACACGTCGGCCTGCTCGTGCTGGTGGCCGACGACGATGTAGCCGGTCAGATTCATCACGCCCGCCATCACCGCGAAGCTCGCGAGCGCGGCGAGAACGGCAGCGGGAACGCCCGGGCGTCGCAGGATCTGGCGGAGTGGAGCGGCCGGCTCGGCCGTGAGCGACTCACCCTCCGCGAGCCCCGACCGCTGGAGCTCGAGCGCGATCGTGCGCGGATCCGGCCGAATCAGGAGCGCGATGGCAAGGCCCACGACGCACATCGCCGCAGCCGCGAACCACGGTATGACGAGGGTGTCGAGCTCGAGTTCCTTCCCCGCGAAGAGCGGCCGGAAGACGAGCGGGCCGAGCGCCGCGCCAAAGAGCGCGCCGAAGAGCACATACGAGATCGCGCGGGCCTTCTTCTCCTGCGGATACATGTCCGCGGCGGCGGTGCGGGCCAGCAGAACGGCGCCGTTCATCGCCCCGACTCCGACGAACCCGAGAATCACGAGCGGGGCGTTGTCGACGATGCACCCGAGCGCCGTGAGCAGGCATCCGCCCATCCCCACGACAAAGCCGCCGGCGATCACAGGAACGCGACCGAATCGATCCATCAGACGACCGGCCGGGAGCGCCGCCGCCGCACCCGCTGACAGAAAGATCGCCGGGCCGAGACCGAGAATCGATTGGATCCCGGTGACGAGGACGAGGGTGATCGTGGCGACGGCGACCGCGAGCTGAAGCACTCCGGAAAGGAGCACCAAACACAGACCGAGCAGCGCGGTGTTACGGCGGATCGGAAACGAGGTCGCGGAGATCGAGCAATTCAATCAGCGCGGTGGAGCGTCAGTACGCGCTACTAGGAGGCCCATGAGGCTAC
>Ga0183260_10001770_pt1 | contig 17956 bp, 14 predicted proteins | sample AntDrymUQ4972206_2_FD_129768 | JGI IMG/M metagenome (GOLD analysis project Ga0183260, IMG submission 129768) | Polar desert sand microbial communities from Dry Valleys, Antarctica - metaG UQ497 (22.06) (version 2) (version 2) | ecosystem: Environmental > Terrestrial > Soil > Desert | place...
GGCTCGTTCCTGGCAGCGCGTGTCCCGTCGCTCATCAATGTGCCTGGCGTCACGCACATCGAAGAGATCGCCGTCCCTCTTCAGCCGCAGTACCACGAGAGCCTGCCCCTTAGGGACGGGGAAGCGCTCAACGTGCAGCTGGCTGACGGGGCGAGTCAGATCATTCGGTCGCCCCAGACGAACATCGTGGTAGATGCGATGGCCATTCAGGAATACCTGGACCGCACGGAATGGGTCATGCAGTCAGCCAGTCCTGTTGCTTATGCGCCGTACCTCCGGAGCACTCCGCTGGCGGGAATGCACCCGAAGCGGCTGATTGTCCAGTTCGCCAAGGGCGACCGAACCATGCCCAACCCCGCGACAACCGCGATGCTGCGAGCGGGCGGACTGACGGATCGTGCGACCCTCTACCGCCACGACCTGGCGTTTGCCGAAAATCCAATCCTGCCGACGGATCCTCACGGGTTCATGCCGGTAATTGGCCTCTTCGGTGCGATCGCGCGCGGCGCACAGGAACAAATCGCCGTCTGGCTGCATCGGCGCCGCGCCAATCGAAGCTATGCGCTCGCAGCTGGCCGAGCGAAGCGTGCGCCTCCGCCAGCGAATCCTCGAGCTCCAGCGCCTGTTCCGCTGCCGCCAGGGCTTGCGGAAGCGTCTGCTCCGGCGACCGCATGCCATAGGCGCGAAGGATCATGTACGCGTCTGCCAACCCTGAATACGCCAGAGCGAACGTGGGATCCGCAGCAATGGCGCTCTTGAAGTAGTCGATCGACCTGGTGACCGCGTCGGCCGTTCTCTTGTTCCAGAAATACCGCCCCTTCAGATACTGCTGATAGGCATCTGCGCTCCTGGTGTAATCCCTGACAAGTCTCTGCTCCTGCTGACCGGTCAACCGCACGTGCAGCTCACGGGAGACCGCCTGCGCGAGGTCTCCTGGCAGCGCAAAGAGCTCTGAGAGCGGTCGGTCGTACTCGCCGCCCCCAGAGTCGCGCGCCATCTTTCACGTCGACGAGCTCGAGCCGGACGACGATCCTGTTGTCGTCCTGGAGCACCTCCCCGGTCAGAACCGCTTTCACCCCGAGCTCGCGTCCTACCGCTCTGGGGTCGATGTCGCGGCCCCGGTAAGTGGACATCGTGGTCCGGGCCATCACGCGTACCTGTGACAGCTGCGACAGACGACCCGTGACACTCTCGCCGATTCCTTCCGCGAGGTACTCGAGATCGGCCGGCGTGTTTTCGTGGACGAATGGAAGCACGGCAACCGAATCGAACGATCCCGTACCACTGGTGAGCCGGGTCAGTCCTCCGCTGATTGCAGCAACCAGAATGATGGCGGCCGCCGCGGCAGCAATCCCACGGCGGCGCGCGGTGTGCAGCCAGCGCCCGCGCCGCAGCGTCGCAGGCAGAGCGGCAAGCCGCCGGCGACTGGGCGACAGCCTCGATTCCTCGGGGCTTGAACCCACCACGTGCGCCGCCTGCGCCATGCTCCGCAACACCACGCGCACGTCCTCGATCGACTGGTACCGGTGCGCGGGATCCTTGGCGAGCGCGCGATCGATCAGGTTCGCCAGCGGCGGTGGGATCTGGGGATTGATCTCCCGCACCGGCGTGTGAGGTTCGTTGATGACGGCATTCATCGTCTCTGGGGCAGATGGTCGGCTGAACGGCACGCGCCCGCTCGCCATTTCGTACAACACTGTGCCGAACGCGAAGATGTCACTCCGCGAGTCGGCCGGCTCGCCTCGCGCCTGCTCGGGCGCCATGTCCGAAGGAGTACCAAAGAACGCTCCGCTGCTCGTCGATGATGGCACGTCAGTCTCGCTGCCTGGTTGCAGGACTCTGGATATCCCGAAGTCCAGAACCTTTGCCTGATCCGACGGCGTCACCATGATGTTGCTGGACTTGATGTCGCGATGAACGATCCCGGCGGCGTGAGCAACGCCGAGGGCGTCGGCGACCTGAAGAGCGATCGACAGGAGACGGTCCACGCCGAGCGGTCGCGCATCCAGCACGTGCTGCAGGGTGTCTCCGTCGACGTACTGCATGCTGATGAACGGTACGTCCCCGGCCTCGCCGACCTCATAGATCGTGCAGATATTTGGATGATCGAGGGACGCCGCGAGCCGTGCTTCACGGAAGAAGCGCGCCCGTGACGCGATGTTGCTCACGAGTGCGGGCGGGAGCACTTTGAGCGCGACCTGCCGGCCGAGCCGGCTGTCCTCCGCGCGATAGACCTCACCCATTCCGCCCGCACCGAGAGGTGACCGGACGCGGTAGTGGCCAATCGTCGATCCGACTCGCGACGTGTCGACCTCCTCGGCAACCAGCTCTGGTGCGCGATCGCACCGGCTCTTCCAGGAAACTGCCCGCCCGCTCGTCTGACGCCAGCATCGCGTCCACGTCTGCCCGCAGCGACGGATCGCCGGCACACGCGTGATCGAGATAGGCAGGCCGCTGACGCTCGTCGCGCCGCAGGGCGGCCTGGAACACGTCCTTCACGACCTGCCAACGCTCGGGGGTCATCCCATCAGCCACGCGCCACTTCCTTGTGGAGCCAAGCTTTCGCCGTTCGCCACTCGCGCTTGACGGTACCTGCCGAAATGCCGAGGACGGCGCCGATCTCCTCCACGGAGAGACCGCCGAAGAACCGCAGTTCGACGATGCGGCTCTGTCGCGGGTCCATCGCCGCCAGCCTCGTCAGCGCGTCGTCGAGGGCAATGAGATCCGCAGCCCGTTCATCGGAGAGAATCGTGGCATCGTCGATGCTGACGTCCACAGCGCCACCGCCTCGCTTCGCGGCACGCGTCCGGCGAGCGCGTTGCATGACGATGCGACGCATCAATCGAGCGGCGATCCCGAAAAAGTGGGCGCGGTTCTGCCACTCGACGGCACGCTGGTCGACGAGCTTGAGATACGCCTCGTGGACGAGCGCCGTGGGCTGCAGTGTGTGACCACGTTCCCGGGCGAGGTGCAAACGCGCCAGGCGCTTCAGCTCGGCGTAGACCACGGGCATCAGCTGTTCGAGGGCGGCGCGATCGCCGCGGTTCCACGCGACGAGAAGCTGAGTGGACCGTTGGCGCAGAACTGGCGTCCATGTGGTCCCTGTGGGTGAGCCGCCCAGAGTATAGACCGAGGGCACGGCACCTGCCGTCCGGCGACTGATGAGGCTCGCAGAACGATTGCGATTTTCGGGGCCATCCAGGTAAGTTCTGGACTGATGGCGGTTTGGGGAGGCCGCTGCCGACTCCTCGATTCCTGCATCAAGGACGTTATTCCGTTCGACGACGGAGTGGCGCTTCGAAACCCGTGGGGCTCCCGGCTGCGCACCGCCAGAGAAGCCACCGAGGAAATGGTCGCGACCGGACGGCCTCGGCCTTCTTTACCGGCCTCGAATGCAGCGCGCTGCCGGGAGAGCGAGCGACCCGGGCGATGCGGTTGCGCCTGTTCTCCCTGCGCCGATAGCCATCGTGTGGTCGCCGACCATTGTTCATCCGCTTCTGGTTGCGTCGATCCGCCGCACAGAATGTCTCATCGTGTCTCAGTCGCGTCTCCACGCGGGCGCAGGCTCGGTGCTGACAAGGCCGCAAGTCGTTGCTCTTCAGCGACTTCCAGACGACCCGGCCTCCGCCGAGTCACGTGGCCCAACAAACTCCCCGATCAATGTCTAGCCGATGGATGCAAGTGATTGAAAAGGAGGGACTTAGGACTGGCTGGGAGGCAGGGATTCGAACCCCGATAACGTGGTCCAGAGCCACGTGTCCTACCGTTGAACGACCTCCCAGTAGGAGCGGATCACGCGGGCACACGCCCCGCCGGCGGGGGAGCCCCCGCACGCCCCAAACGGGGCGAAGGAATCCCTCATTATATCGAGCACCTGAACCGGCGGCAAGCGCACTCGGCCACTTGCCGCGCCGCCGCTTCAGCAGCCGGTAATCAGACCCGGGCCGTCCGGCCAGCCGCGCTCAGCGCTCGGTGGCCTGCTCCCCCTCCGGCTCCACCCCGGCCGCCCGCTTGACCGACCGCACGATCACCTCCAGATCGTACGGCTTCCCCACGATCTCGATCGTGTCGGTCGGCCCCACAAGCGCGTCGAGCGCCCGCTTGTTCGTCGTCGTCAGCACGAACCGGCGGCCCTGCATCTGCTCATGCCCCATGAGCATGTGCACGAAGCGCCAGTTTTCCTCGTACGGGAGGCTGATGTCCCAGAGGAATACCTGCGGATCGTGCATCTCGAGGAACTGCAGGAGGTCGGTCGTGCCTCGCTTGATGTCCGCCACGTGCCCGGTGACGACCGCCGTGAAGCCGTTCTGCTGCAGGCACGCGCGGAGCATCTCCACGGTGTCCTCGTTGCTGTTGATGACCGCGACCGGCACTCCTGTCGTCATGTCCTGCTACCTCGCGCCCTTTTCCGCCGTCTCGAACCAGAACGGACGCCGGGTCCTCGGGTGATTGCCGACCTCGTTCAGCGTGGCGGCATCGTATAGCCGCCCGTTCAACATCACCATCGCCACCGATTCCGAGTGCCGGATGTTCTCGAGCGGGTTGCGCTCGAGCACGACGAGGTCGGCGAGCTTCCCCTGCTCGATGGACCCGATGTCGCCGTCGAGCCCGAGGTAGCGCGCCCCGTCGATCGTTGCGGCCCGCAGCGCCTCCATCGGCGTCATGCCTCCCTGCTCCAGCATCCACAGCTCCCAGTGCGCGGCAAGCCCCTGGAGCTGCCCGTGCGCGCCGAGCAGCACCATGCCGCCGGCATCCGAAATCGCCTTCGCTCCACGGGCAATCAGCACGTGGTTGAAATCCTCATCCGGCGCCATCGTCCGGCGGCGGGACCGCGCGTCGACAACCTCGCGGGGGGTGAAGCGCAGCAGCCGCTCGTGCTCCCAGACGTTGGTGTGCTGGTACCAATAGTACTCCCCCGACAGGCCGCCGTAGCCCACCACGAGCGTGGGAGTGTACCCGGTGCCGCTCTGCGCAAACAGCTGGATCGTGTCCTTGTACACCCGCGGGATCGGAAGGGCATGCTCGATCCCGGTGTGCCCGTCGAGCACCTGCGTCTGGTTCTGGTAGAGAAGCGACCCTCCCTCGGGCACGACCAGCATGTCGAGCTCGCGCCCGGCCTTGACGATCATCTGCCGCGCATCGCGCCGCTGCTGGTTGTAGCTCTTCACGCTGAACGCGCCAACCGCTTTCAAACGCCGCAGGTGCGACAGCGCATCCTCGTAGCTCTCGACAACGGCTTTGAACGGCGTCTCGGCGCCATAGAGGATCGTTCCCGTTGAGAACAGCCGAGGGCCGAGCTTGGCGCCGGTGCGAATGAGCTCGGCGTTCGAGAAGACCGTCTCCGTGTTGTTGGACGGATCGTGCGATGTGGTCACGCCGAACGCCACGTTGGCCGCAAGCGGCCAGCTCGATTGCGCGAGCAGCCCGGCGGACTCCCCGCCGACGTGGCCGTGCACGTCGATGAGGCCCGGCACGATTGTCCGTCCGGTGACGTCCACGCGATGCGCCCCGGCCGGCACCTGCACCGCGCCGACAGGGCCGACCGCCACGATCCGGTTCCCCTCGACCAGGACGGTGGCGTTCTCGATTACGCCAGGTGTTCCAGCAATCGCACCTGGCTTCGACCCGCCCATCGTGATCACACGCGCGCCAACAAGCGCCACCGAACCCGACGGCACGTCGCTCTGCGCCGTGAACCCGATTGAAACGCCCTTCGCCTCAGGCTCGGTCTTGAGGGTCCGCTCCGCTTCACCAGGCTTGGGCGGCGGACCGGCAAACACGAATGTCTGAGAGAGATCCCGCGTGTAGAGCTCGGGGCCGAGGGCCCAGTGCAGCCGGCGCCCATCTCCCGACCAGTGCAGGTAGAAACCGGCATCGCGCGAGACACGCTGCACGGGGTAGGCCTGTGTACCGGGGCCGATGTCGACCGGCCGGCCGGTCCGCGGGAACGGCGCAATGAACGTCCTGAACCGCTCCTGGAAGGCCAGCCCCTGCCCGTCCGGAGACGGGGCAAAGTGCGTGGCGTTCTCACTGCGGATGTGCTCGATCTCGTCGCGCCCTGGCAGCGGGGAGTCGCCGGAGGGAAGCCCGACGCTCAGCAGCGTGAACTTCTCTTCACGGACCTCCTTGACGTAGATGCGTGTCCCGGTGTGGTCGAACTCCGGCGCGGCTCCCCCCTCGCGCACGAGGACCGCTTCCCCGCCGCCGCTCGGGACGACATAAATTCCAGGTTCCTCGCTGAAGTACGGGCCTCGCGCCGTGTCACCGCCGAGGCGCCTGAACACGATCATCCCGCCATCGGGCGAGAAGGAGGGCTCGACATAGTGTCCCGGCTGCGTGACGACGTCCCGCGCGGCAGCACCGTCGGGGCGGACGACACGTACGCGCCCCATCTCCGCATCCGTCCATGTGGTGTAGGCGATCCACTGGCCGTCACGGGAAAAGGACGGGAAGAACTCGAGCCGGTCGTTGTCGGCGGTCAGCCGCCTGGGCTCGCCATCGGGCAGCGTCCGGACGTACAGCTTCCCGAGCGCACTGTAGACGACCGCCTTGCCATCTGGCGACACCCGGACGTCGCGGAGCATGCGCACGGGGAACTTCTCCGGGTGCACCTTTTGAGAGAACCGGAGCGGCTGATTGACGGTCTGCTCCACCCGCGCGGTGAAGGGAATGGGAGTTCCCTGACCTGTGGCAGCGTCGACCTTCCAGATCTTCCCTTCGCCCCAGATGACGAGCGCCTTGCCGTCCGGCATCCAGGCGTACTGCGGGTACACGCCGTGAACGGCCCAGGCCTCCTGGAGATCCTTGTCGACCTTGCCGAACAGCTCGCGGTCGCGCCCGCTCTCGATGTCGCGCAGATACAGGGCGCTCTTCAGCCGCACGCGTCTGATGTAGGCGAGCGTCCTGCCGTCGGGCGACACCTGGGGAGTTACGGATCCCCCCTGGACGCTCACCGCGCGCCGCTCGCGCCCGGTGACCAGATCGCGCCGGATGATCGCGTAGATGGTGCCGTTCGGATCCTTGTTGTATTCGAACGTGGTTCCGGGTGTCACATCCTTGCTGTAGTACAGGTAACGTCCGTCTGGGGAAAGCGCCGGCTCGCCGTTGTCTTTCTGCCAGCCCGTGCGCTCGGTGACCTGCAGGCCGTCGGAGGGGCCCGCCGAGTGGTACATCCAGACCTCGCCCGCGCCGGCGGAACGCTCCTTCACGAAGTGCCGTCGTGCGTAGATGTACTGGCCGTCGGGGGCCCATGCGGGGCTGTTCACGAACCAGCGGCTCTCGCGTGAGATCTGTTTCGCGTCCTTGCCGTCCGGACTCATCGTCCAGATCTTCCAGAGCCCGTCGCGGTCGCTCGTGAAGGCGATGCGCCTGCCATCCGGGCTGAAACGCGGCTGCATGTCGAAGGCAGGCCCCCCGGCAATGCGGGTGGCGGGCGAACCACCGCTTCCATCAACCGGCATCACGTAGATGTCGCCGAGCAGATCGAAGACGATCCGCTTGCCGTCAGGGCTGACGTCCACGTTCATCCAGGTGCCTTCGTCGGTATCGAAGGCCACCTTCGTCACGGGGCCCAGCGGAGCGCTGACATCCCACTTCGGTTTCTCTTCTGCCGGCGGACGCTTCTCCTGTGCCTCCTGACGAGCAGACGCGGCGCCATGCTGGGCCGCTGCGGCGACCAGCACACCGATGAGGACCGCCAGACTCCTGAGGCGGATCATGTCGCTCGCTTCTCCTGCCGCGCCCTGCCCGGCCGCGGCGCGGTGGACGACGACACGGCCCCCGCGTTATCCAGGCTCCGCCACAGGTACCAGCAGGCAATCGAGCGATACGGCTTCCATGCCTCGCCTATCGCCCGCAGGCGCTCGGGCGTCGGCCGCTTGCGCAGCCCGTACGCCTTCTGCACGGCCGAGACGATGCCGAAGTCGCCGACAGGGAGGACGTCGGGCCGCTGCAGCCGGAACATCAGGAACATCTCGGCTGTCCAGCGCCCCACACCCTTCACGGTCGTCAGTGCCGAGATCACAGCCTCATCGTCCAGCGAGTCGATCCCGTCGAGTGCGACCTCGCCGGAGGTGACCCTCGCGCAAAGATCGCGAAGATACAGCCCCTTCTGCCGGCTGATCCCTGCACCCCTGATCTGCTCGTCCGTCAGGGCGGCCAGGGTGTGGGGCGTCACCTCGTCCGGAGCCATCAGGCTCGTGAGCCGGCTATGGATGGTGGTGGCGGCCTTGGTCGACAGCTGCTGAAAGACGATGGATCGTACGAGCGCGGCGAAGTGGCCGACGCGCACGGCGTCGCCAATCCCGCACGGGCCGTGGCGGCGGATCAGGGTAGCGAGAACCGGATCGCGCCTCACGAGCAGGCGCTGCGCCCGTGCATACTCTGCGGGGGTCACGCGCCCCGATCATATCAAGGTGCTGCAGGAGAGTGCCGGGGTGGGGGATGCAGGCGGGGAAAAAGCGAAGTGGCGGCGGTCTCCGCGCGACCGAGCGTAGCCGCGGGGGACACACCGCCACTTGTGCGCGCACGGCACCAGTCGAGCAGGCGAAGCCACCCCTTCGTCCGCCCTCCGTGCGTCCGCGACCTTGGCGTCTCTAGTCGTCCGTCGCGGAGGCCGCTCCGCGGGTGTTCATCTCGTCACCGCCGCGGCTTTCCGACGCACTCATCGCTTCGGTGCCGGAGCCGGTCTGCTCGCGACGACGCTTGTGACTTGCGAGTCCGCCCTTGCGTCCTGCGTCGCGTGCTTCCTCGCTCGTCCACTCGTGGGCCGTTCCCTTCTGGTGCGCAGCCTTGCCCCCCTTGCTGGCAATCTCCCGCTGCTTGACCCGATCCATCGACGCAAATCCGCGATCTTCCTTGGCCACGTGTTTCCCTCCTCCCGACCGCCGGGGGTCTTCTCCCGCTCCTCTCAGAGAGCGCTTGTCTGGCGAGCCCAACCAGTGCAACGGCAGTGCCACGACAGGTTGGCAAGTATCTGAATCCATTGAAGATATGGACTGGAATCCCGGGAGGAATAACCGGGAAGGGTTTGCTTCGTCGGGATAAGCGAACAACCTCGATCGTCGATTATCTCTCCTGATGAGCTTGGCCAATGTCTCACGCCTTTCCCAGTTCGGGCACAAAACTACTCAGAGGCTCGGGCAGCCGGGCTGAGCAACGCGTTGCCTCTTCAGGGAGCACGGAGTGGGTACCTGGTAGCCGGGCAGTCCTCTCACCGGCATCTGCCCACCTTGGATCGGACGCTGGTTCAGTGATTACGACGATTCGCCGTTGCGGCCGTCAGCCGCGACAGCGTGCGCGACTTCCCAAGCAATTCGAGCACGTCGAAGAGCCCGGGACTCACCGCCCGGCCGGTGACGGCCACGCGGGTGGCTTGGATGAGGGCCCCGGGTTTCACACCTTCCTTCTCCGCCACACTGCGCAGGATCGACTCCAGCACCTCGCGTTTGAATGGCTCGACGGTGGCGAGCGCTTGAATCAAAGCCGACAGAGGCCCCTGGAGCTCTGTTTTGTGGAGATACTTGCGAGCTGCTGTCTCATCGACGCTGATCGTATCCGCCAGATACGGTCGGGCATCCTCCGGAAAGCTGCTCAGCCGTTTCAGGCGAGGCTTGAAAAGCTCCACCAGCTCCAGAAACCACCCACGTGCGTCCCCTCCGAACTCCTCCCGCCAGAGCCCTTCGGCTCGAAGAGGGGGCTCGAGCCGATCGGCCAGCTCCGCGGTGGCCATCCGCATGATGTGCTGCCCGTTGACCCAGTCGAGCTTCTCCACATTGAAGACCGCGTTCCCGCCGCTGATCCCCGTCAGGGCGAAGGCCGACATCAGTTCCTCGCGCGTGAAGAGCTCCCGATCGTCGCCCGGCGACCATCCGAGCATCGCCAGGAAGTTCACCATCGCTTCGGGAAGATAGCCCTGGTGCTGGTACTCGGTCACCGACGTGGCGCCGTGGCGCTTGCTCAGCCGCTTCTTGTCGGGCCCGAGAATCAGCGGCACGTGCGCAAAGGCAGGCGGGGGCTGGCCGAACGCTCCGTACAACAGCAGCTGCTTGGGTGTGTTCGAGATGTGATCGTCGCCGCGCACGACGTGCGAGATGGCCATGTCGATGTCGTCGGCAACGACTGACAGATGGTAGGTCGGCTGACGGTCCGATCTCAGGATGACGAAATCCTCGATGTGCGCGTTGTCGAACGCGATAGGACCCTTCACGAGATCGTGGAACGACGTCTCTCCTGGCGGGACGAGGCATCGCACGGCTCGCGGAGCACCGGCCGCCTCCTTCGCGGCAATCTCTTCGGGCCCGAGCGTCCGGCAGGTGCGGTCGTACATCCAGCCCCCGCCCCGTGCTTCGGCCTCCTGCCGCTTTGCCTGGAGGGTTTCCGGCGAACAGTAACAATAGTAGGCACCGCCGCTCGAGACCAGCCGTTCCGCCATCCCCCGATATCGCTCGATCCGCTCGGACTGGAAGTACGGCGCGTGCGGGCCACCTACGTCCGGCCCTTCATCCCAGTCGAGGCCAAGCCACCGCAGGCCCTCGACGATTCCCGACACCATCTCCCACGAGGATCGCTCCGCATCCGTATCCTCTATCCGCAGCACGAACGTGCCGCCGTGCCGTCGTGCGTACAGCCAGTTGAAGAGCGCCGTGCGCGCACCACCAATGTGCAGGTACCCGGTCGGGGAGGGGGCAAAACGGACGCGGACCATGGCTGATTCTAACCGGCTCAAAACACCTCGCCGAACCAGACCCAGAACCCCTCCCTCACCTTTTCGAGCAGGGGCCGGGCGCGCCAGGCCTCCAGGGTGATCCGCTCCGACCTGGTGAGGTCCGTCTCGAAGTCTGCGAGAAACCGTTCCGCAACCCTGCGGCTGCTCACCGCGACGTTCAGCTCCTCGTTCAGCTCCATGGACCGATTGTCGAAGTTCGCGGATCCGAACATGCTCCAGACACCGTCCACCACGAGCACCTTGGCGTGCATCATCGTCGGCTGGTATTCGTACAGCTCGATGCCCTGCTGCAGCAGGTGGTCGTACGCATGACGTGAGGCGTACTTGACGGGCATCGCGTCAGTCTTTTCGCTCTCGAGCAGCACGCGGACCCGGACACCACGCCTCCTCGCGTCTTCCAGCGACCACATGGTGGATCTGTCGGGGAGGAAGTAGGGGGAGGCGACGTCGATCGTGCGCCGGGCCGAGGCAAGGCTGAGCAGATAGAGCATCTTCAGCTCGTTTGCCCCGCCGGTTGACGAACTGCGCACCAGCAGGGCGGCGCCATCATCGCCGGCGGGCGGCGGCGCGGGGTCGAGCACCGGGATTCCAAGGTCCTCCGTCTCGTGCACCCCCTCCGACTGGAGGAAGTTCTCGTAGAACGCTCCCTCCATTCCACGCACCAGCGGCCCCCGAATCGCCACATGGGTATCGCGCCAGCGCCGTTTGTCCTCCACGCGGCCGATCCAGTGGTCGGCGATGCTCACCCCTCCTGTAAAGGCCAGCTCGCCGTCAACGACGAGGATCTTCCGGTGCGTGCGGTAGTTCATCTCCTCGAGCCGATACCACTGCGCCGGATTGAATCGGACGAGGCGCGCGCCGGCGTCACGCAGGCGGCTGACGTGCTCGCGGGCCATCCCGCTCGCACCAACCGCATCGACGACGATGTTCACGACCACCCCGCGCCTGGCCGCCCGCTCGAACGCATCAGTGAAGCGCGTCGCCACATTACCCGTGTCGTAGATGTAGGTTTCAAAACTGATACGCCGGGTCGCGCCGTCGATTGCCGCGAGCATGGCCGCAAAAATCTCGTCCCCATCCGTCAGCACGTCGAAGCCGTTTCCGTTGGAGAGCCCCGCGCCGACCAGCGCGGCCACGTACGACGCATGGTCCGGCTCCTCCGCGGGGACTGCGCTGCGCACCTGCAGAACAACCTGATCCTGCGCGACGAGCAGACCGACGGCAACGATCGCGGCGGCACAGAAAAGAAGGAAGAATGCACGACGGACCGGCGACATGCCCATTTCGGCGATACCTCTGCAACTCGGGTTCCGGGTGCGTGCGCGGAGCCTTGGCTAGCCGCACATCCCCGGGCAGCCCGAGCCCCCCGAACACGCCCGGCTGCAAATCGTGCCGTTTGGGCCTATGCTGTGGCGATCCGGAAACGTAACCCTTCGTGTGGACATCCCGCTGGTGGTCGAAAAAGGGGGGGGGAACGTCTCGAACCTGCAGTTGAATCCGGACGGGAGCATTCGCAGCCTGAACGGATTCTCTGAGATTACCGGGACGGCCGGTGACAGCCAACGCCAGATGCGGCTGGGACTCCGGCTCGGGTTCTAACGACTCGGAGGGTCCGGCGCGCATTTGTCGTGAGAGCTCTTTCGCGCGATGCCCGCTTGAAAGGAGCAAGAGGAGAAAGGGAGAAGGGGGAAGGGAAAGTACTCGGCTGCTTCCCCTTCTCCCTTCGTCCTTAGCAGGGGATATTTCATGAACCCGTACCTGATCTCACCGAGAGTGCTCGCCAGCCTTGCCCTTGTCACCCTTGTAAGCCTGGCGTCGCATGGCGCGCGCGCGGGCGCACAGGCTCCCGCTGCGGACCTGGTCGTGCTGAATGGGAAGGTGGTGACGGTGGATGCGGCGTCCAGCGTGGCGCAGGCTGTCGCCGTCCGCGATGGCCGATTCGTGGCGGTTGGCGGGAACGATCAGGTTCGATCGCTGATCGGTCCGCAGACCCGCGTGATCGATGCTGCCGGGCGGACGGTGATCCCTGGCCTGATCGACAGCCATGTTCACGCAACTGCCGTGGCGGCAGGCGAGGCCCTCCAGCCCTTTCAGGATCTGAACTCCATCGAGGCGATTCAAACCTGGGTGCGGACGGAGGCTGCGCGGGTTCCGGCCGGCACATGGCTCTGGACGCCGCGTCTCTACCCCACACGCCTGAAGGAGCGCCGGTTCCCCGAACGGAAGGAACTGGATGCCGCAGCCCCGGACCACCCGGTTGCGGTTGACGGGGCGTACGCGTTCGTTCTGAATACCGCCGCCCTCCGCGCCGCCGGGATCACCGGCGCCACACCCGACCCGCCGGGGGGCGCCATCGTCAAGGATGCGGCAGGCGAACCGACCGGCCTCCTGCGAAACGTTGGCGGGATGCTGGCCCGTTTCAGGCCCGCGGCAGACGCCAGCACGTCGCTCGATCACCTCGAGGAGGTGCATCGCGCGTACAACCGCGTCGGGATTACGAGCGTGATCGAGCGCGGCGCCAATCTCGGTGGCTATCGCGCGTACGAGGCGCTCAAGCGCGCCGGTCGCCTGCACGTGCGTTCCACGATCACGATCCGCATGCCCACCATCCAGCCCTGCGCACCTCCAGCGGGGAAGCAAAGCACGGGTGCGTCGGCGGCCGAACCCTGCGCGGAGCAGATCGCAGAGGCCACACGGTTCATCAAGAGCCTGCCGGTCGGGTTTGGTGCAGGGGACGATCAGCTGAAGATGGGGCCTCTGAAGATCGTCGCTGACGGAGGCATCCTGATCGGCACGTCGTACATGCGGGAGCCGTACGGCCTTCGCGCCGCCACGCTCTACGGGGTGGACGACCCCAAATACCGCGGTTTCCTGACCCTCACATCGCAGCAGATGAGAGCAGCGGTGTTCGCCGGTCACTCGCTCGGCTGGCAGATGGTAGCCCACGTCACGGGGGATGCGGGGGTCGACACCGTCCTCGATGCATTCGAAGCGGCGCAGGCAAAGGACCCGTCAGGAGATCGGCGCCACACGCTGATCCACGCCTACTTCGCCACGGCGGAGACCGCCAGGCGGGCAGCGCGGCTCGGCGTGGTGGTCGACACGCAGCCAGCCTGGTATTACAAGGATGCCGATGCACTGGCCGACGGCCTGGGGCCGGCACGCCTGGAGGGATTCATCGGCCTGCGCCACTGGCTGGACGCCGGCGTCCGCACCGCACTCAACACGGATCACATGCTGGGGCTGGACCCCGACACGGCGCTCAACCCGTTCAATCCGTTCCTGACGATGTATGCCGCGACGGCAAGGAAGACGCAGGGAGGCCAGATCCTTGGCGCGAACCAGGCGGTTACCCGTGAGGAGGCCCTGCGGATGATGACGATCGACGCCGCCTACCTGAGCTTCGACGAACGGAACCGGGGCTCAATCGAGGTCGGCAAACTGGGGGACCTCGTCCTCCTGACAGACGACCTTCTCACGTGCACGCCGGAGCGGCTCCGAGAGATCCAGCCGGAAGCCACCATCCTCGGAGGGAAGGTCGTCTACGAACGCAAAGTGAAGTAGAGCGGCTACTCGGCACGCAGGGCCGAAAGCGGATCGGCACGTGTTGCTCGCAGCGCCGGCACCTGACAGGCGGCAAGCGCGGTCACCGCAAGCACGGCAACCACGGCGGCAAACGTCAGCGGGTCCGTGGGTGTGACACCAACCAGCATCGCCTGCATCAGGCTCGTGACGAACCCGGAGATGACCACGCCGATGACGACGCCAGTGACCACCAGCAGCCCGGCCTGGCGGACCACGAGCCGCCACACGTCAGCGCGGCGAGCGCCGAGGGCCATGCGCACGCCGAACTCCTGCGTCCGCTGTGCGACAACATAGGACAGCACCCCGTAGATGCCGACGACCGCCAGCACCAGGGCAACGGCCGCAAAGCCCCCGAGCACCAGTACACCAAGCCGCCGATCGGCAACTGCTCGCTGGAGCAGAAGGGTCAGGCTGCGACCGAGCAGCCTGGCGGTAACGAGCAGCACGACGGACACGGCAAGCTGCGCGACAACGAGCCCATTGCGCAGGCGGCTCATCGAAGCGGATCCCGCCTGGCCCCGCCCTCCGTCCTTCAGAGACTCGCTGATCCCAGAACGGACCGCTCCATACGAAACGGCCGCCCCCAGGAGGAGTGCAACCGTCCCCGTCACTGCCAGTGAGACCAGGAGAACGGGGAGGCTCACTCCGATCTCCGCGAGGCGTGGAAGGTTTCCCGGCTCGAGGGCAATCACGATGCGGAGGCCCGCAGCGCCAAGGGCAAGTCCGAGAAGTCCGCCGGCGGCTGACAGGAGCATCGTTTCCGCCAGCACCGGCCGTGCGAGGGCCAGCCGGCCTGCCCCGAGCGCCGCGCGCACCGCAAGCTCGCGACGGCGGCCCGAGGCAAGGACGACGAGAAGGTTGCCGAGATTGGCTGAAGCAATCAGGATCAGGCAGCCGACCGCGGCCAGCATGATCGAGAGCGGCCGGCGGACGGGCCCTGCGATCTGCTCCTGAAGCCGCACGAGTGCCACGTCCGCCATGTGGGTCTCTTCGCCAAGCGCTGCCTCCAGACGGCGGGCAACCGCCGTCACGTCCGCGCGCGCCGCGGCGAGGGCGCGCCGTCGGCAAGCTGGCCCACAACGCGCCAGTTATGGCCAGTGCGGTGCGGGTTGCGCGCGTGCTGTTCGCGGGGTGTCCAGATCTCTACGCCTTCGGGAAATGCGAACTGCGGCGGCATCACCCCGACCAGAGCGTGCGGGCGATCGCCGATCTGGATGTTTACTGAGGCCGGATCCGCTCCGGCCATGGCACGCTGCCAGAAGCCATGACTCACCACCGCCACCGGTGCGGAGCCGGGGTGCCGATCCTCGTCGGCGAAGAGCCGCCCCCGCCGTGAGGCCGTTCGGAACACGTCGAAGAACCCGGCCGAGACCGTGGCAACCTGTGCGCGCAGGGGATTGTTCCCGACGAGCACCGTGCCCGTCCCGCTGACGTACTGCGCCAGCGCCGCGAATGCGCGGCTCCCGTCGCGGAGGTCCTCGAAGTTCGGATATGAGAACTGGCCCTGACGTCCGCCGTCGCGGCTCACCTGCCAGACTTGCACCAGCCGGTCCGCTGCCGGGTAGGGAAGCGGCTGGAGCAGCGCCCCGTGGACGATGCTGTAGACGAGGGTGCAGGCCGCGATGGCCAGGGCGAGGGTGAGGATGGAGACGGTGCTGAAGCCCGGCTTGCGGAGCAGGGTCCGGGCGGCCAGGCGGAGCTCACGGCCGAAGTTCGGCATCGGGATGACCCGCTATGGCGTCCCCGGCTTCAGCGTTCGAGCGCGCGGAGGCAGTGCGCCGGCGTCGGGTGGTCCCCGGGCTGAAAGCAGAACGAGCAAATCCTGCGGCGCTCGTTTGCCGTCGCGACGGGCTGCTGGCGCCGTTCGGGGCGCTGCTGCCGGCGCAGTTCCATCTGGCGCACCATCTGCTCGTTGAGCGCGTTGGCCTCCTGATCGCTGGGGATGCGCTCAGCCATGTCCTTCTTATCGCACAGATGGGGTGGAAAGGCTATCGGGATGTGTCCTACGCGGAGCAGTGGGGTTGAGGGATGGCGGTGAGGGAGGGATTCGAACCCTCGGTAGAGCTTTTAGGCCCTACAACGGTTTAGCAAACCGCCGCCTTCGGCCACTCGGCCACCTCACCGCATGAGGATTTCTTAAGGATTTTGCGGATTCACTTGGCTCGAAACGGCCACTGCAGGGTTAGTGTGCCCACCAGTGTGCCCAAGCCGCCGCGAAGCCTCCCGCAGATCTCCGTCGCTGACGACATTATAGCGATCGAAGACGCTGCGCGTCTTGTGGCCGGTCAGATTCATTGCCACGCGTTCCGGAATGCCCGCCCGGACCATGTTGCGGATGGCCGTTCGCCTGAAGTCGTGGGGAATGCTGCCCGGACATCCGGCAGCCATCCTGGCGCGCCGCCACGCCTGGTAGAAGCCACATCCGGAAATCCGCTGCCCGGCGAGGTACCCAAGCGCGCCGGCCTTGGTCATCTGGCGATGGAAGAACACGTGCTGGACGATCATGTTCTTCTGCCGCTGGATGTGGTCCGCTGAGGCCCGCTGCTCCTTCAGGAGCTGCTGCAGTTCCGGAGTCAGGTAGAACACCCTCCCTTCTCGGTTCTTAGTGGTCCCAGGATCGAGCCGGACTTCGCCCACCCGGAGATCGACCTGCCGCCATTGAATCGGCAGCACCTCGCTGTTGATCCGCCAGCCGGTGACGTAGGCGAACGTCACCACCGGCCGCATGGCCTCCGGCAAGTGCGCCAGCACCGCCTCGTACTGCTCACGCTCGAAGAAGCCGACACGGACGTTGTCCTCTCGCAGCATTGCAAAATGGGGCTTGTGGTGCAGCTTCCCCGCTTCAATGGCGAGACTGAACATGCGCTTAAGCACGGTCAACTCGCGGTTGATCTCGCCGACCGACACGGGCCGCCGCTCTTCGGCTAACTCCTGCCACGTGCCGTTTCGCCGCTTCACACTCCTCCTGGGCCGAGCGAGCCACGTGTCGGCAATGCGCTTCGCAATGAACGCACGGATGTCGCTCGTGGTGATCGACGACATCCGCTTGTTGCCGAAGAACGGCGCCAGGTGCTTGTCGATCCGGCGCTTGGCATCGACATAGGTGCGTTTGCGATTGGCCTTGTAGTCGTTGAGCATGTCCTTGGCAGCTTCGTGGAACGTGACCCGGCCGACCTTGGGATCGATCGGAATGCCGCGTTCGACGTCACCCTCACGCGCTCGCAGCATTCGTCGTGCGACGGTCTCGTTCTTCGTTCCCGTACTCTCCCGCACCGGTCTGCCGTGCTGGTGGTACTTGATCCACAGGTACGGCGAGCGCTTCCGTGAATACACGGTGCCCATACAATTCTCCTTTCGGTTGTAGCTGGATTCGGGTTTGGTGGGGCTAACTCGACGCGTGCTTCGCGCCGGCGAGCCAGTGGCGGGACTTCAAGGAGATTCTACGCCAGAGTGCCGCCCGCGAAAAGAGGCCCGTCCACCTAGCGGAGCCCCTCTCGACGCTTGTGCGATTCGATGAATGCGTCGAGGTCCGCCAGGTCGATCAACACGCGCCGCAGCGTCTTGCGCTGCCGGTCTCCCTCACGTGCGCGCAACGGCGGCAGATCAACCACCGGGATGAGGCCCTGAAGCACGTAGTCCCGCGCA
>Ga0183260_10001771_pt1 | contig 17954 bp, 15 predicted proteins | sample AntDrymUQ4972206_2_FD_129768 | JGI IMG/M metagenome (GOLD analysis project Ga0183260, IMG submission 129768) | Polar desert sand microbial communities from Dry Valleys, Antarctica - metaG UQ497 (22.06) (version 2) (version 2) | ecosystem: Environmental > Terrestrial > Soil > Desert | place...
GCCCGACCGTGCGCCGGGGGGCGGGCGCCGGCGCGGGGGCCGGTGCCGGCGCGGGAGCCGGCGCGGGAGCCGCCGCGGGAGCCGGTGCCGGGGCGGGGGCCGGTGCCGGGGTGGGGGCCGGCTGGGCCGGGGGCGGCACGCCGGTCGACCGCATCTCGCCGCAGCCCTCGTACTGGACGCAGACCGAGACGCTCTCATGACGCTGCTCGAGAAGTGAAGGTTCGTGCAGCCGGCCTGGCTGTCGTTCGCGTCGTAGTACGGCGACATGAAGCCGGGATGGGACGCCTGCGTGGTGACGCGGGCGTACGCGCGGTGGCCGTCGGCGTCGCGGTCGCAGATGTCGACGGTGTGCGCCGAGTCGCGCACGCAGACGACGCTCAAATCAGACGGGTGGCCCGCGCAGACGTCCTGCGCCTGGATCGCCCGGGCCGGAACCGCGTGAGGCCCGCGCCGGCCGCGACGAGCGCGCAGCAGAGCAGGATCCGACGCGCGTACGAAGCGGTTTGCGGCCCTCTCACGCCATCTCCCACGATCCGGAGCATACAGCGCCCGCACGACGCTCCGGCGGGGCGGATCCGGTCAGCGCGGGCGCGGAGCGTCCACGTCCGGCGGTTCGTCCGGCCCGTCGGGAGGGGGTTCCGGGCCGCCGCCGTCTCCGCTGGGCCCGGCGTAGCGCTCGCGGGCGGCGCCGAGCCAGCGGCTGACCGCCGCGTTGCCCGCCGTGCGCTGCAACTGGAGCACGAAGCGGCGGCGCTCGCCCGCGCCGGGCAGCGCGAGCGCCTCGCGGGTGCCGCTGACCTCCTGCGGCGAGCGGGCGCCGAACGGCACCGCCGACTCCGGCGCCACGGCGGGCATCAGCGGGACCGCCTCGGGCTCCACCGCCGCGGGAGCCGGGACGGCGTCGGCCTGGTCGCGCTGAGGCTGGCCGTGTGGCATGCACGGCCATCCTGCCTGGTCCGGCGGTCGCGCGCCACCCGAGCCGATGGACGGCGTCCCCGCCGGAAGACGTCAACGGCGCCGCGTGGGCAGGGCTGCCGCTCCGGACGAACGTCAACGGCGCCGGGTAGGGAGGGTGAGGGAGCCGGCCTCGTCGGTCAACGTCGAACCGCCCCCTCGAAATCGGAGCGCTTCGACGTTGAGGACGCATACGGTGCTCAACGTCGAGCCGCCCCGATGAGAGGGAGGCGGTTCGACGTTCGACCCCCTCCAGCACCCACCCCGCGGGCCGGCCCCACCACCTCCCTACCCAGCCGCAGTAGACGTCTGGCCGCGAGCAAGCGGCGGTCGAGCACGCGCCGCCCGCGCCTAGCGGCGCCCGCGCCGGCGCCGGCGGTCGAGGACGAATGCGGCGCCCACGACGAGCGCCACTCCCGCCGTGATCGCGAGCGCCGACTCCCGTACCCCGCGCTCGCAGGCGCCCTCGAAGAAGACGGAGTCCGGCGCGACGTCGCAGCCGACGGCCAGCGTGGCCCAGATGCCGGCGCCCGCCACGGCGATCACGACCAGCGCGAGCAGGAGGGTGAGCGGGGCGCGCACCGGCTAGGCGGTGCGCTGGAGGTCGCGCTCGAGCAGGGCGACCGCGTCTTCCATCGCCTTCGCGTAGCGCTCCTCGCCGAGCTCGGCGCGCAGCGCGTCCCGCTGGGCCTCGACCCCGAGCGCGAGCGCTGCGAGGCCGGCCGAGCGCAGCTGGTGGATGCCGTTGGAGAGCGTGAGCACGGCGTCCGCGTCCGCGCCGCGTGCGTGGTAGACGCGGGCGGCCAGCCCGATGACGGCGAGATAGGAGAAGGAGTCGCCGTCGGCGGCGGCAAGGCGGATCGCCTCCGCGAGCTCCTGCAGCGCCCCGTCGGAGCCGGGCCGGTCCTCGGTGACGGCCAGCAGCATCCGCGCGAGCGTGTGGTGGCGGAGCGAGCCATCGGGCGCGGACACCAGGATGGCGCGCCGGAGCCGCGAGCGCCCGCCGTCGCGGTCGCCGGCCGCCAGCGACAGCAGCCCGCCGATCGTGAGGGCGTGCAGCAGCTCGCCGGCCTGCTCGAGGCGCTCGGCCTGCTCCGTCACGCCGTCGAGCCGGCGCACGGCGGCGCGCGGCTCGGCCACGCCGTCGAGCTCGGCGAGGCGCCCCGCCGCGGCGAGCCGGCAGGCGGGCGGCGTCTCGGGCGCGGCGGCCACGGCCTTCAGGTGGCGCCGGGCCGTCTCGAGCTCGCCGCCCACCACCGCACCCTCGGCCACGGCGAGCGAGCCCCAGGCCCGCGCCGCGCCGAGGCGCCGCGGCGCCGTCACCGCCGGGCCGCCGCCGCGCGGCTCCGCCGCCCCGCCGGCGTGCTCCGCCGCCGCCCGCTCGAGCGCCTCTCCGAGGCGGCGCTGCGCCTCCCAGGTGACCGTGGCGTCGAGCGTGACGGCGCCGAGCCAGGCGTTCGCCGCGTGGACGAGGGCGTGGACCTCCGGAACGGCGGCGGCGGGGGGCTCGAGCAGCCCGGGCAGCGCGGCGAGCCGGGCGCGGTCGTTCTCCCGCAGGGCGGCGAGCATCGCGAACGCGCGCAGCTCGGCGTCGTCGGGGTGCTCGGCGGAGACGGCCGCGACCGCCGCCGCCTGCCCGCGGAACGGGCCGTCGCGCCACAGCGCGTCCAGCCGGCCGGCGGCCACCTCAGCCACCCGCGGGCGCCTGGACCGGACCGGGCTGCGGCGCCTCCGGCGGCCCGGCCGGCGGCTCCTGCGGAGCGGCCGCCGAGCTGCTGGCCGCCGGGGCGCCGTCGGCGGGCGCCTCGTCGGCGGGAGCCGCGAGGTTCTCGGCGGTCGTCACGTAGGTGTCGAGGATCTGCTGCAGCACGACGTCGAACGCCCTGACCACCCCGACCTGCGTGCGCTGCAGGCGCTTGGCGACGTCGTCGAGCCGGCCGGCGAGCCCGCCGAAGCCCGCGTAGTCGGTCGTCCCGACGTAGCCCGCGCCCTCGGTGCCGATCCGCTGGGCCTCCTTGCCGCACAGCTCCAGCTCCGGCGTCGCCTGCGCCATCAGCTGGTCGAGCGCCCTGGTGCCGGCGTTGAAGCCCGGCATCGCGTCGAAGCCCGCGAAGGCCGGCGCGAACGTCGCCTCCAGCTCTGAGACCTTGGCCTGCAGCGAGGTCGTGCAGACGTCCCGCAGCGTCTCCGGACTGGCCGCGGACTGGGCCTCGACCTGCATCGCGCCGTCCAGGAACGGCGCCGCGTAGGCGGTGTCGATCGCGTCGCCGGCCTCCTGCGTGTCCGCCTCGTGGGCGAGCAGCGGCGCGGTGCGGGCGATGTAGGCGGCGCCGGCCTCCTGCTCGCCGGCGAGGATCTGCTCCCACGCGTCGAGGTCGTGGATCCAGGCCATCGTCTCGACCATGCCCTGCATCGCGTTCTTCTCCTGGTCGGAGGCGCCCTCGGTCAGCTGGGCCCAGGCGGCGTCGACCTCGGGGCCCTTGGCGGCGGCGTCGGCGGCGTCCTTCTTGGCGGTGGCGTCCTTGTCCTTGTCACCCAGCGCCGAGCGCTCGATCCCGGCGAGGTCGAGGTCGCCGCCGCTGAGCCCGGACCAGTCGAGCGCGAGCGCGAGGATCTGGTCGTTGAGCCACTTCTGCAGCGCGCCGAGCTTGGTGAACACCCAGCCGAGCGTGTGGTCCCAGGCCCAGGCCTTGGCCTTGTCCCACGCGCTCATCTCCTTGCGCGCGCTGCCCTCGCCGCCCTTCGCCGCGGTCGCCGCCTCGTCGGTCTTGCCCTTGGTGTCGGAGACCTTGGCCTCGGCCTCGGCGCCCTTCTTCGCGGCCTCCTCGCCCTTCTTCTGGCCCTCCTTGGCCTTCTCCGCCGCCTTGTCGGAGGTCTTCTCGCCGGCCTCCGCCTTCGTCTTCTGGGCGGCGCCGGCCGCCATGATGCGCCCGCCGTCGAACCGGCTCACGCCGCCGTAGACCTTCGAGACGGCCTGCTTCTTGTCGCCGGCGTCGTCCTTGGCGAGGTTGTACTGGTCGAGCATGCGCTCCGACGCGTTCTGGACCCAGCCGCGGGTGCCGTTGAACTTGTCGAGGATGTCGGGCCAGTAGGAGACCGTCTGGGTGGTCACCGGCTTCGGGACGTCCTGCGGGACCGCGTTGTTCTTGCCCGGGCCCTGGGGCCCGCTCATGGCGTTGGCCATCTTGCCGCCGGTGCCGGCGAAGCCGATGCCCGTCCCGGCGGCGGTCCCGCCGGCGCTGATGGCCACCATCCTCCCGGACATCACCGCGCCGGATGCCCACTTCGCGGTGCCGAAGCGCGCGGAGTGCCGCAGCCCCTGCATGATCATCGGGATGCCGCCGCGCAGGCGCGCCTCGGAGGCGAGCTGCGCCGCCTGCAGGCCGAGCACCTTGGCGTCGTTGGCGGCCATCTTCATCGCCGCGCGGTAGGCGGCGGCCGCCGCCGGCCGGGCCTCGTTGGCCATCTCCTGCATGAACTCCTTGACCGTGATCCGCCCGATCGCGGCGGCCTCGGACCCCGCGGCTCCGGTCGGGATCTTCCCGAGCGCCTTGCCGAGGCCGATCGTCGCGCCCTGGATCGCGACGCTGACCAGGTTGCCCGAGATGTCGTTGGCCTCCTTCTTGAGCTGTTGCGCGATCCGCGCGCGGTCGTTCGGGTCGTCTGAGAGGCGCGCGCGGATGATGCCCAGCAGCACCTGGACGATGCTCAGCTCCGTGTCGATGATGTCGGCGGCCGCCTTGACCAGCGTCAGGATCTCCCCGCCCGCGGCCGAGGCGAGGGCCAGCGGGCCCATCGCCGGGGCGAGCGGCGGGATCAGCGCGAGGCCGCCGCTGATGACGGCGAAGGCGCCCAGCGCGGTGCCCGCCGCGCCGATGACGTCGCCGAGGATGTGGGTGACGCCGCGGCCGAACTCGATGCCGGTCTGGATCCCGGCGATCGCCCCCGACCACGAGTCCAGGTTCGCGCTGCTCGCGTAGGCGTTGTCGAAGGTGGCCTGGCGGAAGTGCTCGACGATCGCGTCCGCCGGCAGCACCGAGTTGATGAGCTGCGCGGTCAGGCTGCCCGTGTTGAACGAGTACTGCAGCGAAGCGAGCCGCGCGGAGTCGGCCGCCGTGTCGAGCTTGGTGAGCTTGGCCTTGGCGTCCGGGTCGGCGCGCTGGTTGAACAGCTCGGTGAGCTTGTCGTCGAGCTGGTTCGCGTATTCCGTGCGGTTGTAGCCCTGGCCGAAGGTCGTGTCGGCCTGCGGGGCGTTGGCGACCGGGGAGGAGCCGGGCGGCGCGGGCGGGGCGGGCGGCGCGGGCGGCGCCCCGCCGGCCCCGCCGCCGCCGTCCGTGCCGGGAGCCCCGCCGGCGCCGCCGCCCCCGCCGCCCCCGCCGGGCGCGGCGGGCGGAGCCCCGCCGCCTCCGCCGCCGGGGTCGACGGACTGGTTGGGCGCGTTCGGATCGACGGACTGGCTCGGGCCGCCGGCGTCCGGGTCGATCGACTGGCCGCCGTCGTCGGAGCCCGAGGGCGGCGGGGTGCCGCCGGAGGCGGGCGGCGGCGGTGGGGCGGCGGGGGTGGACGCCGGGTCGCTCGGCACCGACTGCCCCGGGTCGTGGCTCGTCAGGTCGTCGTCGAGATCCGTGAGCTCTTCCGGCACGCCGCTGCCCGGCGTCATGACGGCGGGCCCCTGGCGCATCACCGCCGGACCGTGCGAGCGGCCGGCGAACGGGGGCGCCGGCGCCGGCGCGGCCACGCGCGGAGCCTCGCCGAGGTAGCGCGTGACGGCGGCGTTGCCGACCGAGCGCTGCATGCCGAGCACGAGCCGGCGCCGCTCCACCGGGCTCGCCCTGCGCAGCACGGAGCGCATCCCGTCCGGGCCGTCGGCCACCCGCTGGCCGCCGGGCGCCGCGACGAGCGGCTCGGCGGCCGCTGCGTCCGGGGTGGCGACCGGAGCGGAAACCGACTCCCGGTCGCGTTCACGCGGGCCCTCGCTCATCGGCTAGTCATACCGGCTGACGCCGCGGACCGCCACCCTCTTGGTGCAGCCGATCGGGAAGCCGTTGCGCGGCGGCCGCCGAGGCAGCCGCCGCGGAACCCGGCTCAGTGGACCGTCAGCGTGCGCTCGCGGCTCGTGCCCTGCGCGTGATCGGCGTGCGCCGCGATCACGGTCCGGTAGGTCCCGCTACGGCGGATGCGCAGGCGCCTGGAGTAGCTCGAGTAGACGCTGCCGGCGTCGCGCAGCCGCGGTGCGGCGACAGTCCTCCACGTGCCGTCGGCGCTCCTGCGCTGGATCGCGACGCGGCGGCCGTCATGCGCCGGCCGGACGGTGCCGCGGAAGCGGACGCGCCGGCCCTTGCGCGGCGTGGAGTCGCCGGTCTTGAGGCCGACCAGCGGCGCGACGGCGGCCGTGACCTCGGCGCTGGTCGCCGGCGGCGCGGTCGCGGCGATCGCCCGGTAGACCGTGTTGACCCGCGGGCGCTCCGAAAAGCTGAAGTCGCCCTTCGCATCGGTGGTCGCGGTGCCCGCCGCGACGAACGCCGCGGACGTCGTCGCGCGGCGCTCGAGCGCGACGGTGACGCCGCCCTTCTCCCCCTGGACCGACCCGGTGAGGGTCAGCGGGGTCGAGAACGTGACGGTGTCCGCCGAGGCCTTGAGCGTGACCGGGCGGGGCTTGGGCGGCTTCTGAGCCTCGCCGGTGGCGGCGAAGACGAGCGCGGCGGCGGTGACGGCGGCGGCGGCGGCGAGGGATCTCATGTCCCTTCCACCTCGGAGTCACGGAAAAGGTTGGCCGCGAGCGCCCGCGGGTGACCCCCCGGGTGCGCGCCTGCGCGGCGGCCGCGAGCGCCCGCGCCTGTTCCTGGCGGCGCGCCTGCGCGGCGGCCGCGAGCGCCCGCGCCTGTTCCCTGGCGGCGCGCCTGCGCGGCGGCCGCGAGCGCCCGCGCCCGTTCCCCGGCGGCGGCGCGCCTACTCGGCGTCCGCGGGGCCGGCGGCGGCCAGCATCGCGTCCACCTGCCCGAGGTGGACCTTCACGCGGCGCTCCATGCCGTCCAGGATCTCGCGCGCGGCCTCGACGCCGTTGGCGGCATGGCTCAGCTGCTGGCGGATGCGCCGGCCCTCCTCGAGCGCGCCGACCGCCCGCTCGACCTCCGCGCTCAGCGCCGAGACGTCCAGCCCATCGGTGTCGCCGCGTGCCATCAGCACGCGGGCGCGGGCCAGCGAGTACGCGACCTGCAGCGCGAGCCGGCCGCCTTCGTCGGGGTCGTGGACCACGAACAGCTTGTCGCCGTTGATCTCGCGCAGCGGCTGCGTGCGGGCGGGCAGCTTGTCCTCGCGCGAGACGACCCAGACGCCGTAGGCGGCGTAACGCTGGGCCATCGCCTCGTCGAGCTCCTCGAGCGCGCGCTTCTTGGGCACCTGGGCGGTCTTGGCCTCGAACACGATCCGCCCGCGCGAGGAGCCGGAGCAGCCGTCGATCGCCACCAGCACGTCGCCCTTGCGGCCGCCGACGCCCTGCAGGTCGCCGACCGCGTCGCAGTCGTCGCCCTGCCCGCTGGCGATCGCGTCGATCGCCTCGAAGACCGCCTCCTCGTAGGGCCGGCCCTTCGCGGTCGAGCGGTCGTGCTCCGCGGCGACTCCGAGCGCCTTCTCCTTCTCGGCCTGCAGCTTCGCCACCTCGAGCTGCAGCGCGCCGAGCCGCTGGTTCATCTCGCGCAGGTGCGAGTGCTGCTGGTCCGAGGACTGACGGATCGCCGCCACCGCGTGCTTCTGGAAGGAGGCGAGCGGGTTGGACTCCTCGGCCGAGGAGAACTGCTTGAACAGCCGCTCGCGCGAGTCGTTGAGCAGCTCGGCCACCGCGGTGCGGACCTGGTGCTGCACCGCGCTCGAGGAGTCCGCCCCGAAATGGCGGTGCAGCACGCGCGTGACGTGCCCCTGGTCGGGCCCGAAGGCCTCTTCGAGCCGGGTCTTCAGCTCGGTGACCACCTGCTCGGACGTCTCCCCGAGCCGCTGCTCGACGTCCCGCGAGGCCTTCTCGAGGTCCGCGCGCAGCACCTCGACGGTGGCGCCCGCCTGCTCGCGGTCCATCACCCGCGCGCCGATCTCGATCGCGTCGCAGACCACGCGGGCCGGGTCCTCGCCGGCGTCCGCGCGCTCGCGCACCAGCTCGGCGGCGGCCGGGTCGTCGACCACGAGGTTCTCGACGATCAGGCGCCCGACGAGCGTGTGGACGCGGGTGCGGCGGAGTGGGGTGGCGGCTTCCATGAGGACCAGCCAGGCTACGCCCGGGTGCGGCGGAAGGAGAGGGCTCTCAGCGCACGGAGAAGCCGGAAAGCCCCTCCGGCTCCTCGGACTCCACGTCGAGCCGCTCGACCGAGGCGCTGCCGGGCCCCGCGCGGCAGAACTCGACCAGCGCGGACACGGCGTCCTCCGGCCCCTCGAACACGGCCTCCACGCTGCCGTCGCCGCAGTTGCGCACCCAGCCGGCGACGCCCCGCTTCGACGCCTCCTGGCGCGTGGCGTCGCGGAAGAAGACGCCCTGCACGTCGCCGGAGGCCAGGACCCTGCGGCGGACGGATGACTCGGCCACGCCCGGGTACGGTAGACCCATGGCCTCCTCGATCGCGGCCGGCAACCTGGCCGGCGAGTTGGAGGCGGCCGGAGGCGCCACCGCGCCCGCGACCGCCACGGCGCGGCTGCGCGCCGTGCTCGCCGCCGCCCTGCGCCACGGCCGCGAGGAGCTGGCCAAGCCGCGGTCGGGCTACGACGCGCCCGTGGAGGTCGGGATCGCCGCGCAGGACGGCCTGCTGCTCGCCGCGACGCCCGCCGCCGCCACGCTGCGCGCCGACCCCGAGGCCGCGGGCGAGCGCGAGTGGCTGCTCGTCGCCGCCGCCGTCGCGGCGCTGGTCGACCTCGCCTGTCCCGGCCCGCCGACGAGGCGGCTGGACCTGGTCACGGGCGAGCTCGCCGGCGGCTTCCTCCTGCTCGCCCTGCCCGCCACGGGGATCGAGGCCGCCGAGCTGGAGGAGCTCGCGCCGCTCGCCTTCGAGGACCATGCGCGCGGCATCGACCGCCTGCGGGCCCGCGCGCTCGCGCTCCCGCCCGGGCTGCTCGAGACCTCCGCGCTGCGCGAGCCGATCGGCTCCGGCCACCCGCTGAGGATCGCCGAGGCCGTCGCGCGGCTCGGCGGGCGCCCCGAGGAGGCCGCCTCGGTCGAGGCCCACGAGGAGGCGGTGCTGGCGCTGCTGGGCGACGAGAGCGACGGCGCCGTGCGCCCGCACGAGGATCCCGACCCGGCCCGCCGCGCCGCGCGGCGGATCCTCCAGCGGCTCGACGGAATGGGCAAGTGGGGCGGCTACCACACCGACTTCGCGCATCTCGCGCGCGGCTTCGCCGGCAACGACCGGGCGCTCGCGCAGGAGGTCGGGGAGGCGCTGCTGAGCGCCGGGCTGCTGGCCGAGAAGCCCTCCGTCGGCCAGCGCCACGTGTTCCTCAACCCGCGCCGCGCCGGCGACATCCGGGCCTTCATCGAGCGAGGAGCCGCCCCACCGGGGATGCGCCTGCCGTCGCGATGAAAGGATGGTGACCATGTCGCTCCCCCGGCAGGTCGCAACCACGGTCACCGCCAAGCTCCAGACCCTCGTCACGCTCGCCGCCGCGGGCATCGTGCGCCCCGCGCGGCCCGACCGGCTGTTCCACACGGTGCTCGCGCTCGCGCGCTGGGGCCCGACGCCCGCCGCCGGCTACGCGGTCTCGGCCACCCGCTACCCGCACGAGATCGGGATCGTCGACGAGCTGGGGACGCTGACCTTCCGCCAGATCCACCTGCGCACCAACGCGCTCGCGCACGCGCTGCGCGAGGACGGGATCGGCCCGGGCGACGGCGTGGCGATCATGTGCCGCAACCACCGCGGCTTCATCGACGCGGTGGTGGCGTGCTCGAAGCTGGGCGCCAGCGCGCTGTTCCTCAACACCCAGTTCTCCAAGCCGCAGCTGAGCGACGTGCTCGAGCGCGAGGAGCCGGCCGCGCTGGTCTACGACCAGGAGTTCGCCGGGCTGCTCGACGACGCCGACGTGCAGCTCAAGCGCTACGTGGCCTGGAAGGACCCGGAGTCCGAGACGGCCGACCCCCTGCTCGAGGAGCTGATCGAGCGCCACGACACGGCCGACCTGTCCGCGCCCGCCGAGCCGGGCAAGGCGACGATCCTGACCTCCGGGACGACGGGCACCCCGAAGGGCGCCTCGCGCGCGCAGCCCAAGTCGATGGACCCGATCGCGGCGCTGCTGGACCGGATCCCGCTCGAGGCCCGCCAGACCACGACGATCGCCGCGCCGCTGTTCCACTCCTGGGGCTTCGCGCATTGGAGCCTGGGCATGAGCCTGGCGTCGACGATCGTGCTCGAGCGCAGGTTCGACCCCGAGGGCATCCTGTCGCTCACCGCCCAGCACCAGTCCAGCGCGCTCGTGGTCGTGCCGGTGATGATCCAGCGCATCCTCGAGCTCGACGACGAGGTGTTCGAGCGCTACGACCTGTCCGGTCTGCGCGTGGTGCCGGTCTCCGGCTCGGCCCTGCCCGGCTCGCAGTCGGACCGCTGGATGGACCTGTTCGGGGAGAACCTCTACAACCTCTACGGCTCCACGGAGGTCGCCTGGGCGACGATCGCCACCCCGAGCGACCTGCGCGAGGCGCCCGGCACCGCCGGCAAGCCGCCGCGCGGGACGATCGTCAAGCTCTACGACGACGAGGGCAGGGAGGTCGCGCGGGGGGAGACCGGGCGCATCTTCGTCGGCAACGAGATGCAGTTCGAGGGCTACACCGGCGGCGGGGGCAAGGACGTCATCGACGGGCTGATGTCCTCCGGCGACGTCGGGCACTTCGACGAGGAGGGGCGCCTGTTCGTCGACGGCCGCGACGACGACATGATCGTCTCGGGTGGCGAGAACGTGTTCCCGCAGGAGGTCGAGGACCTGCTCGCCGGCCACGAGAAGGTCGCCGAGGCGGCCGTCTTCGGCGTCGAGGACGAGGAGTTCGGCCAGCGGCTCAAGGCCGTGGTCGTGACGACGGGCGGCGAGCTCTCCGAGGACGAGGTCAAGCGGTACGTCAAGTCCAACCTCGCCGGCTACAAGGTCCCGCGCGACGTGGAGTTCATCGACGAGCTGCCGCGCAACGCCACCGGCAAGGTGCTCAAGCGCGAGCTCTCCGGCGACTCGGGCGAGGCGAAGGAGAAGACCGAGAAGTAGCTACCGTTGGAGGCATGCCGCAGCGCACCGACTCCTTCGATCTCGGGCGGCTGGGGCTCACCTCCGGCGAGGGCCGCCGGCTGGACCTGCACGCGGCCGTCGCCCCGTTCGACTACGGCGGGCAGCGCTACGAGGTCGGGCCGGCGCTGGTGCCGATGCGCCTCGACGTCTCCCGCACGACAGGCAGCGGCTGGTCGCTGCGACTGCGCTTCGAGGCGGAGGTGAACGGCCCGTGCATGCGCTGCCTCGACCCGGCCGACCTGCGGGTCGAGGTCGACGTCCGCGAGGTCTCCGTGCCCGGCGGCGGCGACGAGCTGCAGTCGCCCTACGTCGGCGAGGAGGCCGAGCTCGACCTCGAGGCCTGGGCCCGGGACGCGCTGGCGCTCGCGCTCCCGGCGCAGCTGACCTGCCGGCCCGACTGCGCCGGGCTGTGCCCACAGTGCGGAGCCAACCTCAACGAGGACCCGGAGCACCGCCACGAGCCCGGGCCGGACCCGCGCTGGGCGAAGCTGTCCGAGCTCCACTTCGACTGAGGCTCCAGCCGGCCTCCCGGCGCCTTTCGCTACCCTTCGTCGCCGCCCATGGCCGTTCCCAAGCAGAAGCAGTCGCACTCGCGCACCACCAAGCGCCGGTCGCAGCACAAGATCAGCGCGCCGTCGGTGAACGCCTGCCCGCAGTGCCGCCAGCCGCGCCGGCCCCACCGGGTGTGCCCGCATTGCGGCTCCTACGGTGGCCGCGAGGTCGTGGACCTCTCGGGCCACGACCACGATCACGACCACTAGCTCGCCCGCCATGGTCGAGCAGGTCACGGTCGCGGTCGACGCGAACGGGGCCGACCTCGGCCCCGCGGAGGTGGCGCGCGGCGCCGCGCTGGCCGCCGAGCGGGGGATTCGCGTCGTGCTGTTCGGCCCGGCGGCGGAGCTGGGCGACGCCGGCGTGGAGGTGGTCGACGCCCCGGTCTCCATCGCCAAGGCGCCGGACCCCGCGCGGGCCGTGCGCTCCACCCCGGAGGCCTCGATCGTGCAGGCCGTGGAGGCGGTCGCCTCCGGCCGCGCCGACGCGCTGGTCTCCGGCGGCTCCACCGGGGCGGCGCTCGCCGCCTCGCTGTTCCGCTTCAAGCGCGCGCGGGGCATCCACCGCCCGGCGCTGGCCATCGTCGTGCCCGTGCCCGGGGCGCCCTTCCTGCTGCTCGACGCGGGGGCCAACGTCGCCGTCCGGCCGGAGCACCTCGTGCAGTTCGCGCACATGGGCGCGGCCTTCATGGAGGTGGTGATGGGCGTCGAGCGCCCGCGCGTGGCGCTGCTCTCCACCGGGGAGGAGCCGTCGAAGGGGCCCGAAGACGTCGTCGCCGCGCACGAGGCGCTGATCGAGTCTCCCGGGGCGATCGACTTCGTCGGCAACGTCGAGGGCTTCGCGATCGGCAAGGGGGTGGCCGACGTGCTGGTGGCCGACGGGTTCACCGGCAACGTCGCGCTGAAGGTGATGGAGGGGACGTCGGACGTTCTCCTGCGCTCCGTGCGCGCCGCCGCGATGTCGAGCACCCGCTCCAAGCTCGGCGGGCTGCTGCTGCGCCCGGCGCTGCGCGGGCTGCGCGACCAGATCGACCCCGAGGCCCACGGGGGCGCCGTCCTGCTCGGGCTGCGGCAGCTCGGCGTCGTGCCGCACGGCTCGTTCGGCGCGCGCGGGTTCGCGAGCGCGATCGAGGTCGCCGCGCGCGGCGTGCGCGAGGACGTGCTCGGGCGCACGCACGAGCGCCTGGCGGCCGCGGGGGCGCTGCGCCGGGCCGAGGCGTCCGCGGCCGCCGGTACCGTGACCGATCAGTCATGAGCAGAGAAGACGTCCTCGAGCTGATCCGCGCGCACCTGGCCGACGAGCTGGAGCTGGACCCCGCCCGTGTCACGGAGGCCACGCATTACAAGCGGGACCTGAACGCCGACTCGCTGGACCTCTACACCCTCGTCCAGGAGCTCGAGGACACCCACGGGGTCAAGATGTCCGACGAACAGGCCGCGCGGATCCAGACCGTGGGCCAGACGGTGGATTTCGTCCTGGAGCACCTCCCCAACCCTTCAATCGGGAGACTGGATGTCTCCCGTCCCCATCAGGACGTGGGTCTGGATGACCCACGGGGCAACGCTGTTTGAGAAAGCTCCACGACCTGCTCGAGACGCTGCCGGACGACCTCGCCCGGCAGGCGGTCACGCACGCCTCCTGGGTGGAGCGGCGGGCGGACTCCTACGAGCGGCTGGCGTTCCTGGGCGATTCCGTGCTCGGCCTGGCCGTCACGACGCACCTGTGGCCACGGCTGGACGCGGACACGCACGGCGCAGGCCGGCTGACGAAGATCCGTGCCCAAGCGGTCTCCGGGCGCTCGTGCCGGGAGGTCGCCGAGCGGCTGGGGCTGCCGGAGCGCCTGCGCGCGACGGCGCCGGCGGAGGCGCGCGGCCCGGCCGCCGACCAGCTCGCCCAGACCGAGCGGGTGCTGGCCTCGGTGATCGAGGCGGTGATCGGCGCCTGCTACCTGGGCTTCGGCTACGAGGAGACCGCCGCAGCGGTGGTCGAGGCGTTCGCCCCGGAGATCGAGCTCGCGCTGGACGCGCCGGCGGACTTCAAGTCGGCGCTGCAGGAGCGCCTGGCGCGCCGCGGCGCGCTGGTGGCCTACCGGGTGACGGCGGAGGACGGGCCGCCCCACGAGCGGATCTTCGAGGTGGCCGCCGTGGTGAGCGGCGAGGAGGTCGCGCGCGGGTCGGGTCGCTCGAAGAAGGACGCGGAGCAGGCGGCCGCCGAGGCGGCCATGGAGGCGCTGACCGCGTGAGGCCCGCATGCACCTGAGGTCGGTCACGCTGAAGGGCTTCAAGTCCTTCCCCGAGCGCACGCGGCTGGAGTTCTCGCCCGGCGTGTCCGTGATCGTGGGCCCGAACGGCTCGGGCAAGTCCAACGTGACCGACGCCGTGCTGTGGGCGCTCGGCGAGCAGTCGCCGCTGGCGGTGCGCGGGCAGTCGATGCAGGACGTGATCTTCGCGGGCGCGCACGGGGTGCAGGCGCGCTCGGAGGCCGAGGTCGAGGTGGTGCTCGACAACGCGGGCGGCGCGGTCGACCTCCCGGCGGGCGAGATCTCGATCATGCGGCGGCTCAACCGCGCGGGCGAGGGCGAGTACCGCGTGAACGGCGCGCGCTGCCGCCTGACCGACGTGATCGAGATCCTGTCGGACACCGGGCTCGGCAAGGAGATGCACTCGGTGGTCTCCCAGGGGCGCGTGGAGGCGATCGTCACCTCCAAGCCGGGCGACCGCCGGCTGCTGATCGAGGAGGCGGCCGGCCTCGGCAAGCACCGCAAGCGGAGGCGGCGGGCCCAGCTCAAGCTCGAGCGCACGCAGGACAACCTGGACCGGGCGCTGGACGTCGAGCGCGAGGCGCGTACGCGGCTGCGGCCCTTGAAGCGCCAGGCGGAGGCGGCCGAGCTGCACGAGCGCCTGGCGCGCCAGACCGACGAGGCGGCCTGGACGCTGGCGGCCGACGCCGCGCGCTCGGCCGACTCGGTGCTGGCCGAGGCCGTGCTCCTCGTCGCGGCGGCTCGCGAGGCCGCCGCGCAGACCGACCGCGAGCTGGGCGAGGTAGCCGAGCAGCGCCGGCGGGCGGAGGAGGCGCTGGCGGCCCGCAGCACCGAGCGCGAGCAGCTGTCGAGCCGGTTCTACGCCGCCCGCTCGGCCGGCGAGCGGATCGGCCTGCGGCTGGAGGCCGCACGGGCGGCGGCCGTGGCGCTGGAGGAGCGCGGCGCGCGCCGCCGCGCGCGGCTGGCCGCGCTGCGCATGGAGGCGGCGGCCGACACGGGCGACGACGGCGCCGCGGAGCGGATCGCCGCACTGGAGGCCGAGCTCGGCCGGCTCGCCGAGGACCGGAAGGCCCGGCTCGGAGCCGAGCTCGCAGAGCTCGAGACGCGCCGGGCGGCGGCCGCCGCGGAGGTCGAGCGCCTGGCCGGGGCCGCCACCGCGGCGATCGCCCGCCGCATCGAGGTCGACGCCGCGGCCGACACCGCCCGCCGCGAGCGCCGCGCCGTCGAGACGGCCGCCGAGGCCGCCCGCCGCGACGCCGCCCGCGTCGGCGCCGAGCTCGCGAAGCTCAACCAGTTCCTGCGCACCCACGCGGGCGCGCCCGGCGGAGCCGCCGCGCTCGCCGACGGCCTCAGCGCGGAGCCGGGCTACGAGCTCGCGCTCGCCGCGGCCCTCGGCCCCCGCCTCCGCGCGGCCGTCGCCGCCGACGTCCTCGAGGCGGAGCGCCTCCTCGACCGCGCGGGCAAGGACGGCGGAGCCGCGCTCGTGGCGCCGGCCGGCGAGGCCCGTGCCGCCGGCGCTGCGGGCGCCCCGAACCCCCGCGCCGAGGAGGGCGCTCGGGCCGCCGCCGACGCCCCCTTTGCGGACGCCGAGCCGCTGCTCGCTCGGGTGCGCCTCGACGGTGACGGTCCGGGGAGGCGGCTGGCCGAGGCTCTGCTCGCGGATGTGTGGGTGGTCGAGTCGGTCGACGGGCTGGCGGAGGACTTCCGCGGTGTCGCCGTCACGCGCGCCGGACGGGTCTGGTCGGCGGCCAGCCGGGAGTTGCGGCAGGTTCCCTCCGGGGGCGAGGACCGGGTGCTGGCCGAGCGCAACCGGCGCGACGGGCTGCTCGGCGACGTCGAGCGCGCTGCTCAGGCCGAGCAGGCCGCGCTCGCGCGTGTGGAGGCGGCCGCGCAGGCGGTGGCCGGCGCCGACGCCGCCCGCGACGAGGCCGAGCACGCCTCGCGCACGGCGACGCGGGCCCGCGACGAGGCCGCCGAGGCCGAGCGCCATGCCCGCTGGCTGATCGACGAGCGCCGCCGTACGCCGAACGAGGGGCCCGACGCGGAGCGCCGCGCCCAGATCCAGGGGGCCGTCGCGACCGAGCGCCGCCTCGCCGAGCGGGCGGAGCGAGAGCGCGCCGAGCGCGCGCGGCGGATCGGTATCGACGAGGCGCGGACGGCGCGCGACGAGGCGCTCCGGCCGTCCGCGGAGCGCCTCGCGACCGCGCTCGAGGCCGCCGGCTCCGCGGTGGCGACGCGCGTCGAGGCGGCCGGCGCCGAGCTCGAGGCGGACCGCGCGGCGGGCGAGCGCCTGGCCGGCGAGCTGCGAGCGTGCGCCGCCCGCGAGTCGCAGGTGCACGCGCGGCTCAAGCAGCGTGGCGAGGAGGTCACGCGCGGTGAGGTCCGCGCGCAGCAGGCGCGCGACCAGGCCGCCGAGGCCCAGAGCGAGCTGGCACGCCTGGCGGCGAAGCTCGGCCTGGAGGCCGAGCCCACCTCCGAGCCGCTCCCGGAGGCCGAGCGCGTCAACCTCGAAGGCCGCATCGAGCGCCTGCAGCGCCGGCGCGAGCAGCTCGGCCCGGTCAACCCGCTCGCGCAGGACGAGTACCGCGAGGCGATCGCCCACGTCGAGGAGCTCGAAGCCCAGCGCGAGGACCTCGAGCACGCGCTGCGCGAGCTGGGCGGGCTGATCCGCGACACCGACCGCCGGATCCAGCAGGCCTTCGAGGAGACCTTCACCGCCGCGGCGCGCAACTTCGAGGAAGTCGCCGAGCAGCTCTTCCCGGGCGGCCGCGGGCGGCTGCGGCTCGTCCGCGAGGACTCCGGCCCGCGTCCGGTGCTGGGCGGCGCGGACGCCGCCGAGGCGGCGCCCGACGTCGAGGAGCGCGCCGACGCCGAGGCGGAGGCCGAGGCCGGCAGCGAGTCCGGGCCGGGCGACGACCTCGGCGTCGAGATCGAGATCACCCCCGCCGGCAAGGCGACCAAGCGCCTGACCCTGCTCTCCGGCGGCGAGAAGTCGCTGACCGCGCTCGCCTTCCTGTTCGCGGTGTTCCTCGCCCGCCCGTGCCCGTTCTACATCCTCGACGAGGTCGAGGCCGCGCTCGACGACCTCAACATCGACCGCTTCCTCAAGGTGCTCGGCGGCTTCTCCGACCGCGCCCAGTTCATCGTCGTGACCCACCAGAAGCGCACGATGGAGGCGGCCGACTGCCTCTACGGCGTGTCGATGGCCGGCAACGGCGTCTCCCGTGTGATCTCGCGGCGGCTGCCGCCCCGCGAGCAGGAGCGCGCGGCGTGACGGACGGGGGAGTCGCGGGCAGCGTCGGCGTGATCGGCTCCGCCGGCGTGGCGGGCAGCGCGGGCGTGATCGGCTCCGCCGGCGTGGCGGGCAGCGCGGGCGTGATCGGCTCCGCCGGCGTGGCGGGCAGCGCGGGCGTGATCGGCTCGGCCGGCGTCTCCGGCAGCGCGGGCGTGATCGGCTCGGCCGGCGTCGCGGCGAGCGCCGGGGTGATCGTCAGCGCCGGCATCCTCGGCGGCGTGGGCAACGCCGGGTGCATCGGCTGCGTCGGCTGTGCGGGCTGCGCCGGGTGCATCGGCTGCATCGGATGCGTCGGTTGCAGCGGGCTGGTCGGCGCGATCGGTCGGGTCGGCGAGTCGGCGTAGCGATGGAGATCCGTCCCGTCCGACCGGGCGAGGCCGGCGAGCTCACCGAGCTCGCCGTGCGGTCGAAGGGGCATTGGGGTCACGACGCGGAGTTCCTGGAGCGGGCGAGGCCGGAGCTGACGGTGTCGCCGGGCGACATCGAACGGCTGCTCGTCCGCGTCGCCGAGCGCGACGGCCGCACGGTCGGGTTCAGCGTCGTGGACCTCGACTCCTCGCCACCCGAGCTGCTGGCGCTGTTCGTCGAGCCGGCCGCGATCGGCTCGGGCGTCGGCCGGGCGCTGCTGAGGCTGGCGTGCGAGGAGGCGGC
>Ga0183260_10001772_pt1 | contig 17950 bp, 32 predicted proteins | sample AntDrymUQ4972206_2_FD_129768 | JGI IMG/M metagenome (GOLD analysis project Ga0183260, IMG submission 129768) | Polar desert sand microbial communities from Dry Valleys, Antarctica - metaG UQ497 (22.06) (version 2) (version 2) | ecosystem: Environmental > Terrestrial > Soil > Desert | place...
ATCGGACAGTCTCCCAAATGCGCTCGGCTCCATCCAGCCCACCGCGGTTGCCTACCTCGACGTTTAGCAACACCTGCGGAAACGTCTTTACGACCGATGCCAATGCTGAAAGTTTGCTTTGCGTCGACGCCATACGTCCAAGGACTCTTAAGCCCGCGATCAGTCCGTCGCCGGTTGTCGCGTGGTCGAGAAGGATGATGTGCCCGGATTGTTCGCCTCCAATGACTGCGCCGCTTTCAAGCATCGCCCCCAGAACATTACGATCCCCCACGCCCGTCTCTATGACCTCTATTTCGGCCTCCGACATTGCAGCCCGGAAGCCAAGATTAGCCATGACGGTTGCGACAACAATGTTGTTCTTCAACCGGCCCGCTTCCTTGAGTTCAATGGCAAGGACAGCGATCGCGGCGTCACCGTCGACAATGCCGCCCGTTTCATCAATCGCAATCACACGATCGGCATCACCGTCGTGCGCGAGCCCAGCATCCGCGCCCGTTCGCAAGACTTCTTCGGCGACGAGGCCCGGCGCGGCCGATCCAGAGCCCACGTTTATTCGAGCGCCGTCAGCTTCACAGTGAAGTTCGATAACGCTGGCCCCCGCACGACGAAGAGTCTCCGGAGTTGTGTAGAAGGCGGCCCCGAAGGCGCAATCGACCACGACCTTCAGGCCCCGCAGACTCACGCCATCGAGAGCTTCGAGTGCGTGCTCTATATAAAGCTCGGGCCCATCGGTCAAAAATTCCAGCCGGCCGACGTCAGCGCCCGTGGGAACTTGAGAAGTCGCGTTCAGTCCCGATTCAATTTTGGCCTCTTGCGATTCGCTCAACTTGTACCCGTCAGAGCCGAAGAATTTGATTCCATTGTCGTCGACGGGATTGTGAGACGCGGAAATCACGGCGCCAGCGGAGGCCCCCGTTTCGGTTATCAAGAATGCGACAGCCGGCGTCGGAAGAACCTCGCATCGGATAACGTCTGCCCCGGCCGACAACAATCCAGCCGCCAGCGCAGATTCGAGCATCTCGCCAGACAGACGTGTGTCTCGGGCGAGCACAAAACGCGGACGTGAAGCGGATGACCCCAGGGCGATTGCCGCGGATCGCCCCACGCTGAGGGCCAACTCGGGAGTCAGTTCGGTGTTCGCGACGCCACGTATTCCATCGGTTCCAAACAACCGCTGGTTGCCCGCGTTCATGATGGTTTTTAGCGAAGCCGGAGCGCTAGCGCTTCGAGTACTGAGGCGCCTTTCGCGCTTTCTTCAATCCGTACTTGCGGCGTTCCTTAACCCGAGCATCACGGGTCAAAAAGCCTGCCTTCTTCAGAACCGGCCGAAGGTCCGGGTCAAGATCAATCAGCGCGCGGGCTATGCCGTGGCGCAGGGCGCCGGCCTGACCGGCTATCCCGCCGCCCTCAACCCTTACAAAGATGTCGTAGGCATTGTCGCGTTCGACCGTCTTCAGGGGTTCAAGAATGATGCGCCTTGTGGCGATGTTGGGGAAATAGTCCTCGAGGTCTCGGTCGCCGTTGATGACAAAGCGGCCATCTCCTTCGGCAAGCCGGACTCGGGCAATCGCAGACTTGCGGCGGCCGGTTGCTCGGGCAAGTTCCACAGTCTTAGCCATCGTCGCTCTCCTTTAGGGCCTTGCCACCAGACAAAACGAGCGGCTTCGGGTTTTGTGGGCCGTGGGGATGATCGCCACCCTCATAGACCTTCAATTTTCGGCGCATCACTTTCCCAAGCTTGTTACGAGGAAGCATGCCCTTAACAGCGTTCTCGACGGCAGCAGTGGGCTGTTCCGTCATCAACTTCTCAAATGAAATAGTCCTCAGCCCCCCGGGATAGCCAGAGTGGCGGTGCCATATCTTGCTTGACTCCTTGCTGCCCGAAAGACGAATCTTGTCTGCGTTGATCACAATCACATGATCACCCGTGTCTAGGTGCGGCGAGAACGTCGGCTTGTGCTTCCCTCGCAAGATAGCGGCAACTTCCGCTGCAAGTCTTCCCAAAATCATGCCGTTCGCGTCGACAAGCCACCAGTCTCGGCGAATCTCAGATGCCTTCACTGAATGGGTCTTCATCAAACGAACTCCTCGGGATAACTGACTGAAACCAAGAAGAGTCCGTGCGGCGGCGCCACCGGACCGGCCGCGGAACGATCTCGCGCATGAAGAATCTTGTCCATGTCGTCGGGATGAATGTCGCCTTCGCCAACTTTAACCAGGGTTCCAACGATTGAGCGCACCATCTGCTGCAAAAAGGAGTTAGCTGTGATTCGAATAGTGATGAGGTCAGCATCTTGTTCAATGTCAATCGACTCGATCCGACGCATCGGGCTCTTGCCCTCTTCGACACGGCCAAACGACTCGAAGGAGTGTTCTCCGAGCAACGCCTGCGCGGCTTTGCCCATCAAAGTGGTATCCAACTCCCCCGGGTGGTGCCAAGTGGTGTGACGCGAGAAAGGATCGAGGACCTCTCGGTTGAGGATCGCGAATTCGTACGTGCGGGCCTCGGCCGAGAAACGGGCGTCGAACCCCTCCGGAGCCTCAGATGATTCCAGGACCGCGATCGCCGGACCGCACATCCCGTTGAGACGACGCTGCACATCGGCAGGATCCTTGGAGCTAGCAGAACGAAAAGACACAACTTGACCCAGTGCATGAACCCCCGCATCAGTCCGCCCGGCCCCGGTGGTTTTAATCTCCTCCGAGAACAGGTGCGCCAGCGCAGATTCGATCGAACCCTGAACAGTCTCAAGCCCAGGCTGTCTTTGAAACCCATGAAACCCAGCCCCGTCATAAGCAACCACCAACCGATAATTAGCCACAGCTCAAGACCCCTTCTCGGTTTCGGTCTCGGTCTCGGTTTCAGGTTCGGGTTCGGTTTCAGGTTCGGGTTCGGTTTCAGGTTCGGGTTCGGTTTCAGGTTCGGGTTCGGTTTCAGGTTCGGGTTGGGTTTCAGGTTGGGGTTGGGTTTCAGGTTGGGGTTGGGGTTCAGGTTCTTCGGAAGGAGCGGAGGGTGTCGACGGCTCAGGCGACTCTCCGGGCCCAGAAACGTCCTGCGGAACATGGGTAGGCCCGGTGTCGGTTTTCGGAGCCTGAGTGGCGGCACCCGCCGCGGGTTCGGGCCCGGTGTCGGTTTTCGGAGCCTGAGTGGCGGCACCCGCCGCGGACACCCCCTTACCCCTGCGCCGAAATCCCCGGCGCCTCTTATCCGGTGCCGCCTCGGAAGCAGCTTCAGGGGCCTCGCCTTCAACAAACTCGATGATAGCCATAGGGGCCGCGTCGCCCTGGCGAGGGCCAAGCTTTAACACGCGCGTATAACCACCATTTCTATCCGCGTACCGCGGAGAGATCTCGGCGAACAGTTTGTGGACGACATCCTGATCGTGAACCAACGACAAAGCTCGGCGGCGATCATGCAGAGTGCCTTTCTTGCCCATAGTCACAAGACCGTCGGCAACGGCCCGCAGACGCATCGCCTTGGCCTGAGTGGTGCGTATCCGCTCCTCACGAATGAGCGCGGAAGCAAGCCCACTCAGCAGCAGTTTTTCGTGAGCGGGATTGGAACCAAGGCGCGAACCCTTTGCTGGTTTCGGCAACTTACGTCCATTCCTTCTTCTTGAGGGCCAAGCCCAACTCGCCAAGCTTCTCTTTTATTTCTTCGATCGACTTCTGCCCGAAGTTGCGAATGTCGAGCAGATCCTCCTCGGTGCGCTCTATCAACTGACCTACGTTGACAACGCCTTCGCGCTTCAGGCAGTTGTAAGAACGAACGGAAAAGTCCATCTCCTCGATCGGTAGCGCGAGATCGGCGTCTAAAGTTGATGTCCCAGCCTCAGGACCAAGTGCAAGGCCCGGGCCTTCTGCGAGATCTCCGAACAACTGGAGCAACTCGACGAGCGTCTTACCAGCTGCAGACAGAGACTCTCTCGGAGTCAAACTTCCGTTTGTCTCGATTTCCAGTATTAGACGGTCGTAGTCGGTCCGTTGCTCGACTCGAGTCGATTCAACGGAATAGGTGACTCGGCGTACGGGCGAATAGATCGAGTCGATCGGAATCAATCCAATGGGCGCCTCAGGCAACTTGTTCCGCTCGGCGGAAACATATCCGCGCCCGATCTCCACCGTCAGTTCGATCTCGAGCTTTGTGCGCTTATTGATCGTGCAGATGTGAAGATCTGGGTTAACGATCTGGACCTCTGCGGGCGCTTGGATGTCGGCCGCCGTAACCTCGGCGGGCCCCGCAATCTCAAGCCTCAAGTTGACAGGCTCCTGGGCCTCCGAGCGGAGCACCAGGCCCTTGAGGTTCAGTATGAGGTCGGTCACGTCTTCCGTCACTCCCGGAATGGTGGTGAACTCGTGCTGAACGCCTTCGATGCGGATGTTCGTTACTGCCGCACCCGGTATCGAAGAGATAAGAGTCCGTCGAAGCGAGTTACCCAGCGTGTAGCCAAACCCAGGCTCGAGAGGCTCGATTGTTACCTTGCCTAGATTGGGGGCCACATCTTCGACCTCGATTCGGGGGCGCTGAACGATAAGTAAGTTGGTTTCCATGTGTTCCCTTCCCTAGACTGCTACTTGGAGTAAAGCTCGACGATCATTCGTTCTTGAACAGGGACATCTATTGATTCGCGTGCAGGCTCGGCGCCGACAGTGATTCGGAGGTCCCCAGCAGCCAACTGCAGCCAGTCGGGAATAGTTTTCCCGGCGGCGTAGGCAGCAGCCTCAACTATCCGCCCGACCGAACGAGATCGAGGTCTTACTTCAACGACATCGCCGGGCTTGACGCGATACGAGGGGATGTCGACCTTGCTCCCGTTAACCTGAAAGTGGCCGTGATTGACAAATTGGCGTGCCTGATTTCGACTCATCGATAGGCCTCCGCGGAAAACAACGTTGTCGAGGCGAGTCTCGAGCAACTGCAGCAGCAGGGTGCCGGTTATACCTTTGGCGCGCGCAGCCTTCTTGTAGTAGTTACGGAACTGCTTCTCACGAACGCCGTAAATGCGCCGCGCCTTTTGTTTCTCGCGCAGCTGAAGCAGATACTCGGTCTCCTTGATCCGGCCACGGCCGTGTTCGCCGGGAGGATAAGGACGACGCTCGATAGCGCATTTCGGCGATTCGCAACGCGTGCCCTTGAGAAAAAGTTTCATCCGCTCTCGCCGGCAAAGACGGCAGACGGGGTTCGGCTGGTTGGCCATCTAAACTCTCCGTCTCTTGCGCGGCCGGCAGCCGTTATGTGGCACCGGAGTGTTGTCTACAATACCCATCACTTCAAGACCCGATGCCTGAAGCGATCGAATCGCAGTTTCACGGCCAGAGCCTGGGCCCTTGACGAATACATCCACTTTCCGCATGCCGTGCTCTTGGGCACGTTTGCTCGCGGCCTCGGCCGCCAGTTGCGCTGCAAACGGAGTGGACTTGCGAGAGCCCTTGAACCCAACGTTGCCTGCGGATGCCCACGCTATCGAGTTCCCCTCGAGATCGGTGATGCTGACTATCGTGTTGTTGAATGTCGACTTGATATGAGCGTGTCCATGGACGATGTTCTTCTTCTCTTTGCGCTTGGTCTTCTTCGGCTTCGCCATTACTTAGCAGCCTTGCGCTTCATGCCGACGGTCTTCTTCGGACCCTTGCGGGTTCTTGCATTCGTGTGGGTTCGTTGTCCCCTAACCGGCAGACCACGGCGGTGACGGATGCCCTGATAGCAGCCAATCTCGACCTTGCGTTTGATGTTTTGCGTTACCTCGCGTCGAAGGTCGCCCTCGACCTGGAAGTTGTTCTCGATGTAACCGCGGAGCCGAACGACCTCGTCTTCGGCAAGATCACGAACTCGTGTGGCGCCGTCGACCATGGTTGCCTTGAGAATCTCGGCGGCCCGGGTGGGGCCCACGCCAAATACATACGTAAGAGCAACTTCCAAACGCTTTTCTCGGGGAAGATCCACACCTGCTATTCGAGCCATTTATCTAACCCTGCCTTTGTTTATGTCGCGGATTGGTGCAAAGCACCATCACCCGACCGTGACGGCGAATGATCTTGCACTTGTCGCAAATCTTTTTGACACTGGGCTTTACTTTCATTTTCCTACCGTGTTCCTCGCTAGTCCGTTGAGCGCGACTCCGTCCTCCAGACTTCTACCTCGTCGGAGTCACGCTTCCCCCCTCATTTCCGAAACAGCCAGACGATGCGGCCCCGAGTCAGGTCGTAAGGCGACATCTCCACCTCGACTCGGTCACCCTTCAGCACCCTTATGTAGTTGGTGCGCATCTTGCCGCCGATGTGCGCCAGGACCAAATGTCCCCCGGGTATCTCGACCCGAAAAGTGGCATTGGGCAACGGCTCGACTACGGTCCCCTCGACCCTGATCGGCGCCTCTTTGCCAGATGTATCTTTGTTAGCCATTCTCCTCCAGTTTGATCAAAGCGGGCCCCACGCTAGACACCCCAACAAGGGGTGCAGTGTTGGTGGCTCGCCCCGGCAAAAAGGCACGCGAAAAAACGCGGCCGGGGGCCGGAAACGAGACTATAACACGCCTACCTGAGGGGTGCCCCAGTCAGGACCTGGGGGCCGTTCTCGGTTACTGCAACCGTGTGTTCAAAGTGGGCCGAAAGGCTGCCATCGGCGGTGACTACCGCCCAATCATCGGACAGCACTTTGGTATGCCAGTCCCCAGCGTTCACCATCGGCTCGATCGCAAGCACTATCCCCGGCTCGAGCACCACCCCCCGGCCCGTGGAGCCGTAATTGGGAACCTGGGGATCCTCGTGCATCGATCGACCGATGCCGTGTCCTGAGTACTCGCGAACGACGCTGAAACCCGCTTCCTCAACGATGGTTTGAATAGCCTGCCCAACGTCACCCAGGCGATTTCCCGGCTTGCATTCTTTGATTCCGGCCCAAAGGGATTCCTCGGTCACCTTCAAAAGGCGGGTGGCGACCTTGTCGACACGTCCCACCGGATACGTCACGGCACGGTCCGAATGCCATCCGTCGAGGACCATACCGATGTCCACCGAAAAAATGTCGCCTTCCCGCAGGCGCCGCCCATTGGGAATGCCATGAACAACCACCTCGTTGACAGAAGCGCAAATGCTGGCGGGGTACCCGCGGTATCCGAGAAACGAAGGAATGCCGCCCCTCAGACGAATGGACCTGGAAACAAATGCATCTAACTCTTTGAGCTTCGCACCCGGTTTGATCTTTTCGGCCAGTTCCTCATGGACCTCAGCCAACGCCTTACCCGATCGATGCATCTTCTCGATCTGTGAAGACGTCTTCTTTATGATCATTGCTCCAGCGCGGCGTCTAGACGTGCGGTAACTTCACTCGTGGTGCCGATCGCGTCGATCTCGATCAAGAGGCCCCGTGACAAGTAGAACTCATACAACGGACGGGTATCGGCGCCGTAGACTTCTAGTCGGCGGACTATTGCTTCCTCCCTGTCATCTTCTCGTAGCAATAGTGCGGCGCCATCGTTGTCACACACTCCCTCAACGATCGGAGGGTGCGTAACAAAGTGATACACGGTCTTGCACGCAGGACATACTCGTCTCCCGGCCAGCCGCTCGACGATTTGGGCCGTACGAACGGCGAATTTGATTACACGATCGAGCTTCGCGTCGATCTCCGCGAGGAGTTCTTCCAAAGCAATCGCCTGATTAACGGTGCGCGGGTAGCCATCCAGGATGAAACCAAGCCGGGCGTCGGGTTCCGCCAAACGGTCGCTGATCAACTCGATCGTTAGGCCATCCGAGACCAATTCGCCGCGATCCATTATCGGGCCGACCTGCAGTCCCAGAGGCGTCCCTTGCGCAACATGTCTGCGCAAGATGTCGCCCGTTGCAATCGAAGGGGTGCTGAAGCGCTCGGACAGAAGTGCAGCCTGGGTACCCTTGCCCGCTCCTGGGGGCCCTAAAAAGACGATGCGCATGCCGATTTAGGCTAAAAAGCCCTCGTAGTGACGCATAAGCAGCTGCGACTCCAGCTGCTTCATAGTCTCCAGAGCCACACCTACTGTGATCAGCACCGAAGTTCCGCCGAACGGCAAACTTTCGACCTGCAAGGTGGCAAGGGCAATAGAGGGGAGCAGCGCAATCGCGGCGATGAAGAGCGCGCCCGGCAAAGTGATTCGGCTCAAGATGAAATCGAGGTGCTCGGCGGTTGAACGGCCGGGCCGGATCCCCGGAATGAACCCTCCGTATTTGCGCATGTTATCGGCGATGTCCAAGGGATTGAAGGTGATCGCTGTGTAGAAATACGCGAACAAGATGATCAAAAGTCCGTAGAAGACTATGTAGACCGGGCTGCCCTGGTTGGCGAGGTGGTTATCGATGAAGCTACGAAGGGGCTTCCACTGGATCACAGTCGAGATCAGAGCCGGGAAGTACAGAACGCTCGAAGCAAAAATGATTGGGATGACACCTGCCGTGTTGACCTTCAGCGGGATATAGGTCGATGAGCCTCCGTACATCTTTCGACCGACGACGCGCTTCGCGTACTGCACGGGGATGCGGCGCTGGCCCTGCTCGACAATCACGATGCCGGCAATGATCAAGACAAACAGAAACAAGATGAAGGCGAACCACGCTTTGCCCAACTGCGCGAGGAGATTGGCGCCACTGCCGGGAAGCCCCGACACGATGCTCGCAAAAATCATGATCGACATTCCATTACCAATGCCGCGCTGGCTGATCAATTCCCCAAGCCACATCACAAGAGCGGTTCCCGCAGTAAGCGTTACGACAATCAGGGCAACGCGCCCCGGTGTGAAATTGGGAATCAGATCCACGACGTTGTTCTGCGAGTCGCGGAAGCCTCCTCGGTGGGCAAGAAACGTCACACCAGTCGATTGCATCAGGGCAAGACCCACTGTCAAATAACGCGTCCACTGGGTAATCCTCTTAGTCCCGGCTTCGCCTTCCTTCTGCCACTGCTCCAGCTTCGGGATAACCACGGTGAGCAACTGCATGATGATGCTGGCCGTTATGTACGGCATGATTCCTAGCGCGAAGATCGCCAGCTGAGTTAAAGCTCCGCCGGAGAAAAGGTTCAGCAGCCGAATCAGGTTGTCCGTCGAATCGGTCAGTTTGCGAGCAGCCTCGAAGTCGATACCGGGGGCGGGAAGAAACGCACCGAGACGGTAAATGGCGACGATAAAGAGTGTGAAGAGGATCTTGCGACGAAGATCCGGGACCTTGAAGGCGTTTATGAAGGCGGAGAGCACTGAAAACCGAGCTTACACGACCTCAGTGGTTCCGCCGGCGGCGGCAATCTTCGCCACAGCCGAGGCACTGAAGGCTTGAGCTTTGACGGTGAGCGGCTTTGATATCTCTCCGGTTCCGAGCACTTTGACCGGGCCCGTTTTTCTAACGAGCCCCTTCGAGCGCAGCGCCTTATCGTCCACGACTGTGCCCCCCTCGAACGCCTCAAGGCGGTCGAGATTCACCACTGCGTATTCGATTCGTCCGGGATTACGGAAACCAGGCAACTTCGGTAGCCGCATGTGGATGGGCACCTGCCCACCTTCATAGCGCGCTGGTATTTGGCCACGGGCCTTGGCCCCCTTCGTTCCGCGGCCAGCCGTCTTGCCACGCCGCCCGGCGCGGCCTCTGCCAACTCGGATCGCCCTTTTTCTTTGGCCCGGAGCTGGGGCCAACTCGTGCAATTTCACTTCTTTTCCTTTGTCTCAACAACCGTCACGAGATGCGCCACTTTGCGGATCATCCCCGCAATCTCGGGTCGATCCTGGACTTCAACCGTTGAACGAATTCGACGCAGGCCAAGTGCTTTGAGCGTCCTGCCCTGGTCAGAATTGCGGGATACGGCGCTGCGAATTTGAGTGACTTTGATGGTCGCCATCGTCTTAGCCCTCAATGGGCCCGGGTGCGGGCAAACTCGGCGGCTTCAACAAATATGCAGGCGCAACATCTTCGACTGGTCTCCCGCGCCGCTTCGCCACGTCGTAGGGGTCCTCCAATTGCTTGAGCCCGTTGATGGTGGCGGTCACGATGTTGATCGGATTCGCCGATCCAAGCGACTTCGACAGAATGTCTTTGATTCCGCATGCCTCAAGCACGGCACGTACCGGTCCCCCAGCGATCACGCCAGTGCCAGGAGATGCAGGCTTCAACAAAACACGAGCACCGGAGGCCTCGCCCACAACTTGATGCGGGATGGTGGTCCCGATAATCGGCACTTTGAACATCGCTCGACGTGCGGCCTCGTTGGCCTTGGAGATCGACTGCGGCACCTCACGTGCCTTGCCCTGTCCTGCACCAACACGGCCTTGTCCATCTCCGACAACGCTCAACGCGCTGAAGGAAAAGCGCCGCCCGCCCTTCACAACCTTCGACACTCGACGCGGACGACCAACGATGCGCTCGATAATCCCGCCACGCATCTCATCGTCGCGACCGCCCGGTCCACCTCTGCCGCCCGGTCCGCCTCTGCCGCCCTGTCCGCCTCTACCGCCCTGTCCACCTCGGCCTGGAGGACCGCCCCTGAAGGGAGGGCCTCCTCTGCCACCTGGTCCGCCTCTGCCGGGAGGGCCGCCCCTGAAGGGAGGGCCTCCTCTGCCGGGAGGGCCGCCTCTGCCTGGAGGACCACTTCTGCCTGCTGGTCCGCCTCTGTCGGAGGCAGGTCCCGTGCCGCTACCCGCGGGGGGACTCTGCACCTGGGGCGCGGTCGTCTCAGGCGCGGTCGTCTCAGGCGCGGTCGTCTCAGCCGGGCTCGGCTTCTCGGCCGGCTGGTCGGGAGTTTCTGTCGGCGGTGTCATCCTAGAACTCCAGTCCCTTCTCGCGAGCAGCATCGGCCAGAGCCTTGACGTTACCGTGATATTGAAATCCTCCGCGATCGAAAACCACGGACTTCACTCCCTTTTCGATGGCGCGCTCTGCTACAAGTTGGCCGACACGCCCAGCGACAGCGACCGAGGTCCCCTTGGCATCTGAGCGTAAAGCGGGATCTAGGGTCGATGCGGACGCGATCGTCCGACCCCCGAGATCGTCGATTATCTGGGCGTAAAGTTGCTTATTGCTTCTGAAAATTGCCAGGCGCGGGCGCAGTGGCGAACCCGACACCTTCTTGCGAAGGCGCCGATGTCTGCGCGCTCTGGATGCAAATCTGCTCATTTGGCTGTCTTACCCGCCTTCTTTCTAACGTGCTCGCCGACGTAGCGAATGCCCTTTTGTTTGTAGGGCTCCGGCTTTCGCTTGGCCCTGATTTCTGCAGCAACCTGACCGACCAGAGCTTTGTCTGCTCCCCGCACGGTAATCCGCAAGACGCGATCGACAGTGGCCACCTCGAAGGCGATACCCTCCGGCGCGGGATAGTCAATAACGTGAGAGAACCCGAGCTGCAGTTCCAAGCCAGTCCCTTTAAGGATGGCTCTATAACCTGTTCCATGGATTTCCAAACTCTTCTCAAAACCGTTCGTTACGCCCTCGACCATGTTTGCGACCAGCGTTCGAGTGAGACCGTGAAGCGAACGATGAACACCTTCGTCCGACGGCCTGGTCGCGAGGATGTTTTCTCCGTCTTGCGTGAGCGAGATTGCCTTGGGCACACTTTGTTCCAGCGTCCCCTTCGGCCCTTTCACGCGCACGAACCCCGGCTCGAGAGTCACGTTGACTCCGGCCGGAACCTGTATCGGTGTTCTTCCAATTCGACTCATGTTGTCCTCACCAAATGTGCGCTACGACTTCGCCTCCCAAGCGCTTGCGCGAAGCCTCCTTGCCGGTCATAAGACCCGAAGAAGTTGAGATGATTGCGGTGCCCATCCCCCCAAGGACCCTTGGGAGCTTTCCAGCCTTCGCATAAACACGCAGGCCCGGTTTCGAGATTCTGTTAATCCCGTGGATGGTCCTTGAACGATCCTCAGCGTACTTGAGAATCACCCTGAGCGTCTGACCCTGCTTCGCCGGAACGTGCTCGTAGTCTTCGATGTACCCCTCGGCCTTCATGATCCGGGCGATCTCGACTTTATGTTTGGAAGAAGGCATGTCGACCGTATCCGCTGACGCCTTGTTCGCGTTGCGTATCCGAGTCAGCATGTCTGCTGTTGGGTCGGTCATCATCTCTATATCACCAGCTCGATTTGGTTATGCCGGGCAACTCGCCCTTATGAGCGAGTTCTCTTACGCAGATCCGGCACATGCCGAACTTGCGCAGATAGCCACGGGGTCGCCCGCAACGACGACATCGATAGTATGCCCGAACTTTGAACTTCGGGGTCCGGCTCGCCTTACTGAGTAGGGCTTTGCGCGCCATGTCTACTGCTTTCTAAATGGAAAGCCAAAGGCGTCGAGAAACGCCCGGCCCTCTTCGTTGGTCACGGCCGTGGTTACGACCGTAATATCCATTCCCCTGATCTTGCCGACCTTGTCGTAATCGACCTCCGGAAAGATGGTTTGGTCTGTGATTCCAAATGTGTAGTTGCCTCGCCCATCAAAACCCTTTGCCGGCAGACCTCTGAAGTCCCTGATTCTTGGGATCGCCAGCGTGACAAGCCGGTCGAAAAACTCCCAGGCGCGCGCTCCCCTGAGCGTAACCTTGGCGCCAATCGATTGACCCTCCCGCAACTTGAATGCGGCGATCGACTTTTTGGCTTTTGTGATGAGAGGCTTTTGACCGGTAATGACTTCCAGATCCGCCACGGCATTCTCGAGCGCCTTGGAGTCCTTCAAAACGTCGCCTACGCCCATGTTGATTACGATCTTTTCTAGACGCGGGACGGCCATGACGTTGAGACCCAATTGCTCCGCGAGCGCGGGACGAACTTCGGAGTCGTACCTCGCCTTCATTCTCGCTTGTACTCTTGTCGCAGTCATCAGTCTAAATCTCCGTTTCACACTTAGTGCAGACTCTGATCTTTGTGCCATCGGCGTCGATGCGTGAACCGGCACGAGTTGGCCCATCGGTCGGGCATACGAGTGCGACGTTGGCAAGGCTAACCGGCAGTTCCTTCGTTACGATGCCGCCCTCTTGCCCGGCGCGGCCGCGGGCGGGCCGGACCTTCTCGTGACGTTTGACGCGGTTGACGCCCTCGACCAACACTCTGCCTACGCCGGGAAGTACAGCAATTACGCGGCCGTCCTTGCCCGCGTCCTTACCGGTCATAACCCGCACGTTGTCGCCCTTTCTAATAGCTGGCACTAGAGCACCTCCGGCGCAAGCGAAACAATCTTCATAAATTCCTTGTCTCGGAGTTCCCGCGCGACTGGCCCGAAAACTCGGGTTCCGCGCGGGTTCTTCTTTTCATCAAGCAAAACCACAGCGTTGTCATCGAAACGGATGTAGCTTCCGTCTGGACGTCGCTTTTCTTTTGCAGTTCTAACCACGACACCTTTGACCACTTCGCCCGTTTTGACCTGCTGGTTTGGCAAAGCGTCCTTGACGGTCGCGACCACGATGTCTCCAACTCTCGCGTACCGCCGGCGCGAGCCGCCGAGGACCTTGATCACAAGGACCACCTTGGCGCCGGAATTGTCGGCCACTTTTACTCGCGATTCAGCCTGAATCATTGAGCACGCTCCATGATCTCAACAACTCTCCAGCGCTTCGTCTTCGACAGTGGACGAGTTTCCACAACGCGAACCTTGTCGCCAAGTTTGGCCTCGTTGGCCTCGTCGTGCGCCTGCAACTTCGAATTTCGCTTGTAGATCTTGCCGTACAAGCGGTGATGCACGGTCCGCTCAACCAAGACAACAACGGTCTTATTCATCTTGTCCCCGACCACGAAGCCGGTGCGCGTCTTGCGCTGCGTGCGCTCAGTCATCGCTAACTCGTTCCGTGACTACTTCGGCGGGTGCGTCAGTTTTGTTCTCGGGTTCGGGTGAAGCCTCTGCTTCGGGAACATCCTCGACGGGTTTGTTGCGCCACTTGCGTTTGCGCTCGGGAGCCATGGCTTCGGCCTGCGTTATCTCAACTTCGATACCGAGCTCGCGCTCGCGGGTGATCGTCTCGATGCGGGCGATCTCGCGCTTAACCTGGCCAAGCTGGTTGAAATTATCCAGCTGTCCGGTCGCACTCTGAAACCTCAAGTTAAAGAACTCCTCTTTAGCCTCGTCCAACTTGATCATCAATTCCTCTACGGGGAGATCGCGCAGCTCGTTCGCTTTCACGCTTCCACCCCTTCTCGTTTGACAAACTTGCACTTGATTGGCAACTTGTGGCCCGCAAGACGCATGGCCTCTTTTGCCACCAGCTCTGGAACGCCGGTCAACTCAAACATGACGCGACCGGGCTTTACAACGGCGACCCATCCCTCCGGATTGCCCTTGCCCGAACCCATGCGGGTCTCTGCAGGCTTTTTGGTAACCGGCTTGTCGGGAAAGATATTGATCCAAACTCGCCCGCCACGACGCACGTGGCGAGTGATCGCGACCCGTGCCGACTCGATCTGGCGATTCGTAATCCAACCGGCCTCGAGCGCCTGGAGACCAAAATCCCCAAAATGCACAACGGTCCCGCCCTTGGCAAGCCCGCGACGACGCCCCCGGTGCTGCTTACGATACTTAGTCCGCTTAGGAAGCAACATCTAGCTAACCCCACTCGAATCGTCAGACTCTTTATCAACAACTGGCTCGGTCACAGGTGGCTCACCTTCGGGCTTGGTCTCAGGTTCCGCGGGAGCCGAAAGAACAACGACTGGCTCTTTGGCCCGCGTCCGTTTTGTACCGGCGGGAGCTGGCGGCTTCGCATCGGGAACAACGGCAGTAGGCGCGGGTTTGGGTCGGGAATCGCGCACGCGTGCAACTTCGCCCTTGTATACCCACACCTTGACGCCGATGGCTCCAGCTGTCGTGCGAGCCTCGGAAAATCCGTAGTCGATGTCGGCCCGCAGCGTGTGCAGCGGCACCTTGCCTTCGTGATAACTCTCGCGCCGTGACATCTCGGCGCCACCCAGCCTTCCGGAACACTGTACCTTGACCCCTTGCACACCAGCCCTAACGGCGGTCGAAATCGTCTTACGCATGGCCCGGCGAAAGTGCACACGGGACGCCAACTGCTCAGCGATAGCCTGAGAAAGCAACTGAGCGTCGGAGTCGGGGGACGTTACCTCGATGATGTCGAAGGTCACTTGAACGTTCACGTTTTTGCCGGTCTGAAGCTTAGCGGCCTTGCCTTCCATTTTCGAGATCTCCTCGCGGATCTCTTCAGCTTGCGCGCCGCGCCGACCGATCACAATTCCGGGACGAGCCGTGTGGCAATATATCCGCAGCCGCTCCCGGGTGCGCTCGATCTCGATCCTGCTGATGGCGGCATGGGGCAGGAGTTCGCGCAGGTAACGGCGAATCTTGACATCTTGTTCGATGTAGTCACGATACTGAGTCGCGTCGGCGAACCAACGCGACTTCCAGTCGGTGATTATTCCGAGCCGAAACCCGTACGGATGAACCTTTTGTCCCATTAGCTTCTTCCCCTTGAACGCGGCGCTGCCTGCTCTGTCCTTTCGAGCACCAAGTCGATATGGCTAGTCCGCTTGCGAATTAGAAAGCCGCGGCCCTGGGCACGCTCCCGCAGCCTCTTGATCTTAAACGCTTCGTCGGCAGTCGCGTTTTTGACGAACAACTCATCCTGAGGAATCTGAAAATTGTGCTCGGCGTTCGCGATAGCGGATTCCAAGACTTTAGAGACCTCGCGGCTCGCCGCCTTGGGCGTAAAAGCAAGTATGCGACGCGCTTCATCTACCGGCTTGCCCTTGATGAGCGCCGTTACTTCACGGACCTTAAAGGGGCTGATTCGAATAAATTTCGAGCCTGCCTTCACGGTACGTGTCAGATCTCCTGGTCGTTTTGACATTACTTGAGCCTCGTGCTCTTCTCGGTCTGATGTCCGTGTGTCCGAAAAATTCGCGTCGGAGCAAATTCGCCGAGTTTGTGACCAACCATTGACTCGGTCACGTACACCGGAACGTGCTTACGGCCATCGTGAACGGCAATCGTGTGTCCCACCATGTCTGGGATGAGCGTCGACCGGCGCGACCAAGTCTTTATGACCCGCTTTTCTCCCCTGCGATTCAGATCATCCACTTTCTTCAACAGATGATCATCGATGAAGGGACCCTTCTTTAGTGATCTAGGCATTAGCTACTTCCCTCGCTTGCTTCCACGGCGCCGAACGATGGCGCCGGCCGAATATTTCTTCTTATGACGAGTTCTTCCTTCTTTCTTGCCCCAAGGCGAAGTGGGATGACGGCCCCCGGAGGACTTGCCCTCGCCGCCGCCCATCGGATGGTCGACCGGGTTCATAACAACACCTCGCACCGACGGCCTTTTGCCCTTCCACCGATTGCGCCCCGCCTTGCCAATCTGAAGCAACTCGTACTCAGCGTTACCAACTTCTCCGATGGTTGCCCGGCAATCCATTGGAACTTGCCGAACCTCGCCAGAGGGGAGCCGCAAGGTGGCGCTTAGCCCCTCTTTCGCAACGAGCTGGACTGAGGAACCCGCGGAGCGCGCCATCTTGCCGCCCCCTCCGGGTTTCAGTTCAACGTTGTGAACAACCGTCCCAACGGGGACGTTACGAAGAGGCAGAGCATTGCCCGGACGTATTTCTACATCGGAACCACTCATAAGGCGATCGCCCACTCCAACGCGGTTGGGGGCAATGATGTACCGCTTTTCTCCATCGACGTAATTGAGCAGAGCGATTCGAGCGTTCCGGTTCGGGTCGTATTCGATCTCAGCCACACGGGCGGGTATTCCATCTTTCTCGCGACGAAAGTCCACAATGCGGTACTGCTGCTTGTGACCTCCGCCTTGATGTCTCGTCGTGATCCGGCCGTAGGAGTTGCGCCCGCCCTTGCGCGGCTTTGGCGCAAGGAGGCTGCGCTCCGGACGCGAACGAGTGACCTCGGAAAAATCCGAGTGAGACATTCCTCTTCTGCCTGGTGTGGTCGGCTTGGCTTTACGAATTCCCATTGCTATCTCGTCTCAAACAATTCGATCTTGTCGCCCTCGGCGAGCCTTACGATTGCCCGCTTGGACTTGGATCGGGAACCATCGCCGAAGCGAGGGTGCCTCTTTGTCTTTCCCTTGCGATTAATGGTGTTGACGGACGTTACGGTGACTCCCCAGATCCCCTCAACTGCGTCTTTGATTTCTGTCTTTTTTGCACGCGGGTCGACGATGAACGTGTAGACGCCTGTATCGATAAGGGCGTAGGACTTCTCACTAACTACCGGACGGATGATTACGTCTCGCGGCGACGAGGGCATCAGCCCTCACCAGCTGACTTCGGGGGGTTCGCAGCTTCTGGCGCGCGCGGGTCTTTGCCTAAGGGGGCTGCTACCCCCCCGAGCCCCCCCTTTTGCGGTGCGAGAACTTCGAGCGCACCCTTGGTAAGGACCACCGTCTCCGCCGCAAGCACCGTGTACGGCGTTGCATACGTGACCGTCAATACGAGGGGCAAATTTCGAAACGACTTCCAGGCATTGACGTGGGACTTGCCTTCTTCGTACGCGCAAACGATCAGGGTCTTGCCTTGGGCCCCCCAGGTATTTAGCAGTTCGACGGCCTTACTTGTCTCCGGTTCCTCGAAAACAGGCGCGTCGACTATCAGAACCTTGCCTTCGCGCGCTCGGTCTGTAAGCGCAGAGCGGAGCGCGAGGAGCTTCACTTTCTTGTTGGTTCGAAGACTGAAATCACGGGGCTTGGGTCCACCGACTACTCCGCCGCCCTTCCACTGAGGCGACCGCCTAGATCCCTGCCGTGCCCGCCCAGTCCCTTTCTGTCGCCAAGGCTTGGCGCCTCCGCCCCTGACTTCGGCGCGCGTCTTGGTCGATGCGGTCCCCGAGCGCGCCGCAGCTAGTTGCCCTCGTATGGCCTCATGGAGCACCGGCACGTTGACCTGTACGTCGAAAACCTCTTTTGCGAGCTCAACCTCGGACTTGCTGCCATCCGAAGTCATGTAGGGCGCTTTCACTTCGGGTTCCTAACTGTTGATCGAA
>Ga0183260_10001773_pt1 | contig 17949 bp, 21 predicted proteins | sample AntDrymUQ4972206_2_FD_129768 | JGI IMG/M metagenome (GOLD analysis project Ga0183260, IMG submission 129768) | Polar desert sand microbial communities from Dry Valleys, Antarctica - metaG UQ497 (22.06) (version 2) (version 2) | ecosystem: Environmental > Terrestrial > Soil > Desert | place...
GCTCGCGGTCGCCCGGCGGATCCCCGCAGCGGACGCGAGCCTGCGCGCCGGGCAGTGGAAGCGCTCGGCCTTCACCGGCGTGGAGCTGGCCGGGAAGACCGCGGGCATCGTCGGCCTCGGTCGGATCGGCGTGCTCGTCGCGCAGCGGCTGTCGGCGTTCGGCATGCGGCTGGTCGCCTACGACCCGTACGTGCCGGCCGGCCGTGCCGCGCAGATGGGCGTCCGCCTGCTGCCGCTGGACGAGCTGCTGGCGGAGGCCGACGTCATCAGCGTCCACCTGCCGAAGACCAAGGAGACCGTCGGGCTGATCGGCGAGCGAGAGCTCGCCCTGGTCCGGCCCGGCGCGATCCTCGTCAACGCCGCCCGCGGTGGGCTGGTAGACGAGCACGCACTCGCCCAGGCGCTCAAGGACGGCCGTCTTGGGGGCGCCGGCGTTGACGTCTTTCCGACCGAGCCGTGCGTCGACAGCCCGCTGTTCTCCCTCGGCAACGTCGTGGTGACGCCGCACCTCGGCGCGTCGACCGTCGAGGCGCAGGACAAGGCCGGCACGGCCGTGGCCCGCAGCGTGAAGCTGGCGCTGACCGGAGAGTTCGTGCCGGACGCCGTCAACGTGCAGGCGGGCGGCATCGTCGCGGAGGAGATCCGCCCGGCGCTGCCCCTCGTCGAGAAGTTGGGCCAGATCCTCACCGGACTGGCCGGAGAGGTGCCCACCGCGATGACTGTGGAGGTGCGTGGCGAGATCGCGATCCACGACGTAGCGGTGCTGCGTCTTGCCGCGATGAAGGGTCTCTTCGCGCCGGTCGTCGAGGCTCCGGTCACCTACGTCAATGCGCCGCTGCTCGCCGATGCCCGCGGCGTGACGGTGGATCTGACGACGTCGACGGAGAGCCCCGAGTACCGAAACCTGCTCACCGTGCGCGGCACGCTCGGCGGCGGCGAGCAGGTCAGCGTGTCGGGCACGCTCGCCGGCACCCGCATGGTCGAGAAGCTCACCGAGATCGACGGATTCGACATCGACCTCACGCCGACCGCGCACCTGGCGTTCTTCCGCTACCACGACCGGCCCGGCGTTGTCGGAACGGTGGGCGGCATCCTCGGCCGGGCCGAGGTCAACATCGCGAGCATGCAGGTGAGCCGGACCCAGCAGGGCGGCGACGCGCTCATGGCGATCACGGTCGACTCGTCGATCCCGGCCGTCACCCTCGCCGAGATCGCCGACGCGGTGGGCGCGCACTCGGCCCGCACCGTTGACCTGGACGAGACGTGACGGCCGTACGCCGGGTCCGGGCGAGGGCGGCGTCGGCTACCGTTGCGCCATGGCTGATGACCTGACCCCCACGATCGAGCTGTCCACGACCCGCGTGCCGGACGATGAGCGGGCGGCGCTCATCGCCGACCCCGGCTTCGGGCGCACGTTCACCGACCACATGGTCACGGCCACGTGGACCAACGGGCAGGGGTGGCACAGCGCCGCCGTCCGGCCGTACGGCCCGCTGCAGCTCGACCCGGCGACGTCGGTGCTGCACTACGGCCAGGCGATCTTCGAGGGGTTCAAGGCCTACGGCCACGCGGACGGTTCGGTATTCACGTTCCGCCCCGAGGCCAATGCCGCGCGGTTCCAGCGATCGGCGGCGCGGATGGCGCTGCCGAAGCTTCCCGCGGAGGCGTTCGTCGCGCTGGCCGACGAGCTGATCCGCACCGACCGCGCGTGGGTTCCGACCGGTGGCGAGAAGAGCCTCTACCTGCGGCCGTTCATGCTCGGCACGGAGGTCGGCCTAGGCGTACGTCCGTCGGCAGAGGCGACCTTCGTCGTCATCGCGTCGCCGGCCGGCGCCTATTTCGCCGGCGGCCTCAAGCCGGTGTCGATCTGGCTGTCGGAGGAGTTCAGCCGCGCCGCGCAGGGCGGCACCGGTGCCGCCAAGTGCGCCGGCAACTACGCCGCGAGCCTGATCGCCCAGCAGGAGGCGATCGCCAACGGCTGCGACCAGGTCGCCTTCGTCGACTCCGTCGAGCGCCGCTGGGTCGAAGAGCTCGGCGGCATGAACCTGTTCTTCGTGTACGACGACGGCTCGCTCGTCACGCCCGAGCTCACCGGATCGATCCTCGAGGGGGTCACGCGCGACGCGATCCTCACCCTCGCCGGCGAGATGGGGCACAAGGTCGAGGAGCGGCGGTTGGACATCGACGAGTGGCGCGAGGGCGTCGCGTCCGGTCGCATTGTCGAGGTGTTCGCGTGCGGCACGGCCGCCGTGGTGACGCCGGTCGGGCGGCTGAGGTGGCGCGGCGGCGAAGTTTCAACAGGCACAGCCGCCACCGGCGAGGCCGACACGGGGCCGGTCACCGAAGCGGTCCGTGCCGCGCTGCTCGACGTTCAGCTCGGCCGGGCCGAGGACACCCACGGCTGGCTGCACCGGGTCTGCTAGGCACCGGTCGCGGGACGATACCCTCGCCTCCCGCCCCGAACCTGTGAGGTCCTCCGCCGTGCGCATCGCCCGCTTCAGCGTCGACGGTACCGGCGGCACCGGTCGCAGCACAGTGGGCTTCGCCGCGGTCGAGGGCGACGAGCTGGCCGTGATCGACACCCATCCGTTCGGCACCATCTCGTTCACCGGGGTGCGCGTCCCCGTCGCCGCCGCCCGACTCCTGCCGCCGGTGCTGCCGAGCAAGGTCGTCGCGATCGGGAAGAACTACGCCGACCACGCGCGGGAGATGGGCGGCGAACCGCCGACCGAGCCGGTGATGTTCCTCAAGCCGTCCACCGCGGTGATCGGGCCGGATGCCGCGATCGCCCGCCCGGTCGGCGTCGGCCGGGTCGACTTCGAGGGCGAGCTCGCCGTGGTCATCGGCCGGCTGGCCCGCGACGTCCCGAGGGAGAAGGCGCTCGACATGGTGCTCGGCTACACCTGCGCCAACGACGTCACCGCTCGCGACCAGCAACTGGCCGACGGGCAGTGGACCCGCGGCAAGGGCTACGACACGTTCTGCCCGCTCGGCCCCTGGCTGGAGACCGACCTCGACCCGGCCGACCTCGAGCTGACCACCACCGTGAACGGAGAGGTGCGGCAGAGCGCGCGGACGTCGCAGATGTGCCACGACGTGCCGTCGCTGATCGAGCACGTGAGCCGGGTGATGACTCTGCTGCCCGGTGATGTCCTGCTGACCGGTACGCCGGCCGGCATCGGCCCGATCGTGGCCGGCGACGAGGTAGCGGTCACCCTCGAGGGCATCGGCACGCTCACCAACTCGGTGACCAACCGTGGCTGAGCCGACCCCGGCCGACCCCACGACCGGGCCGGTGCGCGTCCGGGTCGCGCCGTCGCCGACCGGTGACCCGCACGTCGGCACGGCGTACATGTCGCTGTTCAATCTGGCGTTCGCGCGCCGGCGCGGCGGGCAGTTCGTGGTCCGGGTCGAGGACACCGACCGGGCCCGCTTCCAGGAGGGCAGCGAGGCGCAGGTCTACGACACGCTGCGCTGGCTCGGCCTGGACTGGGACGAGGGCCCGGACAAGGGCGGCCCATACGCGCCGTACCGTCAGTCGGAGCGGTTGGACACCTACCGGCCGCACGTCGAGCGGCTGCTCGCGGACGGCCACGCGTACCACTGCTGGTGCTCGGCCGAGCGGCTCGCGCAGATGCGCGAGGAGCAGCAGAAGGCGAAGCGACCGACCGGGTACGACCGGCTGTGCCTCGGCAGGACGGCGGAGGAGCGCGCGGCGCTGCCCGGCTTCAGCGAGACTCCGGTGGTGCGGATGCTGGTGCCGGACGACCCGCCGCTGCACTTCACCGACCTCATCCGCGGCGAGGTCTCGGCGCCGGCTCCGGACGACCAGGTGCTGCTCAAGGCCGACGGGTTCCCGACGTACCACCTCGCGGTCGTCGTCGACGACCACCTGATGGGCATCACCCACGTCGTGCGCGGCGAGGAGTGGATCTCCTCGACCCCGAAGCACCTGCTGCTCTTCGACTGGCTCGGGTGGGAGCGGCCGCAGTTCGCGCACATGCCGCTGCTGCGCAACACCGACAAGTCCAAGATCTCCAAGCGCAAGAACCCCGCCGCGCGGCTGACGTGGTTCATCGAGCAGGGCTACCTGCCCGAGGCGCTGCGCAACTTCCTCGCCCTGCTCGGCTACTCGATGCCCGACGGCGAGGAGATCTTCGGTTTCGCGGAGATGTCGGCGGCGTTCGACTGGGGGCGCGTCAACACCGTCGGCCCGGTGTTCGACCTGGACAAGCTGTCGTGGCTGAACGGCCACTACATCCGCGAGCTGACCGAGGAAGAGCTCGTCCGCCGGCTGCTGCCGCACCTGCAGCGCGAAGGCATGGTGGCCGACCCACCGACCGCCGATGAGGCTGCCCTGCTGGCCGGGGTCGCCCCGCTGGTCCAGACCCGGATGGCGGTCCTGTCCGAGGCGCCCGACCTGGTGCGGTTCCTGTTCGTCGACGGCGCCTCTCTCGACCTCGACGAGGCGGCGGCGGCAAAGACCCTGACCGCCGAGGCCGGGCCGTGGCTGGTCGCCGCGGCGGACGCGCTCGATGCGCTGGGGGAGTGGACGGCCAGTGCCGTCGAGGAGTCGCTGAAGGCGGTTTTGGTGGAGGACCTCGGGCTCAAGCCGCGCCAGGCGTTCGCGCCGGTGCGCCTCGCGGTGTCCGGGCGCCCGATCTCACCGCCGCTCTACGAGTCGATGGAGCTGCTCGGCCGGGAGCGGTCGGTGGGCCGACTGCGTTCGGCGGCCGCGCGGTGCAATACGTCCTAGCTTTGGAAGGCGTCCGGCGGCTCCGGTACGATGCCTCGGTTCGGGCGGCCAGCCGCTCGGACACGCCTTTGGGGTATGGGGTAATTGGCAGCCCGGCGGTTTCTGGTTCCGTTAGTCTTGGTTCGAGTCCAGGTACCCCAGCGCTTTCGTGTAATCTGCTCGAGGTTTCCCTGCCCCCGTCGTCTAGCGGCCTAGGACGCCGCCCTCTCACGGCGGTAGCACCGGTTCAAATCCGGCCGGGGGTACGCGTTGTAACCAGAAGAGAGCCCGTTGTCCTATCCGGACGACGGGCTCTCTTCACGCCGGCAGCCCGGTGACCGGATCAAGGTCCAGTCCGAGCGCAGCGCGTGCGTCCGGGTCGTACAACGCGACGAGCGCAAAGGCGAACGTCAGCTTGTCCTCGACGCGTTGGCCCTTGGGCTGCGCGACGGACCACAGCTCGAGGTTCTCGAGCCGGTTGTCGAGGCGGTCGCCGTTGCGGTGGTGCACGGTCTCGTCAGCTGTCAGGGGGCGACCGAGGAACTCGGCCATCACGAGGCGGTGCTCGAACTCGCGGGTGCGGGAGTCTGGAACGAGGTGCCGCCGATCAGGTCCCACCACCACGGTCCAGTAGCCGTGACTGATGGAGCCGTCGCCGGTGACCGTTCGAATCGGACCGCCCCGAAGCGGATCGCCATAGAGCATTGAGCGGTTGTAGTGGGTCCGGCAGAAGCCGTGCGAGCGCGAGCCGCGCTCGCAGCCGTCGACCTTGCACACGTCTCGCTCAGGCCGCTTGAGCGGCTTGTCGGGCTGGACGTCGCCGGTGCGGTTCCAGCGGATGTAGTGGCCGTGGCACCACCCGCGAGTCACGGCCTTGCGGCCGCATCCGAGGACTGCGCAGTCCTGCGGGGCGCGATCGGGTGCAGCCGCGGCCGTGTTGCGGCCGTAGTGTGGCCGGCGCTGCCCTAGGTCGGCGTCGGGCCGTAGGTCCGGTTGCCGCCGGGAAGGGTGCGACGGATCTCTGCGAGCTCGGTGCGGGTGAACTCACAGCGGCGGGCGACCGGCTCCACGTCGTAGACACGGGCGGCGTTGCGGCCGAGGACTTTCGCCTTCAGCTCGGCCGTGAGCTCCGGGTAGCTGTAGCGCTCCTGCAGCTCCGGGCTGATCTGGAACGCACGGAAGGCCTGGATCTGATCCTGGGGCGACCCGTAGAAGATCGAGTCGGTGCCCCAAAGAACGTTGTCGACCCCGACGTAGCGCAACAGCTTGCCGAGCACGTGGGCCGCCTCGGTGGGGTTGCGCATCACCTGCCACCAGGTGCTGCCCAGCTCGGCGTAGACATTGCTGTTCGGCGGCACGCCGCTGTCCAGGACCGAGGCGACCAGCCGGTTGCTGCCCTGCCCGCGGGTGGCCGCGGTGTACGGGCCCTCCGTCATACCGGTCTGGTAGCCGGAGTGGTAGACGAGGAAGTCGACGTCCGGGTGTCTCTTGGCCGCCGGACCGATGTCCACCGGCGATGCATACCGCCCCCCGGCGAGACCCTTGTGTACGGCGATGCGCGGGATGCCGAGCTCGACGGCCTGCCGGATCACCGCGTCTCCAACCTGGGCGGCGCCCGGCTCGTGGTCGTCGAGCCACCAGCCGGGTCCCGGCAGGTGGGTGTACATCTTCCACGCGGAGACCGGATGGGCCGCGGCGACCTCGCGCATGCCGGCGAGCGCCCCGGCCAGCGGTCCGACCGTCGGGAGCACCTTGGCGTGCAGCAGCAGCCGCTGGTCGTCATGGCACAGCGCGCCGAGTATCCGTCGCGTCTCTTCCATCACGTCGATCGACAAGGGGTCGTGCTCGTGCGGCACCGGAATCGCGGACAGCGCGACCATCGAGGTGTCACTCCGGATGAACATCTCTTCGAGGAACTTCTCGATCGAGAAGCAGTCACCGGCGTCGTGCTCGCCGCACCTGGCCTGCGGCAGGTTTGCGGCGAAGAGCGGTGCGTCCCGCGCCTCGGGGTCGATGGTGAAGTCGAGCAGGTGTCCTTGTACGTCGAACACGAACTCTTCGCCGCCGAGCACCGACTCGGCCGCTTCCGGTTCCGTCGTAGCCGTCGTCGGCAGCACATAGCTCCCGCCCGGTTTCTGCCCTGGCGGAGCCGACTCGTCCGTGCATGCGTTCAGCGCGATCAGCGTGGTTGCCGCAGCGCAGGTGGAGAGGAGGAACTCCCGGCGGCTCAGGCCAGACCGTCGCGAGTTGCGGTCGCAGTCGTCTCGGGCCCGCCGGACCGCCTCGGTCACGACCGGCGTCAGGGGGAGCGGCCGGTACTCGTCGTTGGCGCACGGACCCAGCTTGATCGGCAAGCCCAGGTCGTCCTCGTCGGTTGGTCCCATCACGCCTCCACCGGCGAGTCGTCGCGGCGAGCGTAGCGCCCAACGTCACTACGAGCTTCGTCGCGCTGCCTGGCAGCCGACCACGCTGGCATCATCGACACCATGACCTTCGACCCGCCAGCCGACGACGAGATTGCCCTCTTCGCCGACCTGTCGAGCCGGCTACGGGACGCGCACCGCAGCGTCTCTGCTCTCATCGCTCCGGAGGACGTGAAGGCGGCCGTCGTACGCCGGCTTATTGCCGTCACCGATGCGTCGAAGCACGACCTGCGACGTGCCTCCGAACGTCTTGACCTGCTGCTTGCGGACCTCGATGCCGGCCGCTTGCCGGAGCCGTCCAGCGAAGAGTAGGTGGACGATTTCGACCGAACGGTCCAGACCTGTTGCGACACAACAGGAAGTCCCCGCGGGTCGTTGTGTCGCAGGCGACAGACCCATAGGGTTTCGGACGTCGACGCGCCGTGCCTCGACAATCTCCGGAGGGCACTACGTGAACAAGTCAGAACTGATCGAGGCTGTTGCTGACGAGCTCGGCAGCCGAGCCACTGCGGCCAAGGCCGTCGAGATCGTCCTCGAGACCATCATGGCGTCCGTCGCCACGGGCGAGCGGGTCGGCATCGTCGGCTTCGGCACGTTCGAGAAGCGCGAGCGCAGCGCCCGCACCGCCCGCAACATCCGCACCGGCGCGACCATCAAGGTGAAGGCGACCTCGGTCCCGGGCTTCCGGGCCGGCAACGGCTTCAAGGAGCTGGTCGCGGGCGGCAAGAAGAAGACTGCCGCCAAGAAGGCCGCGAAGCCAGCCGCCAAGAAGGCCGCGAAGCCGGCCGCCAAGAAGGCCGCGAAGCCGGCCGCCAAGAAGACCGCTGCGAAGAAGGCTCCGGCCAAGAAGCGCTGAGCAACCCGATCTCAGGGCGAGGGCATCCGGTGGACCGGGTGCCCTCGTTCTGCGTCCGGGGCAGCCACGGCTGACGGCCACCTCCGGTGCTCGACTAGAAGGTCGCGAGCGTCACCGAGGTGACGCGACGGGCGTCGCCGTCCCCGTCGACCTCGAACCGCACCCGCTGGCCGAACGTCAGCTTGCGCAGCCCCGAGCGCGAGAAGGCCTCGGCCGGCAGCGGGATGACGGTGCCGTCGTCGAGGATCACCGCGCCGGACCGGGTCTCCTCGCTGAACTGCTTCACCGTGCCCTGCATCCGCAGACTCCTCACTCACCTGGTCCGGGCGCGAAGCATAACGGCCGCGGTCCGCTCGCCGACCCCGAGCGCGAGCGCGTCGGCCAGGTCCTTGGGCGTGTCGACGTCGAGGGACAACCCATCGAGCCCGGTCGGGTCGATCTGCTCGGCGCCGGAGCGCACGTGCCGCGCCCGCGACCCCGCGCCGTAGCTCGGGCCCAGTGGTACGCCGGGGGCCGCGACGAGCACCGTCGTACCGTCCCCCCCGCGGTCGGCCAGTACCGCGCGCGGGTGGGTGGCCGCCCGCCCGAGGAGCAGCGTGAGGTCGGGGCCGGTCGCGCACGGCAGATCACTGGATACGGCGGCGATCCCTGCCCGCGGCCACAGCGCCGCCGCGGCGCGCGCCACGTCGACCAGCGCCGCGTCCAGCCCGCTGTCGGTCGCGTCCGCGACCACCCGTGCACCCAGCTGGTCGGCGAGCGCGGCTGCGCGCAGGTCGTTCGTGACGACGACGACGCCGGCCACCGCGACAGACGCCCGAGCGGCCGCGATCACGTCGCCGGCCATCGCGAGCGCGAGGTCGGCGCGATCGGCGTGCGCCAGGTCGACCAGCCGCGTCTTCGCCAGGTGCAGCTCCTTGACCGGGACGACCACCACCCACTCCGTCGCGTCGGCCATCCGCGAACCCTACGGCTGGGTCGCTCGACACGGTGGGCCGACGCCCGGGAAGATCACCCCCGACCGCGCGTACGGGTGAGAGGTTCGGCATGGAACCGTGGTACCGGCTCGCCCTGCTCATCTTGCGGCCGGCGACGAACGCCGTCTTCCGCCGTGACGAGTCCGGTCAGCACCACATCCCGAGCACAGGCGGATGTGTCATGGCCGCCAACCACATCTCCTTCGCCGACCCGTTCGTGGCCGCGGTGTTCGTCCACGACGCTGGCCGGCGCCCGCGGTTCATGGGCAAGGAGTCGGTGTTCCGGATCCCGGTGCTCGGCCGGATCATCCGCGGCGCACGGCAGATCCCGGTCTTCCGCGAGAGCGCCGACGCGGCCCACGCGCTGTCCGCCGCGATCGACGCAGTGCGAGCGGGGGAGTGCGTCGTGATCTATCCCGAGGGCACCGTCACGCAGGACCCCGACTACTGGCCGATGGTGGCCAAGACCGGAGTGGCGCGCCTCGCGCTGGCGACCGGTACGCCGGTGATCCCGTTGGCGCAGTGGGGAGCCCAGGACTTCCTCGGCCGGAGCGGCCGGCCGCGTCTGCGCGGCCGGACCCGCGTGGTCGTGCGGGCCGGCGCGCCGGTGGACCTGTCCCGGTGGACCGGCGAGGAGCTCAACGCGCAGGTCCTCCGCGAGGCCACCGAGGCGGTCATGACCGCGCTGCGCATCCTCGTCGGTGAGATCCGCGGCGAGACCCCGCCGGCGCTGCCGTACGACCACCGGGCGATCCGCGGCGGCGATCCCTCGCGGCGCACGGCATGACTCGCGCCGCGGTGCTCGGCACCGGCTCGTGGGGCACCGCCTTCGCGGCGGTCATGGCCGACGCGACCACCGACACGGTGCTCTGGGCCCGCCGACCGGAGCTGGCCAGGGCGGTCGAGACCGACCACGAGAACCCGGACTACCTGCCGGGCGTCCCGCTGCCGGAGTCCCTCCGCGCGACGTCCGACCCGGCCGAGGCGCTCGACCGCGCCGACTTCGTCGTCCTCGCCATCCCATCGCAGACGCTGCGCGAGAACCTCGCGGCGTGGCGCGACCTTATCCCCCGCGACGCCGTCGTGGTCTCCCTCATGAAGGGCATCGAGCTCGGTACGACGAAGCGGATGAGCGAGGTCATCGGCGAGGTCGGCGACATCGAGACGGACCGCATCGCGGTCGTGTCCGGCCCGAACCTGGCCAAGGAGATTGCGGAGCGGCAGCCGGCCGCGACCGTTGTCGCCTGCTCGGACGGCGCCGCCGCCGAGCGGCTGCAGACGGCGTGCCTTACGCGGTACTTCCGGCCGTACACCAACACCGACGTCGTGGGCTGCGAGCTCGGCGGCGCCGTGAAGAACGTCATCGCGCTGGCCTGCGGCATGGCCGAGGGCATGGGCTTCGGCGACAACACGAAGGCGTCGCTCATCACCCGCGGCCTTGCCGAGATGTCCCGGCTCGGCGTCGCGCTGGGCGCCGACCCGTTGACCTTCGCCGGACTGGCTGGGCTCGGCGACCTCAGCGCGACGTGCACCAGCCCGCTGTCGCGCAACCGCACCGTGGGCGAGCAGCTCGGCCGGGGGCGGACGCTCGACGAGATCGTCGGGGAGATGCGGATGGTCGCCGAGGGCGTGAAGTCCTCCCGCTCGATCCTCGATCTCGCGGTCAAGCACGACGTCGACATGCCCATCACCGAGCAGGTCGTCCACGTGGTCCATGACGGCATGACACCGAAGGACATGCTCGGCAACCTGATGTCGCGCGACGCCAAGGCAGAATGACCCGGGTGACGACCCCCCGCGACCGCCGCATGTCCACCCGCGCCGTCCACCTGCCGCGCCCGGCCGTGCCGCACGAGCCGCCGGTGGGCCTGCCGGTCTACCGGACCGCGGTGTTCGAGTTCGAGACGATGCAGGACTACGCCGACGTGCTGGGCGGTCGGAAGCCAGGCTACGTCTACTCCCGGATCGACAACCCGACGACCGACGCGTTCGCCGCGGCGCTCGCCGAGCTCGAGGGTGCCGAGGCCGGCCAGGCGTTCGCCTCCGGCATGGCCGCGATCTCGACGACGCTGCTGGCCCTGCTGCGCGCCGGCGACCACGTCGTCGCGCAGGCCGACCTCTACGGCGGGACGTACAGCCTCCTCGCGCACGTCCTGCCGCGCTTCGGCGTGACCGCGACCCTCGTGCCCGGCGGGGACGCCGAGGCCGTCGCCGCCGCCATTCGTCCGGAGACCGCGCTCGTGTACGCCGAGACGGTGGCCAACCCGACGATGACCGTCGCGGACCTGCCTGGTCTCGCCGCGGTCACGAAGGCGGCCGGCGTCCCGCTGGTCGTCGACTCGACCTTCGCGACGCCGATCGTCTGCCGACCGGTCGAGTGGGGTGCGAACCTCGTCCTGCACTCGGCGACGAAGTACATCGGCGGCCACAGCGACACCACCGGCGGCGCTGTCGTCGGCTCGGCCGAGCTCGTCGCGCGAGTCCGCGCCATGCGCGCGGAGCTCGGCGGCATGCTCTCGCCCGAGGAGGCGTTCCTGCTGCATCGCGGCCTGCAGACCCTGCCGCTGCGGGTGGAGCGGCACTGCCGCAGTGCCCTCGCCTTCGCGACCGCGATCGCCGAGCATCCCGCCGTCGAGTCCGTCACCTACCCGGGGCTCCCCGCGCACCGGGGACACGCGCTCGCCGGGAAGCTGTTCAGCACCGGCGACGACGGCGCGACCATGTACGGCGGCTGCGTCCTGCTCACCCCGCACGGCGGACGCGAGGCCGGGATGGCGGTGTGCGACCGGCTCGAGCTCGGTCTCGTGGCGACCAGCCTCGGCGGCGTGCACACCGTCGTCAGCCACGTCCCGTCGACGACGCACCGGCAGCTCGACGACGCGGCGCTCGACGCAGCCGGCATCGGTCCCGCGGCGATCCGGGTCAGCGTCGGGCTCGAGGACCCCGACGACCTCGTCGCGGACTTCACCCAGGCGCTGGACCGCTCGTGACCGGCCGGATCCGCGTCGCCGTGGTCTTCGGCGGCCGCAGCAGCGAGCACTCGATCTCCTGCATCTCGGCCGGCAGCGTGCTCGCGGCGCTCGACCCGCAGCGCTACGACGTGGTCGCGATCGGGATCACCCGCGACGGGCATTGGGTGCTCGCGCCCGACGCGGCGCACGAGCTGCGCGCCGGCGGTGACGGACTGCCGGTCGTCGAGGACTCCCTCGGGTCGGCGGTCGCGCTGCCCGGCGACCCCGGCGTCGGCGGTCTCGTCGTACTCGATCCGGGCGAGGGTCCGCGCACCCTGGCCGGCGTCGATGTGGTCTTCCCGCTGCTGCACGGCCCGTTCGGCGAGGACGGCACCGTCCAGGGTCTGCTCGAGCTGGCCGGCATCCCTTACGTCGGGAGTGGCGTGCTGGCCAGCGCGGTGAGCATGGACAAGGAGTTCATGAAGCTCGTGCTCGTCGCGCGCGGTCTCCCGATCGGGGAGTTCGTCGTCCTCCGCGAGGCGGATCGTGCCGTCGCTGCCGACCGGGTGCGTCCCCTTGGGCTCCCGGTCTTCGTCAAGCCGTCCCGAGCCGGCTCCAGCATCGGGATCAGCAAGGTCGACGACCTCGACGCCCTGGATGGAGCGCTGGCCGCCGCGTGGGAGCACGACCCGAAGGCGCTCGTCGAGGCGGCCGTCGACGGCCGTGAGATCGAGTGCGCCGTCCTCGCCGGCTTCGGCGGCGGCCGGCCGGAGGCAAGCCTGCCGGCCGAGGTCCGCGTGGCGTCCGGCTTCTACGACTTCGAGGCGAAGTACCTGGACAAGGGCACCGAGTTCGACGTCCCGGCCGGCCTCGAGGCGGAGACAACGGCGGCGGTCCGTGAGATGGCGGTCGAGGTCTTCGAGGCGGTCGACGCGAAGGGCCTGGCTCGGGTGGACTTCTTCCTGCGCCCGGACGGTCGGCTCGTGGTCAACGAGATCAACACCATGCCCGGCTTCACCCCGTCGTCGATGTTCCCGCGGATGTGGGCCGCGACCGGGCTCGGCTACCCGGCGCTGGTCGACCGGTTGTTGCGCACCGCGATCGCGGATGGTGTCGGTCTGCGCTGATTCGTCCCCTCCTGTCCGGTCAACGACCTCACGGCTCGGGCAGGAACGTCCCGTGGGGCTGTCGAAATCATGACGTGGTACCAACGCCCCGTCCCAGCCCGGAGGTCATGCCATGTCCCGCCGTCCCGTCGTCGCCCTCGCCACCCTCGGCATCGCCCTCGGCGCGCTCGCGCTGCCCAGCGATGCGGCGCCCCCGAAGCCGATCACGAAGTCCTACACGGTCAACCTCCTCCCCTTCCCGAACCTCCAGTGGGGCAGTGCGTGCCAGGAGAAGAGCCCCATCGCGAGCGACCACCACGAGCCGTTCGCGGCTCCGGCGAAGGGGACGCTCAAGGTGGTCATGTCGGACTTCCAGGGCGACTTCGACGGCGCCATCGTCGACGACAAGGGCAAGTACCTCGTGGCGAGCGACAACGCGGCGGCGACCCCCAACGCCACGCCAGGCGTCAAGGAGACGACCACCTACAAGGTGAAGAAGGCGCAGAAGCTCGTGATCCGGACCTGCAACTTCCTCGGGTCGCCGCAGGCGAAGGTGACCTACACCTTCACGTTCACCCCTTAAGGCGAGCCCGCGCGAAGCAGCAGGTCAGAGCGGCTGGGCGTCCTTGACGGCGTCGGTCAGCAGGCTGAGCAGCTCGGCCCGGCGCGCCGCCGGGATCCAGACGCTGATGTTGACGATCGAGCGCGGCAGCGAGAAGTCGACGCCGCCGGGCCGCGACTCGTCGGCGTACCAGGCGACGTCGTTGATGGCGATCAGCTGGTCGCCGCTGCGGTAGCGCGCTGACGCCGGTACGCCGCAGCGCACCACGACCGCCGGATCCCCGTACGCAGCGAACCCCGGGCGCTCCGGGCGGGTGTCTCGGCGCTCGAGGCTTCCGAGGCGGTCGGGAAGCCGGCGCTCGAACCGTTCGCACGGGGCCTTCGCCGAAGTCGCCGGCGCCGCTTCGGCCGGCAGGTCGACCGGGCCGCGGCCGCTGCGCCGAGCCAGGATGCCCACCGCGAACGCGGAGACGACGAGGGCGGTGGCGGCGACCACTGCGGGCCGACGGACCACCGCCCTCATCGATTGACGGTTACGTGTCGAGCTAGAGATGCACGACCGGACAGGTCAGCGTGCGGGTGATGCCGGCGACCGACTGGACCCGCGCCACGACGAGCTTGCCGAGCTCGTCGACGTTGCGCGCCTCGGCCCGCACGATGACGTCGTAAGGGCCGGTCACGTCCTCCGCCTGCGTCACGCCCTTGATGTCGGCGATCGCCTTCGCGACGTAGGCGGCCTTGCCGACCTCGGTCTGGATCAGGATGTAGGCCTGGACCATGTGGCATCGCCTCACTGGTGCATTCGGGACGGGGTTGGCGGATCGCCTGGAACCTACACGACGTGCTTCGCTGCCCGTCCCCGCGCGACGCGCACCGCCCACCAGACCAGGGGAACCTGCAGCGGCAGCCGCAGCCAGGCCACCGCCGCCGAGCTGAGCAGGCCGTCGCTGTCGGGCAGCCCGCCGTCGAGCGCCATCGAGACGTTGGCCGGGAACACCGCGACGAACAGCGCGGCTGTGGCCCATGCCCCCACGCGTCGTGTCCGCGGCACCGCGACCGCTGCCGCGCACGCGATCTCCGCGATCCCGCTGACATACGTGAGAGTCCGGGGTGCCGGCAGGGCGCGCGGGATGATGCGGTCGTAGGCCTCCGGGTTGACGAAGTGGTTGATGCCGGCGGCGAGCAGCAGGACCGAGAGCAGGTACGGCGACGCGGCAGCGACGCGGCGGGGGATCGGCATCAGGCCCGTTCTGGAGGAGGGACGTCAATCGACGAGCGGTTGAGCGGGGCGGCGTGCGCCCTCGGTGCGGCGAGCGCGTTCGGCGTGACGATCGTCGTCCAGCGCAGCCTCGCGCAGGACGACCTCCCTGTCACCACGGCGCTGTCGGTCCGCTTCGGCATCGCCGCTGTCGTCCTCGTGGCGGTGCTCGCCGTGCGTCGTGAACCGCTGGCGCCGGTACGCGGCGAGCGGCTTCGGGCCGCGCTGCTCGGCGTCGTCGGCTACGCGACCGAGGCGGGCATGTTCTACCTCGCGCTCGGCGAGGGCAGCGCCGGCGCCGTGGCGCTGCTGTTCTACGCCTACCCGGCGCTCGTCGTTCTCATCGAAGCGGGGCTGCGGATCCGCCCGCTCGGGGCGCGCACGCTGCTCGCGGTCGCGCTCTCCTCGCTCGGAGCAGTCCTCGTCGTGATCGCCGGAGACCAGGTCGAGATCTCCACTCTCGGCGTACTGCTCGCGCTGACCTCCGCGGCGTGCTTCTCGGTCTACCTGGTCGCGAGCAACCGGCTCGTGGTGCGCAGCGGTGCGCGCGTCACCGCGGCGTGGGTCGCGGGGGGCGCGTCGACCGCGCTGCTCGTCGTCGGCGCCGCGACCGGCGGACTGGAGGCCCCGAGCGGAGCGCTGCTGCGGCTCGGCCTCAACGGCCTGGCGACCGCACTCGCGTTCGCGCTGCTCTACGCCGCGCTGACCCGGCTCGGCGCGGGCCCCACTGCCGTCGTCATGACGATGGAGGCGTTCGTCGCGCTGGTGCTCGCCGCGGCGGTGCTCGACGAGCCGGTCGTGGCGCTGCAGGTCTTCGGCGGCGTCGGCATCCTCGGGGGCGCCGCGCTGGTGTCCAGCGGAAACACGAAGGCCCCGCCGGCGCCGTAGCGCGGGCGGGACCATCGTTGGGGCTGGTGGGTCGGCTACGGCTTGTACTCGATGACACCCGAGGCGTTCGGCAGGCCGCCGAGGTTGCACGGCAGGATCGTGAAGGTGCCGCCGGCCTTGAGCTTGACCGCCACCGACTCCTGGTCCTGCGGCATGCCGCCGTCCGCGGTGCCGAGCGCCCGGCCCTTCGCGTCACGGACCTCGAGCGCCCAGTCTCCGGTCGACGTGAGGCTGACCTTAAGCTTGCCGGCCGCCGGCGCCTTGAACTCGATGCCCTTCTCGTTCGGCAGCATCCCGTCGCAGCCGGCGCCCGAGACAGCCGTGGCCGTCGGGTCCGCCGTCCCGTCGTTGTAGGTGAACTTCTGGGTAATCGGCTTCGGCGGCGCGCCCAGCGCCGGGAGCGCGAGAGCAGCGGTCGCGACGGCGGATGCGGCGAGGAGGACGGTGCGGTTCATCTGGGGGTACCCCTTGTCGAGTCGGGTCTGAGTGTCGTCAGGCCCAACGAGCCGCACGGGGGTCTGGTACGGGTACCGGAACGAATTTCTCCGGCGAGGGTCGCGCCGCCGTCCGGTTTCGGCCGGATAGAACCGACTTCTCGTGCCCGAGGCCGATCTTTCGCGGACTACTTGCCCGGCGTGAAGGTCCACTTAAGCGTCGCGACCGGCGTGCCACCGAGGTTGCACGCCTGTAGCAGGTAGGTGCCGGCCTTCTTGATCTTGGTGGAGACGACCTCGACGGCCGGCGGGTTGACATCGTCGCCGGCCACGAACTTGCCGGACGAGTCGCGGATCGCCAGGCCCCAGTCGCCCTGGAAGCCGCTGATGTCGACCTTGATCTTGCCGGCCGACGCCAGCTTGACCGGGCTGCCCTTCTCGGCGGGCAGCTTCCCGCCGCAGATGCCGGTCGGCGGGTCGCCGATCCCACCGCCGGTCGGGTCGGGCGTCGGGTCGTTGACGGACACCGTGCCCGAGTTGGGCTCGCGCGCGGCGCTCGCCGGGGCGAGCAGGGCGGCGCAGGCGGTGGCGGTCGTGGCGAGCAGCAGAGTCTTGTTCATGACCGGTCACTTCGACCGCCGCGTCCTGAGTCCTGCCGCGGTGGCGAAATTCGTGCTCTTCCCGCCTATCGTGGCGATGTGATCGAGCCGCCGGTTGGCCCCACGCTCGCCGAGCTCGGCGAGTTCGGGCTCATCGATCGACTAAGGGCGGTCTTCCCGCTCACGGCCGCGGTGCAGGTCGGCCCGGGGGACGACGCCGCGGTTGTGCGCACTCCTGACGGACGGGTCGTCGCGACCACGGACCTGCTGGTCGAGGGTCGCCACTTCCGGCTCGACTGGTCGTCCCCGCGCGACGTCGGGCACAAGGCTGCGGCCCAGAACCTCAGCGACGTCGCGGCGATGGGCGCCCGTCCGGTCGCCCTGCTGGTCGGGCTCGGCGCACCGCCGACGCTGCCGGTCGACCTCGCGGACGAGCTCGCCGCCGGACTGGCGGCGGAGTGCGCGGTTGTCGGAGCCACCGTCGTCGGCGGTGACGTCGTCCGCTCCGAAGCCCTCGTCGTCGCGGTCACCGCCCTCGGCGACCTCGACGGACGTACGCCCGTCCTGCGATCCGGTGCCCGGGCCGGCGACCGGCTGCTCGTCGCCGGCCTCCTCGGCGGTTCCGCCGCAGGTCTCGCCGCGCTGCTGGCCGGCGAGGCCGAGCAGGTGCCCGGACTCGTGGCGGCGCATCGACGGCCGGCTCCGCCGTACGCGGCCGGCCCGCTGCTCGCCGACGCCGGGGCGACGAGCCTGATCGACGTCTCGGACGGCTTCGCCGCCGATCTCGGCCACGTGCTCCGGGCCAGCGGCGTGGGCGCGGTCGTCGACGTGTCGGCGTTGCCCGGGCACCCCGACCTCGGCGGCGCCTGGGCCCTCGGCCGAGGATCGATCGAGGTCAGCCGGTGGCTGACGAGCGGGGGGGAGGACCACGCCCTTGTCGCCACCGTTGCGCCGGGTCGGGCCGACGCCGCGGCTAAGAGCTGCCGGTCAGCCGGCATCCCGTGCGCCGTCGTCGGCGAGGTCGACGACAGCGGTCTGCTGCGGTGGGTCGGCCTTCCGGACGGCGCCGACGAGCCGGCCGGCTACGACCACTTCGGAGGCCGGCCGTGACCCTGCCGCGGGTGCTCACCGTCGCCGGCTCGGACTCCGGCGGTGGCGCCGGCA
>Ga0183260_10001774_pt1 | contig 17948 bp, 14 predicted proteins | sample AntDrymUQ4972206_2_FD_129768 | JGI IMG/M metagenome (GOLD analysis project Ga0183260, IMG submission 129768) | Polar desert sand microbial communities from Dry Valleys, Antarctica - metaG UQ497 (22.06) (version 2) (version 2) | ecosystem: Environmental > Terrestrial > Soil > Desert | place...
ATTGGCGATGGACAACGCCACGCCGTAACGGCAGCTTCTCGCTCCGATTGGGAGCTGACGGCGCGTCGAACAGTGTGCACATACAGTTGATCGAGGAGAACCCCGCTGATCCAGCGGATCAAACCCTCAATACCGACGTCCGGAGCCCCAGCTATGACCTGGCGGGATATACCCTGGCTGACCTCCGCATCGACAACGTCACCTTCTCCGGCGGCTTTCGTTACGACTACATTCGCATCCCCTTCGAGGACGTGCTCGACCCGGCCGCAGATACCTCCAACAGCTTCAGCCGTTTGAGCCCTCGCGGCGGCGTGAGCCTCCAGCTGGGCACCGGAGCCTCAGTCTATGGGTCGGTGGGTCAGAGCTTTCGCGCGCCGGCAGTGCTGGAGCTGGCGTGCGCCGATGAGACCGCCGCCTGTCCACTGCCGTTTGCACTGGGAGACGATCCGCCCCTCGACCCGGTAGTCGCTACCACGGTGGAGATAGGTGGTCAGGTGGTACGGGGTGCCGCGATCTTGAATGCATCGCTATATCGGACCAACGTGCGGGACGACATCTCGTTCATTCAGTCGGAAACGGCGGTGTTCGAGGGCTTCTTCGAGAATATCGGGGCCACGCGCAGGGAGGGAGTCGAGGTAGCACTCCAGCTGATTCCCTCCGGGCAGCTCTCATTGTACGCCAATTACGCTTATACCCGCGCCACCTTCCGGACCGCCGCCGAGATATTCAGCATCAGAGCCGACGATGGCTTCGTGGCCGCACCCCTTTCCGGCGAGAACAACGTTCAGCCGGGCGACCGGCTGCCACTGGTGCCGGATCATCAGATAAAGTTCGGTGGGCTCTGGTCCCTGCCCGTGGGATTACAGTTCGGCGCGGACCTGAGATACATCGGCGAGCAATGGCTTCGGGGAGATGAGGCTAACGAAACCACCCGCCTTGATGGCTACATAGTGGCCAATCTGCGGGCCGGATTCAGCTGGGCAAACTGGGAACTGTCAGCTGTCGTGGCCAACGCCTTCGACTCTCACGCTGCAATCTTCGGAACCTTCAACGAGAACCGTCAGACCGGGGGTCTCGAGCGTTTCCTGACCCCGATGAACGCCAGATCATTCAAGCTGGTTCTCCGTCGCTCCTTTGGCGACTGAGCAGCAGCGAATCTCCTCTCCCGTGACCGTGGTCACCGAGCCGCCCGATCAATGCCGCCATTCTGTTGGGGGATTTTTCTGACCTAACTTAGTTGGAGGCATTATGCAGGGTACATCGGTAGCAGTACCGGTCCGCGACGCTGGAGATGCTCTGAGGGCGTCGCTGGCCGGCGCACTCAATACGTTCCTTTCGGCGATCCCGCGCATCATCGGGTTCGTTGTTGTCCTTATAGTCGGTTGGATCATCTCGTCACTGCTCGCCCGTGGTGTCGAGGCATTGCTGCACGCGGTCAAGTTCAACGATCTTGCCCGCCGGTCCGGCTTCGCGGATTTCGTTCAGAAGACTGGGGTGAAAGACGACTCCGCGGGCGTCATCGCCAGTATTGTCAAATGGTTCGTCCGGCTCATTGCCCTGGTGGTTGCGTTTGACACCCTCGGGCTCCCCGCTGTCTCCAACGTGCTCCAGCAGCTGCTGCTGTGGCTGCCGAACCTGGTGGTTGCCCTCGTCGTCCTCGTAGTCGGTGGGTTGGCGGCCAACGCCCTTTCCCAACTGGTCCGGGGAGCAACAGCTGGGGCGGGTTTCAGCAACCCTGACATGCTGGCAACTGTCACCAAGGTGGCAGTATGGGGCTTCGCCGTCATCGTAGCGGTCAACCAGCTTGGCATTGCCACCACCCTGATCAACACGCTGTTGATCGGACTAGTGGGAGCGTTCAGCATTGCCTTCGGATTGGCTTTCGGACTGGGCGGCCGTGAGCGAGCAGCTCAGATCATCGACACCATAGGCCGGAATGCCCAGCGTGCCGGGCCCAAACTGCAGCGGGCAGCGGAGACGGCCACCAAATCGGCGCAGAGTATGGCACAGCCAGCCTCGATTTCTGGCAACAGTTCGTGGATCCAACGTTCCGCCCGGGACCGCCGTCAGGTCAATCGGCCCGGAATGGCGGATCGGCGGGCGTCAAACGGCTCTGAGACATAAGCTCAGAGTCAGGTCGTACGTGAGAGGCCACCCCCCAGGGTGGCCTCGTTGCGTTCCGGTCTTTCGCGCGGCTAGCTTTGCCGCGTCAGGTGAGCTGGGAGCTGGGAGCTGGAAACCCCAGCATAGCCAATAGCCAATAGCCCATACCAATAGCCATGAAGATCGCTGTCTGTATCAAACGTGTGCCGGATATGGAAATGCGTTTCTCGCTGGCCAGCGACCGTAAATCGTTGGACCCCGCGGGCCTTAAGTTTGAGATGGGTGATTTCGACGGGTACGCACTGGAAGTCGGGCTCCAGCTGATAGAAAAGCAGGGAGGTGAGGTCGTGCTGCTGTCGATCGGCCCGGACGGCGTACAGGAGACTCTTCGAAAGGGTCTTGCCATGGGAGCAGGTCGGGCGGTGCAGCTCAAGACCGAAGACGTGCCATTTGATGGCCTGGCTATAGCCCGCGCTTTGGCGGCCGAACTTAAAACCGGCGGCTACGATCTGATTCTCTTCGGCCGGGTAGCGACGGACACGGCCAACGGTACGGTGGGTCCGATGACAGCGGAGCTGCTCGACCTTCCCTGCGTCACCTCGATCTCGGAGCTCGATATAGCCGATGGCCGCGGCACCGCTCGGCGGGAGCTCGAGGGCGGTGCCGAAACGATGCAGTTCTCCCTGCCCGCCGTACTGACCATCGACGAAGGAATCGCCCGGCCGCGGCTAGCCTCTCTCAAGGGCATCATGGCTGCAAAGAAGAAGCCGCTGGAGGTAAAGCCGGCCCAGCTCGGTGAGCCCCGGCTGGTGGTCGAGTCCATGACTCTCCCTCCCGACCGTCCCCCAGGTCGAATCGTGGGTGAGGGCGCCGATGCGGTGCCCGAGCTCTTGAGACTGCTCAAGACCGAAGCGAAGGTGCTCTAGTGGCGGCGGTACTGGCGGTTGCGGAAGCCCGCAACGGAGAGCTCCGCAAAGTTGCTTTTGAAGCGGTGGCTGCGGCTCGTCAGGCCGCTGATGCGTCAGGTGGCGGCGAGGTGCACGCTATGCTCTTTGGAGCACCGGGCATCTCCGCCCGGGCCGAAGCATTGGGACGCTTCGGAGCCGACGTGGTATCCGTCGTGGAGCACGAAGCGCTGGGGCGCTACAGCCCCGAGGTGTTTGCCGCCACCGTGGCCGAGCGGCTGCGAGCCTCCGACTACCGGGCAGCTTTTTTCGCCGCATCGGCTGAAGGCCGGGACCTTGCTCCCCGGGTGGCGGCCAAGCTGGGAGCCAGCCTTGCCTCTGATGTAACTGATTTCGAGCTTCAGGGAGATGCCGTGATCGCCCGGCACCCGGCCTACACCGGCAAGGTCATTGTCACCCTGCGACTGATGGGTTCCCCGGCACTGCTTTCGCTGCGCCCGGGCTCAATTACGCCATCGGAGCAGCCACGCACCGCCCGGGTCGAGACCATGGCTCCCGCCATGGACCCCGCCGCCGCCCGCGTCACCGTTACTGAGCTGTCCGCACAAATTTCGACCAGGCTCGATCTGGGCGAGGCTTCAATCATCGTCAGCGGCGGCCGGGGTCTTCGCACGGCTGAGAACTTCAAGCTGGTCGAGGATCTGGCTGCCGCTATCGGAAACGCGGCGGTGGGGGCCACTCGCGCCGTCACCGACGACGGATGGCGCCCGGCCACCGATCAGATTGGACAGACCGGGCGGCTGGTGAGCCCCGATCTTTACATCGCGGTGGGAATCTCGGGCGCGGTCCAGCACCTGGCGGGGATGCGAAACGCCAAGACCATAGTGGCCAACAACAAGGACAAGGACGCGCCGATATTCAAGATTGCCGATTACGGAATCGTGGGTGACCTGTTCGAGATCGTCCCCCGGCTCACAGAGGAGATCAGGAAAGTTCGCCAGAACCAATAGAAAGCGATCAGATTACCTGCCGCGGCACCTGTCGCCGGTAGGTCTTGTATGCCGGAAACCTTTCCAGCAGGCGTTTCTCCTCAGCCCCGGCCTTTCCCTTGAAATACTGCAGGGCAATGAATCCCAGTAGCAACGCCAGGGTCCAGTTGCTCCAGGCGAGAGTATACCCCGTGAGGAAGAGCACCACGCCCGCATAAATCGGATGCCTGGCGTGAGCGTAGGCTCCGGTCGTGATCAGCTCGGCGCGGGGAAGTGGCTCCGTGCCCGGCGTCAGGTTCCCTCCCAGCGACCGAATCCCCCATACCATCATGAAAGCACCGGGGCCGATCAGTCCGGCACCAAGCCACCGGATCCACGCTGGATCTACCCGGTTCACCATGAAATCGGCGCTTCCCAGGTTGAGGTGTCGTGGCAGGAGCGGAGCCGCAAGTCCGACGAGGACAAACAGGGCGAGCTGCCCCCACACCCACGGGTCGCGCGCCGCCTTGGCGAGGTCCATGGGTGTAATCTAAGTTCCACCGTCTTCCTATTCTCCAGGAGTAACATTTTGCCCACCATTCTTCCGCTCCATCACCAGCCCCCGCTTCCGCTCGACAAGTTGATCCTGCGGGATCCGCCAAGCGCCGAAGCCGTGGAGATGGACGTGCTGATCGTGGGAGGTGGTCCAGCGGGGCTCTCCTGTGCGATCGAGCTGGCGCGACTGGTGAAACGCGATGAGGAGACCGGAGGGGGAGGGGCAGACCTCAACATCGCAGTCCTTGAAAAGGCCGAAAGCCTGGGCGAGCACAACCTGTCCGGCGCCGTGGTAAACCCGAGAGCGTTTCGAGAGCTTTTCCCAGACCTGCCGCTCGACCAGATGCCTTTCCGCCAAGCGGTTGAGGCTGAGGCGGCGTACCTGCTGACCGAACGCAGGGCGCAACGGATTCCCACGCCGCCCACGATGCACAACAAAGACTACTACACCGCTTCCATCTGCGAGATCGTTAGGTGGCTGGGGGAACGGGCGGAGGGGCTCGGCATCAATCTGTTCACCGGTTTCCCGGTTGATTCGCTCCTCGTTGAGGGCAACACGGTCCGGGGCGTGCGCACCGCGCCATCGGGGCTCGACCGCGCCGGCCTGCCGGCAGCTGGTTACGCCGAGCCCACTGATCTCACAGCCAGGGTAACGGTTATTGCTGAAGGCACTCGAGGTCTGCTGACGCAGGCGTATCGCCAGTGGCAGAAAATTGGTTCGGCTAACCCGCAGTTGTATGCCTTGGGAGTCAAGGAAGTGTGGCAGACCAGGCGGAAGCTGGATCGCGTGGTGCACACCCTCGGCTGGCCACTTCCCACCGACGCGTTCGGCGGCAGCTTCATGTATCCGCTCGGCCCGGAACAGATTGCCATCGGTCTAGTAGTCGGATTGGACTATCACGACGCCGGCCTCGACGTACACCAGCTACTGCAGGAAATGAAGCTCCACCCGCTCTTTCGGGAGTATTTGGAGGGTGGCCAGCTGCTCGAGTGGGGAGCAAAGACAATCCCGGAAGGCGGCTTTTATTCGCTGCCGGAGCGGCGCTATGGAGACGGCGTAGTCATTATCGGCGACGCGGCCGGGTTTGTGGATGTCCCTTCGCTCAAGGGAATCCATTACGCCATGCAGTCGGGGATCTACGCCGCCGGTGCGATTTTCTCGGCGTTGAAAGACGGCTCTGCCTCGGCTCCCGTCCTGGCACCGTATGACCGCCAAGTAGACGAGAGTTACATCGCCCGAGATCTTCACCGCACCCGGAACATGCGGTTGGCCTTCAAGAACGGGTTCTTTGTGGGGGGTGCCAAGGCCGGCCTGATGACGCTGACCGGCGGGCGATTTCCCGGAGGCAGAATCGATATGCAGGAGGATGCCGCCACACCGCGGAGTGTGTCGCCAGTGCGGCCGCTGACCCCCGACAATGTGCTGACCTTCAGCAAGCTCGACGCGGTCTTCAAGTCGGGCAACGCCACCCGCGATACCATCCCTTCTCATCTCCTTGTGGGAGAGGATATCCCCCCCGAAGTGGCTGACTTTTATGCCCATGTCTGCCCGGCGGGGGTATATGAAAGGGTGGCCGACAGGCTCAGAGTGAACGCCCCCAATTGCGTGGACTGCAAGGCGACCGATGTACTGGGACCGCGTTGGACCCCTCGCGAAGGTGGAAGCGGCCCGAAATACCGTCTAATGTGAGAGCCAACCAGGAACTGCACGCCATATATTGCAGCAAGGTAAGTCTCATCAGCCCACCAGATATGCTTCCCGCCTCGGTTCGCTACAAAGTCCACTGCACTACTGTTTGACGCCGCCGCATTCCTGGTGGCTTGTGGGAACTTCTCCGTCTTCCGAGAATAGAAATACTTGCCGCTCACTACCTCTTCCAATGTGGCGAAGCGGGAGGAACCATGCGTGGAGCTTCACACATAACCGGTCTGGTTCTGGGTCTGAGTCTCGCCGCTCAGGCCGCGGCAGCTCAGTCGGTGAATGCCGCATGGCAGTCGACGCCGGCCTCGGTCCTCAAGACGACGCTGCGAAATGTCGTAGCAGCCCAGGACAAGTACCGGGAGGCCCATGCCACATTCGCCGGCTCGGTGCAGGCGCTACGGCTGAAGCCGGGATCTGGAGTTACGGTACACATTCTGACCGCTACCGCGAGCGGCTGGCGCGCAGAAGCTACTCACCGTGCCCGCCCTGGCCGGAGTTGCGTGGTGTTCGTGGGCAGGTTGGCTGCCAAGGAAGCTCCTAGAACCGAGGCTGACGGCGATATGGCTGGAGAGGAGAGAGTACCGCTCTGTGACCGGATGGAGTAGGACCGGATCGGTAACCGGACTAAAACCAGATCCACAACCTGTCCTCCGCCCGCACGGCCTGATCAGCCATGCCTGGCGGTGGGGCGCCGGCGTCATTTCCGCCGGGGCGGGACTGGTGTCCATTCTCTCCTACACGCACTCGATGAAGGCGAAGTTCGCCCCTGACTCCGTGGCGGTGAGCGGCCTGGCTGCGGTGCGCTGGGTGGGCATCACTCCCGCCCTGGACACGGCCACATCGATCGGCGATACGATCAACCTGGCGGTGACAGCCACCGACCCGCACGGCAACGCACTGGTGGGCGTGCCGACCGTCTGGAGCAGTACCGATTCGATCGTGGCCGCGGTGGATAGCGCTGGAACGGTTGAGGCGCGCAGCGCAGGAACCGCCACCATCATGGTTGCTGTCGGCGGCAAGATCGCAAAGGCCCAGGTGGTCGTGCGCCAGCACCCGGCTGAAGTCAGGATCGTGGGCGACTCGATCCTCCGCGTGCCCGAAGGGGAGCGGGCCCAAGCCGTCGCATACGTGGCCGATGCGCGGCGGCACAGGATCCTGGGCCTCAGAGCCCGGTGGCGTTCCGCCGACCCCTCCCTGGCGGCTGTGGATAGCGTGGGCAATGCGACCGGTACGGCGGTCGGTCATACAATTTTCTCTGCCACGCACGACCACCTGGTTTCCCATCTCGGGGTGGAAGTCTATCCGGTGCCGGCATCCCTTACGCTAGTGGGCGGGGACGGCCAGCGCGCACCCGCTGGACGCCAGGTGCCAAGCCCGATTGCGGTTCAGGTGGTTTCGCGCAGCGGCAGGCCGATCGAAGGGGTGCCCGTACGGTTCGTGCTCAACGAGATGGCGGGCGTTGCCGAGCCCCAGACGGGAACGTCCGATGCGCAGGGAATGGTTCGCGTTACCTGGACACTTGGTGGATTGCCTGGTCGCCAGTCGCTGGCCGTCTCGGGTGACGGAGTGGCGAATCACACGGTAGTAACCGCCGAGGCTGAACCGGTGGGTGCCAACACCCGGATCACCCAGGTGGCTGAGGGTCTGGTCGGACCGGCGAGCGGGCAGCTCTCGGAGGCGGTGGTCGTTCGAGTCACCGACTCGAGCGGTGTCGCACTGGGTGATGTGCCGGTGGCATGGCTCGCGGACGACGGGGGAAGCATCGTATCGACCCAGTCCCGGACTGACTCGCTGGGAGAGGCGCGAGCCCGCTGGACTCTGGGTCCCAAGTCGGGGGCGCAACGCGCCTACGTGCAGGTTGGCAGCCCGCGTGCAGTACCCCGCTTCGTGGTGGCGGCTTCCGCCCTGGCGGGGCGCGCGGCGACGCTGTCGCTGGCGGGTAACGTCAAGCGTGAAGGCTCGGTCAGCCAGGTGCTGAAGCCAGCGGTCGAGCTCCTGGTTCTGGACCGGGCCAGGAACCCGGTGCCGGGGGTGCCCGTTACGCTCCTGCCGGCGCACGGTAGCGTCGACGACAGCGTTCCTGTCACGGATTCGACCGGGCGGGTTCTGGTTTCCTGGACGCTCGGCCGCACCGCGGGCTTGCATCGCATGAGTGCTCGTGTCGAGGGAATCGACCGGCCGGTGGAGATATCGGCCCGAGTCCGCCCGGCAGCTCCGGCCAATCTGGCTTTCGTGGAACCGAAGCCGGGTACGGCAAACCGGGCCGTTCAGTCGTTGGACGCTGACCTCACCGACGCCTACGGGAACCCCGTGGCCGATCAGCCGGTGGTGTTCAGCACCAAGTTCGGTAGCGTCAGTCCCGCTCGTGTGATGACGGATGCGCGGGGTCGCGCACACACCCGCTGGACGCCCGATTCAAAAACCGGAGAGCGGTTGCTTGTGGCGGCAGTGAAGGGAACCGAAGCACGGGCCACGTTCCTGTTGAAAGCTCCCGAGCCGCCAGTGCCAGCCAAGACGCTGGTACCAGCCCGGAAGGAAACGGCGGTAAAGAAGGTAGTCAAACGCGCAGCACAGTAAGCATTACCAACACCAGGTTTGTACAGGTCCCACTGAAACGGTGTCTATCAGGTTCGTACAGGTCCACGGAGTCTGAACCAGTTCACGCTCAACGAGAGGGCTTTTAACCGTAGTCTCACCTTCGCGGCATGGAGGAAATATGACCGGCCCACGCATGACCACTGTGCACCCACATCGACCTCGGGCTCGGCGCCTCTTGCCGTTTCTAGCAGCTATAGCTCTGACGCTCGCGTGCGCCGAGCAGCCCACTGAGCCTCAGGTGCCCGGCACTGCACCGGTGCTGGCTGTTACCCGGTCGCACCCGTACCTGGTTAACAGGACCAGCCAGATGACACCGGCTGCGATGTCGGTGGTTCGAGCGCCGATGTCGAGCGCGTCGGTGAGCGCAACCACCGCCGCCACCTCCGTCCCGGCGGGGCCGCGGGTGCTTATTCTATCCGATCTGAACGGGCCGACTACCACGGCTCTGGCGAATAGCATCGCCGCTGCGGGATTTCATGTTGGCGTCAAGCAGGCGCCGGAGTACAACTGGTTCGGCACCAACCCGGCGCCGGGCGAATTCGATGTGATCATCCACTTGAATGGCGCTACGTATGCTCTGCCACTGTCCGCCGGCGCTCAGGCGGCGCTCAACACCTTCGTAACCAACGGAGGTGGGTTCGTCGGGGCCCAGTGGAACGGCTCCGAGGAGAGCCAGGGCCGGCAGACTGGTATGCCAAATCTCGTGCTCCTGGGCTCCAACGACGTGCAGGGTCAGAATTGCGCTGACTGCGACGTCACTTACAACACTGTTCCGGGGCAGGAGAGTCACCCATTGCTTGCGGGTGTGCCCGCCTCGTTCACGTTCCACGCCGACGGGCACGACGCCTCGGCGAAATCGGTGAGCGATCCAGCTACCGTGGTGCTCATGCGGGTGCCGAGCGGAGGCCCGGCGCTGCTTGCCCGGCAATACGGCGCGGGTAAGGTCGTGAACTTCAGCTTTGCGCCCAACTACGGCCTGACCGGGGACAGCGGCATGCTCATGGATCCCCGCATCCACCAGCTCTACGTCAATGCGGTTCGGTGGCTCTCGGGATCTGCGGGCAACCAGGGGAGCGGAAGCCTCGACAGCGACGCCGACGGGTTCGTCGATGCAACTGACACGTGTATCAATCAGTACAATCCCGACCAGCTTGACACCGACCGCGACGGCCTGGGTGACGCCTGTGATCCGGATGCGGATGGCGACCTCGTGCTTAACGACGACGACAACTGCGAGCTGTATAATCCCGACCAGGCGGACGTTAACGAGAACTGGGTGGGAGATTCCTGCGAGGAGGTCAAAACCCAGGCGCAGGTCATAACGTTCGATCCATTGATCGATCGGACTTTCGGAGATCCGGACTTCTCCATCAGCGCCTCGGCGAGCTCCGGTCTTCCGGTGACGTTTACCGTCATCGGCAACTGTGCTCTTGCCGGAACCACGGTCTCGATTACCGGTGCCGGCTCGTGTACCATCGTTGCACAGCAGGGTGGAAACGAGGCGTGGACGTTTGCGGCGGACGTGGCGCGGTCGTTCAATGTCGCCAAGGCACCGGCGACGATCACGCTTGGTACAGCCTTCACCTTCGACGGTACGGTCAAGCGCTCCTCTGTTACGGTCACCCCGGCTGGATTGAGTGGTGTGGTCGTAGCCTACACTCTGAATGGCTTGCCGGTCAGCGAGCCGATAAACGCGGGGATATACCAGGTAGTAGCTACGCTGGACAATCCGAACTACCAGGCGCCGCTGGCCAATGGGACCCTCACCATCAATCCAGCCGTCCCGGTGATCGACTGGACTTCACCCGCGGCAATCACTTCGGGAACGCCGCTGGGGGCAACCCAACTCAACGCCACCGCTACCGGTGTGGGCGGCGTCAGTGTCGCCGGGAACTTCGTATACCTCCCCGCCGCTGGAACTGTACTGGCGGCTGGGGTCCGGCCGATATCGGTGGAGCTCATTCCCAGCAGTGGGAATTACACCCGCGCGATCAAGACGGTGACCATCACGGTCACCGCGGCGGAAGTGCCGGAGAGCGGACTCAAGTTCAAGGGTTTCTTTCGGCCGATCCACAACCTGCCGGCCGTCAACCTGATGAAAGCTGGTGGGGCAGTGCCGGTGATGTTCTCGGTCGAGGGCGCCCGGGGGTTGGGGGTCCTGCAACCGAACTCGCCGACGTCGGTCCAGGTTTCGTGCAACGCAACTGCGTCCGAAAGGGCGGTCCAGGAGACCGTCAAGTCCGACGCCAGCCAGTTACGCGCAGCCGGCAGCACTTACGTCTACATCTGGAAGACCCGATCCGAATGGGAGGGAACCTGCCGGAAGCTCGTCGTCACGCTGATAGACGGCAGCGCCCACGAGGCCCTGTTCCGCTTCACCAAGCATTCGAAGCGGAAGGACCAGCATGATAAACACCAGGGCAATCGGAGTCATGGGTCTAACGACAAGCACAAAGGGCAGGAAAAGCCGCAGCAGAAGAAGCACTAAAAGCTAGTAGCACTCAAGGTGGGGCCGAAGCCAGGGTAGCCGGAATGCCGGTTATCCTGGCTTCGCCCGTCTACGTCTCCCCCAGCACCTTTATCACTACCCGCTTACGTCTCTGGCCGTCCCACTCCCCATAGAATACCCGCTGCCAGGGTCCCAGATCGAGCTTGCCGGAGGTGATCGGGACGATCACTTCGTGACCAATGGTCAGGCTCCGGAGGTGGGCTGCCGCGTTGTCTTCACCGGTCTCGTTGTGTCGGTAGCGCTCCGGCTCCCATGGGGCGATGGTCTGCTCCAGCCACTTCAGGATGTCCTGCCAGAGGCCGGACTCGTGGTCATTGACAAAGACGGAGGCGCTGATGTGCATCGCGGAAACCAGTACCAAGCCTTCCTTTACCCGGCTGACGTCCACCTGTGCGGATACCTGGTCGGTAATATCCAGGATCTCCTGGCGGCGCTTGGTCTCGAACCAGAGATAATGGGTGTGGGTGGTCATGGTCGAAGAAGCGTTAACGGTGAAGGGGTTACGCAGTTATCTAAGTAGATCCTCGAGTCTCACCGCGGTATCGGTCCTCTCATCCCGGTACTTCACGATCACGGGGGCATACAAACAAATCCCCGCGGCGGCCCCGCTGCCCGACTTTACCGGCCGGGTTCCGGGCACTACCACGGCGCCCGGGGGAATCTCCAGCGGCCGGTCACCCTCGCGACGATAGATCCGATCGTGCACCAGATCGAACACGGAGGTTCCGCCGGACAGGATAGTGCCCGGCGCCAGCACCGCACGTTCTCGAACTATGGTGCCCTCGTACACGCCACTGTTTCCGCCTATCAGAACCTCGTCCTCGATGATAACGGGAAGAGCCCCGGCAGGTTCCAGCACTCCCCCGATCTGTGCCGCCGCCGAGAGGTGTACCCGCCGGCCGATCTGAGCACAGGAGCCCACCAGGGCGTGGGAGTCGATCATTGTGCCCTCCGCCACGTAGGCGCCGACGTTGATGTACATCGGCGGCATGCAAATGACACCTGGGGCGACGTAGCACCCGTCGCGTATGGCCGAGCCCCCGGGGACAATACGGATCCCCTGGTCCAGGTCGATGGCACGGAGCGGCAAAGTATCCTTATCGTAGAAGGGGAAGGGCCCACCGGTTGCCGCCGGCCCGACCCGGCCCAGGCGGAAGCCGAGCAGAATGCCGGTCTTGACCCAGGAATTGGCCCGCCAACGCCCGTCTGAACCGCGCTCCGCAGCACGTACGGTACCGGCATTGAGTGCCGCCTTCAGGCGCTGAAAAGCCGCCAGTGCGACTCCTTCCTCCCCTGAAGGCACGCCGTCGGTATATCGCTCGATCGCCGTGCGGAGCTCTGGCTCTGCCATCTTGCTTTCCTTTTCAGCCCGGATTGCGTGCCCATCCGCCACCGAAGTACCGCCGACCTTGGCGACGATCATAGACCTCGCTCGCTGCCGGCTCGCCGCTCTACTCGGCCTTCAGCAACAAGGAGCTCCGCGATCTGGACCGCCTGGCCCGCGGCGCCCCGAACCGTGTTGTGACCCAGAACAACCAGGCGCAGGTCAAGGACTGGGCAGGGACGCACCCGCCCGACAGTGATTGCCATCCCGCGGCCCCGATCCAGGTCGATGCGAGGCTGGGGCCGATCGGGACGGTCATCCACTTCGATCGGGGGATCGGGCGATGAAGGCAGCTCCGCGACACTCCGGGGCGGGCGAAACCCGCGCAGCACGGTAAGCGCTTCGTCCAGGCCGACCCGCCGGGTGAAGCCGGCGGAAACCGTCATCATGTGCCCATCCACCACCGGGACGCGGTTGGCGTGAGCGCTAATCGCGAACCCCGCCGGCCGGACCAGCTGGTCTGCCAGGGCGCCGAGCACCTTGCGACTCTCGCGCTCGATCTTTTCCTCCTCGCCTCGGATGTAGGGGATGACGTTGCCGACGATATCCAGCGACGCAACCCCGGGGTATCCCGCACCGGACACGGCCTGCATCGTCGAGACGAATACCCGCTCGACCTCGAAGGCCCGGTGCAGCGGGGTCAGGGCCAATACCAGCGCGGCGGTGGAACAGTTGGGATTGGCCAGGATAGCTCCTTTCCAACCCCGCTCCTTCCTCTGGCGATCGATCAGCCCCAGATGATCAGCGTTGGCCTCGGGGATTAGGAGCGGGATGTCGGGTTCCATGCGGTGGGTTCGGGTATTCGTCACGACATAGGCACCTGCCCGGGCGAACTCCTGCTCAATCGAACCCGCCACCTCGGCGTTGAGCGCGGAGAAGACAATTCGCGCGTCGAGTGGCGGTGCGCACTCACGCATGACCATTCCGGCAATCGATGCGGGCAGCGACACCGGTTCTCGCCACCTCACCACCTCACCGTAGAGTCGTCCTGCGCTGGTGGCCGAAGCAGCCACTGCGGTTACCTGGAACCACGGGTGCTCTGCGAGCAGTCGGATGAACTTCTGTCCCACCGTCCCCGTGGCTCCGAGAACCGCCACGGGAATCTTCTGGCTCATGCCTTAACCTCGCCGAGCAGGTCCGAGGCCAGGCGGACGTAAAGCTCGACTCCTCGAAGCAGATCGGCCTTCCGGATGTGTTCCTGGCTGGTGTGCGCCACCAGGATAGTTCCCGGGCCGAGTTGGTAGCGCTCACCCCAGGGCGCCAGGAATGGCAGATCGCTGGCGTAGCTCACTACTGTTGTTTCCCATCCAGGGGGTGCCGACCCGCCCTTGTAGAACGGCAACTCCACGCGGAATTCCGCCGTCACTCCGGTAGCCAATAGCTCCCGAATGGCTTTCTTCAGGGGCTCGGTTGGCTCGACGGTGCGAATCAGGAGCTGCGCACTGGCCCCGGGGGGAATTACGTTCGGCGCCACTCCACCGCTGATTAGCCCGAGGTTGAGTGTGGATCGGCCCAGGAGGGAATCATTGGGCAAGGGCAACCGGCGGATTCTTTCGATGGTATCGAGCAGCGCGGCGATGGCGCTGACACCTTCGTCGGGGTACGCCGAGTGAGCCGCACGGCCGGTTGCCTCCAGATCGACCCGCAACGAGCCTTTCTGCCCTATCGAAAGCCGGTTCTCAGTCGGCTCTCCGTTGATGAGAAAGCGGCCCCGGGGTCCGAGCTCGGCAGCCGCAAGCGCACCGTCGGATCCGTTCTCCTCACCTACCACGAAGAGCAGCCCGATTCTCCGTTCCCCGCCTTGCGCCAGTCTTTCCGCCGCGGCCACCATGGCCGCCGCCAGTCCCTTCGCGTCGCAGCTGCCGCGCCCATGGATCGACTCTCCATCCTCCCGGAGCGGTATGTGTGGCGGAACTGTATCGAGGTGGGTCGAGAAGACGAGTACGGGCGGCTCTCGATAAGCGTAGAGATTGTCGCGGCCGGGGGACACCGGTTGGCGTATCACCTGATATCCGGCGCGGCGTAACGCGGTATCCAGGAAATCGGTCGCCGGTCCCTCCGATCCGGTGGGAGTCTCGAGCGCAACCAATGCCCGGGTCAGCTCCAATGCGTCCATTAACGAGAGGCCCCGCCGGGGGTTTCCGCGGCGGGGCTCCTGGTCAGAGTATAACAGTCTGGTGCGTTACACTGCTTCGAGCCTGCCGCGACTATCCCGCTCCATTCCGTACTTGAACATCTCGACTGTAGTCGGAGGAGCAGTCAGGAATGTGAAGTGAAATTTAGACCCATGGTCTCGGTTCGCTGTTTGGGTCGTATAAGCTAGGAAACGGTCGAAGAGTGGGCAAGAGGTGGGGCGCCGGCTTCAGCATCGGCGGCAGCGCGTCGGCCTTCATCGATGTCCACCAGCGCCAGAACGGCGGCGCCGACCGCAAAGAATCCTATCACCGACAGGATGGCGTTCCGGCTCGAGCCGGTGGCGGCGATGGTGCCGGCGTAGATCAGTGGTCCAAAGATCCCGGCGAACTTTTCGAACACGCTGAAGAACCCGAAGAATTCTCCCGACCTGTGCCGCGGTATCATGCTGGCGAACAGGGAACGGCTGAGGGCCTGGGTGCCGCCCTGTACCATGCCGACCAGTCCAGCCAGGATAAAGAAGTGGGTGGCGTTAGTCATGAAATAGCCCAGGATGCTGATGGCGGTATAGGCAATCAGGCCCAGGAAGATCGCCCGTTTCGCCCCGATGCGGCCGGCCAGCATGCCGAAAAGAAAGGAGCAGGGGATACCTACGAACTGCACCAGCAGGATCGCTCCGATCAGGGAGCCCTGCCCGATGCCGATCTCGGTGCCGTACGCCGTTGCCATCTTGATGATGGTCTGAATTCCATCGTTGTATAAGAGAAACGCAACCAGCATCAGGAACGCCTGCCGGTAACCGCGTAGCTCGCGAAAGGTCGCGGCGAGGCGGGCGAAAGCGATCCGAACCGCGCTCTCCCCGCCGTGCTCGTCGGGCTGGAGCCGGGGTGGCGGTTCGGAAACCCTCCGAAAAAGCGGAATCGAGAAGAGTATCCACCAGGCTGCTACTGAAACGAAGGCGAGGCGGGCCGGCAAAGTCCCCATTGAATCGGAAATGCCCGGGCCGGAAGGTAAGCCGAACCACGCCGGCTTCTGAATCCAGGCCAGGTTGAGGGCGAGCAAGAGGCCGCCGCCGATGTAGCCCATGGCATAGCCGGCGGTAGACACCCGGTCGACCTCATCGGTCCGGGCGATGTGAGGAAGCAGCGCCTCATAAAAGACGAAGCTGCCCGTCACGCCGATCAGGGAAACCGTGAACAGGACGGATGCGAGGCCGATGTCTCCCCGCTGAACCAGAAACATCGCCGCCACGGCTCCCGAGCCCAGGATCATGAACCCGGCCACCATTCGCTTCTTGACCGCGCGGTAGTCCGAAATAGCACCGAGGATGGGAGACAGCAGTGCAATCACGACGAGTGCAAGGGTGTTCACGGCAGCCAGACGCCCTGCGGCTCCGCTCGGCGGAAGGTTCGCGCCCGCCACCTTGACGAAATAGATGGGAAATACGGCAACCATGATGGTGGTGTGCACCGCCGAGGCGGCCCAGTCGTACATGGCCCAGGCACGGAGCTCCGGGCGCCCCAAACCGACGCGGTGCCAAAACGAGACTGAAGGCATGCCGGAAGATTAGGGTAAACCAGTCGGTGCCGTAAGGACGGGCGGACGGATGGACCGGCGGAAAGGCGGACAGGCGAACGAGAGAACAACAGAACTACGGAAAAAGAGAAATGAGGGCTGGAGAACGATAGGAGACCTTCCCTTCAGCCCATCGGTCCGCCCGTCGCCCGTCCGCCCGTCCTCATGCCGGCTGTCGTGTTTCCCGGGCGCTTCGGCGAATCGAGAACCCCACAGCGGCGGCCAGCGTGAGTACGATGACCGCCAGCGAAAGGGCGGTGGGAACGTGGACCCATGCGCTCAGGGTCATCTTGAGGCCGACAAAAACCAGGATGAAGGCAACACCCGGTTTGAGGTACACGAACTTGTCCAGCATGCCGGCTAGCACAAAAAACATGGCGCGGAGGCCAAGGATAGCGAAAATATTCGAGCTGTATACCAGAAAGGGATCGCGAGTGATGGCAAAGATGGCCGGAATGCTGTCAATGGCGAACACCAGATCGGACCACTCCACCACCAGGACCACCAGAAGAAGCGGGGTGGCAAGCAGCCGCCCATCCGCGGTTCGGGTGAAGAATCGGGTTCCATCGTACGCCTTGTCGATCGGGAGCAGCCGTCGCGCTAGCCGCACCACCGGGTTCCGCTCCAGGTGAACGATGTCGTCGTCCTTTTGGGTGAACATCTTGACGCCCGTGATGGCCAGAATGGCGCCGAAGACATATATGATCCAATGAAATCGCTGCAGTAGCAGTGCCCCGAGCGCGATCATGATCAAGCGCATGATGATCGCGCCGAGTATGCCCCACTTGAGCACCTTTGGCTGCGCTTCGGGTCGAACGCCGAAGTAGGAGAAGATGAGAAGGAAAACGAACAGGTTGTCGACGCTCAGCGAGAGCTCGATCAGATACCCGGTATAATATTCCAGGGCCGGCTGGGCCCCCTCCTGCCATAGCACAAAGAGGCCGAACAGAGCGGCTATGGTGACAATCCCGCCGCTCCACGTGACTGCCTCCCTGAAGGTCAGGACGTGAGAGCGGCGGTTGAGTACGCCGAGGTCGAGAATGAGCAGGGTCAGCACCAGACCGGCGAAGCCCAGCCATACCGCCGCTCCGTGATGACCCACTTTAGCGGCCCAGCGCCATAGTCTCGAGCCGTGCCACCCGCTCGGCTGTGGGAGGGTGGGTGCTGAACAGCCTTACGATCCCGCCGCCATGTGCAGCCAGGGGATTGACCTGAGCCAGCGGCGCGGCGGCGGGAGCCACGTTCATCGGGATCTGGTGAGCCAGATTGTCCAGGCGGAGCAGCGCCTTGGCCAGTGGCATGGGCCGGCCCAAGATCAGGGCCCCCACCCGGTCGGCCTCGAACTCCCGCTGGCGTGATACCGCGAACTGAATAAGCATCGCTCCGATGGGCGCCAGCAGAATCAACGCCAACTGGGCGAAGGGGTGGCCGTCATCGTCGTCCCCGCCGCCGCCGAACATAAGCAGGTAGGGAAGGTTGCTGAGCGCCCCGGCAATCCCCGCGGCCACTGTAGCGA
>Ga0183260_10001775_pt1 | contig 17941 bp, 14 predicted proteins | sample AntDrymUQ4972206_2_FD_129768 | JGI IMG/M metagenome (GOLD analysis project Ga0183260, IMG submission 129768) | Polar desert sand microbial communities from Dry Valleys, Antarctica - metaG UQ497 (22.06) (version 2) (version 2) | ecosystem: Environmental > Terrestrial > Soil > Desert | place...
ACCGACGGTTTGGAAGAACTCGTCGGTCACGTAGAGGCCGCGGGCGGGAAGATACTCACCGTCGGTCGCGAGGTTCCAGCTCGTGATCCCCCAGGCAAAGAGGTGAGAGAACGCCTGCTGCTCGGCATGGATCGCCTGCCATAAGGGTTCGGTGAAGATCGGCCGCCGGTTGGAGAACTTTCCGGTCCGACCTTTGTCGTTGGTGTCGATGCTGATCGATGCAAGTTCCTGCGGACGTTCGACCGGAAGCTCCCGCATCCGGACGGAGTTCACGAGCTGAAAGATCGCGGCGTTGGCGCCGGTGCCAAGCGCAAGCGTCAGGATCGCAACAATGGAGAACGTCGGGTTCCTGCGCAGCAGCCGGAAGCCGTAGCGAAGGTCCTGCCAGATGGTTTCAACGAAGCCCAGGGTGTTCATGTTGTAGATTTCCTCGCGGATCTGCGTGGCGTTTCCGAGGCGCCGGTGCGCCGCCATGGCGGCCGCCTGCGGCGTCACGCCACGCGCGATGTTGTCGTCGATCTCGTGAGCCAGGTGGGCCTCGAGCTCCTGGGCGCGCTCATCGTCCCAGCGGCTGCGTCGGAAGAACCGTGACCAGCTCATACGAACCTAGTCGGCCGGTCGGAGGATCCGGTTGATGGCGTGGACGATCTCGTCCCACCGTGTTGTCTGCGTCGCGAGCTGGCTCCGTCCTTTCGGCGTGAGCCGGTAGTAGCGCGCCCGCCGATTGTTTTCGGACGTGCCCCAGAACGACGAGATCCAGCCGCGGTCCTCGAGCCGATGCAACGCAGGGTAGAGCGATCCATGCTCCACCTGCAGTACATCGTCGGACCGTTGTGCGATCGCGTGCGCGATGGTGTGGCCATGCGCCGCACCAACGGCGAGCGTCTTGAGAATGAGGAGGTCGAGCGTGCCCTGCAGGAGTTCCCCCTGCATCGGCTGGTTTCCGCGTTTCGGCATGTGCTCCACAAGATAATCTACCTAAGCGGACCGAGACAAGCGAGAAAACCCAATCAAAGTGGGCCGCCTCGTCCCTAGATCATCTCGGCTAGCGGGTTAGACGATGACCTGGCACAAACGGTTGGCCGCCCGGCAATAGACTGTCGGGATGTCTGAAATCACGTGGTCACAGTTCGAGGCGGTTGAGATGCGCGCGGGCACGATCGTCGCCGTCGAGGATTTTCCAGAGGCGCGCAAGCCGGCGTACATCATCACCGTGGACTTTGGTCCCCTTGGTGGCGTCCGCCGCACGAGCGCCCAGGTGAAGACGGTCTATTCGCGGGAGGAACTGGTGGGTCGGCAGGTGATGGGGGTGGTGAACTTCCCAGCCAAGCAGATCGGTCCAATCATGTCCGAGTTTCTGCTGGTGGGCTTTTATCGAGCCGACGGCGCGGTCGTCCTGGCCGTGCCGGAACGTCCTGTCGAGAACGGCGCCCTGGTCGGCTGATTCGCCGTTCCTCATCGTTTTTCAGGTTCCGCTCACGACTTCGCCCGCCATGGACGGCTATCGTCGGACCATGAAGAAGCTGCTAATCGTCCTGCTTCCGAGCCTCCTCGCGACGGGATGCGCACCGGCGCTTCTCACCGCGGCCGCCTTGTCGCGGCCCCGTCATTCCGACCATCGTTACGAGCGTCCCGCCGCGCCCTCGCCGGTTGGACGCTGGGACAACGTCATGATGCTCGACCCCGGCACACCACTGAAGGTCCTGACCATGGACGGCACCGTGGTCACCGGCCGCTTCATCTCGGCCAACACCAAGACGCTGCGCCTCGACACGGCGAAGCTGGAAGCGCTCGCGATGACCGACGTCATGCGAGTGGATCGATCCGGCACCGCGTCGGGCACCGTTGTGAAAGAAGGATTGAAGGGGGCCGCATTGGGGGCCGGCATCGCTGGTGTCGCCGGCTTGTTTGTCGGCTCGGCACCGCCGCCGCGAGTGTTTGCCGGAACCGCAGTGGTCGGCGGCTACATCGGCGCCAGTGATGCGGCAGGCGCGCCGGGCCTCGGCACGATATACGTGGCGCTATCACCGGCTTCGTCCGGCGGTGCGCCGGACGCTCTCGAGGCGCGAATCGCGACCCAGAGGTTCAACCCGATCGTCACCAGCAACAACGCGCCCGAGAGCAAGAACCAGCGGACGCTCGGAACACTCGCGGGGGACGGGACGCGTGAGACGATGAGCCCAAACACGACCAACCCGGCCATCCAGAGACGGCCGTCCCGGTAAGACGAGGTGCCGGCCGCGAGCAGCGCGAGCAGGCACAGGGTCGAGAACGATCCGTACTGCGCGCCCGCGAAAGGGCTCCGGAAGGATGCCAGCCCGACTAGCGCGACGGCAAGTTGCAGCAGGGCCAGGCGCCCGGATGGTGTATCTAGCCGAAGTGGACGACGCCAGCCCGCGAGCGCAGCGAGAGCGATGATCAGCAGCCCATAAATGGACGCGATCGAGAGGCCGGCCGGCTGCGTCAAGGACGAGACACCGAGATTGCGCAGGCGGACGGTGAGTCCGTAGACCGTCCAGTTGACCGACACGGTGTCCGGACGTTCCGCGTGTGGGAACGCGCTTCCGTCAGCCATCTCGGGCAACGCGGTCCCGACGAAGTCGCGGAGCGGCCTCGTCCCTTGCGCCGCGATCGTCAGCCCGAGCAGCACCACACCGGCGACGGCGAGCCATATGAGGGCGCGCCACTGCCGTGCCGCCGCGAGATGCACGACGAGTATCCCCGGGAAGATCTTCGCCGCCGCGGTCCACGCCAGCAAGACGGCGCCAGTCCCCAGCCGTCCAGCCAGCAAGAGCGCAAAGCCGGCAGTGGCCAGCGGCATCGCGGAGATCTGAAAGTTTCCCTGCTGGAGCGAGAAGAGCGATCCGGGGATCGCCAGTACGAGTGCCCCACCGGCCAGCACCGTCGCGCCCGCCACACCACCGATCCAGATCGCGGCCGCCACGAAGCCGCCGATGATGACCAGCAACTGCATCGCAAACCACACCGCGCGGAACGAACCAAACTCCGGGACTACCAGGCGCAGCGACTGCGGCAACAGCAAGAAAAGCGGGGGATAGTGATATCGATCGACCTGGAGCGTACCGAGTTTACGCGGCTGGTAGAGAGCCAGCTCGTAAATGTTCAGCGAACCGTCGGACGCGAAGCGCGCGCCCTCCGCGTACGACGACATGCAGCTGTGACGGGTCCGAAACGGGTCGGACGGGGACATCGAATATTCGACGCGATTCGAATCGGTCATGAAGACCGTGAGCGGCATCATCTGGGCGCCCGTCGCGATGGTGCCGACTGCGGCCGTCACGGCCAGCCATCGGCGTGTCGCGAACGCGAACCCGGTGGCGAGAAACAATCGTCGCGAGACCAGACCTGCAACGACGATGGCGAGCGTGGCCCCAGTGGTGCCGGCTGCGACGAGGGGCAGCCCGAGCCCGAAGGCGCCGACCGTCATCGCCGGAAAGAGGAACAGCGCGAGGCCCGCGCCGAGCCAGAACCGCATCAGGACCCCCGTCGCAACAGAATGAGATGAGTCGGGCCGGTGCTCAGGGTGAACACCGGCCCCGTGTCGTGCGGGCGAACCCCTACTTCGAGCTGGTCGTCGTCGAACGTGGCTTGGCGTTCTTGACGTGTTTGTCCAGCCACTGCAGCGTCTCGGCGACGACGTGCATGTTGGATTCGCGCGCCGCGTAGCCGTGCGCCTCCCCGGGGAGCGTGACGTAGCGGACGGTGCCGCCGTGTCCCTTGATCGCCATGTAGAGCCGCTCGGACTGGATCGGGAAGGTGCCGGAGTTGTCGTCCGCCTCACCGTGGATCAACAGGATCGGCTCGTTGATCTTGTGCGCGAACCAGAACGGCGACATCTTCTCGTAGATCTCCGGCACCTCCCAGAAGGTGCGGGTCTCGGCCTGGAAGCCGAACGGCGTCAGCGTCCGGTTATAGGCGCCGCTGCGGGCGATGCCGGCGCGGAAGATATCCGAGTGCGCCATCAGGTTCGCCGTCATGAAGGCCCCGTAGCTGTGGCCGCCGACGCCGATGCGGTCGCGGTCGGCGATCCCCGCCTCGACGGCGTAGTCGACTGCCGCCTGCGCGCTCGACACCAGCTGATCGATGTAGGTGTCGTTCGCGGTTTCACCGGCTCCGATGATCGGCATCGTCGCGCTATCGAAGATGGCGTATCCCTGGGTGAGGAGTAGCAGGTGAGAGGACCCGCCGACCTGCGTGAATCGATTGGTCGAGCCCGAAATCTGCCCCGCGGTGTCGGCGGACGTGAACTCGCGCGGATACGCCCAGATCACCATCGGCAGACGCTCGCCCTCCTTGTAGCCCGAAGGCAGGTATATGGTGCCCGACAGCTGGACGCCGTCCTTGCGTTTGTAGGTGACCATTTTCTTCTGCACACCCGAGAGCTGCGGATGTGGGTCGGCGAAATTCGTGACCGCGCGCGCGTCCTTGCTCGCAGTGTCTCGCACCATGTAGTTGGCGGGCGTCTTCGCGGTCTGGCGGCTGGTGATCAGCTTGGTCGCGTTGTCGTCGAGGAGCGCGACGACTGTTTCATACGCGTCGCTATCGGACTGCCAGACGCGCGTGGACTTCAGTGTCTTCAGATTGAAGCGATCGAGGAACGGACGGTCGCCCGTCGGTGTGGGGCCGGTGCTGGTCAGGTAGATGTCGTCACCGACCTGCATGATCGTGCCGGCGCCGGGTCGCGACATGGGCGTGCCCGGATCGGCATAGGCGTCCTCGGAGCGGAGCTCCCAGACTTTGCGCGGCGCGGCGGTGAAGCCGTTTTCGAACATCCACACGCGGCGCATCCGCGTCGGCCGGTCGAACTCGTTGGTGATCGCGACACCTTTCTCAGTGAACGACATCCCCGCATAACGCCACTCGGTCTTGAACACCTCGGCCGGCTCGCCCGTGAAGGGCGCCTTGAGCATGACGACGCGATCGCGATGCGAGACCTTGACCTTGGGGTCGCCCTTGTCGAGCGCCTCGGTCCAGAACATGGTGTCGGGCTGGGTCGGATGGAACATGAATGAACGCGGACCGTCGAACACGCCGTTGGTCGGCACCGTGTCGCTCATCGGCACATCGGCCAGCTTGCGAACAACCTTGCCCGACCGGTCCCACAACTCGATGTCGCGTGGGAACTGGAACGACGGCACGAGGTACGAGTAGGGCCGCTTCACGCGCGTAACAATCAAGTACTTGTCATCGTCTGATCGGCTGGCGCCCTGGTAAACACCGGGGGTGCCGATGTTCGTCTTGGTGCCGTTGAGCGCGACCCAGGCGAGCTGTGTCCCGTAGTAGTAGTCGAACAGCTTCTCGTCGTAGGAGCTGGTCAGCAGGTCCTGGAACGTGCGACCCGGTGCGGTCTTGCCGATGTTTTCCTGGATGTTCGGTCCGGCCGGCACTTGCGGTTTGGCCGGCGCCGATCCTCGACCCTCCGGGATCAGACGGCAGAAGAACCCGGTTGACGTCTCGAGCCAGCTGCACCCGCCCGCGAGCGAGTTGATGCCGCTGTTGAGGACGGTCGTGATCTGCCCGCTGGCCACGTCGGCGAGGAGCAGACGGACAGCCGTGTCGGTGGTGTGCGTGATTGCCAGCTTCTTGCCATCCGGCGAGAAGGATCCGCTGAGTGTGCCTCCCGCCGGGATCGCGAGTTTCTTCTCGACGCCGGTTTCGACGTTTTTCAGCACGAGCCCGGTCGTCGCACCCATCACGCGCGGGCCGTTGTTGCGCGGGTTGATGCGCGAGCCGGCGAGACCGATCCACGGCGCGGTGACTTCCGCGATGGACGGCATCGCCGTCCGGTAGGACAACAGCATCATCGTCCGATCCCGCGAGAGCTGGACCGACGGCAGCGGCGTCGCGTCCATGATGTCGGCAATCGCCTTGGGCGGCATCACGTAGCCGGACGCCGTGGCCTGTGCCTGGGTCGCGGACTGTGCGGACGGGAGCGCCAGCGCGCCTACCGTCGCGAGAGCGGTCGTGAATAGCAGCGTGCGCATCTTCATAGCCTTCCTCCTGCCGAGACTTCGTCGAATGCGGCGGCCAGGGCCCGCGCGATGAGCGGACCGTAGTCCTCGAACCCCTTGATGACGTCGGTCGATTTCAGGAACTCTTCGCGCGTGCGTCCTGCCTTCACCTGCGCGCGGGTGTAGTCGAGGAGCGCCGCCAGGTAGTTCCCGTGATGCAGCAAGTCGGCGCGGGTGCCGGTGACTTCGCGGCCGGTTCCGGCGTGGCCGAAGATGTAGATCGTGTCGGCCGGGAGCTCCGCGGCAACCTTCTGGAGGATGACGGTCCAGTTGGCAATGGACGCGCCATTCGCGTGGTCGATGAACGGGTGCATTCGGTTGAACATCAGGTCGCCCATATGCGCGACGTTCGCCTTCTCGAAGTGAATGACGATGTCGCCGCCGGTGTGCCCGGGACCGTAATGCTTCGCCGAGACCTTCTCGCCGCCGTGATCGAAGGCCCATGCGTCGGTGACGGTCTTATCGATGGTCGTCGGTTCGGCCGGCGGCGGTGTTGTTGGTGCGGGGTTCTGCTGCGCGCGTGCCGCGGTCGCCCGGTCGTAGCCGTCTTTGAGATACGTCGGGACGTTTGCGTGCGCCACAATCTGCTTCGTCTTTGGACGGAAGATCGCGTTGCCGCCGGTGTGATCGCCGTGATGATGTGTGTTGATGAGCGTAGCGATCTCGGACTTGCCGGACGTCTTCAGCAGATGCTCGACGCACAGCGCCGCGGTGTCGGGGAACTGGCTGTCGACCGCGATCGCGCCAGCGGGATTGACCAGCCATCCAATCGTCCCGCCGCGAGCCGTCCAGATGCCGGCGCCGGCGCGCAGCTCCTTGATGACAGGTGTAATGGGGGCCGGAGCCTGTTGCTGCGCGAGCAGCTCGAAGCGGCCAAAAGCCCCGGCGGCAGCAGCTGCGGCCGAGGTAGCGATGAAGTGTCGTCTTGTCAGCGGCATAAGGCGCACATCATACGTCGTTTGCACGGGAGTAGCGCGCCATCAGCGGCGTGACGGAAATGCCGTGGACCACGACCGAAACGGCCACCACTGCGAGCGTGATGTTCGCAATCATGCGTGCGTCCTCCCCGGAGAGGCCATGGGTGAGAGCGTAGGCAAGGTAGTACAGGGACCCGACACCGCGGACGCCGAACCAGCCGATGATCGCGCGCTGCCCAAACGAGGTTCGGGTGAGTATCAGGCCGAGGAAGGTGGCTGCCGGCCGGACGATCAGGAACATCACCGGAATGAGCCAGGCCAAGGGCTGGGCCGTCCAGGACACTCCTGCGAGCATCGCGCCGAGAATCAGAACCATCGTGACCTCGCCGATCCGCTCCAACTGTTCATTGAACGCGAGGACGGCACTCGCCATGACGGCGGGCGCACGTTCCGGGTGGGTCGCATCTTCCTCAGTGGGGGGCTCGCTGGCGGCGTCCGCGGCCGGGGTCTCGGCCACTGCGGCGCCCTTCTCCTCGGAGTGCTCGCGTTCGACACGGCGGAGTGCAAGGCCGGCAGCGAACACGGCGAGGAATCCATAGCTGTGGATCAGAAGCGCGGCGCCATACGAGAGTCCGATCAGGCCGAGGGCAAGGAAGTCATCGAGCCCGACCGCTTCGCTGTGTTCCTTGCGCAGGTAGAGAACGAGCCTGGCGATGAGCGCGCCACACAGCGTCCCCACACCCAGCCCGGCGCCGATCGACCATACAACGTCGATGGCGAGCCAGCGGAGGCCGCCGGCGCCGAGTTCGTGAAGGCCGAGAAGGCCGAGGCCAAGCATGACGAACGGGAACGCGGTCCCGTCGTTGAGGCCCGCCTCGCCGGTCAGCGCGAAGCGGACGTCCTCACGGTCGTGCGCATGTTCCACCTGGACGTCGGATGCGAGTACCGGATCGGTCGGTGCGAGCACTGCGCCGAGCAGGACGGCCGCGCCGATCGAGAGTCCAAGCCCGTAGTGAGCAATCGCGGCAATCAGTCCCACCGTCAACGCCATGGCCACCGAGGCGAGCAGCATCGCCGGGCGCCAGCGCCGGTCCGTCATCGGCAGCCGCAGCTTCAACCCGGCGGTGAACAGCGATATGACCACCGCCGCTTCGGTGAGGGGCTCGAGGAGCTTCGCGTGCTCGATGATGTCGACGCGCAGCATTCCGAGACCGAGCGGGCCGATGCCAAGGCCGACCGCCATATAGAACATGGCTGACGTCAGCGGCAGCCGCTTCAGCACCGTGCCCGCCAGCGCCATCAACACCAGCAGCGCGCCAACCATCAGATACCACGTCGTCAACGGCACGCTGCTATCTGACCATGAACCGCGGCCGTGCCGGCGACTTACAATTCACGGACATGTTTGCAGGTGCTTCGCTGGCGCGGCGGATCGAACGCGTCGAGATGGGTCTGGTGATAGACGGCGCGGCTGCGGCGGCGAGACGGGTGGCCGCGCATCACCGTTTCTTCACGTGATAAAACAAAGGGGCCATGAAATCAGGATTCCTTGCGGCCTTTTTCTGCGTCCTTGCGTCGGCGGCTTCGGCCCAGGGGCTGTGGCCCGGCGCCACCTACGATCCCGCCATTCCGACACTGAAAAGCGTGCTCGGCCACGAACACGGCGAGGCAATCAGCACGCCAGCCGACGTTGGCCGCTATCTCGAAGCGCTGTCGAAAGCGGTGCCGGATCGCACCCGGTTAGTCCACTACGCGACCAGCTGGGAGGGCCGTCCTCTCCACTACCTCGTCGTCGGATCGCCGGAACGACTGACGAAGCTGGACGAAGTGAAGCGTGGGCTCCAGACGCTGGCGTCTGGATCGCCCGACGCGGATCGCCTCATCGCCGATCTTCCTGTCGTCGTATGGCTGATTCACGGTGTGCACGGTAACGAGATCTCCTCGTCGGACGCCGCGCTCGGCGAGGCGTATCACCTCCTCGCGGCGAGGAACAGCGCCGACGTCGACGTGACGCTGCGCAATGCGCTCGTGATCATCGATCCGATGCAGAACCCTGATGGACGTCAGCGCTTCGTCACGGGCAACCTCCTCGGGCGCGCCACGGAGCCGGACGCCAATCCACAGTCGGCCGAACACGACGAGCCGTGGCCCGGCGGCCGCGTCAATCACTACCTGTTCGACATGAATCGCGACTACTTCGCAATGACGCAGCGCGAGACGCAAGGCCGCGTCAAGACGATGCTCGAGTGGTATCCGCAGGTGGTGGTCGACCTCCACGAGATGGGTGGGAACTCGACCTACTACTTTGCGCCACCCGCCGATCCCTTCAATCCGCTGATCACCGATTCACAGCGCAAGGGCTTCGATCTGTTCGGCCGGGCCAACGCCGCCGAGTTCGACAAGCGGGGCTTTCCCTACTTCGTGCGCGAGGTGTATGACGCCTTCTATCCCGGCTACGGCGATTCGTGGCCGATGTTCCATGGCGCGGTGGCGATGACCTACGAGCAGGCGTCGGCGCGCGGGCTCGCGTTCCAGCGTGAGGACGGCCGGACGCTCACTTACAAGCAGGGTGTGACCCAGCACTTCACTGCCGCGGTCACGACGGCGGTCACCGCCGCGAAGAACCGCGAACAGCTCCTCCGCGACTATCTCGCCTATCGTCGTGGCGCGATCGAACTGGGGCAAAAGGGCACACGCGAATACCTGATCGCACCGGGCAAGGATCCGGCACGCGCGCACCGCCTCGCGACGCTGCTTGCCGCGCAGGGGATCGTCGTGAAGCAGGCCGAGGAAGCCTTCACCTCGGGGACGCAGCAGATGCCGCGCGGGACGTTCGTCGTGCCGCTCGCGCAACCGGCGGGGCGCCTGGCGCGCAACCTGCTGGATCCCGACATCAAGATGGACGAGGCGTTCCTCAAGGAGCAGGACCGCCGCCGCAAAGCCCGTCTCAACGATCAGATCTACGACGTCACGGCGTGGAGTCTGCCGCTGATGTTCGACGTCGAGATCGTAGCCAGCGACCGGCTCACGTCAGCGAAGCTCCGCGACGTCCGTGCCGGTGATCCACTGCTGTCAGCACCCGCGCAAGTTCCGGCGGGCACGATCGGATTCCTGATGCCGTGGGGGTCAGGCGCCGCTGCTGCCGCCGCCGAAGCGCTGGCCCAGGGCGTCAGCATCATCACTACGGACGAAGCGTTCAAGCACAACGGCCGTCCGTACACGATCGGCACCGCGTTCATCCGCCTCGCGGCGAACACAGAAGGGGCAGCTGCGGCGATCCACAAGATCGCCCAGAAGCACGGTGCGGAGCTGGTGCCGATCACCTCGACATGGACGGAGGAGGGGATCTCGCTCGGCAGCGGACGGACCGCGTCGCTGCGTGCGCCGCGGGTGCTGATGGCGTGGGACGCACCGGTCTCGAGCCTCTCGGCCGGCTGGGCGCGCTACACGCTCGAGCAGCGCTTCGGCCAGAAGGTGACGATCATGCGCACCGCGACGCTGCAGAACTACGACATGAAGGACTACGACGTCCTCGTGCTGCCCTCCGGCACCTACAACTTCAGTGACGATGCGCTGCGGCGGATGAAGGACTGGATCCGGAACGGCGGCACGCTGATCACGCTGGCGGAAGCGACGCGCTGGGCGTCGCGCGATCGCGTCGGACTGCTGTCGACCGATTCACTCTATCGCGACGGCTCACCGCAGAAGGACGCCCCCGAGGGCGGCGCCGCGGCGGCCGCGGGCGGCAGCGGCGGTGGCGGCGCGGCGGCGAAGCCGGATCCGACCAAACCCTTCGACTTCGAGAAGGCGATCCAGCCCGAACGGGAGCAGCCGGAGAACCTCGCCGGCTCGATGCTCCGCATCACGATGTATCCGTATCACTGGCTGTCGGCCGGACTCGACGGCGATGTGCAGGTCATTGCCGAGGGCACGCGCGTGTTCGCGCCGCTCAAGCTCGATGCCGGCGTCAACGTCGGAGTCTACGCGCCGGTGGAGAAACTGCTCGCCAGCGGCCACGTCTGGAAGGAAGCGCTGCCGCTGCTGTCGTCACGCGCCTACCTGATGCACCAGCCGACCGGCCGCGGCCACGTGATCGGCTTCGCCGAGGACCCGAACTACCGCGCCTACGCCGAGGCGACGCAGCTGATGTTCATCAACGCTGTGCTTCTAGGTGGCGGCCACTGAGACGCGGCGCAGGCGCCGCCTCTCAGTGGCCGCGGGTCAAAATGCAAACTCCCAAGTCCCAACGCCCAACTCCCAAGCCGCGCTGATTAGCTCCGGCGATTCCGTTGGAAGTTGGGCGTTGGGACTTGGGAGTTGAAATATCGCAGCCGCGTCAGCGGCTGCGATATTTCCGCGCGCCACCGCTTCTAGCCCCATCCACACTCCAGATGCCTGAGCCGCGCGTCGCGATATACAGGAGCACGAAGGCGTAGAGCGCCGCGAGCTCACCCTGGTTCTGTATTGGCCACGTGCCGTTGGGCTGGTGGGCCGTGAAGTAGGCGTAGGCCATCTCGCCGCTGGCGATGAACGCGACCGGCGCGGCGGCAAAGCCGATCATGATCAGGGCGCCGCCGACCAGCTCGATGATCGCGGCCGCCCCCAACAGTGACGCGAGCTCGACCTGCTTGCCGCCGTACATCCCGAACTTCTGCAGCCCGTGGAACATGAAGAGCAGCCCCGCCACGATCCGCAGCAGCGCGTACGCCTGAGGCTCAAACCGTCCCAGAAATCCCACCAGCGACTCCTTCGATAAGTGGAGAAATGTCCTCGTGCAAGTCTCGCACGATCGGCCCCGCGTCGGGGAGTCCTGATGGGCTGGCTTCTCACAACTTCGGGGACAATGATGGGCAGCCGCAACCGGAACGGCGCGAGAGCGAGTGAAGGTTACCAGGCGGGGTGCAGGAGGCCCCGCCGATAGTTTGCGCAACCGGAACGGCGCGAGAGCGAGTGAAGGTTGCCAGGCGGGGTGCAGGGGGCCCCGCCGATAGTTTGCGCAACCGGAACGGCGCGAGAGCGAGTGAAGGTTGCCAGGCGGGGTGCAGGGGGCCCCGCCGATAAATGATGGAGGTGTGATGGGAGCTCAGATCGCGCGATTACTCGTCCTGTGCGGGGTTCTGTTCGCGGGCGGGTGCAACCGGGAGGTGCCCAAGCCGCCGCCCGAGACAACCAAGAGCCCGGCGGCTGCTCCTTCTACCGAGCGGGTGGTTGGACCGTTGAGCGAGGCCGATGCCGCGGCGCTGGCGACGATGAACGATCGTCTGAGGACTTATGTCCAGGCGCACCAGAAGATCGAGGACGGGCTGCCGAAAAGGTCTGCGGATGCTTTACCTGAAGAGATCGACAAGAACCAGCGCGCCTTCGAGCTGAAGGTGCGCGAGTCGCGCAAGGACGCAAAGCAGGGGGACATCTTCGGACCGGAGGCGCAGCCGGTGATCAGACGGCTGCTGGCGGCGGTGTTTGCCGGGCCCGAGGGTAAGGAGCTGATTGCTTCCATCCTCGACGAGAACCCGGTCGGGATGAAGCTGTCGGTCAACATGCGGTATCCCGACAGTGTGCCGATCTCAACCGTGCCGCCGGAGGTGCTGCAGACGCTGCCGCGCCTGTCGGAGGACATGGAGTACCGATTCATCGGCCGTCACCTGATCCTCCTCGACTCCCACGCCCACGTCGTCGCGGATTTCATTCCCGACGCTATTCCTGAATAGTGCGCGAGGTCACGATGCGTTCACGTCATGCGATTGCCGCGATCGGTCTGGCGGCACTACTGTTGCCCTCGGCGGCGTGCCGCGATACCCAGATCGGCTACGGAACCGAGACGGTGTCGGCGGCGCAGCAGCAGGCGCCCACGGTAGCGCTGCCGAATAAGCAGGGCACCTACAAGTTTGCCGTCCTGGGCGACTTCGGCACCGGAAGCAAAGAGCAATACGAACTCGGCCGGCAGATGGCGTCGGTGCACGCGCGCTTCAAGTACGAGCACGTGATTCTCGTCGGCGACAATCTCTACGGCTCGGAACGTTCGCAGGACTTCAAGAAGAAGTTCGAAGAGCCGTACAAGCCACTGCTCGACGCCGGCGTGAAGTTCTACGCCTCACTGGGTAACCACGATGCGCGTGAGCAGCGGTTCTACAAACCATTCAACATGGATGGGAAGCGCTATTACACCTTCAACCCCAACCCTGAAGTTCGCTTCTTCGCGCTCGAAAGCACCTATCCCGAGCCCGAGCAGATCAAATGGTTCGAGGATGAACTGAAGAAATCCACCAGCCATTGGAAGATCCCGTTTTTTCATCATCCGCTGTATTCGTCCGGCGAGCGCCACGGTTCCGACATCCGGCTGCGCCGGACGATCGAGCCGATGCTGCTTGCCAGCGATGTCTCTGTCGTGTTCACCGGGCACGATCACTTCTATGAGCGCACGAAGCCGCAAAACGGCATCACCTACTTCGTGGTTGGTTCGGGTGGCAAGCTGCGCGAGGGCAATATCGACAGCAATTCCGGGGTTACGGCGCGTGGCCTCGACACCGACCTGGCGTTCCTCGTCGCCGAGATCGACGGTGACCTGCTGACCTTCAACACCATCTCGCGCACCGGGTCCGTCGCCGATTCGGGCGTGATCACCCGTCGTCCGACGCGCTGAGGATTCAGCGGACGCGCGGACCAGCTTGCAGGCGCGTGGTATTCTCCAATTACCGATCGCGCGGCTGTCGCGGGTCGTCAAAAAAAGGCTGATGCGACCTGCTCCGTAATGGGGCCCACCATACGGTCGCGGCCGGGAGGTGCATGCATGGCAGACACTAACGGGGGCAGTCGCTAAGACTGTCCAGCGGTTCGAGCCTCCGGGCCGGACCTTAGAGTTCGAAGAGACGGCCGGCCTTACAGCCGGCCGTTTTTATTGTTATGGGTATCGGCGGGGCATAAAGCCCCGCCTTTGCAAACTACCGCCGCTGATCCTCATCCTTCGTCAGGCCACTAAGGACCCAGCTCACCACCGTCACGATCAGCGCGCCGAGGAACGCCGGGATGAATCCGGTGATCTCGAAGCCCGGAACCACGGCGGCCGTCAGTGCGAGGCAGATCGTATTGACGACGAAGAGGAAGAGGCCGAGTGTGACGAGCGTGAATGGCAGCGTGAGGATGATGAGGATCGGTCGCACGAGCGTGTTGACCAACCCGAGAATCAGCCCCGCGATCAGTGCGGGCATCGGACCAGCGAGGTAAACGCCGGGGACGAGCCACGCGGCCGCAAAAATCGCCAAGCCGTTCAGCAGCATGCGCAGCAGGAATCCCATTCGCGGATCGTAGCACCCACCCGGGTCGGCGATTGCCGATTGCCGATTGCCGATTGCGGATTGACGGATTGCAGATCGACGGATTGCAGATTGAATCCTGCGAATTGCTCTGCGTCGAGCATCGAGACTTGGGAATCGTCAATCGCTCGATCGTCAATTGCATTTGAATCCGCAATCCGCAATCCGCAGTCCGCAATCGCTATTCGCGTACTCTTGTATCATTCCGGATCCCTTTATCGGAGCTCCGACACATGAAGCAACCCTCGATGACCTCGCTGCGGGCGAAGTATGCGCTCGCTGTCCTCCTTTCCGTCACCACCGTCTACGCCTTACCGCAAGCGCAGACAACGGCCAGGAAGCCGCTGTCGATCGAGGACTATACGAAGTGGCGGAGCATCACGGGGCAGGAGCTGTCGGGTGACGGCAAGTGGGTCAGCTACGTCCTGCAGTTGACGAATGTGCCGACCGCCGAGACCAAGCCGGTGCTGCAGCTGCTGAACCTCGAGACCAACGTGAATGTCGCTGTGCCGGACGCGACCGGCGGCGCCTTTTCCCCGGACTCGAAGTGGATGGCCTATCAGATCACACCCGAGCCGCCGCGCGGTCGAGGCCGGGGAGCCGGTGCCGGTGCTGGCGGCGGAACGACTCCCGGAGAAACACCGGCGACGCCGCCGGCGACACCGCCGGTCACTCCACCCGATGAGACGCCCGCGACGCCGCCGGCACCCGGCGCACAGCCCGCGCCGCCGGCCGGACGCGGCGCGACGACCCCGGCAACGCCTCCGCGTCGTGTCGAGGTGCGGAACCTCGCGACCGGCGAAGTCAGATCGTGGGAGAACATCGGCACCTTCACCTTCTCACCGACATCTACACACGTCTTCCTCAAGCGCCGCGGCGGCAATGACGCCGCAGGCGGCCGTGGACGCGGTGGTGCGGCACCGGCCGCGCCGGCGCCAGGCGCTGCTCCGGGGGCCGCCGGCATTCCCCCGGTCGGCGCGGGCCCACGCGGCACCGATACGATCCTCCTCGACCTCCGCACCGGCCGTCACCAGCTGCTCGGCAGCGTTGGCGATATCGCGTTCAATCGCACCGGTACCCTGCTCGCCTGCACCGTCGACGCGACCGTCAAGGACGGCAACGGCCTCTTCATCTTCGACACTCGCAGCGGACGCATCGTCACGCTCGACAACGATGCGCTCTCGTACGAGCGCATGGCGTGGAATGAGGATGCGGATGCGATTGCCGTCCTCAAGGGCAAGGAGGTCGAGAAGATGCGCGAGAAGGACAACGTCCTCGTCGTCTTCACGGACGTTCCCGCCGCAATCGGCCTCGACGACATCGCGCCGACGCCGGTCGTGTTCGATCCGAAGAAGGCCGACAACTTTCCAAAGGCTGGGTCGTCAGCGAGCGCGCCACCTTGCAGTGGAGCGAGGACAACAAGCGGATCTTCTTTGGGATGAAGGAGCAGGTGGCGGCACCCGACACCACGCGCCGGACCACCGACGAGCAGCAGGACGTCGACGTCTGGAACACGATGGACGAACGCGTCCAGTCGCTCCAGATGATCCGTGCCGAAGCCGATCGCAACTTCACCTTCCGCCAGGTCTTCGATGTCGCGGCGTCACGATTCGTGAAGCTCGCCGACGACACGATGCGCGACCTCGAGGTCGCACCGGACGGGAAGTGGGCGGTCGGCCGTGACCAGCGCGGCTACCTGGACGAGAAGAAGCGCCCGGCGGCGGACTTCTACCGGGTCAACACCTCCACCGGTGAACGCACCCTGATGATGAAGGGGCAGCAGGTCGGCGGACACACATACGGCATCTCGCCGCACGGCACCCACTTCCTCTACTGGAAGGACAACCGTTTCCAGGCCTACGACCTCAACACCGCTGCCGCGAAGGTGCTCGGCAATGGCACCGCTGTGAGCTTCATTGACGTCGAGGATGATCACCCGGGCTCCAAGCCATCGTATGGTCTCGCCGGTTTCACCAGTGACGGCAAGGCCGTACTCGCGCAGCAACGCTACGATCTCTGGCTGATGCCGCTCGACGGCTCGTCGCCGAAGAACCTGACCAACGGTGTCGGGACGAAGAACGACATCCGCTTCCGCTACGCGCGCGTCGAACCGATCGATCCAACCGTGCCCCGTGCGGTCGGTCCCCGCGGCACGATCGACCTGTCGAAGCCGATGATGCTGACGGCGTATGGCCAGTGGACCAAGAAGTCCGGCTTCTACGAATTCAAGGGTGGCGAGCTGAAGGAGTTGCTCTATGAGGATGCGTCCTTCAGCGCGCCCGAGAAGGCGGCGAAGGCCGATCGATTCGTGTTCACGCGACAGACGTTTGTCGAGTTCCCGGACCTGCGCGTGTCGGGACCGAGCCTGACCGACGCGAAGAAGATCACCGACGCCAATCCGCAGCAGAAGGATTACATGTGGGGCCGCCGCCTCCTGTTCGATTACAAGAACAAGGATGGCGTTCGGCTGCAGGGCGTCCTCGCGCTCCCGGATGACTACAAGGAAGGCGAGAAGCGTCCGATGCTGGTGACCTTCTACGAGAAGAACTCGCAGAACCTGCACCGCTACAGCGCGCCCACATTCCTGACCGGGATGGGCGGCTCGCCGATGGAAGCGGTCAGCCGCGGCTATCTGACGATGCTGCCCGATATTCACTACCGGACCGGCAATTCGCACAGCGACCAGCTCGAAAGGCGTGGAAGCGGCGACGCGGAAGGTGATCGAGATGGGCTACGCGGATCCGAAGCGGATCGGCCTCACCGGTCACAGCTACGGCGGCGAAGGCGCGGCCTTCATCGGGACGCAGTCGAAAATGTTTGCGGCGGTCGGGATGGGCGCCGGCGTCACCGACCTGTTCAACGACTTCGCGCAGCCCTGGGGCTGGTCATACCAGGTGGCCGCGGGCAGCGGCGCAACCGCGTTTGACTACTACCTCTACGGTCAGGGCCGCTGGGGCTTCTCACCATGGGACAACCCGGAGAAGTACCGCTTCGAATCCGCACTCGTCCACGCCAATAAGGTCAGCGTGCCGTTCCTGATCATGCACGGCACCGCGGATCCGACCGTTGGCTTTGAGAACGGGCTCGCGTTCTACAACGCGCTGCGTTACAACGGCAAGAAAGCCGTCCTGCTCGCATATCCGAACGAGGGTCATGGCCTGCGCGGCATGGCGAACCGGAAGGACCTGACGACCCGATACTTCCAGTTCTTCGATCACTACCTGAAGGACGCGCCGGCGCCGAAGTGGCTGACCGAAGGTGTTCCCTATTTAAAAAAGAACGAGAAATAGGCGCGGCTTTCGGCCGCGCCCTCGAGGGTGCGGGTCTGGGCCCGGCCTTCGGCCGGGCGAAGGGTGCCGACGGACGCGAAGGACGCCAAGCTCTTTTCTTACCGGAATTGAAAACCGTGTAGTCCGATCCGTGCAATCCGTGTTTGAACTCCGTGTAACGTCGCTGCTGATAAGATCCGCGCTGCATGTGGACGACGCGGCGAGGGTTTTGTGGAGTGGCAGGTGGCGCGGTGGCGGTGCTGGCGCTCGGTGTGGCGGGTTACGCCAGCGAGCAGGAAGCGGGCGCGCGGATCGCTGCGCGACCGGTGAGTGGCACGAAGACAACGGGTGCGCAGACGCGGGCGCTCGGGCTGGACGCCAAGCGCGACGCGATCCTGCAGTTGCAGACAAAG
>Ga0183260_10001776_pt1 | contig 17941 bp, 14 predicted proteins | sample AntDrymUQ4972206_2_FD_129768 | JGI IMG/M metagenome (GOLD analysis project Ga0183260, IMG submission 129768) | Polar desert sand microbial communities from Dry Valleys, Antarctica - metaG UQ497 (22.06) (version 2) (version 2) | ecosystem: Environmental > Terrestrial > Soil > Desert | place...
CAGCCCGATGACAGCCATTGCCCAGGGCGGACGACCAGACGGCGCACGAACGACGGCCGACCTGCGGCGTGAGCCAGGACGGCTGGATGAGGTGGTCGACCGCCTGCGCGAGCGGGTCAACTCCGGAGCGCTGCCTGCGGCGGCCCTGGCCATCGGCGACGCCGACGGTGAGATCAGGAGCGAGACCTTCTCCGCCGATCCACGCGGATTGAGCCGCGACAGCCTTTTCTTCCTGGCATCGGTGACGAAGCCGATCTTCGCGACCGCATTCATGCAGCTTGTCGACGATGAACTGATCTCGCTCGACGACCCGGTCGCGACCTACATCCCCGGGTTCGCCTCGCACCCGGGCAAGTCCGAGGTGACGCCGTGGCACCTACTCACCCATACCTCCGGCGTGCCGGACGTGACACCGGACGTGATCCGTCGGAAACGCCCATCTGCCGCTCGGATGACGGAGATGGCCATCGAGGCGCCGCTGCGGTTCAACCCCGGCGAGCGCTACGAGTACTGCACGGTGACGTTCTACCTGCTCGCCCGCCTCATCGAGCGGCTGACCGGACTGCGCTACACCGAGTTCCTGCGAACGCGGATGTTCGAGCCACTTGGGATGCAGGCGACCTTCGATCCGCGTGGCTCGAACAGGCCGGTGGTCGCCGTCCAAGGAGTCGGAGTGGACCGCCGGCTGATCCGTTTCATCGTGCTGCGCTACCTGGCCGCTGCTGCCTTGCCCGGCGGCGGGCTGTTCGGCACGCTCGACGACGTGTTGCGCTTCGGCGCGGCAACGCTTCGGCCGCGCGAAGTTGGAGGTCGACAGGTTCCGCTGTCTCCGCCGATGATCGAGCTGATGATGGAAGACCACCTTCGCGGGCTGCCGGGCATCTTCGACGGGGAGGAGCGGCCCGTCCACTTCGGACTTTCGTGGGGCAAGCCGACATTGATGCGGGAGCTCCCCGGCTCACAAAGCGTCGTGTCGCACGGTGGAGCGACCGGCACCCGATTGTGGATCGACCCTGAGGCGGACCTGGTGATCGTCTTCTTCACCAACCAGTGGTCTGCTGACCGAGGCCCCGAGGCCGAGGCGATCCGGGGAACCTACGAGGCGCTTGGTCTGGCTTAGCGAGGGAGGCGCGAGGCACCCGCTAGGGAGTGGCGCCCTCGTCTCGGGCGAATGCCCGCAGCCGTTCCAGTGATTCAGCGGCGAGACGCTCCACCTGGCGGAGCAGCCAGGGTTCGACGCGCGATGAGTCTTCGATGGTCAACTCATCGCCCGCGGCTCCCGTGGTCAGCTCGAAACCCTGCTGACTTCGGAAATCGGCCGTCCAGTTCGACTGAAGCTGCACGACGACAGCGGCCACGACAGGGCGCGAGAAGGACCAGTCCAGGTAATCCACGTTCAGTCGATCGACCAGGTCGCGCAGCCGGACGGGCTCACCGCGCGGGACCCGTGCGACGAGATGGGCGACTCTGAGCGCCGAAAATGGGTCGCCCGACTCCGCGATCGTGGGCGGCCGAAGGTTGGGGTCGGGCAGGCCGGGCACGTCGCTCAGGGACAGGGTCAACTTCTTGGGACCTTAACGGGGCTCGAGTCGCAGCGTGGTCGCCAAGGTCTTTGGCTGCAGCATCGAAGCCAGCGACGCTCCACTGCGTCTGTACTTCGCCTCGAAACCAACGCTGGCGGCTGTGATCGAGGCCTCGTCAAACGCCGGCTCTGCCTTGACGGAAATCGTCTTGCTGTCCACCCGCAGTGCAACGTCGTCAGGTCGCTCGCGGGCCGACTGGTACCAGTAGCCGCGATCGCCGCGGACGGATCGAACGTAGACCTGGTCACCGCCAACCACGATCCAGATGCGCGTCCACGGCCTTTTGCCGTCGAGGCGAACCGTCTGGATGTCGACCTCGCGGCGCCTGTCGAGAAGGTCCAGGGTCTCCCGATCGAACCTGCCCGTAGGCTGCGCCGTGTTCAGTAGAGCGCCTGAAGACCAAGGACGTCGCCGCGTCCGAGCGTGACCTCGCTCACGTCACACAGACCGTTTAGGAATGGGCTCATGGTCAGCTGCCCGTGCTTCCCCTCGCCGACATGGTCCAGTCCGAACACGTGTCCGGCCTCGTGGGTCATCGTTGCCTCGAGGATCAGCTCATCGACGCAATCGGACATGGAGAGCGCCCATCGCTCGCGTGAGTTGATCTGGACGTCCGCCTCGACGATACGGTTGTTGCTGATCCAGTAGCAGGTCACCGCCAGCACCCCGAACTCGAGCCGGTGGAAGCCGACGACATTCTGGAAATCGCGCCGTCCGCAGCGGGCGGGGGCACCGGTCGTTCCCAGATAGGTGTGGGTGGCGGAGACGTTGTCCGGCATGCCGCAGTCGTTGCGCGCGGACGTGATGTTGGAGAAGGACCTCTTGAGGACGTCGCGCACCTTAGCCTGGCCAAGGTATGAGGGCGTCGAAGAGGAGTTGAATGCCCATGTGTAGGAGCCGTTCAGCCACCTGCCGCCAATCTCTTTGTGCGCCGGGTCCGCGCAGGCCGCCGCCGCACCTCCTGCCCCGCCAGATCCAGCGCGGGCCTGCCCCGCCGCGAGCCGCAGTGCCTCGACGTGGAAGCTCGGCGCGGCAATGGCCGCCGGCGCGCCGAGAGCAAACAAGGTCAGGGCGGAAAGCAATGCCAGGGCACGTCGATTCATCGGATTCATGGAGTCCCCCGCAGAGAGATGTCGCGCATGAGGTCGCGCATGAGGTCGCGCCGAAAGGATACCGCCGTCGCGACGCATGGTTGCCGGTACCTTCGGCTACCGTCGGCGGTAGTTCCTGCTCCGCGCCGGCGTCGATTCTGCCGCGTGCGGCTGGCTATGAGATCGCCATACCCCTAGCGCTAGTGCGCAGGTCGGCCAGGAGTGCGGCGAACGCGGCGTCGCGATCGGCGGCCGCCGCGAAGGTAATGGTGAGGTCCCCGGTTGAGGGCCGGAGAACCAGGGCGGGCTCAGAAACGAAGAGCGTGCGCAGCTCGCCCACCTCGACGCTCGAGTGCGCCGAGTGGAGGCGGAGCTGTTGGGTGTCGTGGGCAACGCGCAGCTCGACCGGCGCTCCGGGCTGCGACACGAGCGTGCCCGGGACGACGTGACCCACCGATGGTGGCCACTCGCGCCGGACTCCCACCGGCACCCTCATCGATTCCGGCTCACGGGCCGACAGGCCCTGACGGAAGAACAGCGGATACGACGTTCGGCCGGCGACGGCAATGAACAGCGCAGCGGAGGCCAGGCCGATGGCAACCCAGGGCGGATCTGGCTCCCGGGCCAGCACCGGATCGGCCCGCAGCTGGCCAACCCACCCGAAGTCCTCCCGCGCCCCGGAGCCGCCGCCTATGAGCGTCCCGCTGACCGTCGCATGTCCGACCGCGAGCTCGACCGGGCTATTCACGGTCAGGAGCGCGTTCGGCACAGCGGGATCGGTGAGGGTATATCGACGCTGGGCCGTCGTCACCGGCTCGGCGCGGAGGTTGCCGCTAACGATGATCCACGACTGCATGCGGGACAGTTTTCCGGCCGCCAGCTCAGCGATGGTTATCCGCTGCGGAGAGCGTTGAGCCATCCAGACGGACAACGCCACGAGCGCGGCGAGCAGCAGGGCCGAGACAACCAACGGCGCGTGCCGTTCGACCCACTTTGCACCGGGGATGCCCCGCAGCTTATCGACGACGAACGCGAACACCACCAGCGGGAAGCGCAGGATGGAACGCGAATTGCCTAGCACCTTGTTGGCCCCCCGAGCCAAACGTTTGAGAACGCCGAGATGCTAGAGCAGCTCTCCGTGCGCCGCCCCCGTCGGTTCGCCGTCACGCGGTCGCGGCTCTTCGCCCGGCTCGTACTTGGCGCCGTTGCCCTGGCCGTTCGTGGCCGCGGGCAACACAGGTAGCGCCGGGCGGGCCGTGCCCTCGATGGCGCCGACGCCGTAGGGCGTCCACTTGTCGGATTGCTGCAGGCGATGCGGCTCCACGTTGCCGCGTGAGTGCACCTCAGCGAAGTTGGTCGGCTCTATCCACATGCGCTCGCCCTGGAGGAGGCCGTAGACGCCTGATTGGCCGGGTTCCTGGCGCGCCGAGGCGCAAGCCTTGCAAGCGGCCTTGTCGTGCTGCTCGTAGGTCAGCGGCTCCTCGTAGGTGGTGATGTACCCCTCATAGTTGCGCAGCACGACCTTGTGGTCGGAGTAGCTGATCAGGTAGTTGGGCATGATCGGGATCTTGCCGCCGCCGCCCGGCGCGTCGATCACGTAGGTCGGGATGGCATAGCCGCTGGTATGGCCGCGCAGCCCCTCCATGATCTCGAGGCCCTTGCCGACGGGCGTGCGGAAATGTCCGGAGCCCTCGACCAGGTCGCACTGATAGATGTAGTAGGGCCGGATACGCATCTCGACGAGGCGATGCACGAGATCGCGCTGGATGTTCACGCAATCGTTCACGCCCGCGAGCAGCACGGACTGGTTGCCGACCGGGATCCCGGCGCGCGTCAGCTTGTCGACCGCGCGCGCCACCTCGGGGGTGATCTCGTTGGCGTGGTTGAAATGCAGGTTCATCCAGATCGGGTGGTACTTCGCGAGCATCTCGCACAGCTCGTCGTCCACTCGCTGGGGCAGGAAGACCGGCACCCGCGAACCGATGCGGATGATCTCGATGTGCGGAATGTCGCGCAGGCCGCGGATGATCTTCTCGAACAGCTTGGGTGCGAGGGTCAGGCCGTCGCCACCGCTGATCAGCACGTCGCGCACCTGGGGCGTCCGGCGCAGGTAGTCGAGCTGTGCCTCGTGGTCGCGGGAATTGAAGTTCTGGGTCGGGTCGCCCACGATCCTCGACCTGGTGCAGTAGCGGCAGTAGCTGGCGCACTGGGTGGTGACCAGCATCAGCACTCGATCCGGGTAGCGGTGAACGAGTCCCGGCACGGGGGAGTGGCGATCCTCGGCGAGCGAGTCCTCCATCATGCCGGTGAAGGCCGTGTGCTCTCGGCCCAGTGGGATGACCTGCTTGCGGATCGGGTCGTTCGGATCGTCCGGGTCAATCAGGCTGATGAAGTAGGGCGTGATGTCGACGCGGAACTTGTCCGGCGCGGACAGGCCTTCACGCTCGTCGTCCGTCAGGTTGAGAATCTGCTCGATGTCGGCCAGGTCATTGACACGATTCGAAAGCTGCCAGCGCCAGTCGTTCCATTTCTCGTCGGGCACGTCGGCCCAGCGGGACGCGCGCCGGCTCATCTGTGGCTTGCCGTCAGGGCCAAGCCGCCGCGCCGGATCCTTCTTATTGATGTACGTCTGATCGCCGATTGCCAGTTCCAAGCGCTTTGCCCTCAAACGAAAGAGCGGTCGTCGCAGCGGATGCGCGACCTCGTTGTAGTGCATATTCCTTATGCAGGCTGGATAGAAACGAGATCATACCCTGCCCGCGAGCGCAAGTAGTCCTTCCGTCGGAGGGTCGTCCCTTTGCTAGACTCGCGCCCGATGCAGCGCCTGAAGACGTTAGCGATCCTTGTTGCACTTGCCACCACCGGCGTGGTCGTGATTTCCCTATTCGCCGGCTTCCAGCAACTGATCCTGCATCCCATCGCACTCTTTGGATCGATCCTGATCGCGGCGGTGATGGTGCTGGTCATCCTGAAGGTCGCGCTCGTCCCGTCGCAGCGCTACACGGGCTGGGCGCGCGGCATCACCGGTCCCAACGGACGCTGGATCTTCGTCATCCTGCTTGTCGTGTGGGGCATCGGAATGGCCTTCCTGGCCAGCCTTGGGCTCGGGCCGCAGCAGAATGGTTCGCCGGCCATGGTGGGGATGTTCGTCGGCATCTTCCTGTTCATGGGCTTCATCTGGTCGGTCATCGGCGAGTAGCACCTCGCGGTGCGCACCGCGGCCACACGCCCAGCCAATGAGAACCGTGACCGTTTCCTGGGACAAGTCCGAGGAGCGTTTCGTCGCGCGGGGGACCCACGCGGGCTGGCCCATCGAGATCAACGCGCCGCGCGAACCAGGCTCGACGAGCGGGCCAACCGGGTTCAGCGCCACTGAGCTCCTGCTCGCGGGCGCGGGAGCGTGCGCCGCGTGGGACGTGGTCGAGATCCTGCGCAAGCGACGCGCCCAGATCTCAGCGCTGGCAGTAACCATCGAAGGCCATCAGCAGTCGGATCCGCCTTGGGCCTACCGCCGCGTTGTTCTTCATTTCCGTGTCGTGGCGGACACGCTGACCGTTCCGGTGATGGCCCGGGTGATCAGGCTGAGCGTGGTGCGCTACTGCTCCGTCGTCACCACCATCTCTGGCGTCGCCGCGATCGAGGCGACACTCGAGCTGGTCGCCTCTGACGGCACGTCGACTGGCCAACGCCCAATCGAGCTCGCGATGCCGGCGGTCCTGCCACCTGAGCTGGGGGAGCCGATCACAGACGAAGACGAACTCGTCGACGACGGCTAGCGGCGACGCATAACTCGCCGCCGATAGACACTGAACTGCGGTGAGCCTCTTCCATCGCCTCGGCCGCTTCTGCGCGCGCCACAGGTGGGCCGTGATAGGCGCCTGGGTTCTGCTTCTGGTGGCGGCCGCCCCCTTCGCTCCGAAGCTGCCCGGCGCATTGCGCTCCGGCGGCTTCACGCTCAACGACCTCGAGGCGTCGCGCGCGCGACAGGTCCTCGAGACGCAGCTCAACGTGCCGCCGTCGGCGATGGTCATCCTGATCCAGAGCCAGACCGACCTGCGCGCTGGCGACCCCGCGTTCGAGAGCGCCGCCGCCCAGGCAGTGGCCCGAGTGCCGACCGCGGATCACGTCGCAGGGCTGCTTACCCACCAGCTGGCACCACAACAGGTAAGCGCTGACCGACGGACGGTCTACGAGATCGTCGCGCTCGACCTGCCGCCCGACGATTCGCCACTTGCCTTAGAGCCTGTACGTGCGGCGATCACGCAGGTACCCGGTCTTCAGATCTACCTCGCCGGCGGACCAGCCTTCTACGGCGACATCCAGGTGCTCTCCGAGCACGACCTGCAGCGCAGCGAGGTCATCTCGCTGCCGCTTGCGGCGCTCGCGTTGCTGCTGGTCTTCGGTAGCGTCGTTGCGGCGGGCGTGCCGATCGTGATCGGCGGCTCGGCAGTCATCGTCGCCCTCGGCGCCCTCTATTTCGTGGCCGAGCAGACACCGCTGAGCATCTTCGTCCTCAACCTCGCAACTCTCCTGGGCCTGGGCCTGGGAGTCGACTACGCGCTGCTGCTGACGAGCCGTTTCCGCGAAGAGCTGCGTGACCGCGGCGGGGGCCGAGCCGCGGACGGCCGAATTGCGCAGAACGAGGTGAACGACGCCGTCGCCGCAACGGTTGCGACCGCGGGACGGGCGGTGTTCTTCAGCGGGCTGACGGTCCTCCTCGGTCTGATCGGGCTGATCTTTTTCGAGTTCATGGTGCTGCGCTCGGTCGGCATCGCCGGTGCGGCTGTAGTCGGGCTGGCTGTCGCGGCCGCCGTCACGCTGCTGCCGGCCGGGCTGGCCGTCCTGGGGCCGCGCATCGACGCCGGACCAGTCCGGCTACGCGAGCGGCTCAGGCGACGGGCCGGCCCCCGTGCGCCGGCCACCGGCGCTTCCGCTGATGGCTCCTGGGCGCGGCTGGCTCGACGGGTGATGGACCGTCCCTTGCTTTTCTTCCTGCCCACACTTCTCCTGCTGCTGGTGCTCGGGTCACCCTTCATCCACGTCCGCTTCAACGCGCCCGATGCCTCGATCCTTCCCCCTGAAGTGCCGTCGCGCCAGGCGTACGACCTGCTGGTCAGGGAGTTCGGTGAGGGCGAATTCGCGCCGCTCCTGCTCGCGGTGCGGACGGATGGGCCGGCGACTCGGCCGGACAACATCGCCTCGCTGTACGACTACTCACGCCGCCTCGCCGCGGACGCCCGGGTAACGCGCGTCGAGGGCATCGTCGACGTCGATCCTCGTCTCGGCCGGGAGCAATACCAGCTCCTGTACGCCGCGCCCGGCGGGCCGGCGGATCGATTCCTGGCCAACACCCTGGCCCGAACCACGCGAGACGACGTCACGATGCTCACCGTCTTCACGCCGTTTGGACCCAATCGGTCTCAAGCACAGGCACTCGTCGCCGAGATGCGCGACCCAGCGTCCTCGCTTGCGCCGCCGGCGGGAATGAGCGTGCTGGTTGGCGGCGGCGCGGCCGAGGTTCGCGATGTGGTGAACCGCATCGGAGCGGACTTCCCGCGCTCCGCGGCGTTCATCCTGCTGTCCACCTACCTCGTGCTGTTCGTGCTCCTGCGCTCGGTCGTCCTGCCGCTAAAGGCCCTGGTCGTCAATGGCCTCTCGATCACCGCCAGCTTCGGCGCACTGGTGTGGATCTTCCAGGACGGCAACCTGTCAGCCCTGCTCGGCTTCCAGCCGCTCGGGTTCGTCGAGACGACGCTGCCGGTGATCCTGTTCTGCGTTCTCTTCGGCTTGTCGATGGACTACGAAGTGTTCCTGCTATCGCGCATGAAGGAGGTCTACGACAAGACTGGTGACAACCGTGAGGCAGTCGCGCGGGGCATGGAGCGCAGCGGGCGCATCGTGACCTCGGCGGCGCTGATCGTGGTCGTCGTGGCGGGCTCGTTCGCCTTCGCCGACATCGTGCTGATCAAGGCCCTCGGGCTGGGAGTCGCGATCGCCGTCGCACTGGACGCGACGGTCGTCCGAGCTCTCCTCGTGCCGTCGACGATGCGACTGCTCGGTGACCGCAACTGGTGGATGCCCGAGCGCCTGCGCCGGCTAATGCCCCCGATGCTCGCGGTGGTGGTGCTGGTCGGCTGCTCCGCATCGGGCCGCATCCTGGCCAACGAGCCCACCCCACCGCCGCCCCTTCCGACACCCTCGCCGCAGGTCACCCGCGCGCCCGACCCCCAGCCGGTGGTCCTGCCGCGCGATGAAGCGGCCCACGACCGGCTGACCGAGTGGTGGTACTACACCGGCCACCTGCGCTCCGAGGACGGCAGAGAGTTCGGCTTCGAGTTCGTGATCTTCCGCGCCGAGCGCGGCTCGTTCCCCGTGACGTGGGCCTCGCACCTGGCACTGACCGATGAGAGCGGCGGCCGATTCCTGTACGAGCAACGTTCGGAGATCGGCCCGCAGGTCGACATCGCCGCCGCGAACCCCGGCGTGCCAGGCTTCAGCCTTGCCATCCACGGCAGCACCGACGCCGGGCTCATCCGCGACGACCCCGTCTGGCAGATGATCGGCTCGGGCGGTCACGAAGGGATCAACGCGACTGCCCGGGACTTCGAGCTGCAGCTCAGCCTTGATGACGAGCGCTCACAGCCTGCGCTCCACGACGGAGACGGCTGGATTGACTTCGGAGCTGCCGGCGGCTCGTATTACTACTCGCGAACACGGATGGAGGTAGCCGGGCTACTGACGCTCGACAACGCTGATCTTGACGTCTCAGGCACAGCCTGGTTCGACCACCAGTGGGGCGATTTCATCGCCGTCGGCGGCGGCGGTTGGGATTGGTTCGCGGTCAACCTCGACGACGGGACGGACATGACGTTCTCCCTCGTGCGCGACGCGGACGGCAGCTATCCGCTTGTCTACGGCACGCTCGTTCGGCCTGACGGTGCCGTAGAGCACCTGGCCCGTGAAGAGTTCAGCGTTGACTCGCGCAGCACGTGGACAAGCACGCGCACGGGAGCCGTCTATCCCTCTGGTTGGACCATCACCTTGCCCGAGGAGGACCTGACGATCGACCTGACGCCCACGCTGCTCGATCAGGAGCTCGACACGCGACCGACCACCGGCGTCGTCTACTGGGAGGGCTCGCAGCTGGTCGCGGCGACGCGGTCGGGAGAGCCGCTCGGTGGCGACGCGTACGTGGAGCTGACCGGTTACCTGGAGGAGCCCGCTCAGTAGTCGAGCAGGCCCTCCGAGCCCAGCGGCATCTGGTCGATCACGAACGGCCCGCCGTCTTCGGGCGCGATGAAGTTGGGCTGCGCGTCGATGATCAGGGTCGGATGGAGCTCGACCTGGACGAGCTGGCTACCGCTGAACGTCATCTCCGGGATCACGCCCATCATGGTCGACTGTCGGAAGTCCTGGTCGAAGATCAGGTTGCCCATGGAGAAGAACGCCAGGTGACCGTCGAAGTCGCCGATGGCGCCGGCGATGTGTGAGTGGGCGCCGGTGATCAGGTCGGCGCCAGCGTCGAACCATTGCTGGGCCAGCTCAGGGGCATAGCTGGGCGGCGTCGGCTTGTACTCGCAGCACCAGTGAGGGAACACGATGACCACGTCGGCCCCGCCGTCCTTGGCCTGGCGGATTGTGCCCGCGACATCGCTGCGCTTGCAGTTGAGCGTCCCCACCTTCGGTGCGGTCGCCTCCCAGCCGGGCCGGATGGCATCGCACGAGATGATCGCAACGCGGACGCCATTGGCTTCGACGTAGCCAGGCTTGGACGCGTCCTGTGCCAGGCCGACGCCGCTGTGCGCGATGCCGCGGTTGTCCAGCTCCTCGACGGCCGTGAGAATGCCGCGCTCGCCGGCATTGCGAACGTGGTTGTTGGCGAGGGACATGTAGTCGAAGCCGGCCCCGTCAACGGCGTCCAGCAGCGAGGCATCGGCCGTAAAGGTGAAGCCGGTCGCGTGGTACGGAGCGTCGACGAGCACGGCCGACTCGAGGTTGGCCATGGCCACGTCGGCGCCCTGGAACAGCTCGCGGACCGCGCCCCGATTTCCAGTTCGCTCGGTGGTCGGGTACTCGTAGCCGAAGAACGAGCAGCAGCGGATGCCGGTGATGCGCGCCGTGCCGCCATCGAAGAGGTAGTCGCCTCCCTCGGGGTGGCTCCTGAGCTCGAACGCGACGCCTCGATCCATCATCACGTCTCCGGCCGCGACCAGGGTCCACAGGTCCGACTGCTGCCATTCCTCCGTCGACAACACGCGGGCCTGAAGCGGCCAGGCGCCAGTCTCGGCCACGCGGTCGTTTCCGAAAAGCGAAATCCCGTCGATCGCCAGGGCGTGGACACGTTGGGTGACATCTGTAGCGCGCAAGATGCCCAGTGCCCCCTCCTTCACCGCGGCCTCGACATCGGCGACGGTTCCAGATTGCAAGGAGGCGCCGCCGAGAAGGCCAGCCAGGACATCGTGGTCCTCGGCGGGGACGACGACCCTCGGATAGCGCGCCGTGCCGCCGTTTGCCGCGGCACGAAGGTCATCCATCGAGATCGACGCTGTCGTCGACCAGAAACCGACGACGGGCACGAACGGCATCTCGACGGCCGACGGCGGAACCGGCGTCGGCGTAGCGGCGGGCGTTTCGGTCGCGGCCGGGGGTGTTGGTGTGGCTACCTGACCCGTCGCGGGTGGTGCCGATCTGCTGGCGCCCGGCGTGCCAGAGGGCACACCGGCGATCGTGGTCGGAGTGGCGGACGGCGCGGCAGGGGGGCGGAACAGGATCGCTGCGATGGCCACTACTGCAACCAAGGCGACCGCCAGCCCGGCGAAGATCAGTCCACGGTTTGCTGCCACCTTGGTCCGCTCCCTCTCTGCGTGCGCACGCGGGCTTCACAGAACTTCTGGCGGACCCGACCGGATTCGAACCGGCGATCTCCAGCGTGACAGGCTGGCATGTTGGGCCGCTACACCACGGGTCCGGGCAGCGATCGCAAAGGATACCAGCGGCTCCCCTGAGCGTCGCTCAGCGGGCGTTGACCATGCCGACCATCCCGTACGCCTCGTGACCTGGCAGGTGACACACATACCGCCAGGCGACGGGGTCGTCGAACGTGACCGTGGTCTCGACCGTGGAAAGCGGCGCTATCGAGACCTCGGTCGGGCGACTGGCGTGGAACGGCTCTGTCCCTGTCCGGTGGTGGGCGTGGATCTGTTCGTCGCCGACCATCCACTCGTGGGCGATCGGGTCGTCGTTATGCAGCACGAACGTGATCGGCCGCCCATGAGGCACGGTCACCGTCGACGGGTCGAATTGCGAGTAACGGATCCGGATGTCGATGCGTACGGGAGCAGTGGCAAGTGGATCGACGGCGATCAGTCCCATGCCGAGGCTGAAGACGACGGCCAGGCTGAAAACCGTCAGCCCGTCGGCGAGTCGACCGCGAGTCACGCGGCGTTGAAGTGCGCCAACCTCCGCCGACCAAGAGCCAGCGCTGAGAACCACAACCCGAGCGCGACAAGGCCACCGGCCGCGAGGAGCCAGTCCAGGTTGGAGCTCGCCCGGGCGATCCCTTCGAAGAGTGGATCCAAACCTGCCCTGACCGCCGACGGTTGGCCGCGACCCGACGCGTCGATCGCGAGATCGAAGGTCATCTGACTGGCAGCGGCATCGATGGCCACCTTGGTCAGCCACCCACTTTCCGGGACCCAACCCATGCCCGCGTCGGACCGCAGGTCGGCCAGCAGGCCATCGCTGGCGGGTGCGTAGTGCTCGAGGAAGAGACCGTTCTGGGCGTTGCCGGGATTGGGCAGCATGCGCGGCGCGTTGTCGGTGAGGAGGTACACGTCCGCCTCGACTCGTTCGGCGCCGGACTTGCCGAGCCCCAGGATGCGCAGGGGCACCCACGGGTTATCGGTGGGGATCGTGATGTGCACGGGCGTACCGTCGCCGATGGCCTGGCCGCGCTCGCTGGCCGCATCAGCGTCGAAGACCGCGGCGAGGAAGATCGGGCTTCGCGTGGCGTAGAAGTCGAGCACCTCAGGGGCGTCAGGCGGCAGTCGGAAGCCGTGATCGGTAGCCCATTGGCCAACCTCGTTGGATCCGCCGCGCAGGACGGTTATATCGAGCGCGTCGATGCGCACCTCCAGGAGGACCTCGGCGCTATCGGCCGATTGGCTTGCAACTTCCCTGGATGCAGCCTGCGGCACGGGAGGATCCGTCTCGCGAACGAGGCGCTGGAGCGTCCAGTCGCCACCGCGAACGACCTCGCTGGGCACGCCCGGCAGTGGCACGAGCGAGCCGAACTGGCCGCCACCACCGGCGAACTCGAATGAGGTCACGTAGTGCTCGACGCCGTCGTGATAGCCGGCCAGCGTCGTCGTGTTGAGCAGGTTGACGGCGCCGTTGGGCCCGATCAGGCCCCCGCACGCGAACGCTGGACCGGCAGCCAGCGCCAGCGCAACGAGTGCGCCTGCGACTGAGCCAAGTGGGCGAAGGAAATGACGCATCTCCGAGTCTCCTCGTGCGATTGCGGTCGGTCGCCCTGAGACTCCCGGCGGGCTCCGATAGTTCCCTCTTGCGGGGCGCGGCGCGCGCCAGCGGGCCCAACGGCGGGCGCACTTATACTCGGCACCCCATGCCCGATCGACCTATCGACCTGCGCTCCGACACGGTCACCCATCCCACGCCCGAGATGCGTCGGGCGATGGCCGAGGCTGAGGTGGGCGACGATGTCTTCGGTGACGACCCGACGGTCATCGCGCTCGAGGAACGGGCCGCCGAGCTGACCGGCAAGCAGGCCGGGCTGTTCGTGGCCAGCGGCACGATGGGCAACCTCGTCAGTCTGATGGCCCAGGTACCGCGCGGCGGGGAGATCATCGCCGGTGACGGCGCCCACACGTTCGCCCACGAAGCCGCCAACCACGCGGTCGTCGTCGGTGCTTCGATGAGGCTGCTGCCATGGGACGACGAGGGCAAGATGGATATCGATGCCATCCGCCGCGCGTTTCGCAACCCGGATGACGTGCACGATCCGATCACATCGCTGGTGACGCTCGAGAACACGCACGCGGACTCCATGGCCCAGCCGCTGCCGCAGGATTACGTCCAGGCCGTCGGCAAGGTCGCGGCCCAGAAGCGCGTGCCGCTGCACGTCGATGGCGCACGGATCTTCAATGCGTCGGTCGCGCTCGGCACGCCTGTTCGAAAGTTGCTCGCCGCCGCTGACTCGGCCACCTTCTGCTTGTCCAAGGGCCTGTCGTGTCCGGTCGGCTCGGTCGTCGTCGGCTCGACCGACTTCGTCTGGAAAGCTCGCCGGGCGCGGAAGCTGCTCGGCGGCGGCATGCGCCAGGCGGGCGTGCTCGCAGCCGCGGGCCTGCTCGCGCTGCGCGATGGCACCGACGGGATGATCGATCGGATGGCCGAAGACCACCTCAATGCCCGCCGGCTTGCCGACGGCCTCGCCAACCTGCGCGGCATCGTCGGACTGGAGCCCGCCCGCGTGCGCACCAACTTCGTGTTCTTCGAGCTGACGCGCGCCGACCTGCGCACAAAATTCCTGGACGTCTTGAAGGACGATGGCGTGCTGATGATCGACTACCCGGGTAGCGATCGGATCCGCGCGGTGACGCACTACGGCATCAGCGAGACGGACATCGACCTGGCCGTGGCCGGCGTGAAGCGCGCCCTTCACGCCGTGGGGCTCGCGCCGCTCGCCGAAGCCACCGCGGCGTGACGGTCCACGGAGAAAATCTCGGCGAGACACATCTGTCCGAGTCGGTGGTGCCACCGCCGTCAACTCCTGCGGATGTGCAGTTCGACGCATTGGTCCGGGCTCGGTTCGACGCGACGATGCAGAGCTTCCCTGTGTTTGCCACGTACCTCGGCCTCGACGAGCACGACGGCCGCCTGGCCGATGGCAGTCGCGAACAGATGCTGGCTGAGATCGACGCCGCGCGCGCGTTCGCAACGGCGGTCGAGGCGATCGACGAGAGCGCCCTCTCTCCGTATTTCGGCATCGAGCGCGAGCTCGCCCTTTTCGCCACGCGGCGGCAGATCTTCGATGACGACGTGCACCGCGTCTGGGAGCGTCGGGTGAACGCCACCGACGAGATCGCGGACGGCATCTTCCTGACCTTCGCCCGCGGAATGCGGCCGTTGGAGGAGCGACTTTCCGCGATCGCGTCGCGTCTTGAGGCGGCTCCTCGCCACATCGAGCAGCAGAAGACGCGATTCGACGGTCCAGCCCCGGTCCGGCTGTGGAACGAGATGGAGCTGGAGTCGACAGGCTCCGTGACATCCCTGTTCAACGAGGTGGTGGCCGCGGCGCGGAAGCACCTGGGCGACGATCACGCCGAGGTCAGGAGGCTCGAGAAGGCCTCGGCAGCAGCCGCGCAGGCCCTCGATGGCTACGCGGCATGGCTGCGTGAGCGGCTGGCATCAGCGACCGATGACTTTGCGCTGGGCACCGAGCGCTACGACGAGCTGATCGGCCTGCGCGCCTTCGACGGCCTGGACACCGACCAGATCCTGGCCATCGGCGAAGAGCAGCTGGCGTCCAATCGGGAGGCGCGCCAGCGGGTGGCCCGGGAGATCGACGCCGGGGCGACCGAGCACGAGGTCGTCGACCGCGTCAAGTCGGACCACCCTGCCGATTTTGCCCAGGCACTGAAGGAGTACCGCCAGGCGATGGACCAGGCGCGCCACTACATCGTCGACCACGACATCGCGTCAATGCCGGAGGGTGAATCGATCACCGTCACGGAGACGCCCGAATATCTGCGCAACGTGATGCCCTTCGCCGCGTACTTCAGCCCGCCCAAGTTCGCGGCCAGCCAGGGTCGCAAGGGCCTGTACATCGTGACCCCTTCGGTTGGGAACGATGCCGGGGCGATGCGCGAGCACAACTACGCATCGATCTTCAACACCAGCATCCACGAGGCGTACCCCGGCCATCACCAGCAGCTGGCCGCGGCGATCACGCATCCGAGCCTCGTCCGGGTGCTCGTCGACGCACCAGAGTTCGTCGAGGGCTGGGCGATGTACTGCGAGCAGATGATGCGCGAGGAGGGCTTCGACACCGCGCCAGAGCACACGCTGATGATGTACACCGACACGATCTGGCGGGCGTGTCGGATCATCCTCGATATCAAGCTTCACCGCGGCGATGTGACGATCTCCGACGCGGTCGATTTCATGGTCGAGCAGACGGGCTTCGAGAGAGCCAACGCCGTGGCCGAGGTCAACCGCTACACCTACACGCCGACCTATCAGCTGAGCTACCTGCTGGGCAAGGTGCTCCTGCTGCGGCTGCGCGACGACGAGAAGGCACGCCTCGGCGACCGGTTCTCGTTGCGTGGCTTCCACGATGCGATGCTCCGCGAGGGCAGCCTGCCGATCAGCTTCCACCGCCGTCTCATGGCCCGGAGCGTGGCCTAGCGATGCTGCTCGTACCCAGCCTTGATCTCAAGACGGGTCGGTCGCGGCTGGTGTTCTGGCCCGGCGCGGCCAGCGGCACGGGCAATCCGACCGATCGGCCCGAACAGATCGCGCGCACGTTCGTTGAGCTCGGCGCGACGATGCTGCACCTCGTGGACCTCGATGGCGCCGTGCAGGGCTCGCCGGCGAACACTGATGCGATCCAGCGCATCTCCCGCGCCGTCGCGGTGCCGCTCCAGGTCGCCGGCGGAATGGACGGCCCCGAGCAGATCGAGCTCGCTTTCGCCGCCGGCGCCACCCGTGTCGTCGTGCCGCTGTGGGCCGTCGCCGAATCGGTCGATACCCTTCGTGCCTGCCTGCGCGTCGCAGGCGATTGGCTGGCCGTCGGGATGGACGCGCGGCCGGAGAGGCTGCGCGAATACCCGTGGCACGGCCCAGTGCCGAGCTTCGAGGCGCTGCTGGAAATGCTGGCTACGGAAGGCGTGCGACGGGTGGTGATTTCACATTGGACCGTCGACGATCTGCCTCGAATCAGCGTCATGGCCAGGGGTATCGACGTCGAGATCCAGCTCGCCGGTGGGGCGACAGATCTCGAAACTGTTCTCGCGACGCGCGATGCGGGGGTACACGCGCTGATCCTGGGGGAGACGCTCTTCACAGGCGCCGTGGACTACTCCGCCGCGACCCGCTCGCTCACCCAGCTCGCACCAGCAGCACCACTCACCCAAGCGGAATATCAAAGGATGGCTAATGGCTAAGCGTCGAAAGTCCGCACCACAGCGGTCACACGTCTACCAGTCCGGCGAGGTTCGCCCTGGCTTCTCGCGCCGGCAGGAACCGAAGCCGGTGAAGTCGGGCGTGCCGACGACGTGGATCGTGGTCGGGGTGCTCGTGGCCCTCGCCGTCCTTGCCGTTGGGGCCTATGGGCTCGGTTTCATTCCCGGCGGGCCCGGCGCGTCGCCATCACCATCACCAATACCGACGGCCGTGCCGCGCCCGAGCTTCAACGTGCAAGAGCCGAGCGCGACTCCTCTCGCCAGCCCCCCGGCTTCGCCCGCCGGCGACGGCACGCGCGCGACCATCGAGACAGAGCTCGGCAACATCGTCATGGAGGTTTACACAGAGTCCTCACCGGTCGCCGCGGAGAATTTCATCAACCTTGCCGAGGCCGGGTTCTACGACGGCGTGGTCTTCCACCGGATCGTGCCCGGGTTCGTGATCCAGGGCGGCGACCCGGAAGGCACGGGCGGCGGCGGTCCAGGCTACGAGATCCGCGACGACCCGGTCGTCGGTGACTACACGCGCGGCGTGGTGGCCATGGCCCGGCCGGCCAACCAGGACGGCAGCATGATCCCCGATTCGCAGGGTTCCCAGTTCTTCGTCGTCCTTGCCGACAGCGTCAAGGACACTCTCGACAAGTCCGGCGGTTACTCGATCTTTGCTAAGGTCGTCGAGGGCATGGACGTCGTCGATGAGATCGCTGCCGGCCCCGCTTCCGGACAGACCGCAGTCGACGCGGTGATCATGACGAGGGTGACCATCGATCGGCCCTGAACGAGCCGTTCCTGCCGGATTCACGCTCAGAAGGCAGGTTTCGGAATATTAACTATGCAACGTGCATAACCCCTTGAGCCGCTTGAAGGGGTCAGGTAAACTAGGTGACGGATGTCGCGTCTGACGCGGCATGTGCTGCCCCAGGCGCAAGGTCATGGGTAGGTTGGGTTAGGGTAGCCGGTGCAGCCGGCGTGATAGATGCCCTTGTGGCGTGGCAGGGTCCCAGCAACTTCGGTTGTTGGATCGGCCGGGACAGTGCGGCGACCCCTCTTCGGAGGGGTCGCTTCG